>Ga0163109_10003850_pt1 | contig 11440 bp, 9 predicted proteins | sample CRUFie1St13metaG_FD_108704 | JGI IMG/M metagenome (GOLD analysis project Ga0163109, IMG submission 108704) | Marine microbial communities from the Costa Rica Dome - CRUD Field 142mm St13 metaG | ecosystem: Environmental > Aquatic > Marine > Oceanic > Photic zone | place: Costa Rica: the Eastern... | reverse complement strand
GTGATTGCAAAACTCTACGTCGTTCTGGAGTCGGATCTCGGGATGGTACTCATGGATCAACATGCAGCCCACGAACGGGTTCTTTTTGAACAAATGCTTTCGCGCATGGAGGATGGGGAGGCTCCCTCTCAAGGCCTTCTTTTGCCTGAAACCATTGAGTGCAAGCCAACCGATGCTGATTTCCTGAATCGATCGATTGAACTGTTTCAAAAATTGGGGGTCAGCATCCGGGAATTTGGACAAAACACCTTCATTCTTGAAGCCCTCCCTCCCTTTGTGAAAACGAAGAAGTCACGCCAGTTCCTCCTTGATGTGATGGATACACTGATGGCTTCGGGAGATGTCAATAAAATGCGTCTGGGTGAGGAAATGATTGCCAAAACGGTCTGCCGTCATGCGGTCAAAGCCAATGATGACCTTCGAAGCGAAGAGCTGGAGAAACTTCTCCTCGACCTCAAAGCCTGTCACATGCCTTACACTTGCCCACATGGACGCCCGACCCTCATCGAGATGAGCTTGAGCGAACTGGACAAGCGCTTCGGAAGAATCGTGGGATAAATATCCGGGCAAAGGTTCTGATCTTGGCATCCGATAGCAATCTTGGCAGTATCCTCCCGCACATGCGACGAGGGCTCAAATATCTTGGAGTTGTTGGACTATATTTCTCAATGATCATGGGGCAGGCCGCCCAATGGGAAGATACCGACTGGGAGATCATCCCACAAAGAGAGGGTGCCTTTGCCTACAGCCCGACATCCAACATCACCGTGGCCTACGATGGTGTCATGATCAAGATCCGTGAAGCCCAACTCGGATCCGCCTCCATCATGGCGGACCGGGTAACCGTGGATGGCGATAGCGGCGAACTTCTTGCTGAAGGCGATATCACCATGCACCAGTCGGGACTGGTATGGAAAGGCGAATTCCTGCAATACAATATCCAGACCAGACAAATACGCACCTCATCCTTCCGCGCAGGAAAGTCTCCTTTTGTCATGTCCAGTGGGTCCATTCAATCCGACCCAGCCATGGGTGCCTATCTGATGAAGGATGCCATGGTCTCCACCGATGATGATCAGCAACCTGCACTCAAGGCGGAAGTGGGTTCTCTGAGCCTTCGGGACAAGGAAGAGGTCACCCTGCGGAACACGCGCCTGATGGCTGGTAAAACACCTTTTTTCTATATCCCTTTCCTGCGAGCCACACAGGGAAAAAGCAGCAGCGCTTATCAGTTAACTCCAGGCTATCGATCACGCTACGGGCTCTTTCTCCTGAATGAATATGAACTGAATTTGAACCCACAACTATCGGCAACGTTCGATCTCGACTACCGGACGGCGAGAGGCCTCGCAGGTGGCCCGGATCTGGAGTATGATTTCGGGCCGGAACTTGGCTCCGGCACCTTCGAAAATTACTTCATGTCGGATAGGGAAAAAATCCCTGACCCGGCAAACTCCTCCTCCGGCAAGGAAGATTTACTCAATCCCAATCGTTACCGATTCGGCTGGTTTCATCAGGCAGCGATCAAGCCGAACCTGACCGCAAAGGCGGCCTTTCAGAAGCTCAGTGACCCACTCATGAATCGGGATTTCTTCGAGTCCTTTCATCGACAAAACACCCAGCCCAGATCTTATGTGGAAATCAATCAACAGTGGCGCAACGCGGCCCTTTCGATTGTAGCACAACCTCAGCTGAACACGTTTTTCAACCGGTTGGAACGCCTCCCTGAAATCAAATTCACCGGATTGCGTCAACAGCTGGGCAACTCTCCCTTCTTTTACGAGAGTGAGACGACAGCTGGTTATTTCGCTCGGAATTTTCGCTATGAACGCGGAAGGTCCTTTGAGGCTGCTCGCTTGGATGCCTTTCACCAAATCCTGATGCCAAGAACCTATGCCGGATGGCTGACGCTCACGCCCAAACTGGGAGGGCGCTATGGATATTATTCCAACACCTTGAGCTCAGATCCGGATCAGGACCACCGAGAAGCCAAGCGATACGTGTTTCACGCCGGCACGGAGATCTCCACCAAACTCTCCCGAGTTGATGCTGAATTCAAGAGCTCGTGGCTGGATGCCGACGGGCTTCGACATGTGCTCATGCCTTCTATCCAGTATGTTTTCGTGCCTGAGCCCAATGCGCGCCCCACGGCCCTACCCCAGTTCGATTATGAAATGCCCACCCTGATGATGCTGCCTATTGATTTCCCAGCCTTCAACGCCATCGATGCGGTGGATGCCCGGAACGTCATGCGCGTGGGGCTTCGCAACCTATTTCAAACCAAACGTGGAGATGAAAGGCAGGTGGATTCTTTGATGGACTGGAATGTCTTTGCAGACTGGAGGCTCGATCCTGAGCCCGGCCAGGGAGACTTAGCAGACCTCACCTCTGACCTGCATGTTCAGCCCAGGGAATGGTGGAGTCTTCAGAGTATCGCCCGTTACAGCCTCGAGGAATCCGCTCTTCGTGTTGCTGATCAGGGGATTACTTTCCTACCCAACAACGTCTGGAGCATGAAGCTGGGGCACATGTATGTGCATGATGATCCGGAGTATTGGGGTGAGGAAACTAGTAGCCCCTGGGGTTCGGGAAACAATGCGCTCTATTCCCGTTTCTATTATCGAATCAATGAGAATTGGGGTGCTCGCCTCAACCAGCACTACGAAGCCAGTGACGGAAGACTGGAAGAGCATGCCTACACTCTTTATCGAGATTTCAGAAGTTTTACTGGGGCATTTGACTTGCGGATGCGCAATCCGCGCGGAGGCCAGGAAAAGGATGTCACCCTATCGGTGATGCTGTCCATGAAAGCCTTCCCTCAATTCGGACTTGGAGATGACGTCAACAAACCATCATCCTTTTACGACAGTAAGTAAGGCTCCTCCTAAAGCGGGAACTTGAGGATGCTGCCAGGGATTTCAACCCGCCTCGTTTCCTTGTCGCTGTCGCATCACTTCATAGAAAAAAACCGAAGCCGCGCTGGCCACGTTAAGTGAATCGGTTCCCTTGGCCATTGGAATCATAACCGAGCTCTCGCAAGCTTGCAGCACCGATGCAGAGAGCCCCTCGCCTTCGCTCCCCATGACGATACAAATATCTTCTTGCAGGGATACCTTTTCGACGAGCTGGGCATCGGCATGTGGATGGGCGGCAATATTGCGAAAACCTTTGCTACTCAGCTCATGCAGGGTATCGGCAAGTACCGGGGCATGATGAACAGGCAAGTTGAAGAGGGTTCCCATGCTAGTATGCACCGCTCGCCGCAAGTAGGGCGGACAGCAGGTTGGCCCAACAATCAGACCATCGGCTCCAAATCCCACAGCGCTGCGAACCACTGCGCCGACATTGTCCGCACTTGTCAGCCCATCCAAAGTCACCAGAAATCGCGGGTGGGAACCCTGCTTACAGAGTTGCTCCAGCGTCGATGGAGTGGGAATGGAAGCCACTGCCTTGATGGCTTGAAAGCATCCAAAGCCTGTCAGTGCCTGAATGGTTTCCTTGCTGGTCACGAAGACATCAATCTGCTCATGGCGCGCCTCCAATGGGGCCTTGAGCCTTCCCATCCATGTGGCATCCAGTAATACCGAGTGAATCTTCAGAGGAGAGTCCACCAGCCGCGTTACCACCTTGTGCCCCTCTGCCACAAAAAGTCCCTGGCCATGCGTGTCCGTCATCTTGCGCATCTGGCGATACGGACGAAGCACAGGCGCGTCTGGATCCTGAATAGCCTGAATCCGAAGCATGGTTTATTTTCAATGCGACAAGCCGAAGTAGGCATCGGCGTTGCAGTAGCAAATATTCTGGATCATGGTGCCCAGCAATTCGGGATCATCGGGGATCTGGCCTTCCTCGACATCCTGCCCCAGCAGGTTACAGAGAACTCGGCGGAAATATTCATGCCTGGGATAGGACATAAAGGAGCGCGAATCTGTTACCATGCCGACAAAGCGCGAGAGCAATCCAAGATTGGAAAGCGCGTTCATCTGCCACTCCATAGCCTCCTTCTGATCCAGAAACCACCATCCGGACCCTAGCTGCACCTTGCCGGGAATGGTGCCATCCTGAAAATTACCGATCATGGTGGCAAAGAGATAATTATCTGCAGGATTCAAATTGTAGAGAATCGTCCTGGGGAGCTGATCCCTGGAATCCAAACCGTCCAGGAAAGCCGAAAGTGCTGAACCTTGAGTCTGGTCGCCAATCGAATCAAAACCCGTGTCCGGCCCAAGTGCTTTGAGCAAGCGTCGGTTGTTGTTACGCAAGGCCCCCAGATGCATCTGCATGGTCCATCCACGCCTGGCATAGCCTTCGCCCAGCCAGGAGAGAACATACCCCGTAAATTGATCCCTTGCATGGGCATTTAGCACCTCTCCCTGGCATGCCGCTTGGAAAATCTGCGACGCAACTGAAAAATCATCAAAAGGCATCGGGCAACGAGCGAGGCCATGATCGGAGAGTCGACATCCCTGGGCATGAAAAAAATCCAGGCGCTGGTCCAATGCTTCCAGAAAGGCCTCGAGTCGAGTCACCTTCTCTCCAATACAGGCCTCGAGTTGACCGATCCATGCATGAAAGGCATGCGGGTCATCCACGGCAAAAGCCTTGTCGGGTCTCCAAGCGGGGAGGACACTTGTCTCAAGAGGCATGGCAGCCAATTGCTGGTGGTGCCGAAGATCATCGGTCGGATCATCGGTTGTACAGACGACCCGCACATCAAAGCGTTTCAGGATCCCATGCGTCGTCAGCCCATCCCCAGCCAGCTGCTGGTTGGCCTGATCCCAGATCCTCTGAGCGGTATGTTCATTCAGCGGATCGTTAATCCCAAAATAGCGAGCCAGCTCGAGATGAGTCCAATGGTAGAGGGGATTTCTGAGAGTCTGTGGAACCGTTGAGGCCCACGCCTTGAATTTGTCCAGTGGATCAGTCTCTCCAGTGCAGTAACGTTCTGCCACCCCATTGGATCGCATGGCTCTCCATTTATAATGATCTCCCTCCAGCCAAATTTCAAACAGATTTTGAAAACGCCTGTTCGATGCAATGTCTTCGGGAGGAAGATGGCAGTGAAAATCAAAGATGGGTTGTTTGGCGGCAAACTGATGATAAAGGTCCTGAGCAGTCTGAGTCTGCAGCAGAAAATGATCGTGAATAAACGGTTGCTCTCTCATAGATAAAAGTCGGTTACTGCATCCCAAGCGCTGCTGGAAGCCAATTGGTCAGAAAGGGTACGAAGGTGACCAGCATCAAGGCAACCCAAAGAGCCAGGAAAAAGGGAATGGCTTCGGGAGTCACTCGCGACATGAGCGTCTTGCCCACGCCGCATCCTACGAAAAGACATGTGCCCACCGGCGGCGTGCAAAGCCCGATACACAGGTTGGCAATCATCATGATACCGAAATGGACGGGTGTCATTCCCAGCTCCTGAACGACAGGCCAGAAAATCGGTGTAAAAATCAAGATCGCCGGGGTCATGTCCATGAAAGTCCCTGCAGCCAACAACAACACATTGATCAGTAACAACAGCATCACGGGGTTCTCGCTGATGCCCAACATCATGGCTGAGACTTGCTGAGGAATATCTTCCAGGGTGAGAATCCATGACATGGCCATAGAGGTGGCAATCAAAAGGAAGACCACAGCGGTCGTGATCCCTGCCTGAAGGAGCAATTCAGGCAGATCCCTCCAGCTGATCTCGCGATAAACCCATGCGGAAAGGGCCCATGCATATGCAACTGCAATGGCAGCGGCCTCAGTGGCCGTAAAGACTCCCTTTAAAATACCCCCCAGGACCACCACAATGAGCAGCAGACTCAGAAAAGCCCCATTGAATGCCCGCCAGACATTTTGCCCCTCCTGAGAATGTTGCATGCCGTATCCCCGTCGACGACAAATCCAGGCAGCCGTCAGCATGAGCAGCAGCCCGAAAACTATCCCGGGAAGCAAGCCTCCCATGAAGAGAGCAGCGATGGATACCGTCCCCCCCGAAACCAACGCGTAGACAATCATGATGTTGCTGGGTGGAATCAAAAGCCCTGTCGTCGCTGAAGTGATGGTCAGGGCCACACTGAAATCCTTGCCATAACCTTTACGCTCCATCTCCGGAATCATGAAACCACCAATGGAAGAAACGGCCGCGGTGGCCGACCCACTGACTGCACCAAACATCATGCAGGAAAGGACATTCACCAACGCCAGCCCTCCGGGAAACCGACCCACCAGAGCTGCGGCAAGGTCCATCAGGCGTCGCGCAATGCCTCCCCTGCCCATCAAAAGGCCACTGAGAATGAAGAACGGGATGGCCAGCAGCGAAAAACTGTAGACCCCGGTGGCCATGCGCTGAGCCACGGTTGCCGCAGCAATGTCCAGGCTCCCCATGGCCAGACAGGCAGTCAGCCAGGTTGCCAGGCAAATAGAGACCGCTACCGGCACATTCATGACCAGGAAGAGAAGAAAGGACCACAACAGGACCCACCCGGGTGACATCATCTCTTGTCCTCCGTTTGAGCACTGGAGCTTGGGAATGCAAGGCTCCGCTTGAAAAGGCCTGCCAGCGCATTCAGGAAAATAACAGCACCACTCAAAGGGATCGCGAGATAAACATATCCCATCTTGACCCCCAGCGCGGGAGACAGCTGTTCGGTCAACAAGGTCAGGGTCACCAACCGAACCCCACCCAACATCAGGATCATCAGGGCGAAGACCGCCACCAAAAAATGAATCCAACGTTCCATCAAGTCCTGAAAGGGTCTGGAACATTTCTCCATGAAATAATCCATTCCGAGGTGCTGCCCCCTGATGAAAGCGACACTGGCGCCGATCATGGCAACCCAGATGATGATTAAGGTGGCAAGCTCGTCGGTCCATTGGCTCGGTCGCTGGATCACAAATCGGGACGTGACCTGCCACAAGACGTCCAGAACCAGAAGGCCCATGAGAAGGATCAGTAGGCGCTCCAGCCACCGAACTCCTGTATGTTGAATGATCTTGAGAAGATTCATGGCTTGTTCATGGGAGTTCGAGGACACGCTGCATCCACCTGCCGGCCTCAGTTCCCTCAAAACCGGCGTGTAGTGAAGCCACAGCTTTCTGAAAAAGGGACTTGTCTGGATATATGATCTCCACCCCAGCCTTCTCCAGCGCGGTCATGGTTTCCTTTGTTTTGGCAGCCCACAAATCCCTCTGAAATGGCACCGATACATCCGCCGCCTCTTGAAGCCACTGACGCTGCTCCTGCGTCAGTCGATCCCAAGTTTCAGTACCAATTAGAACCACGTCCGGCACCATGGTGTGTTCATCAAGTGAGTAAAATTTACATACCTCATAGTGGCGGGAAGAAAGAAGGCTTGGCGGATTGTTTTCCGCACCATCCACCACTCCCTGATCCAAGGCAGAATAAAGCTCTCCGAAAGACAACGGAGTAGCAGCTCCTCCCATGGAATCAATCATCTGCATGGAAGTGCGACTGTTCTGCACGCGTATCTTCAGACCTTTCAGATCTTCTGGGGAACGCACTGCTTTCTCCTTGGTGTAAAAACTCCGGCTGCCAGCATCATAGTAACAGAGACCCTTGAGTTTCTGGTGAACTCCTGCCGAAAGCAGCTCCTGCCCGATCTCACCTTCGAGCACCTTCCAGAAATGTTCAGAACCCCTGAACACATAGGGGATCCCAAAAATACCCATCCCGGGGATGAATCCCTCGAGGGGCGAAGTCGATGTCTTGACAAGATCAACAGCACCCAGCTGCAGCAACTCAATGGTTTCGCGCTCGGAGCCCAGTTGACTGCCGGGATAAATCTTGATGCGCATCCGTCCAGCCGACCGGGTTTCCAGCTCCTTGGCCATGAAAACCAGAGCCGCATGTACGGGATGAGTGGTGTCCAGCGTGTGCGCAAGACGAAGGACCTTGATATCGCTCTCAGGGCGACAACCCAACAACAGGCATGAGCCCAGCCAAAGCATCCATCCCATTTTTAAGTGAAACATAAAACAGGTGGGATGAGGTTGGTGGGCCATGTTAAGTATTTATGCGGACTCTTCAGCTCAAGCACAAGTCATACCTCGCGGATTCAGACAGTCTGTCATCATGACTCGCTAAGCCACTTTTTCCCACAGCTCAAGAACACCTCACAGACCCATCTGACGCAGAGGCTGCTAAACCAATCGGCAGGGATGGGAAGGCCTGGCTTGCAGGTTCAGTATGCCTGACTGGATGCATTGGTATTCGCCGCAAACCATCAAAAATAAAAACGGGGGCTCCTTGCATGGGAAATCTTTTGTTGGGATCGTCATATAACAATGCGTAGCGCCTCATGGATCGGTCTGTTGCGAGCGGGGGCTTTTTGGATCATCCGATTTGCCATACGGTTCCGCTTTGGTCGAGTGACTCAAATTGCCCCAAAGGACTTGTTGACCTGGATGCAGGATGGCAATCGTTTCAGCCCCGTGCTTCTGGATGTACGCCGCCTGGAGGAATATGAACAGAGCCATCTGGCTGAAGCCAAACACGTAGACCCCATAGTCTGCGTGGAGGTCATAGGTCAAATCGCCGACAAAACCACTACCATCATCTGCTACTGTTCGGCTGGATATCGTTCCTCCAAACTTGCCAATGACTTGATGGGTGACGGCTGGCAACAAGTGCTCAACCTGGAGGGGTCCATCTTTGCCTGGGCCAATCTCGGCTTCCCATTGGAAAAGAACGGCAGGCCTACTAAGGAGATCCACCCCCACCACACCTTTTTTGACTGGTTGATCGCACCTCCGGACAAAGAAGCAAAACAGAATACCGGGGATCACGGGTAATTGGCTGATTGAAGATTGAGTGCCCCTTTGGCTTGAGGCATGGTAAGGGTATGAGTCAACGCTTTGAACGAACACAATTGGATGAAATAAATCCGGTTCGCTGTCCGTGTGGGTTTGCCAGACGAGCCTTTGACCACCCTGAAAATCAGACGGCGACACTCCATCTTGTAGATATTCAGGAAGATGCTCGAACGCACTATCACAAACGTCTCACTGAGATCTACTTGGTCTTGGAAGGCGAAGGTGAAATCGAGTTGGATGGGGAACGTTTCTCCGTCAAGCCGATGTCGGCCATCATGATCAAGCCAGGCTGCCGCCACCGCGCGATTGGCAAAATGAAGATCATCAACATTCCCGTTCCTGCATTCGACCCTGAAGATGAGTGGTTTGACGATTCCGAAGCCGAGTCATGCAACTCATGAGAAAAAAGCTTTCATGGCCTGTAAGATCACCATGGAAGATCCACTTTCCTTGCCTGGTGATACTGAGTGCCATTTGGATCACCATTTTCCCGTTTGGGCCTGGCACAAAGGTGCAGGCTGAGGAAGAATCGTCTTTGATCGAAGAAGTATGGACATGGGGAATCCTGGGGCCTAAGCAACAGCCCTATGTCTCGATCATGCGCCTGTTTCGATCTCCACAGGGACCGTTGATCCGCGGTACACTCCAGCAATCCGGACAGCCGCCCCTGCCGCTGACGAATCCGATCGATCGCGATGCCAGCTTTCGGGCTTCCTTGGAACTCGATGGGGATCCTGGCCCCCTGACTGTTTTTTTTGAGGGCTCGGTGGATCGTGACCTGATGGAAGGTCAGATGATCCTTCAACGATTCGACCAAAACACTCCCTTACCATGGAAAGCCTTTCGGCTTCCAGAATTTCCATTGAATGGTTCGTGGAAGTGGGAATTGCACATCAGCTCCGAGACGACCTTGAAAGCCACTCTTGAAATCGAACAAAGCACCGACATTCTCGAGGGCAAATTGATCTTTGAGGACCGAACCATCCCGCTTGAAGCCATGGTCTTCAAGGAGGGCATGCTGAGGTTTACCTCAAGAGGTGAGGCCAAAGCCGTCTATCACTCCAGGGGCGTTTGGATGGAGGGTCGATTACTGGGTAGTGTGACTTCTGAGAGTTTCGGAACCGATCGCCCGCTCCGATGGAATGCCTCCAGATGATCTGGCTTGAAGCCACTTTCTTCAGATGACCGGTTCCCCGAATTCGCAATTGTAAATATGCTTACAACAGGTGCATTCAGCATCCTTGATGTGTAGATCGGGAGTCCAACGGCAGGCCTCCCCACAATTGGGACAGGTGACTTTGTAACCCAGCACTTGCTCAAGCTGACTTTTGGCCTCTAAAGAGACTCCAGGCAAGTCAACCGCATCCAGAGTCGCCAGATCCCCACTTTCCTGGCTGGCATTTTGAGCCAGTCTTGTCGCCTGATACCTGACAACGCGCTCGAAACAATTGCGGACCAGACGAGCATTCCCAAAACGAGGTTCCCTTGCCTCATAAAGGTCATGAAAATGGTGAATTAGCAACTGTTTGAAGGCCGGGGTCATGCGCAGATCGTTCTGTCGACACATCAAGCTGAAAATACGACAAAGCTCCGTAGGTTCATAATCCGGGAATTCCATAAACCGGGTGAATCGGCTTTCAAGCCCGGGGTTGGATTGAACAAATATTTCCATTTCATCAGAGTACCCGGCCACAATCACAATGAGTCGCTCACGGTCATCTTCCATACGCTTGAGAAGCGTATCAATGGCTTCCTGACCAAAATCCTGATCCTGCTTGGCCAAGGTGTAGGCTTCATCGATGAAAAGGATGCCATCTAGAGCCGAATCAATGATCTGATGGGTCTTGATGGCGGTCTGCCCCACGTATTCTGCGACGAGCGAGGCGCGATCGCATTCCACCACATGCCCTTTCTTGAGGATCCCAAGGGCCTGGTAGATGCGCCCCATCAGCCGGGCAACAGTGGTCTTCCCTGTACCGGGCCTTCCCGTGTATACAACATGATAACTGGTGGGGATGGGTTTGAGGCCACGAGCCAGTCTCCACTGCTGCACTTTGGCAAAATCGGCGGTCTGATGCACCTTTGCCTTGATGGTCCGCATGCCGATCAAATCGTCCAGCTCACCCAGTGCCTTTCTAAGGGCCACTTCGCAGCCCTTGAAAGAAGCCGTATCCAAGAAAGGCTGATCCTCACAAATATCTGTGATTCGCCTCTTCAGATAGACGATGAAACGATGTTCGTGTGCATAGACACTACCCTCCAGATAGGCAAAAGCATCGCATGTCTGTTCCACAAGATGGGCGGTGAACCTGAGACATTCAGGAGGACATTCCACTTTTTGAAGTGTCTGGGCTATTTCGGTAAAACACACATCCAAACCCTTCTTGATGCCTCCCTCGACCGCTTGATGGAGAGCTTCAAAACGTTCACGAGCCCCTTGGATGTGCTCCGAAAGGGCATCGGAAAGTCGTACCCCTTTGGAGGGAACATGCCCTGCATTGAGCACCATGAAACGCTCCCGAAAATGGGAAAAGAAATACCCCTGAAAACTGGAAACCATTTCATCCGGTCTCTGAGGATACATTAAAGCGGTCCAAAACTGCCCGGATGCATCGGCACT
>Ga0163109_10003848_pt1 | contig 11442 bp, 17 predicted proteins | sample CRUFie1St13metaG_FD_108704 | JGI IMG/M metagenome (GOLD analysis project Ga0163109, IMG submission 108704) | Marine microbial communities from the Costa Rica Dome - CRUD Field 142mm St13 metaG | ecosystem: Environmental > Aquatic > Marine > Oceanic > Photic zone | place: Costa Rica: the Eastern... | reverse complement strand
TTGTAAGGTCTTACATATGTTTGGAAAGACCAGTCTGCAGGAGCGAGAGAGTCATTGAATCTCTTTTGCGCTCTTTGCGGTGCTGAACCAGCTTCAGACACTGTTACGTCAGTGTTTTCACTTGCTTGAGAAAAACTATAACCATCTAGTACACCTATTCTAAAAGTATTTGCATCATCTTCATTACCAACAAAGTTTCCAGAACCAGTTCTGCCGCCTTGAGCAGTTGTAGTACCAGTAACACCGTTAATAGTTAGAATTAAACCATTGTCTCCACTTCCAGAACTAGCTGTTGAAGTTACAGTATTATTGTCTGCATATCCTGTACCTCTAAAATTGTTCGGAATGTGAAACTCAGTAGCAGGGCCTGTTGCCCCACCACCACTTATAGCGGCAACTATAGCTTTGAAGCCAGTACCACTACCATTGGTAGTTCCAAATGTAAGAATGTCGCCTACGGCATGTCCTGTATTAGTTCCACTAGAAGCATCAACGGTTACTACACCGCCTCCAGCTACTGGGACTCCATTTACAGAGCTGACAAATACTTTGGTATTTCTCGATAGATTTAAAGCCATTGCTTTCTCCTATTATTTCATCTTTGGAAAGGATTCCGCTTGATTTTAATCAGCGTCTTCGTTTCCTAATATCGTATGGTAACAACCATTTCGCCTATGCCTAGAGGAGCAATTACTCCTTCGTCAGTACTTATAGAGTCTACCGTTATCGATGTCGTCCTTAAGTTTGGGTCTACGGTGTCGTCATACACCAATCCATCATTCTCGTCGATGATTCTTTCAATATCTTCGAGCAATAATGATAATTCTTCTTGAGCATCTTCTGCATTTTCTACATATGCTCTTATTGTTAAAGTTAAAAATCTCCATTTAAAGCCACCAGGTTGATATTCTCTTTCTTCATCACCTGCTACTATGCAGACTTTTGGGTATTGTTCTATTTCGTCTAAAAAGACCATTTTTGAAGCCACGTTATCAAATAAATTTATAGCAAATGGGTGGCTTCCATCAATTTGTTTCACTTTCTCTACTAAGGCTTCTGCTATCTTCTTTCTTGCTGTTCTGTATACTGGCATTATATTCTCCTTAGTGTAAATTTAGTTTGTGTATGTTTTGTTGCTAACTGTCTTATGCTTCTTGCTATAAGAGGCTTTGGATTATATCCTAGTGGCCACTGTCTTTCTCCTGTATTTTCAAAAGTTTGATATGGGTCTAATTGGTATGTATATTCACCAACTATAGTTTTATTTGCCCTATACAAACTTGTTAACGCAGCTGACCTTGCAAATTGACCAGTCTGATAATTAAGTGCTGGTCTTCCCATATTTCTCTGGATTTCATTATGAAGTCCTCTATTTATATATCCTTTTATCTGTGCTAAACTTTTCTGAGCTACTTTCTTTCCACTTTGCAATCTTGGTTGTCTTGAAGCATGTGCTACTAATGTTGCGCCAGATAAACTCATCTTTTTTATTTTTTGTTTAGATGGCTTGCCTCTTCCTTTACCTACACTAACTGAATAATTATGTTCATGTGTTTTCGTTGCTTTTATTCTTTTCTTAACTTTTGTCTGTGTACCACGAGATTTTAAATTTCCTGTTACTCCAAGTACTGCAGAATCTATTAAATCTTGTTTGAACGATTTACTACTTTTTTCGTCCATGGTTACGATATTGCCTTCTTCTATCTGTTCTTTAACCCAGTTAGCAATATAAGCTTCACCCGCTTTTTTAATCTTATCAATATCAGATTTTTCTTTTGTATTTCTTGCTAATCTAACTTCAATTAAATGACTTCTACCTGGTATAGTTTGTCCTTCAAGTTTCTTCTTAAATCTTCTATCTCTAGCGGTTATCTTTAACCCGCTTAAAAAATCCTCTGCAAAGTCATAAACATCAAAAGTTGCATTTTCTAAAGTAATTTGTGCATTATTATCTCTTAGAGCTTCTAAAGCTTTCACACCAGAAGTACTTGACTCTTTATGAGCGGCTTTTACACCGCCTGAAGTTATAAGTTCGCTGTAGGTTCCCTTAATTATACCATCTTTATTTTGAGTAGATCTACTAAATCTTTTTCCTTTTTCATCAGCATGATTTAAAAATCTTTTATTACCAAGTTTTTTTCTTGATAAGTCTACCCAGCTATTCCAAATAGTATCTTTTATAAATCTTATAGCGTTTGTTGCATATTCTTCTTGTAAACTTCCATCTATATTTGAAGCTACAAAGTCTATGCTTATTACAGCTCCTGAAATTTCATTCTCATATGCTCCAGGCCTAAATACTACACCACCTATTAAATCTAACTGATATCTTGGCTTCTTTTTTGGCTGTACCTTTCCCCAATAATCAAACTGAAATTCTTTAATCTCAGGAGTGGAGTCTTTTAATGCTTCATTCCACATATCATCAGTATTAACTTGTCGGTTATACTGACTAAGTCCCATACCTTTTAAAATTTTCTTAGTTGCACTTTTAAAAGCACTTCTAAATTCTCTTCCTCTAACACTTACGGTTAAGATAGTTCCCTCTTGTACCAAAAATCCTTTAGAACCTTTAGCACCACTTAGCTGGTCTTGTGCATCTTTTAGAAGACTATTTAATCTTTGTTTAAACGCCTCTTTAGCCATTACTTATAGACTTTGTAGAAATCTAGTATTCTCTTGATGTGATCAGGAAAATCTATATTATCTCTCAGACTAGTAGATACTTCATTTCTTACTTGAGCACCTTGAATAGTCATTGCTGATTTTCTTTCGTCTTTTAAGTAGTATTTTACTAAATCAAAACATGCAAGTTTTAAATCTGCAGGTGTTGATGCATAGCCAGCTCTATATGTTACTTTTACTGCTTTTCTGCCTTTTGGAAAAAACTTATCCCCAAGAGCAGTAGTTCTAGTTATTAAATCTCTTTCAGTATCAACTACGTATTCGTATTTTCCACTGCCGTCTGAATCTTCACTTATTAAAGTAGTATAAGTACCAGACTGTCCTTCTCTTTCTTGTACTTCTGATACACTAACAAGAGGACTTTCGTCGACCATTATCTGAAAAGTCTCATTGTCTTTTATATCAAAAAATTCAACCTTATCAGTACTATAAAAATCTATTATACTAGTACCGCAGTAGGATTTTACTGCTTGGCTTATAGAGGGTATAATAACATTCAATTTCGCATCTTCACTTACTCCAGTAAGTCCTGCGAAGTCTTTGTATTCTCTTGTTGTTACTAAATTTGCCATAATTCCTCTTAAAAGTTGGAGGGGATTGCTCCCCTCCATAGCCATAAGCTATTAACTAGCCTTGTACATGAAACCCCACTTGGCAGTCGCACCGTCGATTAGATCTGTAAATCCAATTCTTTGAGAAGCCACTAGGACTCTTCTTTGTGCTGCTACTTCGTAGTCTGATTCTACAGTAACGCCTCTTAATCTTGGCATTACGAAGTTTCTTGGGTTGACAGCGATAGCTGCAAACTTACCAGTTGCTGGTGCTGCAAATTCGTCACATAATAGTACTCTTGAACCGAATACTTGACCAATTTCACCAGAAAGCTTTGTTGCCATGTCGCCAACTAGGTTAGCATCTTGGAACTCGGCATCTTCTAGTAATTCATAGTATGACCTTTGTGAAACAATATAAACTACTTCACTTGGATTCACACCATATTTACCCATGTTCTTTCTCATTGATAACAAATCAGTCGCTACAATCTTATCAGTTGCAAAAGCAGTTGTTGATTGTGTAAAGTCTGAATCGTTTCTTGCTAAGTGTAGTAAGCCTTCAAAAGCTGCACCTGAGGTACCAAAAGCACCGTCAGCGTCGTCACCTGCTAAGATAGCATTTTCAATTGCTCTAGCGTGTGATCTAACCATTGATTCTCTAATTAAAGGTAGAATCGGCATGATTGCATCTTCTTCAGTCTCATTACCTAAGAATGATTGAGAAATAAGTTTCTTTGTTGAAAGTGTTCTTTCAGTCATAACAATACCTGCTCCATTTGCTGGATCGTAAGCATCGCCTCTTGGGTCTAAGTTACCATGAGGTGCTGAACCACTAGCTGCTGTGTTACCTGTAAATTCAGCATAACCTGCATCTGGTAGGATTGGTATAATCATGTTTGCAGAAGTCATTGGAATTTCTCTAAATAGAGGGGCTAATACCAATTCGTTCTGGATATCTCTTTCGATTTGAGTTGAAACAACTTGTTCAAAATCTGCTGAAGATACATCAACACCTGAGTGTCCATTTACCTTTTGCATTACTGATTTTGCATAGTCATTATCCCAACCTTTACCAGTCGCTAGACCAGCAAATTTTGCATCGATAATATCTTGCTCGAAAGCTTTTTTCCAGTCGCCTTGACCTTGTCTATCTGAGAAAATTCTTTTTGACTCTCTGATATTCATGATTTCTTCTGATTTCTCAGATAACTCTTTCTGAAGTGATTTAACAACTTCATTCAAGTCTTCATGCTTCTCATTGACTCTTTTCTCAACATCAGACATAAGTTTTTCAGCGCCTGTTAAACCTGCCTTAACGACAAGTCTTTGTTCTTCCTGCTTAGCTTCTTGAACAGCCTTTTCTTCCGCTTCGTCTTCTGCTGCTTTTTCAGCGGCTTCTGCCTGAGCTTTTTCTTCAGCTGCTTTGAGTTCTGCTTGCTTCATTGCATACTGAGCAACAGCTTTTTCAGCTGCCTCATTCGCAAATTTGTCAAGATCGAACTCAGGGGAAACTTCAGGAGTTTTCATTTCTTCTGACATATTAGTCTCCATGTTTTGGGATTTCTCCCCGCTTGGCTGCTCAACTTTCACAGCGTCTGCTGTATCGACTGAGTTAGCCTTTATAAATTGCTTTTTAAACTGATTGTAGTCTTCCATGTTATCAAACGACTTTGCTAAAGAGAACGTTGCTCCCTGATTGCAAGGTACAGATACCACAGATACTTCAAAAAGTTCCGCGTCCTTTATTTTATATCCATCGGTTTCAGTCATATAATCAGCATCCTTGACTCTGAAGCCGACAGAAAACGCTCCAAGGACACCATCTTTTACTAAATCTTTTATCTCACCTGCTGCTTTAGAAATTCTACCTGAGATTTCTAAACCTTTGTCGGTGACTTCTAACCCTGTTGCTCTACCGATAGGTCTGTTGTAGTCATGGTTAAAAAGTAGAACAGGATTACCTTTATAGTTATCTAATCCACCTTTTGTCCATGCTTCAGCTTCGATTATATCGCCAGCTCTATCTAGTGCATTTGTACTTGCAGAACCTTTGATGTCTATTCCACCATCATCAGTTTCGCCAAGGGTTTTAAAAGTATTAGTCCAGTGAAAGATTTTAGTTTTATTCGACATCTTTAACTTCCTTTTTTACAGATTTCTTAGGTTCAGGTTTTTTAACTTCCTTTACCTCTTCCACTACTGCAACTTGGACAGGATATCTTTTATTTACCACGGATAATACTCTGCTCCATGAACCAAATGCTCTTCTAAGCAAATAGTCTTTGACTGGAACATCATTTCCGTGTGATTTGTATTCAACTAAATCCATTACACCACCTTTCTCGGTCATGTAATCAGATAAAGCTTTTACCATCATATCTTTAGTCATATTATTCTTCCTCAATAGGAGAACTCTCTGTTGGTCGTCCTCCCTCCTCTGGATTAACTGATGAACCTGCTAAGTTGACAGGAACTCGAGGTTCATCGAATCCATCGATAGGTTCTTTGCCCATAGCTACTCTAGCTTCGTTTGCACTAAGAATACCTGTATTCACTAGTGTTGCGTAGTAGGCAGCTTGGTCTCTTAACTCTGGTTGTAAGGCAGGAATACCTGTTACATCTTCAGAGAGTTCGAACCCAAAGTATCTTTCCAAAGCATATCCTAGTTTTCTTACTATTGGCATTACTGTCTCCAAATAGTATAGTCTATGGTTTGGTCTTATGTTTGCATTATTACCACCGTCCATAAGTATTGGTGGTATACCCATTGCTTCTAAAATTATTCTTTCATTCGCTTTTATTGAATCTTGAAAGTCTAATTCTCTGAAATTAATCTGAGACATAGGTTCTACTTCTAGTCCTCCGTCTAAAATAAGAGGTCTTCTCCCTCCAGTATTTGGATTGTACCTCATGCTCCAGGCTTGTAACATTCTTTCTTTAATCTTTTCTGAAAGAGTGTTAGGACTTTTTAGTACTAGTCCTGGAACTGCTCCATTCTTGAAAAAGTTATCTTGGAACTTTCTCATACTTCCTAATAGTTGCATTGTTCTAAATGCTGGTTTTAATCTAGGAGTACCTCTGTAAATGGATTTAAAACTGTTTTCTTTTATGTGAATAATCTCATTGACATTATAGTCAATGGAATTATCAAAACTATATTTTTCTACATAAGTGTTGTCGTCTGAATAGATTGTGACTTTTTCTGCTGGTAAGTGGTACAAGTGTGCACCATCAAAATAGATAAAGATGTTTCCATCTATAAGTAGGTCAATAATTAGATTTCTTTTAAAAGTACTTACGTCCTGAAACGGATTTGGTTCTTTATTTAGTAATTGATCAACCTTTACTCTACGAATATTCTTTACAATATTATTAGTGCCTTGTCTTTGCTCACCAACATTGTAAGGAATTTCAGCAACATCATCTACAATCATATTTACAGCACGATTAACTATCTCTAGTTGTTCATATGCATTTCTATAGTTTGAGACAACCTCTTGGCTGTCTATCGTCATTCCCTCATTACGGGAAATAGCGTATTGAGACGGATTCAGTTTTTCCTCATCTGATTCAACTGTACCCTGTCTACCTAATAAAAAATCATACCATGCCATGTTTGTTTCTCTGTTTTTCGACCCACCGTGCTTGTTTCTCTGCTGTGATTAACTTGGGTCGCTTTCCATAAATCGAATGTAATCTTAAATGGTGCTGATGGCAGAGAGTAACTGTTTTCTCATAAACTTCTTTATAGTTCTCACCGATAAACTGCTCTCGAATCTCTAGTATGTCTTGCTCTTTCTCTATAATTATATGATTTGTGCGTATCCAAGCTTCTAGCAGTTCGGTCAAGCCGTTGTAGTGGTGAAAATCTAAGTTATCCGTTTTTCCGCAAATGTAACATTCGCTTCCTTTTTTATATTGAGATTTAGCTTTGTCTCTAACGTATTTAACTAAATCTCTCTTAAATTTCATATCTAACTCTTAATATGAATTATAACAAAAGTTTGCACCAAAAGTCAAGAACTGTTTTTCACTGGTGTTGCTAAAACGATGTAGCTGAGGTTTCAAATGTATATAGTGCATATCTTAACGCATCTGCCATGTGCGATGCTCCATCATGTTTTGGTCTTTCTTTCATTAAATTCGGATTTGGATCCCATTGGTATTGGTCAAGGGATAATTGTACCTCTCTACATCCTTGATGTACTATGAGGTCATCATTGTCTACTACTCCTGCTACCTGTCCAATACCATCTAGTACAGATTTCTTAGCATTTATAGTAGTAATGTCATAATTTTGTGCAAAATCAAATCGAGTTTGTTGGGCTGCAGAATCTATATAGATATAGTCTATATCCCATTTATTTATCAATTTTCGTATTTGAGCTGCATGTTGTTCTGTTGTTCTTTCTGAGTCTAAGTATTCATCAACGACATAATACTTTTTCTCGTCCCAATCGTATGCGATTACACAAAATGCTGTTGGGTCTTTATACCCCACATCAAGTCCTGCGAATACGTCCATTCTAGAAGTATCAAAATTACTTAAATCTGCAGTACATTGTTCATGATTAAATGCCCATACCTGACCTTCATAAACATTAAAGTCTGCCATATATTCTTGGGCAAACTCATTCTCTGACATTGTTTTTCTTGCTTCTTTGATATCTTCTTCGGAAACACGAGGATTCTCGTGCCATGTTGCTTTTATACTAGCCCACTCTGGAAACTCGTCTGAGTATCCACGGTAGTAAAACTCTGCAAAATAATTATTTCTACCCCTTGGAGTAGATATAAAGATTGCTTTAGAATTATCCTTATCTAGTGTAGGACGTAGTGCAACATTGAAAGCATCTCTTCCATCTGTTAGTGCAGCTTCGTCGAATATGATAAGGTCATAACTTCTACCAACTACAGAGTCGACTTGATTTATAGAACCCATTCTTATAGTAGAATTGTTACTTAGTTCTATGACTTTATCTTTTGCATTATCTCTAAGTACTTCTAAATCAAAATGTTTTATCAAACTTCTCTGCAAATCAAAAGAGATTTGCGATAAAGAATAGTTAGGAGACATTAACAGTACATGACTGTCAGGGACTAGACAAACAAGTTGTCCAATTATGTTTGATATGTAAGTCTTCCCCTGTCTTCGCGAGACAGCGGCACATACAAATCTATATTTAGGGTTATTTACTGCATTGATAATTGCAGTTTGCGATGTATTAGGTTCAATACCTAATAAGTCCATGTATCCTTCTATTGGAAGTTTGATAAAACGTGATTCAGAATCTAAATCCATTAAATACTTTGACTCTATGTCTGCTCTGCTAATATCTATCAATGCAATGTCTCAAAGTCAAATGGGTTATCGGGATCGTCTGCGCTCAGTATTTGGTTTTCCTGAGCCAGCTTGTATAGATAGAGGTAGGCGCCACAGACTTTTGCATATTGTGCCTCGACAGCAGACACATGCTTTCCGCATAATTCTTTTTCAGTAATTTTCATTAAACTTTGAGAAGTATGGACTTGAAGTTCATCAAGCCACGCCCTTCGAGTGTCAATTGTTGGTATTGTCATCTTCTTCTTTTTAATCCTCTAGTAAATTTTTGTGATTTTGGTGGCATTTTCTTTGAACCACCTTTGCCAGCCCAGAATACTTTATTTGCCCACCAAGCCGCTGACGACCTGCCTTTTGCTATATTTTTTCTATGTCTGGCTTTGAAACTTCTACGAGCTTCGGGGCTATAGTTATGCCCCATTCCTTGAGCACCAAATCGTATAATCTTTACCTTGCCATTAACTCTAGTAGCCACTACAGCTTTTTTAGTTTTATGACTAGGTGTACGTTTAGGCTTATTTAGCCTAGTAAGACCTACTCTTTTTAATCTTGCTTTTTCTGCTTTTGTTAGTGCCATATTTTTGTTTCTTCTTACGCGCTTCGGCTATGCCGCTCCAGATAAATATTTCTGCGTAAGCCTTTCCTAATTTTTCGATATAGTTATCGTCTTCTGGATAATATTCTACCTGCCCTCGCTTTTCCAAATTTTGCTTTCTTTGGAGATAAGGTTTTACCGTATCTGGGTCCGACACCTTTTGGTGCAGATGAATATCTAAACGCCTCCATGCTGTTAGGATTCTTAGTGTTTACCAATGCTCCTGCTGCTGCGTTCATGTCTCTTGTTACTCCTCTTCTGAGAACATGTTTTCTTATTTTTTGAGTACCATGTCTCCCAGTAGGGCCGCTTAAAAATTTAGCCATTTTTCTTTTTCCTTAACGCTCTTAGGTATGAACCATGAGAGCTACCTGGCATAAACCGTTTATTAGAACCTCTTCCATGCGAGTGTATGCCTTTTAAACCAAGCTTCCGCGCTCTTGCTCGAGCTGCCGTTGCCGTTTTATAAATATCTTTGTTTCTTATATATTTTTTATGCTTCTTTTTGTTTACTGCCATTTTTAATATAGTTTGTTAGCTTTGTTTTATTATGTACTGTGTGAGGTAAGTTGAGAAGCTTTCTTACTCTCCTGTTCTCACTGAGTTTTTCCTCAGTAGAAGTTATTAACTTATCTAAAAGTTTACCGATTATATGTAGTTCCTTAATAAAGGTTTCTCTGTCCATATACTCCCTTATAGAGAAGACTTACCTTTTCTTTCTTCTTCTGGTAGTTTTTCTCTTCCTTTTTACAAAAGTAGAAACGTTAGTTGGTTTCCCTCCTGGATTTCCTGCTCTTCTTTTTCTAGAAACAGCTGAACGAATCTGTGCAGCAGTCATTCTTCTAGCTTTACTTGCAGGTACACACTTTGGATAAGCTCTATTACTTTTTCTAGCAGATTTACGGCCGCAAGGCATATAGCCTCCGCCTTTCTTTCTACGAGAGATGTCTACCCAACCCTCTTTGAACCACTTTGTTAATCCGCCTTTTGGTTTAGCCATTTTGTGCTTTTTCTTCTGCTTCCATCATTTTATCTTTGATATCAACAGACCCGTCCCAGTTTTTATCTTTTCCTGAGATTATATTCCAAAGCTGTATAAATTTTAATTTTATATAGTCTATCATCTTTTCCTCTTTTTGCCAGTGCCCATTCTATATCGGCCTCCTCTGGCTTTATATGTTCTTACTAACCATCCGTTTGCATAGGCCGATGGATACACCTTAAACTTTCTTTTTGCCTCAGCCTTTACTCTTGCATAAAGTACTGGGTTAGTTGGTACTGGCCTCTTTTTAGCGGCCTTTCTTTTTCTTTTTCTTGCCATGTGTCTTTCTTAATCCTGCTTTCGCAGACTTGAAGATTGATGCGACTGTTTTCTTTCCCATCACTCTTGCTCGTTGTTCACCAACTGTTAATATTTGTATTTTTCTTGCGTAAGATTTTCTTACTCTTTTTACTTTGCGGACTGTAGCTCTAGCGTCTTTTATAGTAGCAAACTTAATACGAACGGTATCTTTTGGATTCTCGTCAGTATATAATCTTCTACCACTTCCCTTAGGCTTCTTTCCAGTGCCTACGCGAGGGTCTTTCTTTTTACGTTTTCTTTTTACGACCACTTTTATACTTTCCGCCTCTTTTTTGCCTTAAGCAATATTGTTTCTGAGAAAACCCTTTCGGATTATTGCAATTAATTTTTCGCTTTCTTTTTAAAGTCCATCTTTTTCGCATATCTCAGTTCCATTAATTGTGTCCTATCCTGTTGAATAATTATAGGATATGGGGCTTGGTTATTACCGCCTTTAGAGTATGTAGGGTGAGACCATAAATATTCGCATTTCTCTTGGCTATCATTTCTATGTGCCACTATGTCATCAATCTCTTCTAGAGTAAGGTCATCTACTACATAAACGATTGCGTCCCAGTCTTCGATATTCCAGTTCATTTCTGTTAGTTTGAGGATATCTATATCAAGGGGAACAATCTTGATCCGTCCTTCGATATAGCTCTTATAACTCCATGGGCAGGCATGTCGAATACTGCGAAAGTATTGAAACCAAATAGAGTTATCCTCTACTTCTTCTTTTCTTTCCACCTTTCTTCTTTTTACCTTTTTTCTTCTTCATCTTTTTCAAGATTGCTTGTTGAAGAGCTTTAGGTAATTTCTTTTGTTTAGCTGTTAAAGCCATAACTAACTCCATTTCCCATCGGGACACTCTGCCCATCTTATTTTAGTCTTAAGGGGCATAAAACACCCACATTCAGAGCAAGTT
>Ga0163109_10003847_pt1 | contig 11444 bp, 11 predicted proteins | sample CRUFie1St13metaG_FD_108704 | JGI IMG/M metagenome (GOLD analysis project Ga0163109, IMG submission 108704) | Marine microbial communities from the Costa Rica Dome - CRUD Field 142mm St13 metaG | ecosystem: Environmental > Aquatic > Marine > Oceanic > Photic zone | place: Costa Rica: the Eastern... | reverse complement strand
TGCAGGTCTTCGCCCAACTGGCACCGATTCTGTTTGGCGCTGCCATGGGCCTGCTGTTCCTGCGGGAGCGCAGGGGCGCAGAAATCCCAGCGGGCGCACCCGGCAGCGACACCACCCCCGCGCAGGGCGCACCCAAATCTGCTGCTGCGCAGACACAGGCCTCGGACAAAGGCCGGTCACGAGCTGACGCACGCGTGCCGATCAGCCCCAGCCTGCTCGCCTTCTGCAGCCTGCTCGCCTTCTCCGGCCTGCTCACCGCCGCCCTCGCGATCATTCTGTTCGACCTTGGCCCGGCGCGTCTGCAGCTCCTCGCCGGGCTCTATGAAGCTGGTTCCCTGGTCTTTGGCGGCGGGCACGTCGTCCTACCCCTGCTCGACGAGGTGCTGGTCGAGCCCGGCCTCGTCCCGGAAAGCGCCTTCCGCACCGGCTACGGGTTCGCCCAGGCCATCCCCGGCCCGGTCTTCGCCGTTGCTGCCTTCCTCGGCGGTCAGGTCGGCGGGCTCGAAGGCCTGCTGCTGGGGATCGCCGGTACCGTCGTCATTTTCCTGCCCGGCGTGCTGCTGGTCATGGCCGTCGTGCCGCTGTCGGCCAGCTTCTCCCGCAACCGGGCCTACCGCGCTGCGCTGGCGGGGGTGAGCGCTGCCGTTGTCGGGTTGCTGGGGGCGACCGCCTTCTCGCTGTTCTTCCTGCTCTGGACCCCGGGCGCGCTGGTCCAGCACAGCGATACGCCGCTGCCCCAGGTTGGCGCGGCGCTCGTCGGCCTGTTCATGCTCTGGGTGCTGAGACTGCCACCGCTGCTTCTGATCGGGCTGACCCTCGCCGCCGCCCTGATAACCACGCTGCTCTGACACCACGTCCTAGCGTTGGGTGTCGCCGCCGTTCCTGCTAAGCTGCACCCGCAAGTATCGTCGTCCACCAAGGGGGCCGCACACCGTGGAACCAAGAACCGAATCCTTCAGCTACGAGCAACTGCTGGCATCGTCCCGGGGCGAGCTGTTCGGCCCGACCAATGCACAGCTGCCCGCGCCGCCGATGCTGATGTTCGACCGGATCACAACCATTTCCGACGGCGGTGGCGCCTTCGACAAGGGCCAGCTGATCGCCGAGCTGGATATTCGCGATGACCTCTGGTTCTTCGACTGCCACTTCATCGGGGATCCGGTCATGCCCGGTTGTCTGGGCCTCGACGCCATGTGGCAGCTGGTCGGCTTCTGGCTGGGCTGGACCGGGGGCGAGGGCAAGGGCCGCGCACTGGGTTCGGGCTCGGTCAAGTTCACGGGGCAGGTCACAAAGGACGTCAAGCTCGTCACCTACCGAGTCGACATCAAGAAGGTGATCCGCCGGGGCATCAACCTCGGCATCGCCAACGCCACACTGGAAGCGGACGGGCGGGAGATCTATACCTGCGAAGACCTCCGGGTCGGCCTGTTCACCTCACTGTCTCAATTCTAGCGGAAGCCCCACTCATGGCCATGCGTCGCGTCGTTGTCACCGGTCTCGGTATTGTCTCCAGCATTGGCGTCGGGAAGGACGCCGTGAGCCAGGCTCTGCGCCAGGCCCAGTCAGGGATCGTGCTGCAACCCGACTACGTCGAGCGCGGCTTCCGCAGCCAGGTCGCAGGCACCATCAAGATCGAGCTCGAGGATCACATTGACCGCCGCGCTCTGCGGTTCATGGGCCCGCCGGCGGGCTACGCCTACATCGCCATGCAGGAAGCGCTGGCCGACTCCGGCCTCGAAGAAGCCGACTACGCCGAGAACGACCGCGTCGGTCTGGTCATCGGCTCCGGAGGCCCGTCGATGAAGTGGCAGACCTACGCCATGGAGACCGCTGCGGAAAAGGGCGTGAAGCGCATCGGCCCCTTCAACGTGCCCAAAGTCATGTCGAGCACCTGCTCGGCGGTGCTGTCGACCCTGTTCAAGATCCACGGCCACAACTACTCCATCACCTCCGCCTGCTCGACCTCGGCGCACTGCATCGGCCACGCCGCCGAGCTGATCCAGTTCGGCAAGCAGGACGTGGTCTTCGCCGGCGGCGGCGAGGAAGAGCACTGGTCCCTGTCCATGTCCTTCGATGCTATGGGCGCCATGAGCTCCAAGTACAACGACCGTCCGGCCGAAGCCTCGCGCGCCTTTGACAAGGACCGGGACGGCTTCGTCATTTCCGCCGGCGGCTCGGTGCTGGTGCTCGAAGAATACGAGCGCGCCAAGGCCCGCGGCGCCAAAATCTACGCCGAGATCGTCGGTTACGGCGCGACCTCCGACGGCCACGATATGGTGGCACCCTCGGGCGAAGGCGCGATCCGCTGCATGCGGCAGGCGCTGGCGGGCTTCGATGACCGCACCATCCAGGCCTGCGACGTGCAGTACATCAACGCGCATGGCACCTCGACCCCGGTCGGCGATGTCGCGGAGCTTGGCGCGGTCAAAGAAGTCTTCGGCGAAGGCACGACCCCGGCAGTTGGTTCGACCAAATCCCTGACCGGCCACGCACTCGGGGCAGCGGGCTCGAACGAAAGCATCTACTCGCTGCTGATGATGGACGGCGGCTTCCTCGCGCAGTCGCCCAATATCGTCGAGCTGGATGAAGCCACCGCAGGCGTCGATATCCTGACCGAAGCGCGCGAGCTGGACGTTCATACCGCGCTGTCGAACTCCTTCGGCTTCGGCGGCACCAACGCCTCGCTGATTTTCTCCAAAGCCCTGCTCTGAACCTCTAACGGAACCGGACGCAGCCGGGCGCCGGTTGGTCAGGCTCTTTCGAGCGCCTAACCAGCGGCCCCCGCCCGGCGCAGCAGCCGCAGGCGGGTCTCGTTGCCTGTCTCCGGCCAGCGCGGGATCAGCCACGACAGGATCAGCGACCCCGCCGCCAGCCCGGCCCCGGCGAAGAACACCCAGGCCGGCGAGATCAACCAGATGACCCCGAAGATCAGCGGCACCACCACGGCTGCAATGTGGTTGATGGTGAAGGCCACCGCCGCCGTGCTTGCCATGTCTTCAGGGTCGGCGATCTTCTGCAGATAGGTCTTCATCGCGAAGGCCAGCTTGAAGAACAGGTGGTCGAGGATGAACAGCAGCAGCGCCACCCACGGCGTGGTGACAATGCCGTAGAAAATGAAGATCGGCACCAGCCCGATGTACTCGATGATCAGCGTCCGACCCTCGCCGAAGCGCTTGATGAAGCGCCCGACCAGCGGCGCCAGCACCATGTTGAGCACCTCGTTGAGCAGGATCAGCAGCAGCATGTCCTTGATGTTCAGCCCGAAGCGATCGACCAGCAGGAAGGGCGCGAACACCACGAAGATCTGCCGCCGCGCCCCGGCGAAGAAGGTCAGGGCGTAGTAGAGCCAGTAGCGCCCGCGCAGCACGATGCCGGTGCGTTGCTTCGCGCCGGTGTCGGGCAGGTTGCCGAAGCCCCAGCCGACCACCGCGGCGGCCACGCACACCCCGCCCCCGACGAGGAACACCAGCCAGTAGTCGAAGCTGAAGAACTGGAACAGCAGCCAGCTGCCGCCGATCGCCACGATGGTCGCCAGCGAGTAGACCGTAACCACCCAGCCAAGCAGCACCGGCGCCCGGTCCTTGGGGAACCACTGCAGCTGCAGGCTCTGCGCGTAGGTCTCATAGTAGTGGAAGCCGACCGACATGATCGACATGGTGATGGCGATGCCGATGTAGGTGGGAAAGAACCCCGTCAGCGCTGTCCCGAGCCCGATCAGCGCGAGAAAGAATACGGCGAGCCGCTGCTCCCGGAACACGGCGACGAGGAACACCGCCGTGAAGGCCAGAAACCCCGGGATCTCACGGATCGAGTGCAGCGAGCCGATGTCGAGGCCGTCAAAATTCGCCCGCTCAACGGCAAAGTTGGTGTGCAGCTTCTCCCAGACCACGTAACCCACCGCCGAGCCGGCCGCCATGATCATGATCAACGCGACAGCACGGCGCAGGGTCGCACCGGAAAACTCAGGCGTTGCCGTCCCGGTTGAAGGGGTCGCAGGCGTAGTTGGGGTGTCGGGGGTCGTGGCGGTTGTCACGGGTTACCAGCTCCTCGGGAATGGGTTGAGCCTGCGCCTTTGTGGCGCCGTCGCCTATCCCTTTGGCGGCATGACTGATCCGTCGCGAAGGGTTTTTTGGGTCCGCGAACGGCCCTCCCCACCGAAACGCCCGGGCAGAAGCGGCAAAGGCCGCGGAGGATTCCGCGGCCTTTGGGAAAGGCGCCGGACCGCGCAGCGGTCCGACCAGGAGCTCAAGAGATTAAGGGCTTTCAGGCGGCTCAGTCGCCGGCGACTTCCTCGCCGGTTTCCTGATCCACTTCCTTCATCGACAGCTTGACCTTACCGCGGTCATCGAAGCCGATGCACTTAACGTAGACCTCATCACCTTCGTTGATCACGTCGGTGGTCTTGGCGACCCGGCCCTCGGTCAGGTTGGAGATGTGGACCAGACCGTCGCGCGAGCCGAGGAAGTTCACAAACGCACCGAAGTCGACGCACTTGACCACTTTACCGCGGTAGATCGTGCCCACTTCCGGATCGGCGGCGATGCCCTTGATCCACTCGATCGCAGCCGCGATCGAATCCTGGTTGGTAGCCGAAACCTTGATCGTTCCGTCTTCTTCGATGTCGACGGAAGCACCGGTCTTCTCGGTAATCTCACGGATCACCTTACCGCCGGTGCCGATGACTTCGCGGATCTTGTCCTTGTTGATCTTGATGGTTTCCATCTGCGGTGCGTGTGGAGACAGCTCTTCACGGGCCGTATCCAGCGCCTTGGCCATCTCACCGAGGATGTGCATCCGGCCACCCTTGGCCTGCTCGAGCGCGATTTCCATGATCTCCGGGGTGATCGAGGTAATCTTGATGTCCATCTGCAGCGAGGTGATGCCCTCGGACGTCCCGGCAACCTTGAAGTCCATATCGCCGAGGTGGTCCTCGTCACCGAGGATGTCGGACAGGACGGCGAAGCGCTCGCCTTCCTTGATCAGACCCATGGCGATCCCGGCACAGGCCCGGCGCAGCGGTACACCCGCATCCATCATGGACAGCGATGAGCCACAGACCGTCGCCATCGACGACGAACCGTTGGACTCGGTCACCTCCGAGAGCACGCGGATGGTGTAGGGGAAGTCGTCCTTGGCCGGCAGCAGCGGACGCAGCGCCCGCCACGCGAGCTTGCCGTGGCCGATTTCGCGACGGCCCGCGCCGCCCATGCGGCCGGTCTCACCCACGGAGTAGGGTGGGAAGTTGTAGTGCAGCATGAAGTGCGAGCGGTATTCACCCTCGATGCTGTCGATGATCTGCTCGTCCTGCGCGGTACCCAGCGTGGTGGTCACCAGCGCCTGGGTCTCACCGCGGGTGAAGACCGACGAGCCGTGGGTGCGTGGCAGCACGGTGGTCTCGGACACGATCGGGCGCACGGTCTTGGTGTCACGACCGTCGATCCGCACACCGGTGTCGAGGATACCGCCGCGGACGATGTCCTTCTCCAGCTCCTTGAGCGCGCCGCCGATCATGCCTTCGTCGAACTGCTCGGCAAGGGCTTCCTTCGCAGCCGTCTTGGCGGCGCCAATGGCTTCCACGCGATCCTGCTTGACCGTATGCTTGTAGGCTTCGGTCAGGGCGGCTTCGGCCTGAGCCTTTACCGCCGCGGCGCAGTCGGCCAGCTCGGGCGCTGGCTCGGGCAGATCGATCGGGTCCTTGGCGCAGTCTTCGGCGAAATCGATGATCATGTCGATCACCGGCTGGAAGCTCTCGTGGCCAAACTTGACCGCGCCGAGCATGACCTCTTCGGACAGCTCATGCGCTTCGGATTCCACCATCATCACGCCTTCGGCGGTGCCGGCCACGACCAGCTCGAGGTCGGTTTCCTTGATCTCGGAAAGGGTCGGGTTGAGGATATACTCGCCGTCCTTGTAGCCGACCTTGGCAGCGCCGATCGGGCCGAGGAAAGGCAGGCCGGAAATGGTCAGCGCCGCAGAAGCGGCAACCATGGCCAGCACGTCACCGTCGTTCTCGAGGTCGTGGCTGAGCAGGGTCAGGATGACCTGGGTCTCGTTCTTGTAGCCATCGACGAACAGCGGGCGGATCGGCCGGTCGATCAGGCGGCTGACCAGCGTCTCTTTCTCGGTCGGGCGGCCTTCACGCTTGAAGAAGCCGCCGGGAATGCGGCCTGCGGCCGAGTACTTTTCCTGATAGTTGACGGTCAGGGGGAAGAAATCGATGCCTTCCTTGGGCTTGCGGGCCCCGACAGCCGTGGCGAGCACAACCGTGTCGCCGTAACGGGCGAGAACCGCCCCATCCGCCTGGCGCGCCACGCGCCCGGATTCCAGGGACAGCGTGCGGCCGCCCCACTCAATCGTTTTCCGTGTAATATCAAACATGTCTTGTCCTACGACCGCGGGCATACCGACGCGCCCCATGCGCAGCGGTAACCGACCCGGGGCCAGCTTTTCTCTTTGTGTTCAGTCGTCTGCGCTGAAACACCGGACCCACGCAGCAGATGCCTGAGACGCCTTCGGTGCGGCTCGCCGGACTGTCGTAACCCGAAGGTCGGCGGTCACGGTGAGGGGCTGAAGGCTGGCGCCTGGTGCGTAAGTCCGACGCCCACAGGATTGAGGGCGCCCACTTGCGGCTGTTCCAACGCAGTCCGTCACCTCGCATATAATGCGGCTGTCGGAAACAAAAAACCCTGAGATGTCAGAGCACCTCAGGGTTCTGATTCTGCCGGTTGAAGGCAGAATGGGGTCTCGGCGTGCCCGAGGCGGCGCTAGCGGCGCAGGCCCAGACGCTCGATCAGAGACTGGTAGCGGCCTTCTTCCTTGCGCTTGACGTAGTCCAGCAGACGGCGGCGCTGGCCGACCATGATCAGCAGGCCACGGCGCGAGTGGAAGTCGTGCTTGTGCTCTTTCATGTGCTCGGTGAGGTTCTTGATCCGCTCGGTCAGGATCGCGACCTACACTTCCGGGGAACCGGTGTCACCGGCCTTAAGGCCGTATTCGGCGACGAGTTCCGCCTTGCGTTCTACAGTAATCGACATTCAGTATTTTCCTTATCGGCAGCATCTTGTTTAAAGATTGAAGACACGGAAGGGCTGCAACTGTCCCGCCTCGAACCGTGCCAGCGCCAGCAATTGGCCCTGTACGGTCAGAACAACCTCGCTGTCGAGATCAAGATCTCCGAGCTTGTCGATCTGGGACCGGCGCACCAGTGAAACCGGGTTACCGTTTCGTATGCGAACCGCTTCCGCCGGTTCCAGCTCCACAGCCGGGATGCCGGCCAGCGCATGGATTGGATCCGTCAGAAACTCAATCAGGGCGCCCTCTTGCCCCACTTCTTCGAGTTTTTCCAGAGAAACCGCCTGTGATTCTCGGAATGGCCCGGTTGCAAGCCGTCGGAGGCTCGTAACGTGGCCCAGCGTGCCGCAGGCCAGCGCGATATCCCGCGCCAGCGCCCGGACGTAGAAGCCCTTGGTGGCCTCCACCTCGAAACGGGCAGCTTCAGGGCTGCATTCGAGCAGTTCGAGTCGGTACACCGTCATGGGGCGGGCCGCGAGCTCGAAGTCCTCGCCGTCGCGAGCGAGGTCATAGGCGCGCTCGCCGTCGACCTTGATCGCCGAAACCCGCGGGGGCACCTGCATGATATCGCCGAGAAAGCCGCCCATGGCCGCGCGCACGTCGGCCTCGGTCGGGCGATGGTCGCTGGTGTCGATGACGTCGCCCTCGACATCATCGGAGTCGGTGGCAGCGCCGAAGGCGACGGTGAACTGATAGGTCTTGGCGCCATCCATGACGTAGGGCACCGTTTTGGTCGCCTCCCCCAGCGCGACGGCCAGCACCCCGGTCGCCAGCGGGTCGAGCGTGCCACCGTGCCCGGCCTTCTGCGCGTCGAACAGCCGCCGCACCCGGTTTGCGGTCTCGGTGGACTGCAGCCCTGTGGACTTGTCGATGATCACCCAGCCATGAACGGGCTGGCCGCGTTTGCGTCGCGCCATAACTCTGTGCTTAACCGGAAAACTACGTCGAGCGGGGTTCCTACCCCCCTCGCCCCCCTGATGAGAACCCACAATGCCGCACGCCACCCCCCTGACAGACGAACAAAGGGCCGAACTGGGCCAAGACCATCCGCACTGGACCGCCGTCGAAGGCCGGGACGCGCTGAGCTGCCGGTTCACCGGCGCCAACTTCATCCACGCCTGGGGCTTCATGTCCGCCGTGGCGCTGGAAGCGGAAAAGCTCAACCACCACCCGGAATGGTCCAACGTCTACAAAACCGTGGACATCACCCTGACCACGCATGACACCGGCGGGCTGTCGGACCTCGACCTGCGGCTGATCGCGAAAATCGACGCGCTGGCCGACCGCTTGGGCCTGACCATCGTCGGCGGCGGGCCTGCCGCCGGACAGGGCGGCTGAGCGTGCGGCTGGCGTGGATCCTCGGCCTTGCTGGGCTGCTGCCCTTCGTCCTCGGGCTCAGCGCCACCATCAACGGTGCAGGCGCTGTCGCCGGGCTGGGCGAGCCCATGGTGGTGCTGGGGCTGACGGTCGACGGCCCGCGCCTGCTGCTGTCCTACGGCGCGGTGATCCTGTCATTCATGGGTGCGATCCACTGGGGCACCGCGCTGCAGCAGGCGCCGGCGCGCAGCTGGCTGTTCGCCGTGTCGGTGCTACCGGCGCTCTACGGCTGGATGATCTGGGGGCTGTCGCTGGTCAACCCGGATAACCTCGGCCTCGCGCTGGTAGCGCTGGGGCTGGGCTTCGTGGCCCTGCTGATCTTCGATGTCATGCGCGGCCGCGAAGGCGACTTTCCCCGCTGGTATCCGCCGCTCCGGGCGGTGCTGACGCTCGGGGTCGCCGCCTGCCTCGGGCTGGCAGCGCTGTACCTGTTCTGATCCGCTTTGTTTGACGGTCAGGCGTCGGCGTCGTCCACCGGCGTGAACTGGCGCTGGATGTCCGCCTCGGTCATGGTCGCCGGCACCACGGTAATCGGCACCCGCGACTGATTGATCAGGTTGCGGGCCAGCGAGCTGACCAGCGGGCCGGGATTATCGCCCACCGCCGCCGCCAGAATGAAGACCACGATGTCCTGACGCTCCTGAATCAGCTCCAGAATCGCATCGGCCCGGTTGCCCAGCCGCACGAAATTGATCGGGTCTCGACCTGACAGGCGGACCACGTCGGCCGCGTTGCGGGCGAGCAGGTGATTGGCCTCCTCGATCGCTTCCTGCTCTGCCATTTCCCGCAGGCTGGCCCAGTGCATGAAACTGTCTGGCTCGATCACGCGCAGCAGCGCCACACGGCCATTGGTGGCGCGGGCCCGCGCGCAGGCATAGGCGAGCGCGACCGAGGACTCGTCCGAGTCATCGATAACCACGAGCAGCAGCGGCAACTCGTTCACAGCAGCGGTCGGGGCGGATGCCTCCGTCATGAATTCTCCCAGGGTCGTCTACGGAACTTTGGCCTTAACGCCGGTTGCGGAATACCCGCTCAGTGAACCAGCCGGCCGATAGTGCTACTAATACGCATAGCAGACCATATAGAAAAGCATAATCTTTCGCACCGTGTGAAACGAGGGCGACAAAGCCGCGCTGGCGGATTTCGAAGGTCTCGGCGGCAAGGACCACGGGCTCGGCGTCGGCCGCTCCGGCCGTGCCGGTGTGATCATGGAAAATTAAGATGCTGTAGCGGCCGGGCGGGGCACTGGCCGGCAGCGGGATTTCGGCAAAAAACAGCCCCGTCGGCTCCAGCTTGATGGCGCCGGGCAGCAGCAGCAGCGCGCCGTCACGAATCATGGCCTCTTCGAGCGGGCCTTCGGCGGGCCGCATGGGCCGTTCGGTCGAAGACAGCTCGGCCCGGATCGCGGGGATGGTTTGCGGCGCCGCGTCGATCGGCTCGTTAACCTTCACGCCGAAGCGACGGACGCTCTGGGTGAAAACCACCTCGCGCGGTGGACCGATCAGCTCAAGACGCACCGGGACGTCCGGGGAAGCTGTCGAGCCGAACGTCCGGACGATGATCTTGCCGCTGAACAGGCCGACCGAAACCTGGCTTTCGACCGCCGCCACGTCCGGGCCCTGCGCGCGCGGCGCGGCCGCGAAGGCCAGCAGCATCAGCAGGGTCAGCAGCGCCAGCGGAAGCGGGCTGAGCGCCAGCAGGCGACGCGACCATCGGAAGTGACGCAGGGGGCGATCAGGCATGGCCACCACCCCCCTGCCCGAAGGAGAACTGCACCGCCGGGCCGCCGACGAGCAGATCCATCAGGATCTTGATGCAGACCGCGAGCACGATTATCGCGAGCAGCACCCGCAGTTGCTCGGCGTTGAACCGCCCGGACAAGCGCACGCCGATCTGCGCGCCGATGACGCCACCGAGCAGCAGCAGCCCCGCCAGCACCAGATCGACGGTGCCGTTGAACCAAGCGTGCTGGAGCGTGTTGTTCGCCGTGACAAAGATAATGGTGAACAGCGAGGTGCCGACCACGACCAGCGTCGGCATGCCCAGCAGATAGATCATCGCCGGGACCATGATGAAACCGCCGCCGACCCCCATGATCGCGCTCAGGAAACCGACACCGACGCCGACGGTAATCGGCAGCAGCGCGGAGATATAGAGCTTGGAGCGCGGGAACTTGGTGCGGAACGGCAGGCCGTGCATGAAGCCGTGACGCCGGCGCAGGCTGACCGCCTTGCCGGCCCGACGGCGCAGGATCGCCTGCAGGCTTTCGACCAGCATCATCCCGCCGACACCGCCGAGGAACAGCACGTAGAAAATCTGAATGACCAGGTCGACCGATCCCGTGGAGACCAGCCAGCGGAACACGAACACGCCGACCGTGGAGCCGAGCAGGCCGCCACCGGTCAGCAGCACGCCCATCTTGATATCGAGGTTGCCGCGCCGGAAATGCGCCAGCGAGCCGGACACGGACGCCGCACAGATCTGGGTTGCCTCGGTCGAGACCGCCACAGACGGTGGAATTCCAAGGAAGAACAGGATCGGTGCCATCAGGAAACCGCCGCCGACACCAAACATACCGCTCATGGCGCCGACCAGCGCCCCGAAGAACACAATGACAAAGGGGTTTGTCGCCATCTCCGCAATCGGAAGGTACATACTCATTGCTTCGATGCGTCCTCCCTTTGCTTCATGGCTTCAGTATCCTGTTTCTGTTCGGCTCAGGCACGGAGCATGCCGACGATGTCGTAGACCTGCTCGACCACCGGATCAGCGATTGCGCGGGCGCGGGCCGCGCCATCGCGCAGGACGCCATCGACGTAAGCCGGGTCATCAAGCAGGCGCTGCATCTCAGCACCGATCGGGGCAAGCTGGTCGACCGCACGCTCGGTCAGCATGGCCTTGAAGTCGCTGAACGACTTACCGGCCACGTCGGCGAGCACGCTGCGCAGGTCTTCCCGACCCAACGCCGCGTAGATGGCGATCAGGTTGGTGGCTTC
>Ga0163109_10003846_pt1 | contig 11445 bp, 22 predicted proteins | sample CRUFie1St13metaG_FD_108704 | JGI IMG/M metagenome (GOLD analysis project Ga0163109, IMG submission 108704) | Marine microbial communities from the Costa Rica Dome - CRUD Field 142mm St13 metaG | ecosystem: Environmental > Aquatic > Marine > Oceanic > Photic zone | place: Costa Rica: the Eastern... | reverse complement strand
CCAGCACGGCTGGCCGGATGGTGCATGGAGCTTCACCCGTTGATAGTGAACCGGATAACCCTCAAACCGATCCAGCGCCCTGAAGCTCTTGGGGTCCAGCCATAAGAGGCAGCCGTGTACGTAGTCACCCGGCGAGGCCTCGATATTGCAGAAGGTCTGGCGAGTGCTTGGATATTGCTTGCTGAATGACATCCGGTAATCGGGCAACATCGCCGGCGTCCATCTTCCGTCCCAATCAGGGCATCGGACTTTCACCTGATCGATGTTGGTGTTTACGCCGTAGGAGAAAACGGGCAGCTTCCAGGGCTTATCGGCGTAATCGTTTTCACGCCGACGCCTGAACTGGGTCAGCGTCGGGGGTCCCTGCTTCTTGAGTTTTTTGGCTTTGGCCATGAGCCTGTTGTGGTGGATCTGCAATCCTACCACAATTAGCTAATGATGGTCAACCAGCTTATTCAGCCTTCGGGTCCCAGTCTTTCAGTTCTTCACTCAAAATCCGGTCCAGGAAATATCGGGCCATCTCATGCCGGCCCTTCAGGTTGTAATCAATCGCCAGCTGATCAAGGGCGTCCGATTGTGCTGGTCGGATATAAACCTTGAAGTCCGGTGACAGGCTGTCGGTCTTTTTCTGTTTCTCCTCCAGGTTGTAGCCGGCCTTCATAAGGCGGCTCCTGACAACCATGTGGTTCATATTCAAATGTCTTCCCGCTGCCCTGAGAGAACCTTTCTCCTGATAAACCTCCCAGATTTCATCAGCGGCCATCGTGTTGCGGGGCCTTCTAGTTCTCTTGGCTTCAGTGGTCATTGCTAGGGCTTCTGCCGCTGACTGCGCACATCTTACCGGCTGTAACTATTGGCCGGTCAATCAGCTAGCAATGGTCGAACCCCTTAGGCTTCAATCAATAGCTAGGGCGGCGCCCTATCTCCCACCAATGACAGAAGCAGTCAACATCACCATTGAGCACGGGAAAGATTTGAAGGCGTGGGAACAGCAGGAACAGGAATCATCACTGCTTTACACCTACTTCAAAACGTATGTGGACCTGGGGCCGCAACGCTCATTACAAGAGGCGCAGCGCACCCTTCTCGCTGACGATCAGATCAAACAAACGCCAAACCTCAACACCCTTCGCCAATACAACACCGACTTCCGCTGGCAATACAGAGCGGAACTGTTCGATCGATTCCAGCTCGCGACCGAATCACGGCTGAAGGCCGAGCAACGCCGCGAAGAAATGCGGATCGGCCTTGAGGAATATCAGCGCTTCCAATCCCAGATGGGCAAGAGCCTGTCAGCACTGGCGGCCAAAGTTCTGTCGAAGACACAAGGCGCGATCGACCGATCAGTGGACGCCGAATGGGACCTCGACAAAGCAACGCGCTTCATGAGCATCCTGAATCAAACGGCGACCACAGCTTCCAGCCTTTGGTCTGACTCCCTGGGCGTTGAGAAGCTCAACCAGGCTCTGGCTGAGATGGACGCCAACATCAGCCAGGAAAACGCACAGGCGGCTTCGACTGAATGATCCGGGAATCAGACAGGGCGGCCATCATCACCAACCTTCTCGTTCCAAGTGGACGGCCTGCTGTGACCTTTGCTGGCTTGTTCGTTCAGGCTGCTGGTCGCGTCACCATCGCCACGGGTCAACGGTCCACGGCTGGCAAGGCTGGCCCGGCTCAGTTCTTCAATCGATGGATTCTTCCCACGGCTTTTATCGCTGCTTCGCATCCGGTAATCGGGCGATTGCTCCGGCGTACGTGTTTCTTTGAGGGAGCGACCCATGGCGTTTAAGAAGTCCGGTGGCTCCATTCTGGCCAACACTCTTTTTCAGGATCTGAGCCTGTCTTCGCTGGTCAGACAACCTGAGGGCGAGGATCTCAAAGAGAAGCTCGCTGAGTACAAACGGCGGCAGCGTTATGAGTCGCTGCTGATCCACCAGAAGAAATTTCTGGAAGACACGACCACCCGGCACCTGGGGCTGGTTGCGGGTTTTGGGGCCGGCAAAAGCTACAGCCTCACGGTGAAGATGCTGCAGCTCGCGCTCGATAATCCTGGCTGCACGGGCATCGCGCTAGAGCCCACTTACACCATGCTCGCCGACATCCTGATGCCACAACTTCAGGATCTATGGGATGAGTGGGGCATTGACTATGACTTTTATCGCGGCGCCGCTGAAGTCAACGTCCGCTGCCCTGGGGGTGAGACATCAAAGATCCTGCTTCGATCTTTCGAGAACTACACGCGCCTTCGCGGGGTGAACGCCGCCTGGGGTGTTGTTGACGAGATCGACACCGTGAAGCCGGCGCTGGCAACCACTGCCTTCCGCCTGTTGCAGGGCAGGATCCGTTCCGGTCCGAAACCGCAGATTGCTGTTTGCTCGACCCCGGAAGGATTTGGCTGGTTGTATAACTTTTTTATAGAGACCGACGACGATTCCAAGCGACTGATCAGGGCGAAGACAACAGACAACCCCTGGCTTCCTGAGTCCTATATCCAATCGCTACGTGATCAATACCCCCCGGCATTGATTGAAGCCTATTTGAACGGGGAGTTTGTCAACCTCGCGCAATCGACGATCTTCGGTGATTACGACCGGGTGGCAAACAACACCGATGCAGTGTGGACCACGGACGACGATATTCACATCGGCCTTGACTTCAATATCGGAACTTGCCTGTCCGTTGTTGCTGTCGTCAGACAGATTGCGGGCATGCGTGTTGTCTGCTGCATTGAATCCTTCAAGACAAACGACACCTATGAAACGGTTCAGTTTGTTCAGCGCCGTTATGGGGCGGCACTTCAAAGAAGACGGGTCTTTGCCTACCCCGACGCCAGCGGCGGCGCTGCCCATACGTCTTCCACCACCACCGACCACCAGATCCTGAGGGGCGGCCTAATCAACGTTGTCACCGACCGGAAGAACCCGGACGTACGCGAGACCTTCGCGCAATGCAACCTGGCGTTCCACCGCAACGCACTTCGAGTCAACGTTGATCGATGCCCGGAGCTGGTCAGCTCACTGGAGAAGTGGAGCTACGACGAGAAGGGCCTGCCAGTGAAGGGCGGCAACCCTGATCACTCCCACGCCTGCGACGCGCTTCGCTACTTGTATTGGCACCTGGGCAACGGCGCCAACCGGAAGGCATTCAGGGGTCAGCGCGTTTACTGAAGAGGAAGTGGTCGCCTGGCTTTCTGGCCCGTATCTCGCCACGGGTAGCTAGAGGATGTATAGTTATTGCATCGGACAACCACCACCCCCGACTCATGACTGAACTGATCGCCGCCGCCGACCTCCGCACCCTCCACGGCGCCCTTGAAATCGCTCTTAAAGGAGCCAAGGACGCCCAGGGACCGGTCGAGCGCACCGAGTGCCTGAGCCTGGCCACGGACATCAATGCAGAGATCAGCCGCCGCACTAAGGCTGAACCCAAGCTTCCGATGTTCTCCTGCTGAGGGTCAGCGACCCGCCCCCCGCAAGGGGGGATTTTTTTCTCTTCTCTCCCATGACCATGACCACCCACTTCGTGCCCGGCCTCCAAGACTTCATTGACTACTGCTGGGACTTCTATGGCCCACAGGGCATCTATCCGGCAGAAGGCCTGACGAAAAAAATGGTGCGCGACGCCTGCAAAGTCATCGCTGGCCACGACAACTACTGCGACGGCGACAGCGGGGACCGCGAGAACGTCCGGGACTTCATCAGAGATAAATACGACATTGAGTTCCCTTGAAACAGAGCCCCTTCGCGGGGCTTTTTTTGAAGCTTGAGCATCGCCAGGAAGATGCTTCCTGAAACGGCTCTTCAGAAGTGGTCGCTTGGGTTTCTGGCTACTGGCTCGCCATTGTCTAGCTAATGCTGTATAGTTATTTCATCGGGAGCCAACCCGATTCACACAAAACAACCCACCACAAAATGACCGTTTCCCACCCTTTCTCCTCCCCCACCGCCACCAAGGTGATCAAGGGCATCGCCACCTGCCTCAGCACCGGACGCGCCATCGACCGCGATTTCATCGTCCGCCGTTTCGCTGAGGGTGGCTACGCCGCCCACCTGGCCGAGCGCTACGCCGACCGCCTGATCAAGACCAACACCGACATCAAGCACTGGAGCCGCTGGGAGGTGTACGGCACCATCCCCGGCAAAGAGACCTACCGCCTGACCCCCACATTCCTCAAGCTCCAGGCCGAGGCCTGATCTCCTCCCCCCCCCTCACCGGGGGGATTTTTTTTGGTCTAGCTACGGGTGGCCAGTCTGGCTAGTGACCCCTGCTGACAATTTCTAGCTAGGCCTGGCCTTATTATTCATTCATCGGACAACCACCACCCCGACTCATGACTCAAGTTCATTTCCTCAACGACGGCACCCGCACCAAAGCTTTCGTCATCACCGGAACCACCGCAACGATCGAAACCACAGAATTCTGCAAGCCCGCAATCGCCCAGACCCTTTCAATCGCCAAAGCTCGCCAGGCCTACCGCCTGGGCTTGGACCTTGGATGGACGGTCGGCTGCGCAACCCGCCGCCTGACAACCGCCGCTGAGATTGACGCATACATCGCAGACAGCTGCGACATGGAGTCAGACAACGGCCCTGAGGAGGCCCTGGCCATGGAGGAGAACGCTTTCGCAGAACTCCGCGAGACCGGCGCCTACGAGGTCACCATCTGACCCCCTCCGGGGGCTCCGGCCCCCTGTCCCAACCTCCCAACCTCAAACCCACCACAAACCATGGCCAACATCCAAGAGACCCAGACCCTCCAAGAGACCGCCAAGGTCCTGCGCCGCCGAGGCCACCGCGTCTCCTATTTCCCGAATCACGGGATCTTTCTGGACGGCAACAAGGTCACCCTGCAAGAGCTGTTCGCCGCCGTCTGAGAGGCACGGCCCCAGGGGTCACGGCCCCACGGGTCACGCACACCCCCCCCCACCAGGGGGGTTTCCTGTGAAGTGGGCGCCTGGCTTTGTGTCCTTGTTTGACCAGCCCTAGCTACGGGTGGCCCTTATACTTAGCTCAGTCACAACCACCACCCAATGGCAATCCTCCACGGCAAAGCTCACCGCGATTTCTTCCTCTCCTACGCATTCCACAAAGGCTGGTCAACTCACAAGGTCGCCCAGACAGAGCTGAACTTCTCCGGTAAAGAGCAACGCCTGACCAACATCATCAGCGAGGACATCCTCGACAATCAGGAAACAATGCCCCGCAAGCTGGTGCTTCTCGCTGAGGACCTCAGCCGCCCTGAGCATGAGTCAACTTCCTCCTGGCGCCCCGCGTTCGTCTGATACCTACCCCCCCCACATAGGGGGGTTTTTTTTATGTCTGTGTAGAGACCTCCCCCTCACCCAGCCAACAGGAAAGGGGAGGCTTCTACTGATCAACGCTACCGATGCTTGAGCTTTTCTTCCTGTATTACGTGCTGGAAGCCCTAGAGAAACAGAAGGCAGGCAGTGACTTCTGCGCGATTTGCCAGAAGCCCCTCACCCCCCCAGCTTCCAGACGTAAAACCTGTTCAGTCAGATGCCGTCAGAAGCTGTCAAGGAAAAACAAAGCCAACACAAAAGCCGCCCGTGAAGGCGGCTAAGTGACTTCCAGGGTCCAGGTCGAGCCTCGCGGCGACTACACCGCATCTCAGAGAGATGGCCGGGTTCTCCAACTGCAGTCAGTGATCCCCGGTAGAAGATTTGACGCTGCAGGTGATTGAAAGCTAGCAACAACAAAGCCGCCCGTTAAGGCGGCTCTGCAACCCCAAGCGGGGGTTTCTTATTTGGTTGGCCCCTGATAGCCGGAGGAGCTGAAGCCGCCACTACGCGTGAAGCAAGTATCCGGGTCAGGTTTGCGGGGGTCCGCTACAGCAAAACTAGCACTTCTAGCTAGACACAACAAAGCCGCCCGTGAAGGCGGCTCTGAAGGCATCGTCATTCCGGTCGGCCAGGGCTGATGCAACCCACCCGTCATTTCAAACGGCCTGCCCTGGCCTGAACGCATCACCGAAGCAGTGTGATCAGGAGAGGGAGGGTAGGGACCTCTTACGAGGTGGCAGAGCCCCCGCTAGTGAAAGCGACACTCTGTCTCTTAGACCACCTAAAGCTAGCACTGGAACAACGAAGCCCCTGCACAAAGGCAGAGGCTTTGAAGGACTCATTCGATCAACCCGGTTTCCCGCAATCGTCAGGCTGCAGGCTCAGGTGGAAGCTGGGAGGGTCAGAGACCCGAGGGCCAGAAGACGGTGCCAGCGTTGATCCAATCAACCTAAAGCCCAGGAAACACATCGGCCACAAGGAACGTGTCCTGAGCAACGGGGAAGTTCAGCGGCCCGCCATCGCGCCACTCTTCATCGTTCTTGGCCAGCGTCACCGTGACTTCCCGGAAGTTCTCCCAGTCCAGATAGCGCGAATCGCCAAAGCTGATGATCTCCCGGTTGCCGCCTTCCCACACGTGGGTCAACCCGCCGCTGCTGGTTGTGGTCTGCCCGCCGCATGATTTGCCGGTCACCTCATCGATCTTCACGGTGGTGGCAGAACTTCTCACCATCAACGGCTCCCCACCGGTGAAGGTGTCATCAAACGGCGAGTCATAAACGTCCACATCCACCATCAGCAGCAGGTCTTCCCCTTGCTGATCCTGAACTTTCCGATAGCTGAACTCGAAGGTGTCCATCGGCAGCTCAATCGCCTGGGCCTCAACCCTCAAAGACTTCGCTGACACTGCTGGTGCTTCCTCGCCCAGTTGCTCAATCAGCAGGGTGTACTTCTCGGTTTGCCGCAGCAGCTTTGCTTCCTGATTGGCAATGCGGCGTAAACGTTTTTCAGTGGGTTCCAAACCTTGAAGACGCTCGATCTTCGATTGGATGCGCTCGATGCGTGCGCTGACCTTGCTGATTTGGTCCGTCATGATGGAAGCACTGATAGCTCAGGCTAGCTAGCCAATGGCTAAGAAACCTTCCAAGGCAGCCAGGATCAAAAAGCTCAAGGGCCAGAAGCCGGGCCTTTACCGCAATATCAATCTGAAGAAACTGGGCGCCGGCAAAAAGCGCAAGCCCGGCGAGAAGGCACCATCCAGACCAACTGACGCTGACTTCAAACGCGCAGCAAAAACTGCCAAGAAGCCAACTAAAAAGAAAGGCGGCGCGACGACGAAAAAGAAGGCTGGGGGTTATCGCCGGAAGAAGTAGCTTCCTGCCGCTCATTCCACTGAGCGATTTTGATATTTACCTTCTCTGCATAGGCAACGCACTTGTCGTAGGTGCCCCGGAAGCGGTATCTCTGCCCCCCTACAACGGCCATGACTTTGTAGATGTTGTGGCCTGACGCCATGCAACGCTTCGGGTGAACAGGGGCGATCCTCATCGCTTGTAGCCCGTGTTCCGTGGACCATCGACGTAACGGGCAAATTTCACCAGCCACTCAGGATCAGAGAAGGCGCTGTTGGCAAAGCGAATTTCTGAAGCCTTGTACGCCCAACGCGGCGGCGGAGCTTTTGTGTCTTCGCTCACTCGCCCCCCTGGGGTCGCGATCCCAGCCAACGGAACAACCTCGCCCATACACCGTTCTTCTTTGCCTCTGTCTTACCCAACTCCTCTGGTGAGTAATGGGCTTCCAGCATTTCCTGAATGATCAGGCTGTCTTCGCTTTCGATGTCCAGATATTTGGCAATTTGACTTAGGCGAGCGTCCAGGCGCTCAACGCAATACTCCATGACTTCCCATTCGGGTTGCGCACCATCGACGTTCGCTTTTCTAAGCCGATCCATGTTGATAACCATGTGGCTTCTCATGGTTAAAAGATTTGTCTGCAGCTGTTTCAGCTGATCAGGGTTGGCTTTCCAAAGAAGCGGCTGCAATGAATCATGTTGATCAGCCATTTCTTCATAGAAGCCAGCTGATTCACTGAGCCATTGTTCACAAGCCTCTTGAAGGTCGCGCTGATCTTTTTGGCTTGGGTCCTGATCCATATCCATCAGCCGAAACCGTTCCCAGATCCCTGCCCTTTGTCAGGCCGGTTTCTTCGATCAAAACGCTGGTCAATGATTTCCAATGCGCGACGTTGAGCCCGAGCACTGAAGCCATCTGGCGTGGCGTAATTTTCTTTCCAACACGACCTCATTGCAAGGTCCCGCAGGCCTTTCTTCTCCAGCTCGCCAAAGCTTTGATCTTGCGCAGTCTGTTGGTCCATGGCTTCCGCATTAACACTTACCACTCTAGCTAGTAAAAGGTTGTATTATTGGGGCATCAGCGTCTCTCTTCATGACATCTCAAGAGCAGACAAGACGGGAACTAGCCAGCACAGGCCAGTGCCCTTTCACCATTGCGGCCCTGGCCCTTGAACAAAACAAGCGGCTTCAGGAGCGCATCACGCTTCTAGAGAAGCGCCTATGTGAAAAGCGTTGACCTCGAAGGTGCTCTTCTTGCCCCTTTGAATTCATCGTCCATCAATGGCGGTGTCTTCAGCCGTTCTTCAACGTCATCCATCACCTGCATGCATCCCTCAAGGGCTGTTTGCTCATCTTCAGTCAATACATGCCGGTGGCGATACAACGCCTCCCTGATCTTCTTACGCGCTGCATAGACACCCTTACAGGCACGGCGGACATCGTCCGGCAACTCAGCTCGATACATCAGCCGCCTGCCCCTCAGGTTGCACCTCTGGTGTGGTCTCACCCCATTCCTTGAGCCACGCCGTCAGCTCTTCATACATCTGGCGATCCTGCTCAACAAACCCGAACCACCCGACCAGCTTCTTGGCATCGCGAAACACCCGAGACGTTCCAGGGCCATAAGGACCACGCCGCCACGCATGGAAGACGGGGGTTGGCCCTTCGCGCATTTTGCAACGCTTGACCCAAGCCCTCCCCTCAACGTTGAACACTGCTTCAGGCATTTCGTCTGATTGTGCGGGCCTTCTTGCTCTCTTTACCGACGATCTGCAGAAACGCCGCGTGCTGAATCCGGATCGGCCCGCCGGTCTTAAGAAGCTCATTCAGCTCCTTTTGCTCGCCATGCGTCAACCAACGCACTTCGCCGTTGTCCAGCTCCGGCCCGGTAAACATCAACGGCCCATGGAAGTAATCCAAGACATGCCCGATCGACGTGTCTTCTCGGATCACGGCGGTCCTGGGTAGATCCTTCAACTTCCCCCGTTCATCCATCCAGATCAACCCGTGGGTTGTGTTGCTGCTCTGCCACCTGGCGCACTCCACTTCAAGACAATCGCCCAGATAAGACCGCAGATCCTCCACCGTCACCAACGGCTCAACAAACTCAAAACCTGTACCGCCGTCCCACACGTCGCTCCCAGACGCCAAAATCCAGTAGCGGGCTTCTTCTTCACTCATAGAAGACAACGTCGAGGGGTTCACCCTTAATGGCCAGCCACGTCTTAGCCGCTGCACAGCAGCTTTGATGGTCGATCCAGATCCTCGCTGCCTTCGGTTTTTCCGTCCACTCTTCTCGATTTTCATTCGTATAGGCATCGCAGAAATACATCCCGTCTGATTTCCGCTGAAGCACGTACCCGATGCTCATCCATTCTTCAAAGCACTAGCCGCAGGCTAGTTAGCCTCCGGCTTGCTGCGGCGTTTCATTTCACGTTCCAGCACCTCATCAGGAATGCTCTCCAACAGCCCGTTGGCCTTCAGCCTTTTCATCACCTCCCCAAGCCCTTTAATCACTTCTCCTGTATTGGTTGGGGTGACGTTGTTGAATCCTGGCGGTACCTTCTGCCCCACCTCCGATTTCTCCGGCCCCTCGTTCTTCTTGGCCGGCTTTCCTGATTCTGGGTTGTTTCTGTTTTTGTCCACGACGCAATATCTTGCTTCCTCTTTTCTATCACCTCTTTTTGCAAACTATTCTCCAGCCTCTCAATCACAACTTCCCTGTTGACATTTGATACCCACAACAATTCCTCTTCTCCTAACCCCTTTTTCCCTCGATACTCATACACACCGCTCCCTAAATACAAAGTCCCATAAACTTCGCCGCTCACCCTCACCTCACAGTGATGCTCCGCTTTCAGTCCATAGACTTTGATTGGACCTAGATCTTCCCCAAAACTCAATCCCACACTGATCCCCCTTGACACGTTTTTACCATGGGGCGGCGGTCTGGGTGTACGGGTGGGATCTTCTCAACCTAACAACCAAGCCAATAACTTTCGCTAGCCATGCTCACCTCTCAAGCGCAGCCATATTCTTCCTCCCTAACCCTCCCCTACACACAGAAATACTCCGGCTCCAATAACAACCTTGACGCCGTCGCAACCTATAGCGATATCCAAGCCATAGCCATAAGCCTTCTCCACCCGGTCGAATACTGCAACCGCCCGGAACTCCACTTAGAAGAAGCTGCTGCTGACTACATCCCCCGCCAGTGCTACGAAGAGGAGCAAAGCTACGAAGCGCGGCTCAAATACGCTTTCTCAAATTTCCAGCCCTTCTACCGCTCGCTGAAATCCATCGCGATCGGAACAGCACTCCGCAAACCCATCAAACTCGCGGACGAAACCGCCGACTCAACCGACTGGCAGGACTTCCTCGATAACGTCACCCTCGAAGGCGAGTCAGTAACCAATTTCTCGAAACGATTACTGGAAGCCAGCATCGATTCAGGCTGGGCTGGCATATTCATCGACTTCCCCAAAATTGATGGCGGGCTCAACCTTGCCCAGGAGAAAGCATTAGGTCTCCGCCCGTACTTCTGCCTGATACCTCTGGCTGATGTTCTTGGCTGGCAATCAACAGTTGAAACGGTTGTCGTTGGTGACTCTGTCAGTTACGGCACCCGCCTAACTCAACTTCGCATCCGCGACACCTACACAGAGCCGGATCCTGATAACGAATTCGTCGAGTGTGTTTACCCTTCCGTTCGTGTTTACGACCACAAGAGCGCGGATGACTTCGTGACTTATCGCCTGTTTGTTCTCAAGGCAGACAGGAAGAATGAGCCCGAACGCTGGCAAGAAGTCGAGTCAGGTTCTCTCGGAATCACGGTGATTCCCTTTGTCCCGATGTACGCCGGGGCAGCTGATGCCTTCATGCGGGCACGCCCCCTGATGCTCGATATCGCCCGGCTAAATCTGAGCCACTGGCAAGCGGCAGCCGACCTGGCCCACGCGCTTCACCTCACCTCTGTTCCAACGATGGTGATCAGCGGGGTGAACAACACCGGCGACTCAGCTGATCTTCAGATCTCACCGGACAAGGCATTGATCCTGAATGACCCCACAGCGAAGGCTGACTGGGTCGGTGCTCCATCAGCCGGCGCCCAGGTGACCATCGAGCGATTGCGCGAGCTGGAACGGGCCATGCTTCGCCTATCGCCTGTTCAGATGCAGGACAAGATCAGCACCGCTGTGGATGCAGCGGAGGCCAAAAAAATTGACCGGGCTCAATCTGATTCCGTTCTGTCCACGATCGTCACTAACCTTGAGGACTGCCTCAACACATCTCT
>Ga0163109_10003843_pt1 | contig 11452 bp, 10 predicted proteins | sample CRUFie1St13metaG_FD_108704 | JGI IMG/M metagenome (GOLD analysis project Ga0163109, IMG submission 108704) | Marine microbial communities from the Costa Rica Dome - CRUD Field 142mm St13 metaG | ecosystem: Environmental > Aquatic > Marine > Oceanic > Photic zone | place: Costa Rica: the Eastern... | reverse complement strand
AGGGTAAGGAAATCTTATTACATTTATTAGAATTAGTTGAAAGCTATGATGAAGAACCTACATTAGTAGTTAGTCCTGATGGAAAAGATCAAATTCAGAGTTTTCTTAATATGCAAGGGCGTAAAGCTAATTTAGTTATTCAGAATAAACCAAAAGGGATGGGTGATGCTGTACTTACATATGAAAAATCCCCAATATATAATTCAGCAAAAAATATATTATTGATATGGGGTGATGTACCTTTTATCAGAGATGAAACCATAAATAGTTTATGTAGATCTCATTTTGAAAATAATAATGATTTCACATTGATAACTAAAAAAGTAGATAATGCTTATACAATTGTCGAGAGAGATTTAAATAATAAAATAGTTGGCATAAAAGAAACTAGAGAATCTGGATCAAAGCCACAAAAAGGAGAAAGAGATATAGGTTTATTTTTATTTAAAAAAGATTTAATTTTTAATTTCTTAAATAAACGAGATTTAGAGGGGAAATATGGTACCAATACAAATGAACATGGATTCTTATATCTGATTAAACATTTATCAAATAGCGGTTATAAAATTGAAGGATTGCAAATTGCAACTGATAAAGAGTTAAAGTCCCTTAATTCATTATCAGATTTAATTTAACTTAGTTTATTTTATTTAATAGTTTAAGTTTGGCTAATGCTAATTTGGGACTAAATTTTAAAGTATGATTCTTCCTATATTTTTTTATATAAGACATATAAATAATAGCTAAGACTATTGAGGGAGTTATAGATATAAAAAAAGAAATAAACTTAGAAAAGAAATTAATTTTAGAACGTATTATTATCTCCCGCCATACTGCAAAATTAAATCTTTTATAAGCTCTTGATGCTGCCAATACTTTTAATGATTGCATAGGATTCCTCATTATTACTGATCCTTTTGCTTCTTCACTAAAATTATCTAATCCCCAAATAAGTTGAGGATAAAACTTATGCCAAATCAAAAAAGATTTACTAGTCCAAGTTTGACTTCCTATTCTCATTTTTATAGCTGGGTATGGGAAATAATGAGCAGTTCTTCCTATTTTCATATTTGCGATGCAAGCTATGTGAGAAAAATATGAACCTATTTTTGAAAAATCATATGATCGTATCCAAAGCTCCCTCTTCACAACAATTGCCCCTATGTAAGTAAGATAACTACCCATCTCCTTTAGAAAAGTATCATTTTCGTTTTCTCTATAAATTCTTTCATCTTTAATTGGCATTCTCGCTTCTTCTATAACTTGTGAATTTATGAATGATTTACTATTTAAAACTAAAATTTCCGGCTTTACTTTCTTAAGATAAGTAATTAATGATGATAAAATTCCAGCTTCAATAATATCGTCATCACCAAAAATCCAAACATAATTACTAGAACATAATTCAACAGATCTATTAACATTAGAATCTAAACATTTATATTTTTTAGAATCAAACCAATATATATTTTTATTATTAATAAAGTTTTCCAAGTATAGTTTTTTTGTTTCATCATTTAAGCTATTATCTGAAATAACTAAATCGACATCTTTACCAAATTCTGGTTCTCTTAAAATAGAATTTAATGCTTTTTTCAAAAGAAAAGTTTTATTATGCGAAGGTATTGCGATTGAAAGAAGCATTTTACAAACTTTAAAAATATGAAATAATAAACAAAATTATTTTAATTATTTTGTAAGTAAATACAAAAAATGTAAATAAATTATTTTAAAATAATAATTGGAAAAATTTTAAAATATATAATTAAAAAAGTAAATAATCTATGTTTAAATAAATTTTTTCTTAAAATGAATACTTGTTTATATTTCACATACGATGGCTTATTAGATCCTTTAGGACAATCTCAAATCCTTCCTTACATATTAAATTTAAGCGAGAAGGGTTTTAAATTTATAATTATTAGCTATGAAAAAACTTATCAATCTAAAACTAAAGTCGCTAAGCTCAAAAAAAGTCTTAAAAATAGAAATATTTTTTGGAAACCACTAGTATTTAAAAAAGGCGGTATTCACTTTCTAGAAAGAATAATAATTGGGGCAATTTATATAAATTATTTTCATTTAAAAAGAAAGATAGATCTTGTTCATTTGAGGGGAGGCTATTCAGGATTAATATTTTTTATTTCACTTTGTAGAAATAAATTTATATATGACTTAAGAGCTTTTTGGGGACAATGGGCTGATGGAGGAAGAACAAAATATAATTCTATTACTTATAGATTATTATTAATTCTTGAAAAAATTTTAATCGAAAGATCGGCAGGACTAATAGTGCTAGATAAATCAGGAAAAGATTTTATAAAGAAAACATTCAATTTAAATAAACCAATAGAGGTAATACCAACTTCAACTCAAGTAGAAAAATTTAAAATAAAAAAAAATTTAGACAAAGGATTAATTAAATTTGTCTATTTAGGTGGTGCGAGTTTCCCTCCATATAGAGTTATTGATGCAATTTTGTTAATTAAACACTTTACTAGTTTAGGTTTCAATTGCAAAATTGATATTATAAATAAGAATGAGCATTCAATAATAAAAAATTTTATTAAAAAAGAAAAATTAAATAAAAAATACTATTCGATAATTAGCTTAAATCACGAAGAAATTTTCAAAAAACTACCAGACTATGATGTTGGATTAGTTTTCTTAGAGAAAGGTGAATGGATTCATATGAGTTCTCCTACTAAAATTGGAGAATATCTTGCTGCAGGTTTACATATAATTTGCAATAGAGGAATTGCCGTTTTAGAGAGGCTTTCGAAAGATTCAAAATGTATAGAGATAATAGATATCTTTTATGGAAAGATAGATTATGATCATAAAAAAATAAAAAATCTACAAAGCCGTATTATCGACATTAATAAAAGAAATGACTCCCAAGAACTAGCAAAAAAATATTATTCATTAGCCAAAGCGAATAAAAAATATTTTAAAATATATAAGATTCTTTTAAATTAAAGATCTAATTCAGGAATATAACTCATAATTTCATTTTCTTTATATGGGTAATATCCTAGTATTATTTTTCCCTTAGCATTCAATTTTTTCCATTCTTGATAGGCAAAATCCTTCAATTTTAAATTATTATTTGAGCCAACATTTTTTATAATTCCACCTTCTTGAACGAAATCCAAATCATTGCAAAGATTTAATAAACTAGTTACCGCTTGTTGAACATTAGTAAAATTTCGTAACTGATTTCCATTAGTCATTTTAAAATCTTTTCCTTCCTTAGCAGCTTTGACTAGTGAAGGCCAAAATCTATGTGAATCTTCACCTTTTCCGTATATATGAAATAATCTTGCAAGAATCAATTTTAGTTTTTTATTTTTAGCAATATTAAGAGATGATAATCCTGAAACTGCTTTTGAATATGCATATGCTCCAATAGGTTTTAATTGAGCATTTATTGGAATTTTTAAATACTCATTTCCTGAGAACCCATATTCAAAACAAGATCCACAAACTAAAAATTTATCAATTCCTGCCTGCACAGCATTTCTTAGCAAAATTTCATTTTGAATAAAATTAACTTCTAAACATTTTTCCCAATTATTAGAATTATTAACAACTCCTGTAGCAGCAAAGTTAACAAAAACATCACATTTTTTTAGAAATTCAGACCAATCATCAGTTGATTCCCCAATACATAATGTTGGCTCTTTAACGAAAGGTATCCTTGGATGACTATTTTTTCTTGATAAAGTGGTTACTTTATGATTATTTTCAAAAGCTTTATTAACGAAGTTACTTCCTATAAATCCAGTTGCACCCGCCACAAAAATATGCACTTTTAGTTCTTCATTTATTTTATTTTAACCTAAATTCTAAAACTTTTTAACTAATAATTATCTAACCAAGATTGCCACATGATCACTGGCCATAATTTACTACTATGGTCAAATTTCTCTGAAAGATGTTCTTCCCAAAGATTACTAACTTCATTTGAGTTTAAAATATTTGATTTATTAATCATTTCTTTAGAAATTAAATCACTTATCCAAGACTTTAAAGGACCGCGCATCCACTTAGAAAGAGGAATTCCAAAACCAGATTTTGGTCTTTCCATTAATTCTTTTGGGACATATTTATACAAGATTTTCCTTAAAATCCATTTGCTAGAAAAATCTGTATTATTGTTAGATATTTTAAAATTTTTATTTAATCTCCAAGCTATTTCGACGACTCTATGATCTAAAAAAGGTGCCCTTGTTTCTAGACTGGTATGCATTGCTGCTCTATCAACCTTTGTAAGTATATCGTTAGGCAAATAATTTAAAGAATCATAAATCATCATTTTTGAAACAAGATCATTTTTAAATGAAGATGGAATTTTAGTATTTAATAATCTCGGGCTAGTTTGAATATCTTTTAAAAATTCATTTTTAAATAAGAATTTAGGATCTTTCCATTGCGCAATAAGTGAAAAATAAAATTCATCATCTGAATTTACGTATCTCAGTCTCTCAGAAAGTTTATAAATTTTGCTTGGCATTTGATTTATTTCTATGCCTCTAAATAGCAAATATAAAAATTTCTCTGGAATTCTAACTCCAATCTCTCCTAAATTTTTTCTTATTGGCCAGGGAATATTTCTGATTTTCTTCCATATTTTATTTCCCAAAAAATATCTATTATATCCACCAAATGACTCATCGCCTCCATCACCAGTCAAAGCGACAGTTAAACCATTCTTTTTAGCTTCTCTGCATACCAAATGAGTGGGTAATTGGGAGGAGTCAGCGAAAGGTTCAGAGTAAATTTTAGAGAGGTTAGGAATCAATTTCAAAGCATCATTTGAAGTTAATAAGATTTCAGTATGATCAGTTCCTAAAATATTTGCTATTTGTCTTGAAAAAGGGGCTTCATTAAATTCCATCTCTTCGAATCCGATAGTAAATGTTTTGACTTTATTAATATTTTGTTTCTGTAAAAGAGCAGTTATTAATGAAGAGTCAATCCCTCCTGATAAAAAGGTCCCTAAAGGTACATCAGAAATGCTTTGTATTCGAACAGATTCTTTAAGTATTTTTTCAACTTCGAACTCAGCATAATTAGCTTCATTAATTGGATTAGCTAAACTATCTTCGATGACATTAATTAAACTCCACCATTCTGTACTATTTTTCAAAAATTTTAGTTTCGGAGATTCTAATATCAAAATATGTCCAGGAAGTAATTGATATATATCTTCAAAAATAGAATTCGGAGCAGAAATTGCCTGATAGTTTATAAGTTCAATTAACCCATTTGAATTAAAAGGATTATTAAAATATTTAAAGTCTCTAATTGTGGAAATTTCTGAGCTAAAAATAAAAGCTCTTTTTGATTTTGGTCCAGTGAAACCATAATAAATTGGTTTCTCTCCCATACGATCTCTGGCGAGATAAAGTCTTTTATCTTTCTTATCCCATAATGCGATGGCAAACATACCTACACATTTGTTTAATGTCTCCCTAAGACCATATTTATCTATTAAAGCCAAAAGTACTTCTGTATCTGAATTACCTTTCCAATTTATCTGCCCATATTTTTTTTCAAGACTTATCTTTAAGTCTTGAAAATTATAAATTTCCCCATTATACGCAATAACATATCTACCACTATGGCTAACCATTGGCTGATTACCAGCAGGAGATAAATCTAATATTGATAATCTTTGGTGAGATAGAAAAAATAAATTATCTTTATCTTCCCAAAAACCAGAGTAATCAGGTCCTCTATGTTTTTGTTTGGCCGAGATATTTTTAATTTCATATCTCAGTTCATTATGATCTCCCGAATCAGCCCAAATTCCTGCTATTCCACACATAGCTATATTTTATTTATAGTGAGAGAAGAAAAGATAATTTCATTTATATATTTTATAATTTATCAGAATATCGGAATTTAAATATATCAAAATAAACTATTTGTATATTTTATATCTTTATGAAAAAAAATATTCTTATCCCCAAATCTCAGAAACTTTATTATGGTAACTTATAACCTTATAAAATAATTTTTTTATTTCTTCTTTTTTATTAATATTTTTATAAATTAACTTATTTAAAATTATCATTACCCATTTCAATTTATAAAGTTGAATATATAAAATTAATTTCTCGTTATCTATATCAAAAGAGATATTATCAGCAAATTGATGCAATATTTTCTTTGCTAAACTTTTTTCTAAAATATTCTCAGGTTGAATAATTAAATCCACGAAAAGTTTATATGGGTCATCCCATCCAGAATATTCAAAATCAAAGAAATATAGTTTATTGTCTTTTGAAAGAATATTATGAAATCCAACATCAGATGGCGACAAGAGTTTTTCAAATAATAAGTTTCCATCTTTATTGAAATTTCTACTATTAATAAAATTAAATTCTAAATAAGACAACTCTTTTGAAATTTTTTTAAGCAGCCAATTGGAAATATCACAATATTTTGGATTTATGGATAAGTTATCAATCAATTTTTTCAAACGCTTGGAGATCAAGGCAAAATGATCCTTCAAAAAAAAGCAGGCCTCGGAAGCTAGAGATATTTTTTTGATATCTTTTGAATTTTTTAAAGCTTGGATATCTGTTAAAAATTTAATATATAAAATCCAGTCAGAATATTTTGGATTTTTTATATTTTTTCCTTCTATCCAACTGAATAAACAAAAATTCTCATTTTTATTTACATATAAAATTTCTGGAATATTTTTAAAACCATTTGAAGTAAGCAAATTTAAGAAGTTAATTTCAGGATTTAATCTGTCCCTATAATCATTTGAATTATTTTTATAAAATTTTAAAAAATATTCATTTTTTTTATCAAATAATTTAAAACAATTACTATTAATTCCTCTCTCTAAAGCAGAATATTCCTTGAATATGAAACCTTTCTCTTTTATTAATAAAAGTGCCCTATTTAATTTTTTAAATTCATCACTATTATTTATCACAATTTTTTTAATATAAAATCTGCAATCATTCCCCAATTTAAGGCATTTAAATCATAATTACTTTTTATAAATGCTGATTTTGGATTATAAAAGATTTTATGTATTTCATTTGGCAACAAATCTAGTATCTCAGGTAAGTCATCTATAAAGAAATCACATCCAATTTCTTTTACTTTTTCTATTTTATCAGCCTTTGTAATATTAAAAAAAACATTATCTTTTGGGATATTAGCCCCATTTTTTTGGAAAAAAGAATAATGTGTTAGCCAATCTCTTGCAGATTGATGAAGATTATATTTTTTCCCTAAATATGGAAATTCTGTCTTATGACTAATAATAAATACCTGAATCCCTCTTTCTATAAAACATCTAATTGTTTCTATAGATTTAGGAGCTGGAATGGCTTGTCTTATTTTGGAACCATAAACCTCACCTTGCAAAATTGTAAACTCATTATCTTTTCCTTCTCTTCTAAGAAAATCTCTAACATCAGTTTTTGTTTTTTTTACATTTTCTGAAATAAGATTTTTCTCTAAAGCCAATTTATAAAATAATTCATCATAATGAACAAGGGTATTATCAAAATCAATACCAACCTTAAACATGAGAAATTATTTGACTTAAGATCCCATTAGAGTCTAAACCAAGGGATTCCCTCACAAAAGATTGATTACCAAGGTTATGAATAAATTCATTAGGAGTATGAATATTAATCACATTAAAATCTTTTAGAAACTTTTTCTTACTTAACCAATTATTTATTCTTGCACCCAAACCACCATGAATACCATGTTCTTCAAGTGTTACCCAGCAACTATAGTTCTTACTAATCATTTTTAATAAAAACTCCTCATCAAGTGGTTCTACTCCACCCATACTTACAACGCAAAGATTTATATTATGCATTTTTTTTAATTTCTCAGAGGCTTTTAATGCTTCATTTAATATGGGACCAATACCTAGCAGTAAAATATCTTCTCCATCCTTAAGAATATTTGATCTACCAATACGAGATTTTGTTTTTAATGAATTCAAATTAGGTTCACCTTTCTTACCAATTCTTATATATGTTGGTCCCTCAAGAGATATACATTCTTCAAGTTGAGAAGAAAGTTCCAATGAATCGCAAGGGGCTAAGATTCTAATACCAGGGAGCGTACTAAGAATACCAATATCTTCTAACGAATGGTGTGTAGGACCCAATTCAGAATAAGATAATCCAGACCCTGTTCCAACAATCACTATATTGGCATTATGATATGCAGCTCCAATTTTTATTTGTTCAAAACATCTTGATGTTGTAAAAGGTGTAATTGTATAAATAATAGGTCTCAACCCCGTGAGTGCCATTCCAGAAGCAATACTCATCATATTCGCTTCAGCAATTCCACAATTAAGAAATCTATTCGAGTCGAATTCCTTAAATTTATCAAACATCCTGTTACCAATATCTCCAGAAAGTAGAACAATATCTTTTCTTTCTTTAGCCAATCTTAAAATTTCATTAGCAAAAGTATTTCTCATGAGAAATTTATCGTTGGGAAATTTCTTTTAAAGCTAAATTCAACTCGTCTTCATTCGGCGTCCTGTAATGCCAATTATTATCATCTTCCATAAATGAAACTCCTTTCCCTTTCACTGTATGAGCAATAATAACACTAGGTTTTTCAATTTCTTGATGTGCTTTAAATAATGACTCGTGTATTTCTCTAAAATCATGTCCGTTAATCTCTTGCGAATGCCATCCAAAAGATTCCCATTTTGCAGCTAAAGGTTCTAATGCCATAATTTCTTTACTTCTTCCTGTAGCTTGCCATTTGTTGTAGTCAATAATTGCAAACAAATTATTAAGTTTTAATTTACCTCCAAGCAAAGCAGCTTCCCATATAGATCCTTCGTTACACTCTCCATCACTTAACAAAGCATAAGAATTAAAAGTTTTTTTTTGAATTTTTGCTGATATTGCCATACCTAGTGCCATAGGAAATCCGTGTCCTAAAGATCCAGTTGCAGCCTCAATACCATTAATCAAACCAGGTTTAGGAGGATGTTCATGAAAAACACTATTTGGCTTTCCAAAATTTTCTAAATCCTCTTTAGGGAAAAATTCCTTTTCAGCCAATACTTGGAAGAGAGCAGGTGCTCCATGACCTTTGCTTAATAAAAAGCGATCCCTATTTTCACAAGTTGAGTTTTTTGGGTCAATGGAAAGTTCAACCCAATATAGATAAATTAGAAGATCTATACAGGATAAACAAGAGCCAAGATGTGGGATCTTACATCTAGACGAAGTTTCAATTATTCTTTTACGGAGTATGGAAGATAATGCAACTAACTCTGTTTGTTTTTTCTCTGAAAAAAATTCTATCATCTATTTAATTTCTAATTTCTTCATCCATTTAACTGTATAGCATTCATCTGATTCTTTTAAATTTCCTGAGTAAAAATTCTCAGCAATTTCTTCTATTGCAGTTTCTATATTAAAATTTGGTTTAAATCCTGTTTCTAATAATTTAGTTGAATCTTGTCTATATGATCGCGGATCATTAGATTCAGTAACAACAATTTCGCAATCAATCTTTTTTTGTACCAATTTAGCAATATCTAGAATGGTCACATTTTCAAATCCAGCATTAAAACATCCACTTGGAATTTGAGTATTTTTTAAAAAATGTCTATAAACATTTGCAATATCAAATATGTGTATGTTTGGTCTAGTTTGATTACCACCAAAAACCGTAATTTTTTTATTTTTTAATGCTTGAAAAGTAAGCATATTAACGCTTACATCCAACCTCATTCTTGGTGAGTATCCACAAACAGTGGCAGGTCTTATACATTTAACGTCCAAAGATTCTTTATAAGACAAAAGGATTCTTTCAGCACACATTTTTGTCTTGTTATAAGTAGATATTGGGACCAATTCAAGATCTTCTGTCACTTTATCTTCATCTTTAACACCATAAACACTTCCAGAGCTAGCAAAAAGTATTTGTTTAACACCACTCCTACTTGCTTTATCCACCAACTGATGAGTTGCTAGAACATTTACTTCCCAACTAAGATTAGGATTCAAATCAACTGCAGGATCATTTGCAATATTTGCGAGATGAATTATTGAATCAACATCTTTAAGAAGAGAATAATCAAAATTCCTTACATCCATCTGTAAAGAGATTAAATTTTCATGTTTTGCTAGCTTCTCACCAAACCAATTAGTATCAATATTAATTACTTTATGTCCATCTTTTAATAAAAGAGGGATTAGTACTGACCCTTTATAGCCTGAACCACCAGTAACAAGTATCTTCATTTTTTATGAATATAATTCCAAGGTAATTGTTTTAGATATTCTAGGTTACTATCGACCCAATCTATCGTACCAAGCAGTCCTTCCTCTAAAGAAATTTGATCACACCAATTAAATTTATTTCTTATAGAAGAGCTTTCTAATAGATAATTTTGATCTTTGCCAAGTCTGTCTTCAGTCAAGCGAACTATAGATTCGAAGTTAACTGATGTCAATTTGCAAATTGTTTCTACCAATTTTCTAATTGAAATGGCTTCTTTGGTAGAAATATGCCATGTTGTTCCAGGTTCAGCATCAAAGGCTATTTTTAGAGTCGCACTTACAACATCATCTATATGAATAAAAGATCTATTAGAATTCCCACCACCATGCAGTTCAAAAAATTTACCTGTTCTAGCGCTTAGGATAGCTCTAGGGATTACTCTGTAAAGCTGCTGCCCTGGTCCATAAACATTTGCCGACCGTGTAAATACAACTGGAAATTCATAAGCCTTAAAAAAACTTTTTAAATGCAAGTCGCAAGCTGCTCTACTAACAGCATATGGCGTCGTTGGGTTAAAAGAATCAATTTCTTTTATCCACCCTTCATCAATACTTCCATAAACCTCAGGAGTTGTTACATGAACATATTTTTTTATAAATTTTCTTTTTCTTAATTGATCATGCAAGGCAACTTGAGCAACAACATTAGTCTGGTACCAGTGAGTAGGATCCAACCAACTTTCCGCAACCATCCCTTGTGCTGCGAAATTAACAATATAGGTAGGCATATATTGATCAATAATTTCTATAAGTTCATCGAGCTGATGATTTAAATTAATTTTAAAAAAAAAGAATTTACCGTTTAAAGTCTCCTCTTTTCTTTTCTTCCAATTAATAGGAAAAAAAGCTTGATTAGGAATATCTGATCTACTTATTCCGTAAACATTAAAACCTTTCGACAATGCTCCCTGCACAAAATGAGATCCACTAAAACAATTACTTCCAATAACTAAAAAACTTTCTTTATTCATAAAAGCTGAGATTTCAAATGATTCTTTAACTCATCTGCTTCTATTGGGGTATTACCCATCCTACCAACAGCTAATGAAGCCATGCAGCATCCTAATGCAGAAGTTTCCATCATTGATTGACCACTACTTAATCCTGATGCCATTACTGCCAGAAGTGAATCTCCAGCCCCT
>Ga0163109_10003842_pt1 | contig 11453 bp, 9 predicted proteins | sample CRUFie1St13metaG_FD_108704 | JGI IMG/M metagenome (GOLD analysis project Ga0163109, IMG submission 108704) | Marine microbial communities from the Costa Rica Dome - CRUD Field 142mm St13 metaG | ecosystem: Environmental > Aquatic > Marine > Oceanic > Photic zone | place: Costa Rica: the Eastern... | reverse complement strand
TAGATAAAGAAACATTTGTAAATATGCGCTCCACGATTATGAACACAACAAACATTTTTCACCAAAGCGTTTTGTATTTTATTATCAACAGATGTTCATTTAGTGGATCTACGCTATCAGGAGGATTTTCATTTGAATCTTCCAAAAAAAGATTCACACAAAGTTCAATTGATAAAATACAAAATCTTAATCTTTCAAATTTTGAAATCTATAACTTGGACTTTGAAGAATTCTTAAATCAACACATTCACGACAAATATATATTATTTTTAGATCCTCCATATTACTTGGAACAAAAGTCAAAACTTTATGGAAACAACGGTGATATGCATGAAGATTTTGATCATGAAAAATTATTCAATTGTATTTCAAAAAGAAAAAAATGGATCATGACTTATAACAATTGTGATTACATCAAGAACTTATATAAAGATTTCCATATTATAGAAACAAATTGGAGTTATGGTATGAACAAATCCAAAGAATCGTCAGAAATTGTAATTATTGGATAGTTTCAACGTTGATCTTCCAACTTGACTTTACACTTCCACCTGACGCTTTGAATCTTAATTTATAATTTCCTATCACAATACTATCTTTTCCTCTTTTTTCAACACAAACTGAATCAGTAAAATTTATAATATTTGGAATAAACAAGTTTGTACCAACATACTTTAATTAAGATTGTCTTTTTTCCAAACACTTATATAATATTTTTTGTTTTTCAACATTATATTTTTTCATACATACATATCTGTTAACTCTATATGATAATATCATATATTTACCACCTATAAGACTTTTTTACCGAAATTAACGGGTAATTGCTACACCTCGATCACAAGAGTTAAAGGCTGTTTCTGTGACAAGATTATAAATAATTATCCCACAATATCACGTGACAAGTGGTTCATCCTTCTGGGACAGCTTTTCTTCTGTAAACGTTCACGCGTATTTCTCATACCATGTCCGAACAAAATTCTCTTGTCGAGCGCCTTAGGAGTAGTAAACTGATGATGGACAACGCGTACGGAGGAGACTTGATATTGTCCATGGAACGAGAGTTGAAGATGCGATTGGACTTGAAAAAACATCGCTGGTATGAACTTGTCAAAATCATTCGATTACGCCAGTTGGTTCCATGTACACACAGAACAAAACACCAAGTGGCTGCGTGGAATTCATTTGACGTGTGTTTCTGGGTCACGCTTGTTATGGAACAAGAACGCGACGAATCAAAAGAACAACAATACGAGTCATTGAAATCATTCATCTCAGGTAGGTTGGGTGTGAGGCGAAATATTCTTGTGAATGTGCTATGGACAATTCTTGAATCTATGGAGCACGACAATGTGTTTCAATTTGAACAACAACAAATACGCATCATGAAAGATGTTACAAATCCTGACAAAGTCACATAAATGCAAGAGAATGTACAGCATTTTCTAGACACGATCGGTTTCAATCAGCGTAATTTCTTGTGCGACGTTCTCTATGAGAAAATCACAGAACGTGTTGGACAAGTGAAATACCTACCTAAAGGGAGTTACTTGCCTACTCTTATATGGTTTTTCAGGAATTAATTACATTTTCTTATAAACATAAAACAAAATTATCAAAACAACCAAATAATGCAAACTAGCATATTTCTTTTCAAAAACTATATTACAATCTTTTTCATATGTTTTCATATAATTCACACTTGCTTGTACAGCCGATTTCATTAAAGCAATTGACGAATCATCATTAAAACACCCAACTGCATATAAATTCTCACAATACCCTTTCATTGGTAACACGTCATATTTACCTTGAGTAAACCCAGTATTTTCACTGTGCCATTGTCCGTGTTTGTGTATTAAACCAGGACTTGTTGTCACTTTATATGGTTCAGGTATATTTCTTTTTTCTTTTATTTGACGTACACATTCTTTTAACGCAGTTTCTTTATTACATTCATTTAATGATTTATTTAAAAAACTACTTTTTTTATCCATTAATGTAACAACACAAGACCATGTTGTTTGTATATTATATTTTTTGGAAACACACTTTAACCAATTACTTACTGGTAAAATAATAATAACCCAATCACTATCACACGACCAACACCATGATTCTGGAAATTTTACTTTTTCTTGAAAATGTAATTGAAATCCAAAACCACTATAATATGTATTTTGTACCCAATTTGCCATATCTTTTTTCCAATTGTTATATACTATTTTTGAACTGTTTTTCAATATTGGCAACAAACCCGTCGATTGTGTACACAATACATATTTATTTGCTGACAACTTATAATAATTATGAGTTATATTATCAAAACACACACAACACGTTATTTTATTTTGAATGTTTTCAAATGATACCACACTTGTATTTTTCAAAACACGAACATTATACATTTTTTCAAACTCACTTTCAACTAATGTAACCCATTTATTTGGTTCTTTAAACTGAATAAACGGATTCGATATGTTTAATAATTGAAAAAATGCTTTACAATTTGTTTTCTCAGGTACGTCATTTACTGTTATGCAAAATATCTCCAAAAACCGTTTCCCAGATTCAGAAATGTCATTTGTTTCCATCCACATTTTCATAGTTTTATTGTCATTTTCATGAAAAATATAATATGTTTTTGACAAGAAAAACTTAATATAATCAGATAAACTTAAATAATTAATTGCTGTTTTCATAACTTTCAAATTGGTTTCAAAAAAATTACCATAAACGTTTTCAAAATCATTGTTATTTATTCCGATTTTCGTCATAAAATCTATATGAGGACCTGATGAAACACATACTCTTGGTGCATTTTCACTCCAATAACCATCTTGCCATGTTTCATTCCAAGATCCACCACATTGATCATTCTTTTCAATCAACGTTACGTGATAATTATTGGTAGCCAACATATATGCCAAAGATAAACCAGCCGGTCCACCACCTACTATTACGTAACTCATTTACTTTAATGTTTTATTTTTTTTTTCATTTTTTCTTTCTTTTTATTTATTTCACTTTGTAAATAATATGCAGCATCCATAGCCGCTTTTGTTGATCCTGTATAAGGATTACTCATAGCCAATATTAATAATGCTCTTACAGGTTTTGGTATTTTACCTGCAGTCATTACATTTGTCATAGTTGCATTTTTAGGAACTATGCTTCCTACTCTTACCAAGTTTTCTAATTCCGTGTTTTCTTTGATCATGTTTGTAGAATTAAAAATAGGAGGAGTTGTCCTTTGTATTGATCTTATTCTACGAAATACTGGTCTCTGTCTTTTAATAGGTCTTTGTACTCTTGTTATACCAATTCTCCAATCTTTAATTCGTTTATTTTGTGTATTCTTGACCATAATATAATATATTATATATATGTTTTTTTTAATCACGAAGTTTCAATAAATTAATTTAATTTATTTTTTTATACCAAATAATTACACACTTAAAGAATGGTTATCTTTCACTTGTATAACCAAAGCCTATCTGATAGTACTGACATGAACGCTGTTGTCATTGCTCAAATGTCTATATTGGAAATTAACTCAACTCTCAACAAGATCAAATCACAAGACCCGTCATTTGATCCTGTGTATGACCAAGTTGATATGGACCCTGACTTGTGTGAAGGTGAGTTGGAGGAAATTATACCAATCATCTTCAAATGGTACAACTTGTATTACACCAACACTCTACTTGATATGGTAATCTATCATATAGCAGTGCAGCATCGATACACAGTAAACAAACTTGATTCAAATGATGAGTATGAATATCTTCCTGAGGTTATGAGTGATATAAGAGGAGAAGTTGTGTGGCTTGATGAGTTGTCAGACGCAGATACCGACCAAGAAGATTAAATACAAAGAAGATAAGTGATCAAATATGGTAACCAGTTGTTAAGATGCTGATGATATCTGATTATCTTTTTACTTGTATTAATAGTATTTTTTTAATATATTATTAGAATAAAATGGATGAAAATATTGAAAAACTTATCAAAACAAACAAACAACTTATTATACAAAATCAACAACTTCTTAATGAAGTAAATTCTTTGAAAATAACTTGCCAACGTATGGATAATCACATAACATTTATTGAAAGTACATACAATATATTACGAGCACCATTGGCTTGGTTTATGAATAAATGGTATAAACTTCAAAGCATTCATGAAGAAAAAGAAGATTTACCTTCTTTGATGAAATAAATCAGAGTATACATAAAGAAATAAACCAAAAGTAGTTAAATTTGATAAAAATGGTATAGGGTGATTCAAATTAAAAGGGTGGTATATAAGAGTAACAACAACTAAAAATGCTAACAAACACAACAAAGTAAATTGAACTAATTCTTGTTTTGTAAAACTTATTGATTTATATGTAAATTTATTTGGTAATATATTCTCTTTACAGTAATAATCTAACAATATAAACATCCCTACTGTTTCTAATAATATTACAAGAATCATACCACTTGATGAAAGTAAATAAGAAAAATTAGTTTTCTTCATTAATGTTTGCACTTTTTTGTCAAAGTTATTTATTTTGTCTATGCCTGACCAAATAAACATTAAACTTGCAAGAAATATTCCATAATGTTTATACTTTTCATTTAATCGTAAATCTTTTAACGTTTCACTTATCATTATACTTTACAACTTTTTTTTTTTCATTTTTAAATATATTATGACAAACAATTATAAAGGCACCCCAAATGTTATAAGTAATGAACATAAAGGTGATTTTAATGAAATGAAAAGAATACAAGATATCAGAAAAACTGAATCAGAAAAAGTAAAATATTATAGAAAATTTCTTCAAAGTTTATATATTCAAAAAATAAATTAATTATATATTATTATGAATACTAAATCTATCAACTTAGAAAATATACAATGTGATGTTTTAAATACCCGAAGTGTTTCAACTGAAAATGTAATAATAAAAGGTGATTCTTTGGATTTATTTCTTATAAAAACCCCTTCCTTTTTTGAAGGAAGAGAAGGTTATGTTGTAAATAATAATGAACTATTTCATGTAAAACTTCCTAATAAAACATTTTTTAATATACATGACACAAACAAAGTATTATTTAAAACAAATTATAGATCAAAAGATATTGAAAAAACACAACATATTTTGGATGGAAACAATACACTTGATATTTTTGAAATTAAAGGGATAATTAAGGGTGAACCTGGTTATGTTGCTGTTTAATCTCAAAATTTAACCTTACTTATATATAAAATGAACCAAAATAAAAGATTCAAAAATATAACTTGTCAAAATATAGAATCAAAATTAGTAAATACAAATAATATTATTATTAATAACACCCCTATAGAAGAGTGGTTTGTTTCAACACCATCGGTAAGTTATCTAACAGGACAAGAATTTATTAATACCAATGAATTTACAAAACAAATAATCACCCCAGATGATTTAAGTAATGACAAAAAACACATATATAAACACGTATTAAATAATAAATCATTACGTAGTGTAGTGCTAAATAATCAGAATTTTAATAATATCAGAATACACACTTTAAAAAAAAATCCAAAGATTATTAGTTACAACTCTAATTATAATACTATTTCAAATAATAATAAGTATACTCATAATTCAAATAATTTGGAATTTATAGATATTTATAACGAAAGTGGTTTTCATCCATACACATTTGGTTATTTAATATGGGATAACAAATATATTCAAAATTATTTCAATATAGAAATTGATAACAATGTAATAGAACTTTTCAGAGACAATAATAGTCTTGTTCTGTATAAACAAACTCAACCTTTTTATTTTAATATTTATTTCCATGGTATGGATTCATATAAAGTAATAAGAAATAACAATACAGAAACATTCACAAGTGATAATATTGTTCATATAAATAATGAAAATGATATTACCAATACAACCTATAATATAACAATAAATTCATCTTATTATTCATATAAAATAGTAAATTTTTGTGTTGATATAAAAGGAGATAATTTCATAACATATGGTGATTCCGATGACAGTTTAGAACATTCATATAGAATATTTAATAACACAGGTGTTCCATTAACTATTTTGATAGTAAATGTTGATGATCAAAACGTTAATGATGATAGTTTATTTATAAACGAAGCAAAAACCTTTTTTGTATCAAACAGTTATAATGTTCAATATATTTATAATTCAAATATATATCATATTACAAACAGAAAATCCAACTATAACGATTTGAACGTCCGTATTAATAAATATGTTCTAAACTCGAATTTTAATATTGATTTAAATTCATTTTCAAATATAAATAATTTAATACCTTTTTTACAAAAAGTTGAAATCAACCAATTATTTATAGATATAGAAAATGTAGTAAAACTTGAATTTGACTACGAAACATACAAAAGTGTAAAAAATGTGAAAGTTAATAATAGAAATATTCCAAATAAAGGTGTTTATACAATATCTCCACATCAATATCAAAATGCAAATTTTATCATAATAGCAGAAAATGGAAATTCAAATTCAATTACATATAATTTTAGTGACAATAATAGTCATATATACTTTATAAATTCTAATACAGTTACTTACAATAGTAACGTTCGTGGAGAAGATTTATATTTTAACCATTACCATCCTTACATTTCTTCAAATGGTAATCAAAATTCAATTTTAAACTCAAATTCGCTTAATTCATTTAGTGTTTCTTTTCTTTCTTTCAAAAAAATAAAAAGGGATGATATTACAATAAATTACACAAACAGTTCTATAAACATAATGAATTCAAATAATACTTCAACAAAAATAAATGATTACTTTTTCAAAAACCTTTTTCAATTGAATTTTAAAGTTAATAGTTTTGACCAAGAGTTTACAAAATTTGAGATTAATATACAAAATCATATATTTAATCAATGTTATCTTCCAGTTCAATCTGAAATTACTACTGCTGATTTTATATCTGAACAAAATTATTGGCTTGATTTTACAATGTATCACTTAAATAATGGTAAATTACTTACAGAACAAGATATATACGATTCATGGTACATATGGAGAGTCGATACACAGAATACACAAGGTGCTTATACTTTTCGACAAGTTCAAAATGAATTTAATCGCGTATACAAAGATATATTTGGGGAATAAATTTATTTACATATTAATAAGTGAATGGGTAATAAATATTTCAGTTGGTATCCTGCAAGAACTGTTGATTTTCCATCTTGGAGATCGCAACCTGTTATTGGCGCGAGAGATATACAATACCCATCTTGGAGATCCCAACCACCTGAAAAAAGAATTATAAAATACCCACCTTGGAGATCCCAACCACCTGAAAAAAGAATTATAAAATACCCACCTTGGAGAAGCCAACCTGTTAACGAAAAAAGAATTATAAAATACCCACCTTGGAGAAGCCAACCTGTTAACGAAAAAAGAATTATAAAATACCCACCTTGGAGATGTCAACCTGTTAACGAAAAAAGAATTATAAAATACCCACCTTGGAGATGTCAACCGCCTGAAAAAAGAATTATAAAATATCCACCGTGGAGAAGCCAACCGCCTGAAAAAAGAATTATAAAATATTCACCGTGGAGAAGCCAACCTGATTATATTTATAATTTTCGTACAGTTTACTATCCTCTATGGAAGGGACAACCAAAAGCGAAACATCATAAGAAAAAAACATTATCATTTCATGATGGTAAAATAAATGTCGCACATTACAAAATATCAAAAAATATTTCTAAATACACTAAATTTGAAGTTATTACAACAAACACTATAGATATTGCAAATGAATTAAAGATTCAAAAACATGATAACAATATTATTCGTATTATTTATAATTCATCATATTTAAAAACTCAAGAAAGTTTGAATTTAGATTTTAGTATAAAATTAAGTAATAATATACAATATTCTCAAATAGATAATTTTAATTTGGATTTAACATTGTCATCTCCCGATTTTTGGTATTATGTAAATAGTTTTGATTTTAGTTACGTCGAATCTTCTTATTATATTTTTAAAACTCAAACTCATATTCTGAAATATGAAATTGAAAACTCTGTTACATGGAAAAATGATTACGGAATTACAATAAATAGCACCACAGGTACTGTATTATATGATAATAGTAATAACACTAAAAAGTTAAATTCGGAATTGACAATTTGTGCATATAATTTTAATTGTGTTAAGAAAAAGTCATTTGGAGTTGTTATAGATAGCGATCCTTATTTTAATTTGAAGCATGATATTTCAAATTATAGTCTTAACTATAAACAAGAAAATTTCCATAATCCAATATTATTTTTTGGAAATAACAGTAAACAAGACAATTTAAACAAATACTTTTATAAATCAGATTTATCATTTTCGATTGATCCTGAACCTGATTCAAATTTTTTTGTTCTTAATAGTACAACTGGAGTTATATATGGATATAACAGTATATTTCCTAATAATATTTATAATTCATATAAAATAAGAGTTACATATTTATACAACAGTATACAAAGAACAAATTCGTATAGTTTTTGGGTTAAATCAGATTACGATTATAATAATTTACATATTGATTATTTTAATTTGAGATCTAATTCCATTGTATTTGCGTGTAAGTCGAGCGATACAAATTCATTTTTTATAAGACATATTGAAGATCATTTTAATTCAAATTTAATATATGGAAATAAACCGTTTCATCAACTTAATCAATTTCATAATAGCGTGAATGTTGGTCTTACAACTGAAAATAGTTTATTTCATATAGAATGGAATTCATATAATGGTATAATAGCAAAATTAAAAAATGACAATGTTGATTTACAAGATTACAAATCGTTTGTTAATTACGATTTTAGTATATACATAAAAGATCATTATAATGATAGTATAAGTTTTGAATGTAATCTTATAATAAATGATACGTCTATAGAAAACGTTTTTATAGAAAATAACAAAAAATTGTTAAAAGGCACAGGTGGACAACTTAATGATAGAATAATCATCCAAGTTGAACCTGAACTAAACGGAAGTAATTATATGTTTCCATCTAGTCCAATATTTACTTTTCCTAATGATGACATTGCTAAAATATCTAAATTAAACGGTATTAAAATTTATAATAATAGTATTTTAAATGACGTATATTTAACAAGAGTACCATGGATTGCTTATGACGTGTATGATGATATAAATTCAATGACACCAGCATATTTTGAACAAAATAATATTGAAAATTTAAAAATTCAAACTGAACAAAGTAGTTATACAATAAATTTACAACTTATTCCTTTGGAATTTTCTGATACACCTAATTTACATGTTAATACATCTCTATACACAATAGCCGAATATATATCAAATAGTATAATTGAAAATACAGATACATATATCAAAACAAGACACTTTTATCATAAAAAACAAACCTATAACATTCTTCGTCATTTTCCACAAGAAAATGTTGATTACACATACCCACCATGGAGAGCCCAACCTCCTGAATCAAGAATTGTATATTATCCATCATGGAGAAGTATACCTACTTTGATAAGAAGTGTTGATAAGTTAGTTCAATTTCCACCATGGAGAGGACAGTCACGTGCTATAAGAATATTTTCAAATTATACTTTTGTAAAATACCCACCATGGAGAGGACAACCTGTTATTGGTATAAGAAACATTGATTATCCATCATGGAGAGGTCAACCTGTTATTGGTATAAGAAACATTGATTATCCACCTTGGAGATCTCAACCATATAATATTCAAATTAGACATTTGTTTTATCCACCATGGAGAAGTCAGCCTTTCAATGAAATAAGATATATTAAAACACCACCGTGGAGAGGTCAACCTGATAAAACTTCAAGAATAGTTTTATACCCACCATGGAGAAGTCAACCTGTTATTGGTATAAGAAACATTGATTATCCATCATGGAGAGGACAGCCTGTTATTGGTATAAGAGACATTGATTATCCATCATGGAGAGGTCAACCAGCAATTTCTTCATTTATAAGAGTTGTACGTTTTACCAATACATTTTCGCAGCCATATCAATTAACAAGAACAATTGCATATTCAAATACATTATCGCAACCATATCAATTAACAAGAACAATTGCATATTCAAATACGTTATCGCAACCATATCAAATATCAAGAACAATTGCATATTCAAATACGTTATCGCAACCATATCAATTAACAAGAACAATTGCATATTCAAATACAATGAGTCAACCTATTGTTTTCAGAAATATTGAAAATTTGATAGTATTTCCACCGTGGAGAGGTATACCAACTTTAATACGAAATATTGATACATTAATTGATTATCCACCATGGAAGGCACAACCTGTTATTGGTTTAAGAGAAAATAAACTACCACCGTGGAGAGGACAGCCTGTTATTGGTATAAGAGAAATTCTATATCCACAATGGAGAGGACAACCTTTCAATGAAATAAGATATATTAAAATGCCACCGTGGAGAGGACAACCAGTTCCTGGTTTAAGAGAAATTAAATATCCACAATGGAGAGGACAACCTATTACTGGTGTAAGACAAACTCAAGTTCCACCGTGGAGGGGTATACCAACTTTGATAAGAAATATTGATAATTTGGTTCAATATCCGCCATGGAGAGGGCATATTTTCAATGAAATAAGATATATTAACTATCCACCGTGGAGAGGACAATCTTCCATTGAATTAGAAAAAAGAACAATTACATATTCAAAAACATTATCGCAACCATATCAAATATCAAGAACAATTACATATTCAAAAACATTATCACAACCATATCAATTAACAAGAACAATTGCATATTCAAATACAATGAGTCAACCTATTGTTTTCAGAAATATTGAAAATTTGATAGTATTTCCATCGTGGAGAGGTATACCAACTTTAATACGAAATATTGACACATTAATTGATTATCCACCATGGAAGGCACAACCTGTTATTGGTATAAGAGAAAATAAACTCCCACCATGGAGAGGACAGCCTGTTATTGGTATAAGAGAAACCCAATTACCACCGTGGAGAGGCATACCAACTTTAATAAGAAGTGTTGATAAATTAATTAAATATCCACCATGGAGAGGGCAGACTTTCAATAAAATAAGATATACTAATTATCCACCGTGGAGAGGACAACCTATTACTGGTGTAAGACAAACTCAAGTTCCACCGTGGAGAGGTATACCAACTTTAATACGAAATATTGATACATTAATTGATTATCCACCATGGAAGGCACAACCTGCTACTAGTATAAGAGAAATTCAATATCCACAATGGAGAGGGCAACCTGTTATTAGTATAAGAGAAATTCTATATCCACAATGGAGAGGACAACCTTTCAATGAAATAAGATATATTAAAATGCCACCGTGGAGAG
>Ga0163109_10003841_pt1 | contig 11454 bp, 9 predicted proteins | sample CRUFie1St13metaG_FD_108704 | JGI IMG/M metagenome (GOLD analysis project Ga0163109, IMG submission 108704) | Marine microbial communities from the Costa Rica Dome - CRUD Field 142mm St13 metaG | ecosystem: Environmental > Aquatic > Marine > Oceanic > Photic zone | place: Costa Rica: the Eastern... | reverse complement strand
TTGGGCACTCCAACAATTAAAATCCCTTTTTCATCAAGCAAATCATACATACGAGAGATTGTTTTTTCCAGTTCATAAACATGCTCAATTGAATGCCATGCTGTTATATGGCTGAACTTTTGATTGTTTAATTGTTCGGCAAAAATCGATTTATATACGGCAGCAAAAGAAGGTGTTGTAAACGGGTCAACTCCGCAAGCCTTGACACCCCTTTTTTTAAGCTTATTTAGAAAATAGCCTTCCCCTGAGCCGAAATCCAGAATGTTTCTACTGTTTTTGGAGCTTGACAAAAAACGGTATTTAATATAAAAATTAACAGACCTAAAAAAGCTGTAAAAGAAAAAAAACACGCCGTTTTTTCTAGAATTATGAGAGACATATCTTTCTGACTTATAATACTTAATTATGTCTTCTTTGGTAGGTGTAGGAATTGTTTGGAGTAGACCTGGAACAGAGGTCTTTTGAATTTTAAATTTTTCTTTTGTGAGAAAGTGGTCAACGACTTCAATGTGTGTGTGTGTTTGTTCCACGTGAAACATTTAGCGACCCATATAAACAAGAAGAACAGAAATATCATTGGGTGATACGCCACTAATTCTTGATGCTTGAGATATGGTTTCGGGTTTAATTTTATTTAACTTTTCTAATGCTTCAGCACTTATCGATTTAAGTTTTTTATAATCAAAATCTTTAGGAATTTTTACAGACTCCAATCGATTTAATTTGTCAGCGTTGTTTTTTTCTTTTTGAATGTAGCCACTGTATTTTATTTGGATTTCTGCTTGATCTTGTACTTCTTCAGAAAGTTTGTTTGAAGAAATGTATGAGTCAACGCTATCGCATTCTTTAAGGTCTGACATATATATATTTGGCCTGGCTAAAATTTTATCAGCTTTGCCAGACTGCTTAATTAATGCTGATTCTTTAGAGGAAAGAATAGGGTTAATTTCAGCTGGCAGAATGCTTTGGGATTTTAAAAAACTAATTAAACCTTCGGACTGTTTATATTTTTGATCACATGCAGCCAACCTTTCATCACTGGCCAAACCCAATGAATGACTAACCTCTGTTAGCCTTTGATCGGCATTATCTTGTCTTAAAAGCATTCTATATTCTGCTCTTGAAGTGAACATTCTGTAAGGCTCTTCAGTTCCTTTTGTAATTAAATCATCAATCAAAACACCAATGTATGCTTCATCTCTTTTAAGCACAAAAGGATTTTTTTCTTTGATTTTTAAAACCGCATTTATCCCTGCCATCAAGCCTTGGGATCCAGCTTCTTCGTAGCCAGTGGTTCCATTAATTTGGCCTGCGAAGAAAAGATTGTCGACAATCTTTGTTTCTAAAGAATACTTAAGTTGTGTAGGATAAAAATAGTCGTATTCAATAGCATAGCCTGGCCTAAAAAACTTTACGTTTTCAAAGCCAGGAACTGCGCGTAAAGCAGAAAACTGAACTTCCTCTGGTAAGGAAGTTGAAAAACCATTAACATAAACCTCTACAGTGTTCCACCCTTCAGGCTCGACAAATAATTGGTGTCTTTCTCTTTCTGAAAATCTGTGAATTTTGTCTTCAATTGAAGGGCAATAACGAGGGCCGACACTTTTAATCCTTCCGTTAAACATGGGAGACCTATCAAATCCTTCTCTCAATAAATCATGAACCTCAGGGCTTGTATATGTCATATGACATGATAATTGTTTTTTTAAAGGGGTTAATGAGTTTAAATAAGAAAATTTTTGAGGATTTTCGTCGCCTGGCTGCTCAATCATTTTAGAATAATCGAGCGATCTTCCATCAACTCTTGGTGGTGTTCCTGTTTTCATTCTTCCTGACTCAAAACCGAGAGACACAAGTTGCTCCGTAATTCCTGTTGCTGCTTTTTCTCCAGCTCTTCCGCCACCAAAATTTTTGTCTCCGACATGAATTAGGCCGTTAAGAAATGTTCCGTTTGTAAGAACCACTGTGTTACCTTTGATCTTTTGACCTAAACCTGTAACAACTCCATATAACTTGTTTTTTTCGATCCAAAGGTTTTTAACCATTTCTTGGTAAAAATCAAGATTTGGTGTGGACTCAAGCATTTCTCTCCAATATTGGGCAAATAAGGCCCTGTCATTTTGGGCTCTTGGACTCCACATAGCTGGGCCTTTTGACAGGTTAAGCATTTTAAATTGAATTGAAGATTTGTCGGTTACGATTCCGCTGTAACCACCAATAGCATCAATCTCTCTAACAATTTGACCTTTCGCAATTCCGCCCATTGCTGGGTTGCAAGACATCTGACCAATGGTTTGGAGGTTCATTGTAACCAATAGTGTTTTTGCGCCAAGATTAGCTGCGGCCGCTGCGGCCTCACTACCAGCATGACCACCACCAACTACTATTACGTCATATTCTTGATTAAACATATACTTGTTTCACGTGGAACATTTGTGCAAATATAATTTATTTATAGGTGGAATGAAAAGCAGCTATAGCTTTGTCTTCAGCTGACCTCATATCAGCCAAGTCTTTACTGTTTTTGTCTTTGTAGCCACAAAGATGAAAGAGCGCATGACATAAAACCCTAAGCAGCTCATTATCAATGGTTTGCGAATAAAAGACGGCGTTTTGCTCAACTATTTTTTGACATACAAACACCTCTCCAGAAAGTTCTTTATCTTCACAATAATCAAAAGCAATAACATCTGTTGGGTAGTCGTGATTGAGAAACTGATTGTTTATAGATTGGATTTTCTCAGCTGAGACAAAGTTATAATGAAGGTTTTTGACACTGAAACCTTCTTTATTAGCTAGAAAGAGAAGCCAGTCTGAAATCCGTTTTTTATTTTCAAGGATAAAATCTGTATTAAAAGTAAACTCAATCATAGAAACAAAACTACACAATCAATTGAAGAATTAATGTTTTATATTTGACAAAAATAATCATAGCACTATTGTGAGACGAGTAAGATTTGCACCAAGCCCAACAGGACCGCTTCATGTAGGTGGTCTCCGAACAGCTCTATTTAACTATCTGTTTGCCAAAAATTCAGGAGGTGATTTTATTCTTCGAATAGAGGACACTGACAAAAAAAGAGAGGTGGCAGGAGCTGAGCAATATATAGTTGACGCACTAGCTTGGTGTGGAATCACCCCGGACGAAGGCCCTAAAACAGGTGGCTCGCTGGGCCCTTACAGGCAAAGCGATAGGAATCATTTGTATGAAGAAAAAATTAAGATCTTGGTTGATTCTGGGCTTGCCTATTATGCATTTGATTCAGAAGAAGAGCTTAGTTTTTATAGAGAAGATTCTGAAAAAAAGGGTGAGACCTTTATGTATAATTGGAAAAACCGAAAGTCTTTCAAAAACTCTCTGTCACTTGATAAAGAATCTGTGAAAAAACTTCTGAAAAAAGGAGAAAAGCATGTGATAAGATTTTTATCACCTGAAAAACGAAAGGTTAAAACTGTTGATGTAATAAGAGGCGAGTCTGTTGTTGACTCTAGTTTGCTGGATGACAAAATCTTAATCAAGGCTAACGGAACTCCTACATACCATTTTGCCAATGTTGTTGATGACCACTTAATGAAAATCACCCATGTAATTAGAGGAGAGGAGTGGTTGCCTTCTCTAGCGCTACACGTTCTCTTATATGAAGCGTTTGGGTGGGAAAAGCCAGTTTTTGCTCACCTTCCCTTAATCCTCAACCCCAACGGAAAAGGAAAGCTTAGCAAGAGAAGTGGTGAAAAAGGAGGGTTTCCAGTATTTCCAATCGACTGGAGTGGGGGTACAAAGCTAAAAGGTTTTAGAGAGGCTGGCATCCTTCCAGAAGGATTGGTTAACTATTTAGCAACACTTGGTTGGTCACCGCAGGAAGGCTTAGAAGTGTTGTCGCTAGAAAAGCTTGTAGAGGTTTTTTCGCTGGAAAATGTTGTGTCAGCTGCAGCAAACTTTGATTTTGAGAAACTAAAATGGTTTAACCACAAGCATATTCAAACAACAGAAAACCCTAAGCTGGCGGAGCTCCTTCAGAGTCTAAATAAAGATGCAAGTGTAACTGTGAAAGAAAGTTTGGCGGGCGCTGTAACTCTTGTAAAAGAAAGGGCTAATACAGTTGATGATCTGTGGGATTTAGTAGGTTATCTGTTTTTTGACCCGACAAGTTACGATGAAAAAAGTTTAAAAAAGATATCTAAAGACGGTGTCGAAAAAATAATTTCTGAGATAATTAGCCAATGTAAGAAAAGAGAGAGCGCTTCTGGTTTCGTTGAAAGCCTTAAATCTTGGGGTGAAGAAATTGGAATAGGGGCTGGTCAAATAATGATGACTACAAGAGTAATCCTAACTGGCAGTTTGGCGGGTGTTGGTATTCAAGAAATAGTCTCGTTCATTGGGCTTGAAAGCGTTGGCCGACGTGCGGAAAGATTTGAAGCCGCAATTTAACATTATTTTAAAATAAAATTTTTCACAAAGGATTGTCTTTTCAGTATCTTGTGAAATACTAATCAAAACTATTTAAAATGTTATTTTACACAATTATTCTCCCTTTAGGGTTATTGCTTTTGTTCTTTACCTTTTTCATTGTTAAACAGCAGTCTGCTGCAGTTATTGAAAGGTTTGGAAAATTTGTTAGCGTTAGACAATCAGGCCTTCAACTAAAAATTCCAATTATTGACAATGTAGCTGGAAGGCTAAGCTTAAGAATTCAGCAACTCGACGTTGTAGTCGAAACGAAAACAAAAGATGATGTTTTTGTGAAGCTTAAAGTTTCTGTTCAGTTTAAGGTAATTAAAGAAAAGGTGTATGATGCTTTTTACAAGCTTGACAACCCCGCTGACCAAATCACTAGTTTTATTTTTGATGTAGTTCGTGCTGAGGTTCCAAAATTAATCCTTGATGATGTATTCCTTAAGAAAGACGATATTGCAATAGCTGTAAAATCTGAGCTACAAGACGCTATGACAGAATATGGCTATCAGATAATTAAAACCCTTGTAACCGATATAGATCCAGACGCGCAAGTTAAAGAAGCGATGAATAGAATTAATGCTTCTGAAAGAGAAAAAGTTGCTGCTCAGTTTGAAGGAGAAGCCCAGAAAATTTTAATCGTTGAGAAGGCTAAGGCCGAAGCCGAAAGTAAAAGGCTGCAAGGTCAAGGTATCGCTGATCAAAGAAGAGAAATTGCTCGTGGGCTTGAGGACTCTGTTAAGGTGCTTAACGGGGTTGACATTAACTCCCAAGAGGCTTCTGCTTTAATAGTTGTTACTCAGCATTATGACACGCTTCAATCTGTAGGAGCCGAGGCAAATAGTAATTTAATTTTGCTTCCAAACTCACCTCAAGCAGGTTCTGAAATGTTAAACAACATGGTTGCTTCATTTACTGCTAGCAATCAAATTGGAGAAGAAATGAAAAGGGCAAGAATGGAAAAAAAGGGGAAAGACTCTAAATAAGTTTTACTTTTTCCAAGAGTCTCTAAGGCCGACAGTTTTGTTAAAGACAATATTGTCGGCTTTACTTTTTTTATCTACTTTAAAATACCCTTTCCTTTGGAACTGAAAAGTGTCACCAAGAGCGGCATCTATTAATGAGGGCTCTGCTTTTGCTTGAATAACTTTCAGCGAGTCAGGGTTTATGGCTTCAAGAAAGTTGTCCTTTTCGTTTGAGCCTGGAGCTTCTTCTTTAAATAGTCTGTCGTAACTGTTCACGGTTATATCTATGCTTTCTTTTTGAGTTACCCAATGAAGAGTTCCTTTTACTTTTCTAAGACTCTCCTGTGTTCCAGAACCGCTTTTGCTTTTTTGGTCATACTCACATAATATCTCAACTATATTTCCTAAATCGTCTTTAACAACGCTTGTGCATTTGATTATATAGGCGCTTTTGAGCCTGACCTCTTTTCCAACAGTTAATCTAAAAAACTTTCTATTTGCCTCCTCCCTAAAATCTTCTTTTTCTATATAGAGGTGTTTATTAAATGGGATTGTTCTTTTTTTAACAATATCTTTTTCAGGATTGTCTTCAGACTCAAGTTTTTCAGTTTTACCGTCTGGATAGTTAGTTATTGTAAGCTTAACGGGGTCTAAAACAACCATTTTTCTGTTCGCTTCTTTGTTTAGATCTTCTCTGATACAAAACTCTAACAAAGAAACATCTATCACGTTCTCTCTTTTTGCCACACCAACCTTGTTTATAAACTCCCTGATTGATTTGGGCGTGTAGCCTCTTCGTCTAAGCCCTGAGATTGTAGGCATTCGTGGATCATCCCAGCCATCAACCAAACCTCTTTGAACTAAAACTGCAAGCTTTCTTTTGCTCATTATTGTGTAGCTAAGGTTCAATCTTGCAAATTCTCTTTGTTTTGGAAAAACAGGCAATTTTTGTGTTTCAATTTTTATAGATTCAATAAACCACTCGTACAGGTCTCTGTGTGGTTTAAACTCTAGTGAGCACAAAGAATGTGAAACTTGTTCAATGTAATCGCATTGTCCGTGAGCCCAATCATACATTGGATATATTTTCCAATCCGTAGACGTTCTGTGATGTGGCTTATTTAGAACCCTGTAAATAATTGGGTCTCTCATGAGCATATTTGGGTGAGACATGTCAATCTTTGCTCTTAAAACATGAACCCCTTCTTTATGTTCTCCGTTTTTCATTTGCGCAAAAATATCTAGGTTTTCTTCAACCGCTCTGTTCCTAAAAGGGCTGTTTTTTCCCACTGAATTAGGAGAGCCTTTTTGATCAGCCATTTCCTCTGATGTTTGAGAATCTACATATGCTTTGCCTTTTTTTATGAGCAAAATGGCCCAGTCATAGAGTTGCTGAAAATTGTCCGAAGAGTAGGTAATTTTATCCCAACTAAAGCCTAACCATAAAACATCTTGCTTAATTGCTTTTACATATTCAACTTCTTCTTTTTCTGGATTTGTGTCGTCGAATCTAAGATTAACAGGAGCATTATATTTTTGTCCTAAACCAAAATTTAGGGCAATTGCTTTGGCGTGTCCAATGTGTAGATAACCGTTTGGCTCAGGCGGAAACCTAAACCTCAATTCTTTTGAGTCAAAACCAGAAGCCAAATCATCTTGTATAATTTGCTCTATAAAATTTTGAGGTTTATTTTCCACAATAGTTTGTTTTTAATAAGTTTACAAAGTTATCAAAAGAATAATTAATGAAAGCTACTGTTAAAGTTGAAAATCTAAAAATATATGCATTTCATGGGTGTATGAAAGAAGAAAAGGTAATAGGAAGCGATTATATCGTAAATATTGTGGCAGACTGTTTTGTAGGCGATGACGCTTTTAACGACACGATAGCTGACACTGTGGATTATGTTGATTTAGCCCGAATTGCAAAAAGAGAAATGTTAAAAAGGTCTAAGCTGCTTGAAGCTGTAGTTAAAAGAATTATTGATTGCTCGTTTGATGAAATTGATGGTCTAAACAGAATCTCTGTGACAGTTTGTAAGTTAAACCCTCCGATAAACGCAGATGTTAAAGCTGTTTCGGTAACAATGGAAGAGCAACGATAAAAGGAGATAAATAAAAAAATTATCCTACATTTGCGCTCTCCATGTGATAAGGCGCCTTGGCCGAGTGGCTAGGCAGAGGTCTGCAAAACCTTGTACGGCGGTTCGAATCCGCCAGGCGCCTCAACAAAAAAACCCTTGTGAATTGCAAGGGTTTTTGTCTTTTTAATTTTGGCTTAATTATTCTTGCGCAGTCATAGATTGGGCAAGTTCAACTTCCTTTGTCATAGCACTTGTGTCGTTACGTAAATACGATCTTTGTATTTTGTCTTCATTTCCCCAGAAGTATGAAATATGTGTTGGCACCTCTATGGTTTCTCCACTTGCTTTTCCAACTCCCTTCCACAGAAACCAAGCTTTACTCACCTTTCCGAAGCCGGGATATGTTACAGTTTCAACCCATGCTGACCTTCCTTCATCGCCCCAAACACACTCTATATTATCAAATATCTCGTGATGTGAAGCAACAAGCGTTAGATTTTCTGCAATTGGTATAGAGTCTGTGCTGTTGGAAAAGACATATGCGTCATCTGCATAAACTTCTGCAATACCCTGCATATCGTTTGCCATATAAGCTTCAAATATTCCCAACACAGCTTGTGATTTAGGGTCGTCAAACTCAATTGTAGCTTTTTCTTCACAGCTAAAAGAGACAGTAACTGCTGTAATTAATAAAATTAGTTTTTTCATTTTTGTAAAAGATTATTGGTTAGTAGCTTAAATATAATAAATTATCTAACACGCTGTGTTACAACAACATTATACTCCTTTTAAAATTAAAACTACTCCAGAAATAATAAGAATTAATGAAACAATAGAGTTTACTATTACTATTCCTTTTCCCGTTAAAAGAGATTTAAACCTATTTGCAACAGAAATTTTTAACAGGTCAGTAATAAAATATGAAAGAAGTACTATTGAAAAAAACAAAACAAAGCTTGTAAACGATTTGCCGCTTGCTGGCGATGAAACAATTGTAACCCCTCCCCAAAAAATAAACACTCCTACATTTAAGATGTTAATAGCAAAACCTTTTACTGCCAATCCAAGATAATTTTCTTTAGATTCCTGAATTTCTGGCTGATCTTTACTTTTCTTATTTCTATTAATCCAGGAGAACAAGCCATACAGCAGCAATATTGTTCCTCCTAGAACAAAAAGTCCTTGCTTGTTTTGATCGTCTTCCAAGAGCTGAAAACTTCCTAAATAACAAATGCCTATAAAACACACGTCTGCAAACATAACTCCCAGATCAAATGCTACTGCTGCTTTAAAGCCTTTTGTAATGCTTGTCTCTAATAAGACCCAAAAGACAGGCCCCATTATGAAAGCTGTGAAGAAACCTACTGTTATCGGGGTTAGGATATTAAAATCCACTATTGATTGTACAGATAATTAATAACTCCCCCTGTAGAAATCTTTTCTGTTATTTTATCGGTTTTATTGTGAACGTTAATAATTCCTCCAAGCTTACTGTTAACTTTTAGTTCTTTGGACGCTGAAACATCTACAATACCTCCGGTGTTTGAAACTGCTTCAGATTCAACCGTTGTTAATTTTTGTGCATTGATTTTTGCTTCTGTAGTAACTATGGTTTCATGAAAAGCAGACTCGCCAGAAATTTCAATACTGGCTCCAGTAGCCGCAGTTGTTTTTAATGTGTTTAAATTTACAACGAGACTTTGTGATGAACCAGTGCTTGCTTTAACAAATAAATCGGGTTGTTTAATAACATCTTTAGAAAAAACATTTGCCCCTTCGTGAGAAATTATATTATATAAAGTTTTATAATATAATTTGACAACAGTGTTGTCTCCTGCAAATCTTTTTTCAAGATTTAGTCTGATTTTTAAGTCCCCATTCTTGTTTTTTACAACAATGTAGCTTGTGTTTTTTCCGCTAATTTCAACCTTGTTTTCTTCAGATTTAACGAGTTCTAAGTTAATTCCATCATATACAGAAACTTTAGAAAATTCACCAAGTTGTCTCTCTATTTCAACCTGAGAAAAAAGAGAAAAGGTTCCTAATAAAAAAATAAATATTGTCTTTTTCATATAATAAAATTATTAAATAATTGTAAAATCTAAATGTTTTTTAACTAAATCTGCTTTTTTCACTTCTACAACAATACTATCACCAAGCTGATATTTGCTTTTATTTTTCTTTCCTATCAAAGATGCTTCCTCACTACTATAATAATATTTATCATCTTTTATGTCTTTAACATAAACCATTCCTTCACATTTACTGTCTTCTAATTCAACATATATACCCCAATCAGAAACACCCGAGATTATTCCATTGAATGTTTCTCCAACTTTGTTTTGCATATATTTTATCTGCATATACTTTATTGACTCTCTTTCTGCTTTAACAGCAATATTTTCTTGTTCAGAACAATGGACCGCCTTTTTTTGTAGGTTTTTATCTAAACGTCCATATTTTTTTTCTAGAATGTCTTGTAATAGTCTGTGTACGAGTATATCTGGATATCTTCTAATTGGAGAAGTAAAGTGGGTGTAGTTCACGAAAGCTAATCCGTAATGTCCAATATTGTTTGTTGAATACTCTGCCTTACTCATGCTTCTTAAAGCTAAAGATTCAATTAAATTTTGTTCTTCTTTTCCACGAATATTATTAAGTAGCTGGTTCAAAGATTTTGATATTCCTTTTGAACTTGTTAAATCCAGAGTGTATCCAAAGCTTTTAACAATATATTTTAGTGATTTTAGCTTTTCATTATCTGGTAAATCATGAACTCTATATATATACTTTTGTTTTTTTATTTCTGTAAATAGTTCGGCAACTTTTTTATTTGCTATTAACATAAACTCCTCAATTAGTTTATTGGCATCTTTTGATTCCTTTAACAGAACCCCTGTTGGATTTTTATTTTCATCTAGCTTAAAATAAACCTCTTTTTTATTGAAGTTGATTGATCCTTTACCCTCTCTTTTTTTTCTTACCTCTTTTGCAATACTATCCATTGTCAAAACAGCATCTACTACTTGATCTTCAACTTTGTAATGTTTTCCGGTTAATGAATTTTCTTTGCTTATTATATTTTGTTTAGTATCTATAATTTCTTGAGCTTCTTGGTATGAAAATCTATAATTACTATTAATTATTGTTCTTCCAAACCAGTGCTCTATTATGTTTCCTTTTTTATCAATTTTAATAGAAACCGAAAAGGTTAATTTTTCTTCATTTGGTCTCAATGAACAAACTTTATTGGATAGTTTTTCTGGTAACATTGGTATTACTCTATCTACTAAATAAATAGACGTAGCTCTGTTATAAGCTTCCTTGTCAAGCAACGTTCCAGGGGTAACATAATGAGAAACATCTGCTATATGAATACCTATTTCATAAATTTCTTTATCAACTTTTTTAAATGATAACGCGTCATCAAAGTCTTTTGCATCTACTGGATCTATAGTAAAAGTCAAAACATCTCTAAAATCTCTTCTCTTTTTTATTTCATCATCCAAAATTGACTCGCTTATATTATTTGTAAGCTCTAAAACTTCATTAGAAAAAGATATATTAACACTATTTTGTGTTAATATAGAGTCTATTTCAGTTTCATGATCACCAGGTTTTCCTAAAACTTTTTCAATATTTCCTATTGGAGAAAGATCTTGTTTTTTCCAATCTAGTATTTTAATAAGTACTTTATCTCCATTTTCCGCATTATTTATATTAGTACTCGGAATAAAAATATCAGTATGTACTTTTCGGTCATCCAGTAATGCAAAAGCAAAGTTTTTATTTATTTGAATAATTCCTACATATTCTTTTTTATCACGCTTAATTAAACCTATAATATTAGCTAAATAAAATCCTTTTCTTTTTCTACTTAATATTTCAAATTCAACAAGATCATCATGCAAATAATTAATAATTGGAGATTTTAATTTTATAGTATGATTTA
>Ga0163109_10003840_pt1 | contig 11456 bp, 14 predicted proteins | sample CRUFie1St13metaG_FD_108704 | JGI IMG/M metagenome (GOLD analysis project Ga0163109, IMG submission 108704) | Marine microbial communities from the Costa Rica Dome - CRUD Field 142mm St13 metaG | ecosystem: Environmental > Aquatic > Marine > Oceanic > Photic zone | place: Costa Rica: the Eastern... | reverse complement strand
TATTAATGCTCCAATTTGAGTTCCTGCAGCAGGTGCTGCTGGTAAAGAAAGTGTAGTAGGATCAGGAAAACCTGCATTATTAAATATATAACCTATGTTTGCAACTCCAGGTACAATAATCGTCGGGAAATATGGAAATGGAACTTGCTGCCAACTTAAAGCGTTTCCTCCTCCACTTGCGCCTGCATCAGGACCAGAAGGTGTTGAAGGAGCATAACCTAAAAAATAAGACAGTTGCTCTATTTCAGAAAATGTTTCACCTTCGGGTTTGTATTGAGCGTTTAATTGTTGAATTACATTATTAATAGCTCTTACAATCTGTCTTTGATTTCCGACTTCATATTTTTCTGCAGGATCAGGAACTCTAATTGTAATAGCCATTATCTTCTACCATCCGGTTGTATATCAATTCTAAGTGTACCATATCTCCAATTTTCACCATCTGCAAGACCAGGATTTTCAATTTTTATACTTAAAAATCTACCTCTAGCTCTTGTATCTTTTTTATCTGTTGTTGATGTAACATCAAAAGAACTATATGTTGATGGTGTACCAGTATCTGATGGATATCTTTTCAATGTCAAAGTAACTCTAGCTGTTCCAACTAAAGTTTTAAAGTCTGGTATAAATCTTCTCATAGATAAAAAAAACTCACCATCACCCATTTGTGGACTTGATATATCAAAATCAAATGACTCAATATTAGATGTAATTCTAGTTATGCTACCATCTAAATTTTCTTGATCAGTTCCTACTTCATGATTGTATAAAATAGTTTTACCATATCCATTCGGCGCCGCTGGTTCACCTATAACTTCTGGAAAATCTCCATTTGTAGTATTATCAAATTCTGTTGCAAAAGGTTTTTCAAAAACATTTGCATCTGCCCAAGAAGTTCTTGGTGTATTACCTGTATACCAAACACCTTCAGCAAAGTTATATATTACATATCTATTATTATAATCAGATGATGCAGATGGGTAATCCCATCTTATTTCTGTATATAAATTATTTACACCTGCATAAATTTGTTGGCCTTGAGTTAAATCAATATCGTCATAAACATAATCTTCAACAGAACAATCCATTGTTTTAACTGATCCATCATATTTAAAGAAACCTTTATCACTCATCCAGAAAGCAACACCATCTACTTCAACAACTGCATTTTGACCAACCAATCCACAGTTAGTACCAACCTGTTCAAAACCAAATACAAAAGGTTGTCCGATGTGTCTCATTAAATATAGAGCATTGTCTGTCCAAATTAATATTGCTTCTTTTGATTTTATAGCACCCATTATTTTTGTACCATCTTGAATTCTTTGAGAACCGGCAGAGTTACCTGCTGTAATATCATATGTATTTATTTCTTCTTGTGATGAAAATCTTATAAACATATCATCTTGTGTTGATGGTGTTCCAATTGTAGTTTCTGTACCCATGTGAATTAAATGTCTTGTAGTAGGTGAGACCATACTAATTCTAGTATTTGTCGGGTTTAAATCTGTTTCAAAACCTGATGTTAATACAGACGCTCGCTGCCCGAGTGGGTTACCAGAAGCGGGATTCCATGTAAATGTTTTACCATTTAAAACTGTTGCAACTAATACCTGACCAAAGTTTGATAGTGACCATAAACCAGGAGGAGTGTTAACACCATTTGTAGATGCAACTTGACCCCATGCTTGGGAGCCATTCCAAACTCCTGTACCCCAACCAAATTGAAATTGTTGTATTTGATTACCAACATTTTCTAATGGAATAACAGTTGCTGTTCCTCCAGTTAAAGTGTTTGTTGCGTTTGATGTAGGAGTAACTGTAAATTGAGTATCCGACACAATTGTTTTAACTTCATACAACTTATCTTCAAAATCAGAATTATCATAACCTGTATCTAATTCTGTAATTGTATCTCCTAAAGTAGCTGGTTGAGCAGTTGTACCATTTGCACCTCTAGTAACTGTTGTTAAAGCTTCTAAAGCACTAACTGTCGTAGGAAAATAAACTTGGGGTGATATACCTTGATTTAGCATTGCTCCCCATACAGCTATTGTTTTAGTTCCTCCAACTGCATCATTTCTAATTTGAACAGTTAAAGTAGTAGCAGATACATTTTTAGTCATGGAAACTCTTTGCCATACATCAGTAGCAGTAAACGAAACTAAACTAGATGATAAACCATCAGATATTAATAATCTTCCGTCTTGATTAACTCCACCAACTCTTTTTACATACACTGAAAAAGTATAGTTACCCGTGCTAGGAACAGAAATACCTCCTTGTGATATCGCACTTCCAGTGGCTGCAGCAATGTTTAAGGTATCTGCTGTAGTTGTACCATTAGGTGCAACAGTTGTATCAGCAGTTACTGTAGCTCCACTCAATTGTTGCCATACTGCAGCATTACTCATTTCTTCAGATCTACGGAGAAGGTTTTCACTTATAGATGAAAAACTAATTTGTTCATTTGTGGATGTAATAACTGCTGCCCCAGGTGCTGAAAATGAAGAAGTATCAGCAATTGGTAAATAATCTTGAGTAGCATCTATATTTTCAGATAAAGTGCTAGATATAGTTGGTAAAGGTAAACTTACGTTTTCAAATTCTACAATATCTCCTGCAGATAAACCATTAATAGATTGTGTTGTGATTGTTACAACATTAGATCCTGAAACAGTTGAAAACGTACTGTTTTTAAATTCATCAATTGTTAATGGAAAGCCACTACTTCTATATGGTGTAATATCGTAAAAATTATCTTCGTAATAAATTAATAAAAATTTATCAGTTCCAATTGCTAAATATTTATTACCATCATTGCCTCTAAACGCATGTAATTTTCTTGATACAGAAGAAATACTTTCTCCACCTTCTGCTTTCCAACCACCTACTTTTTCTGGTAATGTGTATCTAAATCTAACGTTGTCACCACCCACATAACGAGCGACAGCTCCAACTTCAGAGTTTTGTTTATCGAAACCTGGTTTGATTTGCCATTTGCTAAGAGGCACTGTTCACCTCCTATATTTTATCCTTGTAAGCCCAGCCTACAGTCGCGTTTACATAAACCAAAGTAAAATTTTGATTGTTTGTTGAAACATTTATTGATCCAAAAACACCTTCAATATTTTCACCACTTGGATCTATTGTTAAAGCATTAAGAGTGTAACTTTGTCCACCGTCAATAAAACTTACTTCTGATCCAACAGACGGCCCTGTTGGTAAAGTAATTGTTAATACACCGGTAGATGTATCACAGATAATTTGATCACCTGCAACAGCAGTATATGATGTAGATGTTGATTTATAACCTTTAGTTAAAAGACCTGAATTTACATTTGTTCCATCAGAATATAATAATGTTTTACTTCCTACTGGTAAATTTACACCAGTTCCTGAAAAAGTTTTAACAGTTAATGTATAGTGTGATATTGATCTATCTGTTGCATCTTCTACAACAAATACTCTTTCTGATGAATCAGGCATAGTTACAACTCTGTTACCTGTTAACGTTCCAGTTAATTTAAAGTATAAATTTTTACCATTTGAAGTAGCACCATCAGTTAATACTAAATTAACGTCAGCTGCACCTACAGCTAAACTTAAATAGCCACTCGCTGCTTGCTCCAAGATTTGTAGATTTGTGTTTGTAATATTACCCCATAAACCAGCTTTTTCACCGGATACCATGAGTTCTAATTTTATATCATTTGAAAAACTTGATGCCATAATTTATCCTATTCTCCCGGAGACGGAGAGTTAATAGCGGTTCTAATTGTACCGTCCATATACTCGTCTCTTCTTCTTCTACCTTGTTGTTCTATACCATATGTAGCCATACTTCTACCATAAGATTGTTCGTATAATTGTAATAAATCTGTTGGTCCTTTTAAATAACCATAAGTTTCAGCTAAACATGCATATAATAATAAATCTGGGTAATTGTTTGACACATAAGTTGTAGTTGCATCTGCTGATGTAATTGTGTCTGGTTGCTTGACATATGCAACGTGGCACACGTAAGCAGCATCGGGTGTCGGGGCTACAAAAATTGTAGTAGCATTTCTGTTAGAATAGTATCTTGGAATATTATTTGGTGCAGCTGCCGCTGTACCTGGTGTATTGTAATATTCTTCCATAAAAGAAGTATCTCTAAGTTCTAAATTTTTTCTAACAGGTGGTGTTTCGTTTGTATCGTTAATATAAATATATCTTATAAATCTTGTATTTGCTGGCGCAGCAACTTCTCTATTACCTGGAGTCAAAGTAATTGTATCGTAGAAACGAGCATCGTCTGTGTCTGTTTCTCTAAATATTCTAGCTTCAGCGTTTTTAACAATAGTTGTAAGAACAGCATTACTTAATACCGTATCATCTACTTCTGTATAACTTCTGATATCTGATTTTAATTCTCCAAAATTCATAATTATGCCTTAAATACTACGGGTCCAGATGAACACTGTAAACCGCCTCCTTCTTTAGTTGTACTAGCTGTTGTTAAATTAGTAAAGTTAAAACTGTTAAAAACTGTGATTGTAGATGGTTCTCCAGGGTTAAAAACTGTAGTAGGATTCATAGTAATTTCAAAAGATCCAAATACTTTTGCACCATTATTGTGTGTTCCAGCTGTTGTATTTGCTGGCGTTACACCTCTAAATGGAGCTGCCGTTCCTCTTACGCAACCAGTTAAATCATTTCCAACTTTACCTGTGTATTTAATTGTTTCGTTTTGAAATAGTAATGTTACAGGATTTATTTTTTCAATAAATATAAACCCAGTATTTGGAAAATTGCTTGCATCATTTAAAGTTATTGTTGTAGCAATATCAGTAATTGCACCATTTAAAGTAGATTGTAACTGTATCGCTTCGACTGGTACATCTGATACACCTGTTTTTAATTCATTAAAAACTACAAAATCTCCATCTTTGTAACCACTATTTGGAAAACTACATGTTATTACAGCTGATCCTGCAGTTGTAGAAAATGGATTTTTAGGAAGTATATCAAAGGTTGGTGGCTCAGTTCTATCTGGTCTAGCGTTTTGTAAACCTTGTGGGTCACCAGGAGTTGGAATCGGATCTAGTTGTGGTTGCTTAGGTTCATATTCTGAAATATGTACAAAAGCTCCGTTCCATTCTCTCACCATTTCATTGTATGGAAACTGCATACCCGATCTATCGGAGATTGCTAATGCGTATCTACCTTTTGATAAATTAGTCATCTATTATATCTCCGGATAATAGGTTCTAGGTGTTACAAATAAACTAGAAGAAGATCCATCATTTTGTAATGCTCTTTGTAATTCTTCTTCATACAATACTTTTAAAGGTTGAATTTTTTCTGGTTTAAATTTCAGAGCTAAATAATATGCAAGTCCTGCAGTCATACATGGTACAAATCTATATGGTACATCTGCATCGTTTGTATATTTACCCACGTCATCTATTCTTTTCGCAAAGTAATAATTAATTTTATTTCCAGCTTCGTTTGGACCAGGAGTTAAGAATAAAGTTATTGTAACTCTATCAATAAACCTTTGTACAAAATATTGAGTTGGTGTTCCTTTTGCTGATTTACTTGCAAACGATTGATAAACAGATCTGTTTATTTTTGTTAATGGAAAATCAATGTTTTCTGCATTTCTGTATGAAGCTTCTAAAATATCATCAACCCCATAAATTGCAGTTGCATCAGAAGTACCATCAGATGGTGATCTAAACATTGTATAGACAGCTTGACCATCTACTAAGATTAAATCATTATTTGCGATTTCCCAATAATGAAGACCTCTGTTGGCCCACTCTTGAAACATGATATTCAATGATCTTCTTGCAGAGCTTAACTGTTGACCGGTTACACCAGTCATAGCTATTCTCTCATAGGATTCATGAACTATTTCGTCTATAGAAAAACCCTTTTCGAAAGTTGTTGTTCCTGAAGTAGTGTTAGCCACTTAGACCTCCTACTTATCGAATAACAGAGTTGCTGCTTCTATGTTAGTGAATGTTGTTACTTCAATTCCACCAGGAAATAAAACTCCGTCTTCCGGTATGTTAAATGCAAATACATCAGTATTAGGTATATCTATATCAAAAAGAACTGTTCCACTAGTAGCATCTGAGAAAGCAATTCTTCCTGCTCCACCACCATCAGAAGCAACACTTAGTCCTCTAAGTCTTGTTCTTCCAGTAAATACAACACCTACTGCTGTTACTCGTTGGGCAAATACATCTGATTTAAAACTCATATTTTTTCTCCTATTCTCTCGGCGGTTGTGTTTTGTATGGATGCAATCCAGGAAGTTGAGCCTGTAACCCATATTTATATGCTAGGTAACCTTCGCATTTTTCAATATATGCTTCAGAATCTGTATAACCATTTATTTCAAAACATGACATAATAAACTCAGCCATTTGACCAGCTAACTGTCTATTACCAATAGGTTGAGACATAAGTTTTACAGCTATTCTTCTTCCTAATTGGTTATTATAACCTGAACTTGTACCAACTTCAGTTCCATCTACTCTAGCTCTTACAGTTGAACCTGCAAAATCCATGTCGACAACAACTATATGAGGCCCTGAGTAAGGTCCACCTGAAAAAGTAAAAGGACCTCCAAGACCAGATTGAGCATATTTTCCATCGAACTGAGTAGCGTTGTCAGCCTCTACTTTAAAGTTGTTTCCACTATTGTCTTCTACACCAAATATGGCATCAGCTGCTTGGTCTACAGCTCCTATGTCAACACAAGTAACAATAGTAAGATTACCATTACTTGGTTTTGCAATATTATCTTGAGCTGCTGCTAGTCTTTGAGGGTTTGTAAATTGTAAGGCAGGCACACCATTTATACTACCACCAGTAGTTGGAGTATCAGCTCCACCATCTGATTGCATAGAAAATTTAGTATTATCAACTAAATTATTCCAAGTAGTAACACTGCTTCCAGCTGTTATTAAGGAAGAGACAACGTCTGCTCTGAACCAAGCTTCTAAAGGATCACTTTCTGCTCCAAACACTTCTTTTGTATTCGGTAACCAAAGGTTTTGTCCTACGTTTCTTATTCCGAATTGTATTTTTTTCTCTATCATAATTTTACTCTCCTTAATTTATTAGTTAGTTATTGTTTAAGATTATTGATAATCTTTACCAATGTTTGCTAATAAATTAGTTCCATCATTATAAACAGTTACGACATCGATGTCACCTGCTGGTAATGAAAGACCTGGAAATCCACCTGGGAAAATACAACCAGTAAACGCACCTGTACGTCCACCTGTTCCATCTTGAGTTATTGTGATAACTAAATTTCCACCTGTTGGAAAGTTAGTAATATTGAAAGTTGCGTTGTCTGCTAGTGTAACTGCAAACTGACTTCCTGTTGAATAGTCTACTTCAATCGTTGCTGCAGATGGTAATGTTACCACTGGATCTTCAGGATCGATATCTCCGAAACTTAAAACTCCTGCTCCGTTAGTAACGATCGCTTGACCTGCAGTACCGTCTAAAGCAGGTAATGTAAAGCTTACGTCAGCAGCTACTGCTGTTGATGCTTTTAAAGAAACTAATTTTCCGTTAGTAGAGTTAAGTAATTTAAACTCTCCATCAGTTCCTTGTGATGTAGTTGTTTGTTCTTTTCCAGCTATTACTGGTCCTGTAAATGTAGTTCTTGCCATAATTTTATCCTCCTAGTTTTTAAACACAGTCTCTAGGCCGTCGACTATACGCGTCTGTGTTTTTGTAAATGTATAGTGTGATTTTTATACAACAGTTTTAAGTAGAGTGCAAGAGATCCCGTAGTGTGGATTGGATTTTTCCAACGATGTAGCTTTTTATTAAGTAGCTACTGAAACTTCTGGAGCCGAACCTTCAACAGTGTTTTGTTTATGGGCAATCACTGCTTCTTCTAGCTTGATCTTCGTGATGATTTCTCTAACTTTGTCATCAATTCTGACCATTTCAAGGGTGTATCTGTTCTCAGACAGAAACTCCTGTTCCCACTTCAACTCCAAGGACCTTTTTTGTTTGTAAAGGTCTTGTATCATTTATAACCTCCTCATAGGTTATTCTATATTTGTTGGAATCAAACGTATTATCTCCAACATGTTCCCATTTTATATCATTTACTCCTAATTTGTCAACTATAGCTTGTTCGAGGGAAACAGGATCATCTAGGGATGATACTTCGAATTTTGCATAATAATTGTAGGCGTTAATTGTAATAAGGAACTTTTTCATATTTTCTTTCTTTATTTTAAATGTGGCGGAACAATGTCCCGCCACAAAATTTTAGTTATTACGCTCCAGCAGAAGCATACATACCTCTTGGATCAGAGAATCCAAAAGAGTATCTTTCTCTAGCTTTGTATCTAACGTTTCCAGTGTCAAAGTCACCTTCCATTGAAGTTTTGATTGGTGATCTGTTGAACATCTTCATACCATTAGGTACATCAGTTTTGATATAGAACGCATCTGTATCAGTTACGTAATGGTTAATTACATAACCTTGAGGTACCATTCCTCTAGATACGAGTGCATTGATATCGTTATCTGCTGTTCCCGTTCTACCTTTTGATTCCATTAGTCTCTCTGCTGTAAACTGCTGGTTAGGGTGAATGATTAATTTCATTCCTCTAGCAGCGATTTTTAGACCTCTTTCATCAGTGAAAGCAGAAATATCAATTAGAGATTGCTCTAATGATGTTTCGTTAAGGTCAGCAGGAGTTTGCAATTGGTTAGAGAATGTTCCAGCTAATGTAGGGTGGTTCACAATTGCTCCACCTGCATTATTACCGAAAAGTGATACTCCGTCACCACCTGCAAAGTTTCCATCGAAACCATTGTTTAGGACGTTAGCCGCTTTAACTTGTTTAGTATTAGCCATAGATCTAGCTAATGCTTTTGTATATCTAGACGCAAGTCTGTCATACAAGTTGTCTTCAATTGCTTCTTCAGTAATTGAAAACGCTAAAGCGATTGTTTCGTGCGTATAACGAGAAGTGAAAGTCTCTTGAGCATCATCAAATGATACACCTTGACCTTCAGCTTTAACTTGTGCGTTACCGAATCCAGATAACATTACTTCCTCTTCGAAAGCTCTGTCTGAAGTTTCGATATCGTAAATCTCAGCGTGTTCGTTCTCGTAGTTTTTGTATTCCAAGCCGAATAGTGCATTCAGACCTGGCTCTAGTTCTTTAACTAGTTGTGATCGTGATATTGCCATAGTATTTTATCTCCTATTCCTAGCTTAGTTTATGTACAAGTTACTTGCAGAGTTAACTACAACGACCATGTTTGCACCAGCTGCTGTAATGTCTTTGTTCTCAGGCGCACCAGCGACTCTGACAACTTTCCACATTTTTGTAGTAGCTGCACCACCGGCAACATTTAAAAGTACAGTCGATTGACCGTCTTTGTTGTCAGTAGCTGTAAACGATGTTACGTTAAAGCTTTTTCCGTTGTTACTTGTTGGGCAAGCAGCATCTGTTTTAATCATGTATTCTTGAATTGGATCGTCATTCACGAATGCTTGACCGTTGCTGTTACCTGTATTGAAGTCAGTTCCAAAGATTGTTCCTGCTTCTACTGAGTTTGCAAATCTTGGTTTGCTTGTAGAGTTATCAACGTAAAAAATTCCGTTGAATACACCTACTAACAATGTGTCAGCTCCGTTATCGTAAGCTGCACCACCATTAGCTGCATCATCTGTAGTTGCAAAAGAAGCGTCTTGTAAAAAACCTTCAGCTCCACCTGCACCTTGCAGGGAAACTGGATTATTTTTAAAGATACCCACACCTAAACCTGACTCGACTAGGTATTCAGATTGACCGCCGATTGAAGGTGTATTACCTAATCTTTCGATCATCTTTAAACCAAAGCCTGTTGTTGAGCTATTAGCCATAGTTGTTTCTCCTTAATGTGCCTGTCCCGAAGGACCTCCAGCACGGGTTTTATTTTAATTTAGCGGGTAGGAATTGTTAAAAAATTAACGTTTCTTTGTACCACCAAAAGTTACACGCGTTTGTCGATCAGCATTGATCGGCATACTAGGATGTTGTTCCCTCATAAGATCGTTGTCTATTGCTTCGTTTCTCTCCTGAGTTTGCTTTTTAAAGTACTCAGTTCGAGATTGTGCGATCTCTTCCGGTATCCTTGCCAACACAAGGCCACCAACTCCAATCACTCCTGCGTATTTTCCTTCCTTCATAGTAGGGTAAATCATATCTGGATATTCATCAGCTCTCACTAATTCATAACCTGATCTTAATTTACCAGACATGTTTTTAGTATCATCAAATCCTAAAACTTCTGTCCGTAGCCATCTATGTTTAAAACCTTTTGGCGCAGGTGGTGCATCTAAAGATGATGGGGGAGCCCATGTCGTAGGTCTAACCTCTTTAGCCCTAGACTGGCTTGCACGAGTGGTTTTTTTAGTTTCTTTTGTCATATGCTATACCTCCTTCGTGATTTTTAACTGTTTCGCATATTCTTCCAGTGGCACACCTAATTTTTTAGCGATTGCTACCTGTGAAGGTGTGAGAGACACAGTTTTGCGACCTGGTTTGACAGAACGTCTAGCCGAAGCTACAGTTCGTACAGGTTTGGTCGTTTCCCTTTCCTCGTTTGTATCAAATTTGTGAGGGAATTCAAGTCTTATTCTTTTATCAACCTCTGCGTAATATTCATCACTTTCAGGGTTGAAATCTTCTTCATCCACTAGTTTTTTGTGTATATCAAAAGCAGTGTAAGTCATTGCACTGTCTTTACCAAACCAAGTGTTTCTTTGAGCCCATTCCTGTGCTTTTGGATCAGGTTCTCTAGCTTGAGTTCTTCTAGACGGTGTAATATTTACAGGTCTTTCTAAAAGCTCGGCTCTAGATGTTGTGTTCTTCTGCTCTTCTAATCTTGCTTCCTCGTAACCAAGTCTAGCAATTTCTTTTTGAGCAGTAACTTCAGCTTCTAAATCTCCAGCTTCTCTGGCAGCTGCTAATGTTGCATAAGTAGCTTTAAGATTAGATTTAATTTTTTCTTCTCTATCTTTTAAACCACTTGTTTCTAATTGAGAGTATTTTTTCTTAAGACTATCAGAAGATGCTTTAACTGATCGTGCATATTCTAAAGCTTCTTCTTTTTGTCTTTCAGCCTCTCTTATTTTTCCAGTAAGCTTATCAATTCTTCTTTTGACTTTCTTACTATATGATTCTAATTCTTCATCTTTCTCTGCACCTTCTACAGGTGTTTCTTTCGCCGGTTCAACAGATTCTTCTACCTGTTCAACTTTTACTTCTTTCTCTTCTTCTTTTGTTTGTTGTTCTTCTGGTACATCCACATCTACATCAGGTCCTGATGTATCAATGTCTACCATAGGAACATCTTTTTTTTCTTCGTTGTCTATTGGCATAGTTTCCTCCTATGTATTAAATGTAGTGCAACATAAATTCTGGGTCAGC
>Ga0163109_10003838_pt1 | contig 11458 bp, 13 predicted proteins | sample CRUFie1St13metaG_FD_108704 | JGI IMG/M metagenome (GOLD analysis project Ga0163109, IMG submission 108704) | Marine microbial communities from the Costa Rica Dome - CRUD Field 142mm St13 metaG | ecosystem: Environmental > Aquatic > Marine > Oceanic > Photic zone | place: Costa Rica: the Eastern... | reverse complement strand
TGAGTGAGCCAAAAACAGTTGTACAAGTTTGGACTTTATTTTGCATGTATTAATTTTGGGTGCTCATAAGTCCCCGACCAGAGTTCTGTTTCTATGAAAAAAAGAAATCCTTATATTTTTGTTGAATAAGAAAGGAATGACTTTAACTAAAATTCATTAAAAGTGAGGGTTGCTGTAATGCGTTGAATTGTATTTAGCTAGTAACTATTTGATATATTAGGCCTGTATCAACAAAGTTTATTTCAACTAAGAAAAACTGGATTATAGATGCGTCATAACAGAGACTTTTTATTTTAAGTTTAATTAATTAACTGATTAATCTGATAGTATAAGCTGATACTAACTGATGTTTGACTTATAAAGGCTCTGAATGAATACTCTGGTCATTTTTTCCCTAAACTCAGAACGAATACTTTGTTTTTTAACAGCAATAAATATGGGAAGAGTTTTCGTAACTTAAAGTTTGATAATATTGATTAAATATAAGAAAACTTGGTCAATAGCGTTGTATTTATTATCCCAACTAGGGATATCGACTTAGATCCATTTTTATTCTTCTAAAAAGGATAAAGTAAACACTAAGAAATTGTTCCTACTGACTCATTAGGGTTAATACTTTTCTTTGCACTCAGTATTAAAATTATTAATTTTATTATGTATATTGTTGGGATGCTTTAGCTACGTTACCAGATCTATTTCTTCTTTTAGTTTTAGCCTGTTCTTTTTTATAAGGCTTAACCAAAGGGCTTAAAAAATTAACTTTTTCATCCAAGTTTCTACACATTTCTTGAGCCTCTAAATTTGATCGAGCAGCTAATATTGCCCATACTTGTCTATCTTGGAACATCCCATAGCTTCTTCGGAGAGTAACTTGGCCTTTTCTAAAATAAAGTCCCAATAAGATTACAGCCAAAATAAAGAGAAAAATATTTACGCTAAAAGTAATAAGATACACACACAGTATAGCCAATAAAGGTTCCCACATTTTTTGCTGTAAAAGCCATATAGGAGGCAAGATAACTGCAGTTTGACTGTGTGTGGTATCATATACATCAACGACTCTGTTTATATCTCTTAACGCTTCAAAGATACGATATTCATTTTTCTCACCCATTTTTCTTTTTTGGAATAATTCCATTATCATTTGTGACTCTTCTGGGCGAGTGAAATCAAAAACTCCTCCTAAAGGACCTCTAGTAAATATTTCAAAAAACTTTCCATTTCGCCAAATTGTTAGTAGCCAGGTATCGTCTTCTTCGCCGCTAGACAAAAGATCAACCATATTATCGATAGATTCGTGATATGGTTCCCCATCTATAGCCACTATGACGTCGTTTTCCTTCAACCTCAAAGCTCTTGTTCTGGATGACTGACCGTGTTCTTTAAGTTGGAGGAAGCTTTGAACAATTTGTTCCTCAGCACTATCAATGTCCTGACTATTATTGGAGACAGTCTGCTGATCATTTGGTTCCTCAGGTTCTTTGAGCTCTTTAGCTTGTTGATCTTCACCTTCTTCCATCTTTTTTGTCCCTGGGATAGTTCTATGGAAATTTTATTAAACCATCTCTACTTTTCATTTTACTAAAAATTTCTTCATTCTTTTTGTAGAGAGACTGTATTTCTTTTGTTAACTGTTTTTGTGACTTAGAGATTGCTTCCATCATTTGACCATCTCCAGAAGAAGATTGCATATCTTCTAATGAAGCCAATAATTGCTTTTGATATTGATCAATTTCATTATCCAGTTCAGCCAATCTCTTTTCGAAAGATTTAGCGAGTTTTTCAGCAAAGATATTTACAGCTTGCTCTGTATTTTTTGCCATCGCTTGTTGCAAACCTTTATTTTGTTCAAGAACCCGACTTGCGAGAGCGTTAGTGGCAACTGCAATCTCTTTACGTAATGATGACAATTCTTCTACCAATTTTGCATTCTGCTTCTCAAGCGCGACCTGACTGTCCATTGCTACTGAAAGCGCTTTTACATTATCTTTTAAATCATCCACGTTTTCTGCAAATATAACAAGTGCCTCTCTGTTTGTCGTCGTCATTACATTCAAGTCAGACATTGAACGAAAGTACAATACAGATGAAAATATCATTGCCACGACGGCGGCAATCATTGAGCTTCCAAAAATAATAGTGGTATAGCGATATATTTGCTTCACTTGTGTCTCCAGTTTTTTATGTTCCCGTTTTACCTTGTTATATTCAGAGGTAACGTCAGTAGCAGCATCAGCTGCATCTAAGGCTATTTTGATACTTTCTTCAATGGTACTTAGATCCGAACTCATTACTTTGACCTCCTACGAGACTCGCTTGTTTTATTAATACTTCTTTTAATATAATAAGCACATTTCATGCCACTCGTTGACAAGACTTCTTGATATGGAATTTTTGCTGACTTAAAACCAAACTTTTTACACCCCCACCTTCTGCGCGGGTCATGAGTGATAAACAAATAGATACACTGATTACAAGTAGTCATTATTTCTTTTTTCTTTTGTTGCTTTAATTGAGTCGAACAGCCTCGCAATTGCGTATCGAAAAACAGCAAGAACGAGTAAGAAACAGACAAACCATATTACTAAGGCCCTCAATATTTGCCCAGAGTAAAAAGCTTCTAGCCCATTTAGTAATGAGAGGAAAGCAACTCCCCCAAAACATGCAGAGCTAATATAATCTCCAAGAGATTCATGACTACGTCTAGGCATTTTTCTTCTCCGTTAAACTTTGTCCATGCTCATTAAATCGTAAATCCTCTGGAACATCAATCTCTGGTCTGCTGATGTCCTCTCCTCTGTCTAATTTATAGACATACGCCAATGCAATAGCTACGGCATTATAAAGTTTTTCAGAAATTTCTTCACCTATCTCTCCAGTAAAATATAGTGCCCTAGCTAACATAGGGCTTCTAAAGCTAGTTATATTTTTCTCTGAGCCTAACTCTATGATTCTTTTCGCTAAAATTCCTTTACCCATAGCGATTATCTCTGGAGCACCTATCTGCCCAACCTCATATTTTAATGCTATCGCAAAGTGAGTCGGGTTGGTTATTATAGCAGTTGCTTTATCTATATTTTCAAGAGCTTTTTCCTGTTTGGCTGCTTGGGTCGCCTTTTCCATTTGAAGCTTACGTATTTTTGCTCTTACTTCAGGGGATCCCTCCATTTGTTTGTATTCGTCTTTGACCTCTTGTTTAGTCATTTTAAGAGAAGTTATATGTTCATGTCTTTGATAGAAGTAGTCCAAAACGGCTATTATTAGCAAACTTATGAGTAGGGCTCCAACTAATATTGGAAATGAGTTTTGGATGTGTTCAAGTCCTGATTTTAAGCTGCCATCAGTAATTCTAAGGACGCCTGGTAATAGATAGTAAATAACAGCAATAGCTGATGCGACTAAAAGAATTACTTTGAGTATATTTTTTCCTAATTCTACTAGACTTTTAAGAGAAACCATCCTCTTAAGACCCGTAATTGGATTTAATTTGTTTGTTTTGAAACCTGCTGCCTTAGGGGCAAAATTTATTCCACCAACAGCAAACTGTGTAGCTAAAACTATGAGTAACATAGGAAATCCAACAAATGATATGAACTTCAATATGTAAAATAAAGCCTGTAATGGCTTTTTCAAGAGCATATCATCCAAGCTTTCCGTATGCGTTAAAACAAAGAGATCTCCCCACTCAAACAACAAATCTCTACCAAAGAAATTTAGTGAATATATAAAAAGTAAAAGTGCGGCAACACTTGTGAAAACGAACATTTCTTTTGAAGTTAGAACCTTACCGTCTTCTTTTGCTTTGCTAAGTTTCCGACTGGAAGGTTCCTCTGTCTTTTCTTGCCCATCTTGATTTTCAGCCATTGCTTAATCTTTCAATTGTTGACATTAAATGATCTAGTGATGATTTTACAAGGTCAGTAAAAGAATACCCGAAATTACTAATCGACAAATATAAGATTATAAATGCTCCAAGCATAGTCATAGGAAATCCAAACGAAAATAAATTCAACTGAGGTGCAGCTCGCGTGATTATTCCAATCGATACATTGATAAGTAAGATTATTATTACCACAGGTAGCATTATTATTGATGCATTGAGAAACATTGAGCCAGAGGCTGCCATCCCACCGTCAATTAGAGCTGAAGGAAGAGGAAGGGTCCCAATTGGAACTAAATTATAACTTTCGATAAGTATTCTTAAAGCCGTGAGGTGCCCGTCAAGGGTTAAAAAAATCATGATCAGAAATAAATAGAGAATCTGGCTCACAATGGGGGTTTGAACGCCAGAAATTGGGTCTATTTGAGCAGCATAACTCAATCCTGCGCTAGTTGCGATTTTTTCACCAGCTAGAGACACTGCAGAAAACATTATTGATAGTATTAATCCAGCAGTAGCTCCAATCGCAATCTCCTTAAAAATGACGAAAATTCCATATGCTGAGGTAAGAGAAGTTGTATCGATAGCTTGAGGCTGAATTGAAAAAACAATGATTGATACTATGAATGCCATCATTACTCTTACTCTAATCATTATAAATGAGGCACTAAAAAATGGTGCTGCAATAAAAAAGGCACTTAATCTGATACTTGCGAGTAAAAATCCTAAAAGAAAATCAATTAGACTACTAAAACCCAAGCCTGGAAGTATCTGGTCTATCGATTGCTCCATCAGTTATGCTTGACCAATCGATGCTATTTGATCAAATATGAATGCAAAATAATCAGCAAGCCCGGACAACATGAAATTTGCTATTAGGGCAAGAGTTAGTAGAACCAAAACCAGCTTGGGCACGAAGCTCAAAGTCATTTCATTTATGGAAGTCGCAGCTTGTATTATCCCTACAGTCAGTCCTATTGCTAAAGCCACTAGGAGGACAGGTCCAGCTGAAAGAATTATCTGCCAAAATGCATCCTCTAAATAATTTACATTTTTATCAAATCCCATTTATATAATCCTCTTTAATTTGAAACGTAGGTTGCGACAAGTGATCCGACAGTCATTGCCCAGCCATCTACTAACACAAAAAGTAGCAACTTAAATGGCAGAGCAACCAGCATAGGGCTTAACATCATCATACCTAGGGACATCAATATAGAGGCAATTACCATATCTATGACCAAAAAAGGTAAATATAAAAGAAAACCAATTTGAAATGCAGTTTTAAGCTCAGAGGTAATAAATGCAGGTAGTATCACTGTTAATGGTATTTCTGAAGTTTGATTATAGCCAGTGTCGCCGATTAAATCTGTAAACATAGCAAGATCATTCTCTCTTGTGTTTTTCACGAGGAATTCTTTCAAAGTGTTTGAGCCCGATGACAACGCTGATTTTGCGGGAAGATTTCCTTCAAGATATGGGTCGAGAGCAGTTTTATTAATTTCTGTTAAGGTGGGTGTCATAATGAAAAAGGTTAGGAATAGGGCTATGGCAATTAACACTTGGTTAGGTGGTGTTTGTTGTGTTCCCATTGCTTGTCTGAGTATCGACAAAACAATGATAATTCTTGTAAATGAGGTAGCTCCTAAGACTATTGAGGGAAGCAAAGTAAGGCCTGTCATAAGCGCAAGAATTTGAAGTGATAAAGAGTATGTTCTTTCTGTTTCACTATTACTTTTTATTGTTAAAGCCGGAAGGCCTTCTGCAAATCTAGAAAAATCATCTTGTGCCCATAACGTATCTAAAGACATCATAAAGAAGAGAATTAATGCAGATGGTAATATAAGTTGTCTTGTCTTCATTTTTTAAAACCTAGCTTTGGGTTCATTTTCCTCGCATTCGTAATTGCATCTGAGAGAATATTTGGTTGCTTTAAATTTGGATCAGCTTTGTCTGATTTAGAAGAAAATCGATTGGAAGAAGTTTTGATTGAAGCGCTGCGTTTTAGATTGGGCTCTAGTTCCCCTTCATGAGATATTACAGTTGATGCACAACCTTTATTAGTAAATTGAAGGTATTCGCGCCCGTCGACCCTAATAATTCTAACGCGTTCAGTATTGCTCAAGGCTAGATCATCGATAAGCATTATTCTTCTCTTTTGATTGAAGTGCCCTTGTATCCCCAGCTTATTATTTTTAATAAATTGTTGTAATAGGATAAGCGCTCCTAAAAAAATTAGCACAACAATTACTTGCATTATTCCTATATCTTGTACTTGCATCGATACCTCCTTCTAATGAAAAGGCAAATACCGTGCCAAGTTATAAATGGGCACTAAAACAATGTCTTAAGGGAAAAAATATAGATAATCAGTCAAATTATTGACTATATTATTTGACGCTTTCTATTCTTTTCTGAGGATCAACAATTTCAACAAACCTGATCCCAAATCTTTCACCGACCATTACAACCTCTCCTTTAGCGATCATGGTACCGTTAATTAGTATGTCCAATGGGTCTCCAGCCAATCTATCTAATTCAATAACTGATCCTTCATTTAGGCGGAGCAATTCTCTGATTTTTAACTCGGCGCTTCCTACTTCGACAGTTAATTTAACATCGATATTTTCCAAAACTCTAAGATTATCTGCAGAAGAAGAAGTTTGTTCACTATGATCTTCTGAAATAGATTGCGTTTCTGTCTGTTCTTCAGTGTTATCTTCTTCACCCATTTCGTCACCCTATTTTTTATTTACTTAATCGTTTCTTTATGTTTACTGCTGCCTGTCCTGATAGTTCTCCAAGTTCGCTTAGAAACACTAGCTGATCCTCTATTAAGACCTCAATGCCTTCGCCAATGTATATCGGAAAAGTATCACCGGTTTTAGTCTGAAGCAATTTATTCATTGGCACTGTAGGTTCGCTTAAACGACAACTTACGTTTAGAGGAATTTCCATAACAATTCGTTCCAACTTTTCCTTCCAGGTAAAATCGTCGTCTATCACTTCGCTCTGAACACGAGATCTTAGTTGTGAGGCTATTGGTTTTAGTGTTTGTAATGGATAAATAATATCAAAAGTAGCGGCATCTACGCCAGGTAACTGAACCACGAATGAGCATATTATTACCATCTCTGAATTATCAACAAAAGAAGCAAATTGAGGATTCACCTCACGACTCTGTTCAGTGAGGGTAATTGGCATAAGATCATGCCAAGCTCGTTCAAGCATTCTATTCAAGCCTTCAGAAATTATTTCTATAAGTCTTTCCTCAGTACTTGTGAACTCCGTTCGTTTTTCTTTAATTGTCTCTATTTGACCCCCGTAATATGAATTTGTTAGAATAGAAATAAAATTTGGATCCATAACTAACAACATATTTCCTCTAAGCTCCTCCAATCTGTTTGAAGTTAAGCTCATGAAACTCTCTATACCTGAGGAGTACTCATCGAAGGTTTTGACCTCTGGAGGAAAGGACGAAATTCTAGGAAGAATTCTTAGCATAGGCAAAAAAACACTTCTCGCCTGCCTCGCAAACCGCTCATTAACTAACCTCAATGCATAATAATCACCGAGAAGAGATAATTCATCAGCACCAAATTTATAAGGTCTTACATTTGCAGACTCGGAAAGATCTGAAGATGATGAGGCCACACCATCCTCTGATTGTAGACCTTCGATGAGAGCATCTACTTCTTCACTCGATAATTTTCTTGATGATACCAATTTAAACCTCTTAAATCTTACTGAAGCATAAAAGAGGTGAAATGAACATTTTCTATACCCCCGAAACCTTCTAATTCCTCTAACTTCGTGTTTAGCTCAGCGGCTATTGCTCTCGCCAAAGCATCTCTCCCAGACTTACCTTCAATATCTTGCTCAGAAAATTCGCTCATAACCGCGAGAATACTCGACCTAAGTGATAGTTGATGATCTTCAACATTGGTAATTACATTATCATCATATTGTGTTGAAACACCAATGCCAGCTTGAAGAAACTTTCTTGAGCCTCTTAAATTTGTAGTAAAGTTTCCAGGAAATTCGTAATATGTGGTTATAAATTTTTCAACCTCGGGTGCTTCTTTTTTTGATGGACCAGCATTAGCTGCCTCTTCTGCCGCTTTAGCTTCTTCTGCTTCTTTCATTTTTCTCTCGATGATCTCCTCGATTTCCTCTGACGGATTAGCAGGTTTGCCTCCGAATAAAAAGTAACCCGCTCCCAAGCCCAATCCTATCAAGCCTATTACTCCTAGGGTCATCGTTATTATTTTCATTAAGCCGCCTTTTTTTGGCTCTTCTTCTTTTTCTTCTTCTGCCATTTGCCTGTCCCTTTTCTTTTAAGCTATTAGATTAAGTCCTTCTTTTTGGCTCGCTTTTTCTGAACTTACTTCAATAATATTTGATTGTTCGACATCATTCCTTTTCTTATTTGAAGCCAGCTTTGAGGATTGTCCTTTGTCTTTATTATTACTATTAAATTGCTGGGTTAATGCCTGGAGTGAAGCTAGCTTTAGTCCTGAAGTCTCCATCATTTGTGCTAGCTTAGCTTCAGCTTCACCTAAAAGTGCTGCCGCACTAGCTGTTTCGGCAACAATATTGATCTTTGCTAAATTATCTTGCAAATTTATTGTGATGTTTAATCTACCAAGACTTTTAGGTGTTAATGATATTTCTAATTTTTCCATTCCATCAACAATTGATTTCTCTATTTTATCAATTAGTTTCTCCCCCCAATTTTTGGAAAGCATATTTAAGTTGTCTAACAATCTATGGTTTGGTTCTTTAGACAAGTTAGCAGGTCTTTGATTATTGCCCTCATAAGAGTTTTGATCGACGTCTGATTTAATTATATGGCTTGTACTTTGCGTCAGTAAGCTCTTATCCGCTATGCTATCTTTAAAATTTAAATTAATTGGCTTTGTCTGAAGGTTTGTGAAGTCGATTTTCCCTTCAAAAGCTTTAGAATCCAAATGACTCGTTGGTTTAATTTCTGATTTAGTAGACCCACTTAAATCGCTGTTACTTTTTGTCTTGAGGTTTTTTTTATTGGCGCCAGTCTGATTATCAATATCTTGAGTTGAAAGCTTTACCTCAACTCTATTAGACAAAGTATTAGTACCTAAAATGTTAGTCAATTTATTCGGGTTAGAGATATTTGAACTATTTTTTTGTGTGTGGCTATCTTGTTCAGTTTGGTTATTTAGCAAAACTTCATTTTTATTTTCCAAGACATTAGAATAGCTTTTGTAGAAGTTCTTAATTTTACTATTAAGGTTAGTTCTTATCTTATCCAAGATAATATCAATCGCTTTTTCGCGTGATTTTGTGCTGTCTTGTTTATAAGCCATCATTTCTTTTATATCATCTAGAAACTTCATCAGATTTAAGAAATTACTTTCTTCGTTCTCAATTACTGAACCTAACTTTTTATTATCTTCAGCTAAAAACATCTGGAAAAAGTTTTTTATACTACTTTCAATTTTATCCAGAATTTCATTAGGGATATCTAACTCGCTTTCCTGTATGAGGCTCATTATTTCAACAATATTTTTTTCCAAAGATTTTGCCTCAGAGCTGTTTAATCCCTCAGCCTTAATACTTTCTTTATAGGTTATTTCTTTATCTGAGAATATAGAACTAAAAAACTCTCCATTTTCTAAATTTACTTGTTCGGGACTACCAGTTTCTAAAAGATCAAATGCCATAGCGTTATTATTTTTTATTATTTCTGTCATATGAGCCTTGTGTTTTTTGCCAATATTTGCAAATTAAGTGCCAGTGTCTGTATTTTTTAAAGTTTATTTATTTTAGGAGTTTGTTGCTCTAGTTTAATTTCCTTTAAGATGTGTTCCTTTTTTTGTATCTCTTTAGACTTTAACTGCGCTTTAGATACACTTTGATGATCTATTGCGATTTTTCTTCTAAGCTCGATCAGCTCTTGCTCTATAAATTTTTGTTTAGTTTCAGTCTTTTGGAGTTCTTCAGCCAACTTTTGTGTATACCAACTTTCTGATTTAAAGAAAAAAGCGTTTCTGGGCCCAACTTGATCTGTACGCCTCTGATTTTGCAGCTCTTTAATTTGTTTAATTAGTTCCGAATTTCTCAGTGCCTCAGATGACAAGTTTTGGGAGATCTTGTGCTTTTTACTCATAGCGATTCTTTTTTTTAAAGAAAACCGATCAAAGATATTCTTTTTTTTCTTGTTCATGATCAGCCTTTGAGAAGTTTGATGAGATTTGTCTTACTATCCTCAAAGTTTGAAGACGTCCCCTCCATTTGACGAATATGATTGGTAAGTTGTGGCCAAAGAGTTACAGCCAGATCAAGATCTGGGTCTTTACCTTGTGTATATCCGCCCATTAAAATTAAATCTCTGTTTTCCATATATAAAGTAATCAGCTTTCTAAAAACACGTGCATACTCACTGTGGTCAGGATCTATAATCTCATTCATTACTCTGCTGACACTACTAGATATATCTATTGCAGGGTATATTCCAAGCTGTGCTTGTTGTCTAGATAGGATAATATGCCCATCCAAGATTGCTCGCGCGGTATCAACTACTGGATCATTTTCGTCGTCTCCATCGGCAAGAACCGTATAAAAAGCTGTTATAGAGCCCTGTTGATCAATGCCAGGCCCTGATCTTTCAATCAATTTTGGTATTAAGGACACTACTGATGGAGGATATCCCTTCGCGGTTGGCTGCTCACCAAGTGCAAGGCCAATCTCTCTTCTTGCGTGGGCGACCCTTGTCAAAGAATCCATAATTAGCAATACATTTTTTCCTTTTGATCTGAAATACTCAGCAATAGCAGTTGCTCTATTAGCACCCCGAATCCTCAGTAGAGGTGACCTATCTGCAGGCACCGCGACTACTATGGTTTTAGTTTTTGCATTCCCAGAAAGAATATTTTTTACAAAACTTCCTACTTCTCTTGCCCTTTCTCCAATAAGCCCAACAACAACAATTTCTGCCTCGGTATATTTGCACATCATTCCTAGTAATACTGATTTACCAACTCCTGATCCCGCAACTATGCCTACTCTTTGCCCTCTACCCACGGTTAAAAGGCTATTGATTGCTCGGACTCCAACGTCTAACGGCTTTTCAACAGGATTTCTTGCTAAGGGATTCAAAAACTTACCATTCAAAGGCCACCTCTCTGACAAGCCATTTATTGGTTTGCCATCATAAGGGTCCCCCATTGCATCCACTACTCTTCCGAGAAGGCTTTCGCCAACATCGACGTCATAACCGTCATCAACGAAGGAAACTTTGGCTCCAGATTGTATTCTTGTATCAGCCTCAAACATTGATAGTATGTTATTTCCCTTTTTAAACCCAATGATTTCGGCCTTAGTTTCTGTGCCATCAGACGTGGTTACAGAGCAAATAGAGCCAAGATTTGCGGGAAAACCGTCACACTCGAGAAAATGACCATCATATTTAGTAACACGACCAGAAATACTTAACTTACCCGAGAGCTCAATTTTTTTTATCGCATCAATTAAAGACAAATTACTTTTTTTCATTATCTGTGAGCTCAATTTCATTCTTTTCGTTTCCAGCTGATG
>Ga0163109_10003836_pt1 | contig 11472 bp, 10 predicted proteins | sample CRUFie1St13metaG_FD_108704 | JGI IMG/M metagenome (GOLD analysis project Ga0163109, IMG submission 108704) | Marine microbial communities from the Costa Rica Dome - CRUD Field 142mm St13 metaG | ecosystem: Environmental > Aquatic > Marine > Oceanic > Photic zone | place: Costa Rica: the Eastern... | reverse complement strand
GCCGTCGCTCTGGCCCGCTTGCATGGGTGCGCCGTCGCTCTGGCCCGCTTGCATGGGTGCGCCGTCGCTCTGGCCCGCTTGCATGGGTGCGCCGTCGCCTTGACCGTCGTCGCTGACGCCAGCACGCCCGTTCCGCCCGCTGCGGTTCTCCCGCTGGGCGTGACGGCGCTCGGCCAGCAGCTCGCGGCGGTAGTCATTCATATCGCCCTCGAAGCGCTCGACCTGTCCTCCGCGCACAATCCACAGCCGGTCGGCCGTCAGCTCGACCAGATGCGGATCATGGGTGACCAGAATCACCGCCCCCTCGTAGCCGTTGATCGCCTGTACCAGCGCCTGACGGCTGTCGACGTCCAGATGGTTGGTCGGCTCGTCCATCAGGATGATGTGCGGCGCCTCCCGGCTGATCAGCGCGAACAGCAGCCGCGCCTTCTCCCCACCCGAAAGAGCCCCAATCCGCGTTTCCGCCTTGTCCTCGCCAAAGCCGAAGCGACCCAGCTGGGCGCGAACCACCGTCTCCGTCGCCTTGGGCATGAGCGTCTTCAGGGTCTCAAGCGGCGTGCTCTCCACCGACAGCTCATCGGTCTGATGCTGGGCGAAGTAGCCGATCTTGAGCTTGCCCGACTTCTGCACCAGCCCCTCGCGCACCCGCAGCCGCCCGGCCAGCACCTTGAGCAAGGTCGACTTGCCGTTGCCGTTGGCGCCGAGCAGGGCGATGCGGTCATCGCTGTCGATGCGCAGGTTGACCCGCTTGAGCACCGCGGGGCCTTCGCCGTATCCGACTTCGCCGTTGTCGATGGTCAGCAGCGGGGACGCCAGCGGCCGGGGCTCGGGGAAATCAAAGGTCACAGTCCATTCGTCGGCGACCGAGGCGATGGGCTGCATCCGCGCCAGCATCTTCAGCCGCGACTGCGCCTGCCGCGCCTTGGTCGCCTTGTAGCGGAAGCGGTCGACGAAGCGCATGATATGGGCGCGCTGAGCCTCCTGCTTCTCCTTCTGCCGGACCAGAAGCGCCATGCGCTCGGCGCGGGTTTTTTCGAAAAAGTCGTAGTTGCCCTTGTAGGCGTTCAGCGACTGCGCCTCGAGGTGCAGGATATCGGTGACCACCGAGTTGAGCAGGGCGCGGTCGTGGCTGACGATCAGGATCGTGCCGCGGTAGGCCTTGAGATAGGCCTCCAGCCACAGCGTGGCCTCCAGATCGAGATGGTTGGTCGGCTCATCGAGCAGCAGCAGGTCGGGCTGGGTGAACAGCAGCGCGGCCAGCGCCACGCGCATCCGCCAGCCCCCGGAGAAGGCCGAGCACGGCTGGGCCTGTGCTGCCTCGCTGAAGCCCAGCCCGGCAAGGATCCGCGCCGCCCGGGCGGGGGCAGATGCCGCAGAGATATCTTCGAGCCGGGCGTGAATACCGGCGATCTGCTCGGGGGGCAGGTCGGGGCGCTCCAGCGCATCGAGCAGGTCGGCACGCTCACGGTCGGCGTCCAGCACGGTATCGATCAGCGATCGCTCGCCCCCGGGGGCGTCCTGCGTGGTCATGCCCATGGACCAGCGCCCGGGGAGCTGAATATCGCCGGCATCGGGGGCGATATCACCGCTGATCAGCCGCAGCAGGGTCGATTTACCCGCGCCGTTACGCCCGACCAGCCCGATCCGGTGGTTGGGGTAGAGCGTCGCCGAACAGCCCGAAAGGATCGGCCGCCCGGCAATGCGGTAGGTCAGGTTCGAAATCGACAGCATGGCAGTGGTTTAGGGGGCGGGGCAGGGCAGGACAAGGGTGCCTTTCCCAATGAAGGCTGGACCTGCCCGCAAAAGCCGCTTACACGGCGGTGGAATCTACCCCTTCCACTCCATTCTGTTCAGGGAACCACCACCATGGGACGCACTTTTTCCATCATTAAACCCGACGCGACCAAGCGTAACCTCACCGGCGCGATCAACGCGATGATCGAGGGCGCGGGCCTGCGCATCGTCGCGCAGAAGCGCGTGCACATGACCCAGACCCAGGCCGAGCGCTTTTACGCGGTCCACGCCGAGCGGCCGTTCTTCGGCGAACTGGTCGAGTTCATGATGTCCGAGCCGGTCGTCGTGCAGGTGCTCGAGGGCGAGAACGCCGTTGCCCGCTACCGCGAAGTCATGGGCGCAACCAACCCGGCCGAAGCCGACGAAGGCACGATCCGCAAGGCTCACGCCCAGTCGATCGGCGAGAACTCCGTGCACGGCTCGGACTCCGATGAGAACGCGGCGCTGGAAATCGCTCAGTGGTTCTCCGAGGCCGAAATCGTCGGCTAAACCGCGCGCTGACGCGCACCGGTCACAAAAGAAAAACGGCGCTGGGGCTTACTGCCTCAGCGCCGTTTCCGTTGGATCATGGCTCCTTGCCGGTGCCCGCTCAGAGGAAGCCCAGCAGCCAGGCGCCGAGTTTCCACAGCAGACCAAAAATGCCGAAGCCGATGCTCAGCAACACGGCCGTGCTGACCGATCCGCCCATGACCACAAAGGCAATGGCCATGACGACGGTGGTCAGGATAATCAGCGGCATCGGCACCCCGAACAGGGCGGCGAGCAGCAGAATGATCATCCCGCACAGCAGCGCCAGCACGCGCGAATTGGCCATCATGCCGGAAAAGGTGGTTTTCTGAGCCTCGGGGGCGAGATCGTGGTCAGACATGTCGGTTCGGATCCTCGGAACATATCGCGGTTAAAGGTTTGGCCCCCTAAATAACCGGGCTTGAGGGGCGGAGCAACACTCCTTGCTGCAAGGGTTGCGCGCAGTCTTGCATTCTTCCCGTTTCTGGCCGTTTCCGAACCCGCGCCGCATCCCAACTGCCCCCGGGCCGCATCCCAACTGCCCCCCGGGCCGGGCCCGGACTGCACCCCGATCAGGGCACGCGGTGCGGTTTTGACAAGCCAAGGCGCGCGGGATGCTTTAGGACTGCCACGATGGCGCCATGAATGGCGTTCAGGACCAGCCTGAGCGGTGCCCGGCAACGGGTCTGAGACGAGAAAGGGATGATCGAGGTGATGGCGCCCGGAGACAGGGTTTTGCACGGACAGTCAAGGCCAGCGAGCACCAGGCCGCAGGGTCGCCTTGCCCTTTGGCTTGGCGTCATCCTGCTTGGGCTGTTGCCCCTGTTCGCCGCCATGGCTGACCGCGCGCGGGCGCAGACCCCGTCGCTCTGGCAGGGTTACACCGTCGAGAACATCGAGACCAAGGCGGTCGCCGGCACCGGTGCCGAAGCCCAGGAGCAGGCCTTCCGCAACGCCCGCGTCGCAGGCCTGCGCGAGGTTGCATCCCGCCTTGTCTGCCCGGAAAATCAAGCCCAGCTGCGCATCCCCGCCGACAGCCAGCTCGAAGCCATGGTGCAGTCGACCGAGCTGACCGATCAGAAAATCATCGGCAGCAGCTATTCGGGCTTGCTCAACATCGCCTTCGACCCCGGTGCCGTCGGCGCTTATCTGTCCGGGCAGCGCGTGCCCCACGCCACCGGACCGGCCCCGCGCCAGCTGGCGATCCCGATCCTGCGTGAAGACGGCAGCCCAGCCCTGACCTTCGAGGACAACCCCTGGCTGCGGATCTGGTCCAGAGGCCCGGACCCAACGCTGCTGCAGACCTACGACCTGATGCGCGGAGACGAGCAGGATCGGGCGATTTTCGACCCCGAGGTGCCCTCCCGCTCCGCCGTGCTCAGCCTGATGGAAAAGTACGATTTCGCGGCGGCGCTGGTGATCCAGGCCCAGCTGACCCCGCCGCTGGACGAGGAAGCGCCCGCGAGCCTCTACGTCGAAGCCATCCGCATCGGTGACGGTCCGGGCGAAGTCCGGCTGGAGGCCAACCTCGTCGCCGAAACCGACGAGAGCACCGACAGCCTGCTGCGCCGGGGGGCCTTCGCGATTCAGGAGCAGGCTTCGGCCGCCTACTGCCGCACCTTCACCGCGGCCCCGGTCGCCCTGCCGACCACTATCCAGATCGTGGTTATCGGCATGGACTACAATGGCTGGCTGCAAGCCGAAGCCCTGCTTTCCGCCCGCCCGGAGATCCGGGGGCTGACCTTCATGGGCCAGCGCGAGGGCGCCTTCGACGTCTCGGTCGAGTTCGTCGGCGGGCTTCTTGACCTGCAGCAGGTGTTCCGGTCGGTGCGCCTGCGGTTCGAGGCCTACACCGCGCAAGCGGTGGTGCAGGACGCCATGCAGGTCTATTTCTTCGCCCAACCGGACGTTCAGCCGCCGCCAACCAATGTCCGCATACTCCCGCTCAATGACATTCAACTGTCGAACTGATAGCCTTTGATCCATGAGTGACAGGGATAGCCACGGTCAGGCTGTGCTGGGCTTCGACCTCGACCCGGCACCGGCGTTTTCGCGGGAGGCGTTTACCGTCTCACCGGCCAACCGTCGTGCCTTTTCCCTGCTCGACGCCTGGCCGGACTGGCCCGCGCCCTTTCTCAACCTCGTCGGCCCCGATGGCGCCGGCAAATCGCACCTCGCCCGCATATGGGCGGAGAAGGCCGGGGCCTACTTCGTCGATCTGGGCAGCCTTGACCGCATCGGCCCAGGCCAGTGCGCCGTCGTCGACGATGTCGACGCGCCGACCGAAGCGCAGCAGAACGCGCTGTTCCACCTCTACAACCGGCTGATGGCTGGCGGCGGGCTGCTGCTGGTCAGCCGCCAGCCGCTGAGCCGCCTCGCCACCACCACCGCCGATCTGGCCTCGCGCCTGCGCGCGGTGTCCGTGGTTGAAATCGCGGCACCCGACGACGCCCTGCTCGAAGCCGTACTGCGCAAGCGCTTCGATGACCGCCAACTCGGCGTCGAGCAGCCGGTGATCGACTACATGGTGAGCCGGATGGACCGGTCTTTCGCTGCGCTGGAAGCGGCGGTGCAGCGCCTCGATGAGCTGGCGCTGTCGCGCAAGCGCGCAGTGACGGTACCGCTGGCCCGTGAAGTGCTGGCGCAGACTAGCGGTCAGTTCAGCCTTGAACTCTGAGGGGACGGGCGCAGGCAACGCGTGAGCGGCCTAGCGGTCAGACCCGGCGGCCCAGCCAGACCACCTTTCCCACCATCCCCAGATCGCCGACGCTGATCCCCTCCACCAGCGGGTATAGCGCGGGGTTATTGGCGCGGTGATGGTCTCGATCAGTGTGTCCAGCGCAGCAGGCGGTCGTTTGCGAAGTTGTCCGCGTAGGCCTTGGGTCGGATCTTGCGCGTCTTGGGTTCTTCGATCTGGTACACTAGGCCTTCGGCTTGCGCGTACTCGATCGCCTCTTCCTTTGAGCCGAACCACAGCTTGAGCTGCTGCCGGGTATCATCAGAGGAAGTCCAGCCCATCAGCGGCTCTACCGTCCGGCGCGAAGTCGGATCAAACTCCATCAGCCACTTCTTCGCATTGCTGCGGCCAGACTGCATGGCGGATTTCGGTGGCTGGGAGATGGTGACTTGCATGGCGTGTCTCGGTGCTCAGCGACCCATGGGATCCGGCGGTAAACGGAACTCGCCGAATTCTTTTTGTGAAGATGGTCGGGGCAGCAAGATTCGAACTTGCGACCCCCTGTACCCAAAACAGGTGCGCTACCAGGCTGCGCCATGCCCCGACCGCTCTCAGGCGCTGGGGCCTGAAAGTGCCGGGATAATATTGATCGGCGGGGTCGCGTGCAAGAGGCTTAGAACGGCCATTTTCTAGACCCTGCTCCGCTCCCACCGGGGCGCCGAGTTTTAAACACCGACTGCCCGAGCCATGCCCGATCGTCTCAGCCTGCTGTGCTGTCGCTGAGAGTGCTGTACCAGTCTGCGATAGCTTCGGCGCACCAGTCACCCTGATCGATGGGCAGCATATGTCCACTGCGGCCATGTTTGCGCACGCTCAGGCACGAGGCCAGACGTTCTAGCCAGCGCAAGCGCCCGTCGGTCACTGTGCTGCCCTCACTCCCGCCGCGCAGCACTAGTACGGGCATGGGCAGGCGCTTGGCCGGCCACAGACCGGCGGGCAGGGTGGAGAAGTTCATAGCCTCGATCTCCGGGTGGAGCTTGAGTTCCAGCCCCGGCTGGCCATCGCGGCGCTTGCGCAGCACGGAATGGCTGTAGTCGTGGATCGCCTGTTCGGGCCAGCTCTTCAGCGCCTTGCGGCCCCGAAAGTAGTCGATTGCCTGTTCATAGCTGTCAAAATACTGCCGCCGCTCCCGCGCTTGCGGGATCAGACGGTTGCCTCGCGCCTCGATGTTGAGCACGCGGGCAAGCGAAAGCCCAAGCATGAACAGCGGCGGGAAAAACACCGGCTCCAGCAGCACCAGCCCGCGCACGTCCTCAGGGCGTTCCATCGCCGTGAACATCGAGCACAGCGCGCCCATGGAGTGCCCCATCAGGATCGCCGGGCCATTGCGGTCCAGCACGTCCTCGACATTGCCGCGGTAAACCTGCCAGTTGCGCAGCTGGGCGAGGCTCGGAATATCGTCGCTGCGGCCGTGCCCCTGCAGGTCGAAAGCCCGTACCGGCAGGTCTGGCCCGAGCCGGGACAGCAGGCCGTTGTAGGTCAGGGCGGAAAAACCGTTACCGTGGAAGAACAGCGCAGGCGCAGGGGGTTTTGCGACCGCCTCCGCTGCCGCCGGTAGCCCATAGCAATAGGACTGGAGCGAACCCCAGCGCGCCTCCGTCGGGGATTGGGTCATTGGCTGAGTTCGACGAGGCGTTCGGCGACCGCTTCAACTTCATTGGCCATGAATTCGTTGGTGACCTTGCCGTCAGCCGTGTTCTCGCGCGCGCCGGAGAAGGCGAACTCCTTGCCCGAAATATGCATGCCCAAGTGACCCAGCACCATGCGCAGGCACTGCAACCCCTTGATCCCGCCCAGCCGGCCGGTCGAGGCCGACAGCAGCCCTACGGGTTTATGGCGGAAGGGCGTTCCCGGTACTTCGTCAGAAGAGCGCGACACCCAGTCGATGAAGTTCTTGAGGATGCCAGTCGGCCCGCCGTTGTATTCGGGCGAAGCCATGATGTAGCCGTCGGCCTCGACGCACAGGCGTCGGATATCATTTAGCGCTATGGGGCGACCGTCGCGGTCTTCGAGATCTTCGCAGAAATTGGGGAAGGTATCACCCTTCATTTCGATCTTGGTAACCCTTGCGCCAAGCGACTTCGCGTGGGCGAGAGCGTGGTTCAGAACGACATGGTTAAAAGACCCTTCGCGGGCTGAACCACAAACACCGACGATCAGTGGGGAAGACTTTGTCATCAGAACGGACCTAGAGTTACGCTTGCTCCTGTTGAAGTAGTACGGCCAATAGCCTGAGGAAACCGCAATTTACGTTTCCCTGGTGGCCTAATGCGCCAGAACTTCGCGAAGCTGGTAAAAGCCGGGCTTGGGCTCGTTGAAATACTCAAGAATACCGGGGTGCTCGATCGGCTTGTCACTCTCGTCGAGGATCAGGTTCTGTTCGGAGACGTAGGCTTCATAGCTGCCCGTTTCATTCTGTGCGAGCAGGTGGTAGAATGGCTGGTCCTTGGCAGGCCGGATTTCCTGCGGGATCGACTGGTACCATTCCTCAGTATTGGCGTACTGGGGGTCAACGTCGTAGATGACCCCGCGAAAGCCAAAGAGGCGGTGGGAGACGACCTGTCCGATATTGAACTTGGCGCTGTATTCACTCATGCCCTGACCTAAGCAGGACTTGGGCCAAACTCAACCGGAAACAGGTCGTCTTTGGTTCGCTCTGACTCAGACTCGGGGGCGAATCCCAGATTCCACGACAGACTGTGGCACAGTATCCACAAACCGTTCGAAGTTGCTGGCGAAGCGCTGTGCAAGATCGTCAGCCGTATCCTCATATTCGGACAGTTTTTGCCACGTCGAAGACGGCGTCAGCAGATCCGCAGGCACCGATGGGCAGGCTTCGGGCACCATGAGGCCGAAGTAGGGGTCCTTGCGGAATTCGATTTCCTTGAAGGCCCCGCTGAGGATGGCGCTGATCATCGCCCGGGTGGCCTCCAGCGGGATCCGGCGACCTGTGCCGAACTTGCCGCCGGTCCAGCCGGTGTTCACCAACCAGCACTCCGCGCCTGTGGCTTCGACCTTCTGACGCAGCAGGTCCGCGTACTCACTGGGGTGGCGTGGCATGAATGGCGCGCCAAAGCAGGTCGAGAACGTCGCCTGCGGTTCATTGCCCATACCCCGCTCGGTGCCGGCAACCTTGGCCGTGTAGCCCGAGAGGAAATGGTACATCGCCTGATCGGTCGACAGCCGCGCCAGCGGCGGCATCACGCCGTAAGCGTCTGCCGTCAGCATGATCACCGCGCGTGGGTTTCGCCCCTGTCCGGTTTTGACGTGCCCCGGAATGAAGTCGATGGGGTAGGAGGAGCGCGTGTTTTCAGTCAGGCTGACGTCGGTGAAATCCGGCTCGCTGGTCATCGGGTCCAGCACCACGTTTTCCAGCAGCGCGCCGAAGCGGTTGCTGGCCGCGTAAATCTGCGGTTCAGCCTTGGCGGTCAGGTTAATGGCCTTGGCGTAGCAGCCGCCTTCGAAGTTGAAGATCCCATTCGGGCCCCAGCCGTGCTCGTCGTCGCCGATCAAGGCGCGCTCGGGGTCGGCCGAAAGCGTCGTTTTCCCCGTTCCCGAGAGACCAAAGAACAGCGCGACATCGCCCGCCAGGCCAACGTTGGCCGAGCAGTGCATGGGCAGGTCGCCGGTTTCCGGCAGCAGGAAATTCAGCACGCCAAAAATCGATTTCTTGATTTCACCCGCGTACTGCGTGCCGCCGATGAGCACGGTTCGCTTGCTGAAGTTGACCACGATGAAGGTACCCGACGCCGTGCCATGCGCCGATGGCTCTGCGGTCACGTGGGGCAGGTCGATGACGGTCCAGTCGGGGACAAAGCTCTCGCGGGTCTTCGGCGAGGGGCGCAGGAACATGTTCTGCGCGAACAGATTGTGCCACGCGTAGGCCGTCACCACCCGCACGCCGATCTGCAGGCCTTCGTCGGCCCCGGCCGTCAGGTCTTGCACGAACAGGCGCTGGTCTACGGCACCGGCTTCCATAAGCGCTTCAAGCTTGTCGTAGTGCTCGGGCGATATCGCCTGATTAACCGTGCCCCAGTCGACCCTGCTCTCGGTCAGGGCGTCGCGGACGGTAAATTTGTCTTTCGGAGACCGGCCGGTGAATTCACCGGTGCGGGCCACCAGCGCGCCTTGTGCGCTGAGCTCACCCTCATTCAGGCGCAGCGACCAGGCGACGAGGTCGGCCCGGCTCAGGTTCCAGTGCACCTCGCGCGCTTGCGCGGCGAACGACAGGGTTTCAGCGGAAGGGGGAACAGGGGTGCCCAGGTGGGTCATGCTTAAGCCTCCAGAAACGACCGGCCGGGTGTCAGGCGGGTCGTGCCGACACGGCGCGGTGGAACACGCAGGCGGCTGGGTTACGAACAGCCGCGCGGTTGGACCCTGCACGGCCCCTCACCCTGTGCGTGAAAACGTGAACGGCTCAACGCCAGCCCGCTTCACGCCTGTGGGAGGCTGGGTTGAATGGGCCTATTTCTGGGCTGAATGAAACGTGCGTTTCAAAACCATCCGGCGACCGCCCCGTCTGCATTACACCCCGGGGTGTTGAGGGCGGAGGGAGCCGCAAAACCATGCGCCGACCTTTGTCGACCCGAGGTCCGTTCAACAGACTCCGGTAATCTGACGCGTTGTGAACAAACAACGAACTTAAGGAATGGGGCAATTTTGGCGAATCGGGGCGAAATTTTGTCTGGAGTCGCGACTCCGGCTTAAGATATGAAAAACATGCTTTTCAATACGTTGTCTTTCAGAAAACGGCGTTTCATAACCGAGTCCTTTGGCACGATCAGGCCGCCAGTGAAGGCCCCCTTAAGGGGTTTTTACTGGCGGTATTTTTTTTGTCTTCGTTTTGGAAAAGAGTGCGGGCCCTACCAGCGCAGCAGCGTGGCGCCCCAGGCGAGACCGCCGCCCAGTCCCGCCATCACCATCAGATCCCCGCGCTGCAACTCGCCGCTCTGCTCCAGCTCGTGCAGGGCCAGCGGTACCGAGGCCGCAGACGTGTTGGCGTGGGAGGCAACGGTAGAGATGAAACGCTCCGGCGGCGCACCGATGCGGGCGGCTACGGCGGCAAGGATGCGCTGGTTGGCTTGGTGCGGGACGTACCACTTCACGTCATCAGGCGAGAACCCGTGGGCGTCGAGCAACTGGAGCACCGCGCCGGACATCTTTTCAACGGCGTGGCGGAAGACTTCTTTGCCCGCCATGTAGAGGTGGCCGACGCTCTGCGTGCTGCTCGGCCCGCCGGTTGTATGCAGGATATCGATCAGATTGCCGTCGGCGTTCATCTGCAGGTCGATCAGGCCGCGCGGGTTCGCGCCGGAGAGGGCGTCCAGGCTGTCATCCCGCTCCATGATCACGGCGCCGGCACCGTCACCGAACAGCACGCAGGTGGTGCGGTCCTCCCAGTTCAGAATGCGGGTCATGGTCTCCGAGCCGATGACGATCGCACGTCGCATGCGTCCGGTCTGCAGCAAGCCATCGGCCACGCCGACGGCGTAGATGAAGCCGGCGCAGACGGCCTGCAGGTCGAAGGCGAGGGTGCCCGCAGGAACCCCCAGCTCGCGCTGCACCATGGTGGCAACGGCAGGGAAGGTCAGGTCTGGGGTGGTGGTCGCGACGATGATGCCGTCGATATCGGCCGCCGTGAGCCCGGCACTGTCCAGCGCCGAACGAGCCGCAGCGATGGCGAGGCTCGATGTTGTCTCATCCTCGGCCGCGATATAGCGCTGCGCAATGCCGGTGCGGGACTTGATCCACTCGTCGCTGGTTTCCAGCGCAGCCGGGAGGTCATCGTTGGGAACCGCCCGTGCGGGTAAGGCGCTGCCGACGGCGCGAATGACAACAGACATGGGCACAGCTCCTTAAGGCGTTCCCGTAGCTTATACGAATTTGCGGACCTTAGCCCTGAAAATGCGATGGAACAGGGATAATCCACTCACAGGCCTGAACCCTTTGCCTGTGAGCATGTTTTTTTCGGGGCGGAGGGGATGAATCAGACACGGTTCGACGTACATCGTTCCTTAGTATTCACTTATGCACTGCCGTGCCGGAGCCTCCATGCGATCGACCTTTCGTGCCGTTGCCGGTTTCACCATGTTGTTGGGCGTTACCGTGGCCATTGCGGCCGTGGGCGCTTTCCTGATTTCCTCCCGATTTGAGAACAACCAGGCTGCCGGTGGGCGCGGGGGTGGTTTTTTCGGGTCTCAGGAGCCGACTTACACGGTGGATTTGCAGGTTTTTGAGGCTCAGGACTTCACCCCGATGATCACCGGCTTTGGCTCCATCTCCGCCGGTCGGACGGCAGATTTGCGCCCGCTGGTCAGCGGTTTGCTCGCGTCGAGCGCGCCAGCGCTGGTCGAGGGAGCCTTCATCCGCGAAGGCCAGACCCTGTTCAGCGTCGATGCCTTCGAATTTGACCTCGCCGTCAAGGATGCCGAAAT
>Ga0163109_10003834_pt1 | contig 11477 bp, 19 predicted proteins | sample CRUFie1St13metaG_FD_108704 | JGI IMG/M metagenome (GOLD analysis project Ga0163109, IMG submission 108704) | Marine microbial communities from the Costa Rica Dome - CRUD Field 142mm St13 metaG | ecosystem: Environmental > Aquatic > Marine > Oceanic > Photic zone | place: Costa Rica: the Eastern... | reverse complement strand
TAGGATTTAAATTAGCCGGAACATCTTCGTCAAACTCGATAACGTTCCTTGGAGTTTTTGTATATTCTATTTTCATTATTTTCCTGCTTTTACATAAGCACTTGATTCAGATAATTCTGAACCAGCATAATTAACAAAATTAGTTATTGTTTCATTTAATTTTCTACCACCTAATTGTTCTAGTTGATATGCAACCATTGTGATAGCAAATTTAGAAGAAATCCATTGTCCATCTTTTTGGGCTAGTTCTTTTTTAAATTCGGTATATCCCATGTTGTTATAAAAATGACTAAAATATTTGTAGTATTCTTTTATTGCTCTATCATCACCTTTTGCCATTTTCTTAGCTTGTTTTACAATATATCCAGAGTGTGGTTTTAATCCGTACTTACGGCCATTTCTTAACAAATAAGTATGCATAATTCCCCAGGATAATCCACCACCTCTTGCTTTCGATCCTTTTATTTCTGCTTTAACATTTCCAAATTGTTTGTTATCTTTAAACATAAGAATACCACCACTAAATCGTAGCGATCCATTTTTTGCTGACCAATAACTACCACCTTTTGATTCTAAATCAAATCCTAGATATTTGTAGTTTTTAATAAGTGATTTATCTATATTTAATTCTTTGATTGGAACGGCTTTTGTCATTGGACCTTTGAGTGATATACCAACCAATGTTCTGTCTAAATAGTTTTGTAGTATATCACCATTCAATGAGTTGACGTTTGAAGAGTCTAAAGATTCTACATCAAATCCTTTATCGATTGCCCATACGTCTCCAGGATTCCATTTATCATCTTTTAAAGCTGTCTCTCCCATATTTTTATATGCTTCGTTTTTCTTTGCATATATTCTTATCATCTGTGCACTACCACGATGAATAGTATGTCCTTTTTTAACATAACCTTTTTTAATTAATTCTTTTGAAATGTTGTAAGACGATAACGCCCACTCATCCGGCATATCTGATATTTCTTTAAATGTAGCATCAATCTTTGCACTCTTGTATGCATTCTTCATTATCTCTTCTGTAAAAAAATCTAGTGGTTGGTTATATCCATGCTCAAGCATTGCGTGCATCATAACCGCATTGTGTGATTCATTTCTTTTTGTATCTTGTGTACCAGAACCTGCACCACCGCCACCACCACCAAATACTTTTGATTTAAGTAGGTTGTTTGATTTTATTTCTTTCCCGGATTTGTCTATAAGAGAGAATCCACCACGACCAAATGCGTCTGGATTCTTTTTAAATGTTTGTGCGTCTTTAACTACCTGGTCGATATATTCATCTCCTACTGTAAAAGTTCCACCTTTAACTAATTCTAAAGGTTTCTTATCTTTTACTAATCGGATAAGAATATCGATTCTATGTTCACCAGTCTTTGAATTGTTCGCATCAAGTTGCGCTGGAGTTAACGCAGTACCTTCAACGATATTATGTCCTTTAAAAGAAATCATAGTTCTATTTATAAACTATTTTTTCTTAAAGAATGGATTTGGATAAATTTCACCCTTATTATCGTAAGCTATAATCTTTTCTCTGTGCAAAACCTTTAAACTACGATTTACACCTTCTTTAATTCCTCTTTGATAAGAATAATGAGCAAACCAGCCAGAAGCTAGTGATATTAAGATGAAGGTTGTTGGGTCCATATTTCGTACTCCAATAAAAAGGTATCAGTCGAATATCCTGGTTTATCCACCATATTCTTTATCTGATACTTGTTGTAATATTTATCCGACCGAAGAACCCATCTTCTGTGGGTTCTATCAGCTTTACTATGGAAGGTTTCCGTAGTATGGAAAACCTTTATATTTGCGGACATTCTTCGAATCTCTTTTCAACGAGCATATCAACTAATACGTCTTCAGTTAACTTTTCTGAATACGCATCTTGAAATGTCATACCAAGTTCTTTTAGTATCTCATTGGTATCGAGTTCTAAAACATCGTCTTGGATTCTTTCCTTAATTGTTTCATTATATTGACAAGACATATTTTAACCTCCTAATAAATTTTTAATTTCTGCTCCACATTTTCCACAGGTTCTTTGACCACCTGCAGAATATCCAGAGATGTAAAGTGGACCAGTCCAATCGACGTTATATACATCGTCAAAGACGTTTCCACGGGCTTGATTAAGTGCTGGTGTTTTAAAATTCTTAGCTTTAAGAATATCACCGAATTTGAATTTTGGGTTTGTAAGATTAACAAATCCCCATACGCTAGAACCAGATATAATTTTTAAGTATTTTCTACCTTCTTCAATATTTAGTTCATCTGCGAATTTATTGATTTTATCTTCTACTGCGCCAAAACCAGATTTTCTGCAAAACCTATCGTATCTGTTTGTGATGTTATCTAGTAAAAGATTAACTGCGTAATCGAAATTTTCTTGAGTAGGTATCATTATTTAACCTCCTGTGCTATAGCTGCTTTAGCAACTCTTCTGGAACCTTTGGAACCAAACCTTTTAAAAAGTTTAGCAACTTTCGGAGAATAACCCCCGGAAGTACGACCCCAAGTACCAGCTTTTTTTCTTCCTATTTTTTTGTCTACGTTGTTTTTCATTTGACTCCTTTTTTTAAATTAACAAGAGTATTATACCATGGTTTAGAGGAGTTGTAAACCTCTTTTTTGAAAAGTTCACGTAAAGTTCACGAACAAAAAAAACCAGCCGTTTCCAGCTGGCTTTCTCATCATATAATTAGTCTTCTGTTTTACTTAAAGTGTAAATACCATAAGCAAGTCCTGCCCATGCTAATAGTTTGGCTATACCACCAAATAGAATAATAGAACCACATACGACAATAATCGTAAGTCCATCCCAGGATGTTCTTTCATATACTCTATCTTGTACCCAGTCTTTTACTGTTTCTAACATATCTTCTCCTATATTTTAAAATCCGTAAAGGTATCTTTTGTTTCTCGATCTCCCCACGTGCTTATTGGTTTATCCGGACTCATATCAGATACTATATCTGTTTGAGCTGATTCTTCTACATCGTATAATTTCATACGGGAACGATCAATACCAACAACAAAACGTTTGTATTTAGTAGGATCGTTATAACGATTCTTCAACTGTTTTACCAGTATCTGGCCAAGTTCATCAAGTTCCTCTGTACTAATCAGAGCAAACATGAGGTCTGCCGTTGCTGGTAAACCAAATGATTCCGAAGTGTCCTCCAATCCAATATCGGTACTACCGAAACCAGACCTAGTTGTTTGCGTTGCGCTAACAATAGGGACGTTAAATTCGACCGCCAAACCACGAAGTTCTTCCGCTATAGCTTTGACATACGAATAAGTATTTATACTTCCCCCGAGCCCACGCATACGCGAGGAAGCACATATATTTAAATAATCGATATAAATTATATCGGGTTTAAAATTCTTTTTTAGTTTTAATTCGTTAAGTAATGCTCTGAAGTGACCAGTGTGTGCTGCGCCAGTTGGATATTCTTTTATAATTAGTTTACCAATACTTGATTGTGCAATCTTTTCTATCTTTGTATTAAATACATTCTTTGGTAATGTTTCTAATTGTTGGATAGGTAAATCCATTAGGTTAGCATCTATACGTTCTGCGATACGTTCTTCTGCCATTTCCATTGTAATGTATAAAACATTTTTTTGTATTTGTAAATTAGCAGCTGCTGCGTGGCACATGAATAAAGATTTACCCACGCCCGTACCCGCGAGAGCGATGTTTAGAGTTTTATTTGGTAAACCACCTTTAGTTATTTTATTAAAGTAATCTAAATCCCATGGTATTCTAAACTCTTCGCTATTATAAAATTCGAATCTACCTTCACTATTATCAATATAATCGTGACCGATATTTTGGTCGAAAGAAGTACCCAACGCATTAGTTAGTATTTCTGGTATACTTCCTTCGCCTTTTTCTTTATCTTTACCATCAATAATGTTAATTGATTCCATTATGGCTAAATAAACTGACCTATCTTTGCACCATTTTTCTGTTTCGTTAATTAAGTATTCGGTATCTAAATCAGATTTAGTTTTTAATTCTTGGATTAGCTGACCAGCTGAATTAATTATTTCATCGTGTGCATTTACCTTTTGCAATTCTAATTCTAATACTTTACCTGTTGGTAACTTATTATGTTTGTTTACAAAAGATACAATTAAATCGAAGACGGTTTTATGTGCGCCTTCGAAGTATTCTTTTTTTAGATAAGGTATAACTCTTCTACAATATTCTTCACTATGTAAAAGATGATTAAGGGTGTGTGTTTGTATTTGATTCGTTATGTCCAATTCCTATGCTCGCTACATTATTTTTTTCGGCTTCTTCTAAACTTTCTGTAATGATATGTTGTAGAATAGCACCCAAATAGTTTTTAAAATATTCATCTTGTTCAAGCTCCTGTGGATCGAACTCTGCAGGATCTTGTAAGTTATAGGTAAAAGATAATCTTGCTGTGTCAAGTTCTGAGTCTTCTTTAATACCAACTTTTCCATAAACAACGATAATGTCTTTATATTTACCTGTCTTAAGTTTTACTCCATAGAATTCTATATTTGCTGATTCAACTATGGAGTAATCTTTAGTGGTTATATTATACATCATTTTCTTCCATTTGTAAATCTAAATTTACATCTAATAATGGTTTATGTCCAATTTGATAATGACCTTTAATAAATTGTTTAAAATCTGTTTCTTCTAATATAGGTTTCCAGAACTCTTCAGTTAAAGTATCTTTTTGTCTAACCTTTGGTTCTACTATTTCGCCAGTTTCTTTATCGACTCTAGCATACCAACCAACATTTGGTTTTACAACATATCCGCCAGCAAGACCAACATCGAGTAATCCAGAATAAGGTTCTATACCACCTTCCCAAGAAACTGAAATAGGTACTTTAGATTTTTCTTTTACGAATCTAGATTTTTCTACATTGATAACAAAGTTATAACCTTTAACTTCTGTACCTTGTTTTTCTTGTTGTCTTCCTATAATCCAAATGTTATCTGCTGAATAGTAAATACCTGTTCCACCAGATACGATTGCTTTTGGAAATAATCCCATCTCTTGATAAGTATGGTTAACTGCTAAGAGTGGAATGTTTTTCATAGTTAGATATGGTGTAACCATTCTAAATAAACCTTTTAATGCTTTTGCTCTTGACATATCAGCAACAGATTTTTCGTTTAGTGCATCTTCTAATTCTTTTTTCGATGCTAAATTACCGATAGAATCTATAACAATAATAACTTTATCACCACGTTCTATTTCATCTAACTGATTAACTAAATCGAATTTAAGTTGTTCTACATCTGTAATAGGTGTATGTAAAACTCTGCTAGGATCGATTCCAAAAGATTCAAAATAGTTCTGTGGAGAACCAAACTCTGAATCATAGAATAGCATAACAGCATCTTTATGTTCTTTCATATAAGCTGAACCCATTAGTAAAGCAAAAGATGTTTTAAAATGTTTACTTGGACCAGCTAAAACAGTAAGTCCAGATGTTAATCCACCATCTAAATCGCCAGAAAGAGCTGCGTTAATCATTGGGACAGATGTGCTAACTACATCTTTCTCTGCAAAAAATATAGAGTCTTCTAAAATATCTGTACCTTTTATCTTAGAATTTTTTTTCAGTTTATCCATTACACCCATAACTACCACCTCCGTTCGGGAAATTTATTTGTTAATGTTTTTTCTTTTTTACGCCACCTTGCAATCGCTTCTTTTTTCTTACGTTGTCTTTTAGCAGCAGGCTTTTCATAAAATTCTCTTTTACGAACTTCTTGTACTATACCAGCTCTATCACAAGCTTTTCTAAACTTACGTAATGCAACATCGAATGGCATTGGTTTAGGTGGACCTTTAAATTTCTTTCTTGCTTTGGGATGAGGTTTCCTCGGTCTTAAATCTATACTAGGCAACGAAGTCCTCCCCAGATTCCCATCCACAACCAGTTAGTCCACCAGATTTAAGTGCTTTTACTGTTCTTAGTATTTCATCTGCACTTCTTCCGGTATCTAACTCATTACAAGATACACTCTGAATAATCCCTTCCGGGTCTAAAATAAATGTTGCACGAAAAGCAACACCTTCACTATCGTTGTAAACTCCAGCTTCTGCTGCTAATTCACAACCACAATCACCAGCTAATGGATGATTGATATTTGCAATCAAATCATTTGTTTGCTTCCAATTCAATTTACAAAATTCGTTATCTCCGGAAATACCTAAAACGGCTGCTTCATCAAGTAGCTTATCCATTGCTGCTATTTCGGTTGGACAAATAAATGTAAAATCTTTTGGATAGAAATAGATGACTGACCATTTACCATCAAGGTCTTGGTTAGATACATCTATAATGTTATTACTTCCATCAACAGCTTTTAAACTGAATTGTGGAAATTCTTGACATACGCCTAACATACTTTTTCTCCAATTAATTTATTATGGGGTACATTATACCATAAAATCATACGCTTGTAAACCCCTTTACCAAGTCATATTGAATTCCTGCTTCTTCAAACATTTTAAATGTTGTAGTGCAAGATTGTTCCCATCTTTTTTGGGTAAATTCATTTTCAAATACTGGTGAAACTACTCGTACTACTCCAGCTTGAATTATTCCTTTTGCACATTCATGGCATGCTGGTAATGGATATATGTACAATGTACTTCCATATAATGATACACCATTTTGTGCAGCATTAAATATGCAGTTCATTTCTGCGTGTACTGTATATTTGTATTTGGTTTCTCTATCTGCATATTTAGCTGGGTCATCGTTTACACCTTTTGGGAATCCATTATATCCTTGTGCAAGAACTGAACCACCTAATACTGCAATCGCTCCTACTTTTGTGCTAGGATCTTTTGACCAAGTAGAAACTTCTTTTGCTAATCGTAGGTATCTTTTGTCCCACTTATCCATATAAAGAACTCCACTTTCTAAGTTTTTCTTCTTTGATTTTTACTCTATCTTCTATTTGTTTTTCTGTAACTACACCGTTATCTAATAGCCATTCTATTAAGGTAACGACATCACCAATTTCATCTTGTAATTGTTTTCTATAAACAGCACTTCCTTTTGTTCTTATCATTTTACTACAAGCTTGAATTAGTTCTCCACACTCTTCCATCAAGATTGTATATGCTTCTGCTTTTTTATCCATATAAATGTTTCCATATAAAGTTGTTTGTCTTTCTTTGTTCCATTGGGTCTTTTCTGATTGCGTCAGTTTTCAATGGTAATTTATCTCTATCTAATATCTTTTTTGGTACTATGTTTTTAAATGTTTCTTTTAGTACAGTCTTTTCTCCCATTCTTTGTGACCATGGTAAATTTAAAGCGTGTACAATAACTGCTGGTGCTAAGAATGGTGCACGTAATTCAACAGTCGATCTCATCATTGTTCTATCTAATTTTGGTAAATGGTAATATGGTAATTCACAAAATACATCTGAGTATTGGCTATCATATTCTTTTGCTCTACGATAACCACCAAATAATTCATCGGCACCATCACCAGTTAATACATTATGAAATTCTAATTCTTTTAGTTTTTCTGCCATAGCTATTTGTGGTTTAACTGAACCAAGATCGACAGGTGATTGGTGTACCTTTACTGCATACTCATCCGTTACACCATCTAATTCTACGTCTAACGCATTTTTATCTACAAGCTTAGCATAACTACGTTCTTTATTTTCTACGTGAATAGACGTAACATTTAGTCCTTGTTCTTTTATTAATCCATGTATAATAGTAGAATCTAGTCCACCAGATAATAACATGGAGACATCTCTAAATCCTTGGCATCTTAATTTAACAGCTAAGGAAAGATCGTCGTATAGGTTTGTAATCGGAACTTGGTTCCAATCCCAATATGGGTATTCTCTACCTTCGTATAAAAAGTGTCCAGGTTTTAATTGTGCTATTTCATTCCAAGGTGTTTCACCAGTTGGGTCATATCCCCATTTCATAACATTTGAATGGAATAGTTCGTTCTCTGTGACTGGTCCAAATTCTTTTAATATATCTATTTCACTTGCTGCTGCCATTAAATCTCTGCGATAATATACAGGTTTAATTCCTAAAAAGTCTGTGTAGATAATTGGTTTGTCATTAAAGAAAGTAATAAAACTCCAGAACCCATCGAACTTATGAAAGAAGTCATGTGACATTTCTTCGCGATATGTTTTATGTATCATAATCGCATCGGTTTTATAATCACCAAAGTCTTTATAATTAAATATTTCACCAACAAACATACTTGGCGCTTCTTTACCAAATCGTAAAGGTTGTATTGATATTTCAGGATCGGGATCGACCATAGGCAAAGCTATGTGTGCTAGATTATATCCTTTGTATTGTTGGAAACCTTTATATTCTGGTAATCCACGATAAGACATTTTGTCTATATATTTTATTACATTATATTTTGAATTATCTTTTGCTATTAAAAATCCGCACATTATCCATTCACCATTTGATTTAAACTATATTTATCAACGACAAAGCAATGTAAAGATGTGGCACTAAAATGTATAGTACCAGGTACTGCATCTAGTCCAGATTGATCGATTAACCATAAACATAATCTATTTGCAAAGTATAAGTCGTTATGTAAATGACGCATAACATCGCAAGATCGCATGTGATATGCGCAATGTAATTTACCGTTACGTAACATAAAATGCCAACCAAAAGTACAAGGTACACGTTCGCCTTGAAGTGCTGCTGTACCGTCTTCTGGAAACCAAATAGGAATATAGCATTGTCTTGTTGTTGGTTCTTTTCTTAATAAATCTGCTGCAGTATTTAGATTAGCAATATTAAATCTAATACCTTTATCTTTTGTTGATTGCCACATACGTTCTGGATACGAATGTGAGAAAGCTTCGTCCATTAAATATTTATCTGTATCTTTTAACCAATGTACATGAGATGGCGGTGGATTGCAAGGATAACCACCAACACGTTCTTCAAAGTGTTCATCTGCCCATGGTTGTGTAGCGTTTAATTCTTCACTAGCTTCTGTTCCATTATCATACATTTGTGCTTGCATATCAGCGTGAAGTATTTCAATAAATGCTGGATGCTCTGTAGCACCCTGCCATCTTTCTGTTTCTATTTCGTATCCGTTTTCTAGTAAGTCTTTTCTTAAATTGTATAGTCCATCTTTAAGAGTCTGTGTCATCTTTCACCCGGTTGAATATATCTCGATTTGGATCTTGGCCGTCAATATCGTGGTCGAGATAAGCAGCAAAGAAAGCTGCATAGTTAATTAAGTCAACTGCTGAATCGTGTAGTGATTCAAAGTTTTCTACATATTGTTCATCGTCTTTCATAGCATCTAAAACAGAATGCATACGATTAACTTTACCAGTCATAATATCTAAAATGGTTTGTGCACCATTTGGATAATAGTCTGCTTGTCGAATCCTAGATTTAGGATTTTGGTAGTCATTGCCTTTCTTAACAATAAGTTCGGCTGCGTTTTTAAGTATATCTAAAGGTTTCATAATTGTGTTATATTATACCATAGTTTCATTGGTTTGTAAACCCTTTTTTTGTAAAACTATTCCTGTTTGGAAATAAGGAATAATATCTACGTCAGGGTTCTGTTTGTGATAAGTGTTCATAAAGAACGTGTAAGGTAAATGCCTATGAATAAAAGAACCATAATATTCCATTGGATTATTTTCCATCACAATATCAGTAATCATTTTGTGTAGCAAATAAGGTTTTTTATTCTGGGTAGGGTCTTTGATAAGTGTAATAAATTTTCCACCTGGTTTTAATTTTGTAATAGCTTTATAATATAGTTCATCAATTAAATTCCAATAAGCTTGACCTTTCAGAACACCGGCATTTTTTGTGTCCTCATAATTTACATTTTTAAAATCTCTCTTTCTATAATCTCCGTTTGGTCTTTCTGGTGAATCAGATTGTTTTCCACCTAATACTGGATATGGAGAACCTGTTATAATCATATCAACACATTCGCCTTCGTATCCATGTTCATCTAGTAAAGAAATTAAGTTTCTTGCATCTCCTTGTATAACTGTTCCCTTTCCTGTAGCAGTACCTCTATCATATTGTACTTGTACAGATCTTTCTGTTATCTTTGGAAATTCTAGTTCTATACCAATACCATCTCTTCCAGCATTTATTGCTTCTACAATTGCTGTTCCTGTTCCTACTGTTGGGTCAAATACCACATCACCAGGTTTAGTTAAATTTTGTATCGCCCACCTATAACCAGACCAATGACCCGGGCAGATGTGTGTGTCAAATCCGCCCTCAGGTTTTACATCGGGAAAGTAATATTTCTTTCTAGACAATTGTGTATAGTATTGATTGGTTGGTGTGTGATATATTTCTCCTAAGAAATTATCTCTACAATAATTGCACGTACAATGATAATCGTTTGGAACTGTTTCTCTGTGATAAACTTTATCAGTTATTCCTGGTGTTTTGTAAGTTTCAAATTGTGCCATATTTCTCCTGGAGTGTTTGTATTCTAACTCTATTGGATTTAGGGTCAAAATGATTTAGTACTTGCATAACATCGTAGCATCCTAAGTATTCAAATTCTAATTCAAATCCTACTGGTATTATATCTGGCATATTCCTATATTCCTTATGGTTATAACGAGGACGATTTGACTTGAAAAACAAGAAATGTGTTAGCTTTTGTTTTTGGAAAGCACTTAGATACCTAGTAATATCATGCTGTACGTTGTACCATTCAGATGCTATTTCCTTAAAATCTATTTTCATATTCCGATACGAGATATCAGCTAAGAATTTATGAGGACCAGTTATACGAATAGCTTCATCTACGTTTTCTATTATATTGTCTTCTAAGTATTCTGAATCTAAATTAGCACGAGAAGAATACCCAGATTTAGACCCAGCATATTCCTCATCGTGCCGTTTGTACATTTCTTCCGTGACGGTTAATTTTAAACTATTAATATAATCCCTGAACATAGTATTCCCATTACAAATCCAAATAAACCTGCTTTCAACATATCTGAAGATTTCCATATATAAGGAAATTGTTGTGAAAGTCTTTTCATATCTTTACTTTTTATTTTCATATTATCTCCTGGCGGTCCGACGGGGAATCGAACCCCGAATGCAGCCGTGACAAGGCTGAGTTATAACCATTTAACTACCGGACCCAAGGTGGTGGAGCTGGTGGGACTCGAACCCACAACCCCCGCGTTGCAAACGCGATGCTCTCCCATTGTCGCTACAGCCCCTGATTCCTAAAAACAAATTCAATAGCACGGTCAGCTTCTTTTTCCATGTCACGTTTTAAATACCAATTACCAGTATCGTTATCTAAAGTTCTGCATATATGTGCAACTTCTTTAGCAGTAATTGGATAACCTTTATTCAAAGCATTACCTGCTGTTGAAACCATTATTTGGTACATCTTAGCGTACCAACCTGTTCCTTGT
>Ga0163109_10003831_pt1 | contig 11484 bp, 15 predicted proteins | sample CRUFie1St13metaG_FD_108704 | JGI IMG/M metagenome (GOLD analysis project Ga0163109, IMG submission 108704) | Marine microbial communities from the Costa Rica Dome - CRUD Field 142mm St13 metaG | ecosystem: Environmental > Aquatic > Marine > Oceanic > Photic zone | place: Costa Rica: the Eastern... | reverse complement strand
CTAAATACATCTAGTGGTACGGTGCTTATAGTTAGCCAATTATCTCCGTCATAAACTTGTAATTTTTCTAATGTCGTATCGAAGACTATAGCTCCTAAGTTAAATTTATTATCTAACTTTTCTGCAGTAGTTATTTGTCTAGTATTATCAGGGTCAAACTCCCCCAAATTTATTTCTAAAATTCTAATTAATCGGTTATAAAGTTCTGCACTTACTTGACCGTCAGAACTAAAAGGTAGCGACGTTCTTAATAATTTAGACATTATCTTTTTCCGTCAGGTTTTACTTCTATCCTATTATTACCTAATCTCCAACCCGTATCTGTATTTCCAGGATATGCAGCATCGTCATCAGATTCGAATCTAAAAGCTGCTTGTCTTGACCTAGAACGTAAATCCACTTTAGAAGCTGTACCTGTTACTACATTAGTGCTTTTAGTGGTTAGTGTTTCTCCAGGAGCGTTTCTAGTTTTTAATACAAAGTTTATTTGACCGCCTCCCGCATTATTTAAAAATCTAATATCAGGTATTAACTTAGATATATGAGCAAAATCTTCACCTTCGTTCAAGTCTATATCTGAACTTTCTACAAAAACATTAGTCATAGGATTACCGTCGTCATCGTAACCGTATTCATGTTCATATAAATAATTATTACCTACAGCTCTAGGATAAGGTTCAGTACCCGCGTCTAACCAAGCTGTTCTACTTAATTGACCGTAAGCCCATGCACCTATATCGTAGTTGTAAGAAACATACCTATCTATCTCACTACCGCTACCAGAGGTATAGAACCAACCTACTTCATTAAATTCCTCATTTAAAAAAGCATGGAATTTATAAACCTCTGAAATATTTATATCATTAAAAACATAATTTAAAATCGTACAAGGGACTTTTTGTACCGTACCAGTATAAACATAAAAGTTATCTATAGCCATCCAAAAAACACCTTTCGAGGTTACTATCGCAGCATTAGGTCCGATTAATCCAGTTTCTTTATTAATTAAATTTATACCGAATGTAAAAGGTGGTCCAATAAATTGCATACTGTATAATGAGGTGTCCGTCCAAACTAATATCTCTTGTCTTGCTTTCACTGCTCCAACTATCGTACTGCCCTCTGATAAACTTAAAGCTCCTGCAGTATTAGTTGTTTTAGGCTCCCATTCTGTAACATTATCTTGGTCACTGAATGCGATAAGCATTGGGTCTATATTTCCAGTTCTAGCAGTTCCTGCTATGTTTATGGGGTCTGCTCCCATAACAATCGCATGTTTATCTACCTGAGATACTAAGGTAAATAAACCTACTGTGGGGGCTAAATTAGCCCCTGCTAGGCTCGATAACGCTTTAGCCCTATTATGTTGGTCGTTACTAGCCCATTCTACTCCTGAAGAACTATCCCAAAAGAAAATACCACCGTTTCTAGGATTAATAATTAAATCTTCTCCGTAATTATCATGCGACCATAATCTTAATTGATTTGCAAAAGCTAACGGGCTTGTGCTTCCCCAAGTTGAGTCTCCCCAAGCTCCTGCTCCCCAACCTGTTCCAGATACATAAGTATCTAATCCTATTTGTATTTGATAATATCCTACGGTGTTAGTGCCTCCCGTGCCAGTGTCAGAAGAATTCGCAGCTACTGGTGAAGTTATAGTATAGCTATTTTGATTTATTACAGATTGTACTCGATACCCTACTTGATTTACATAACCAGTTCCTTGATTTAATACATTAGCGGTTATGGCTCCACCTAAACCAGCAGCTCCACTAAAAGATACATAATCACCTACTCCTAATCCATGATTTAAATCATTAACTGTTATAGTTGTTGAGCCATTAGCAGCCGAAAAAGTTACATCACCCGCAGCAGTTGTTTGTCTTAATGGAGTAATGTCATAAAATCCACCCCCCTTTTCTACATAATATTTGTTAGTTGTACCTAAACCTAGAAATTTTGTACCATTTAAATCAGTCCAACCGTGTAATTTTCTACAATTACCTAAAAGAGAGTTATTATTATTTTTTCTCCAACCACCTATTTTTTCTACGTTTTCTTTATTAAAACGTATTAAGTTACCGTCAAACCAACCACCCTCATTACTATAATTAGTACCCTCTCTGTTGATTCCTGGTTTGAATTGTAATTTTAGTAAAGGCATTAGACTACTCTATAATTTATTCCGTCGTATGCGAAACTGTTTTTTCTATTATCTTTAGGACTTACATATGATACATGAATCCAACCACTATCAGGAGTTATTCCATCATAGTATTCTAAAATGACTTGGTCAAAATCTAATTCATTTTTTATATATGCGAATAGCGTTTCGTTGTCTATACCAACGATTTCTATATCTACGGCTTGACCTAAAGTATGTTGGCTAGTGTCACGAGAGCCAAGCTTTCTATTGAGCTCCAAACAGCGGTAACCAGAATTAGGAGTAAAAGGTTTGCCGAAATGATTTCGTATAGGTTCAAGTATTTCCTCACTTAAATTTTTTAAATTATTAAATATTGTTTTGTCAGTAACTCTATTATCAATACCTAGACGATAAGCCATTTGAGATTTCTCAAACTCTTTTAATTTAAAGTGTTTTGATAATTTAGTTTCTGAGGAAAAGTCCATTTGGCTCTCCTAAAACAAAGTGTATCTTACTAGAAACCCTATAGCAGTCAAGGAAATAGTTACAATAAATATTAAGCTATTCCTGATTGTTTTGTTAATTAATAAAATTCCATTTTCTATAGAATCTAATCTACGATAATTTTCTTTCCAACGTTGGTCACAAGCTGCTTCATGAGCACTTAAACGTTTATCTACTTCGTTTACTGTTGCCCTAGCCATTACCACCATTGTTTACAGTAGTCGTAATATGCCTTCATCGCTTTACCTACTGATTGAACGTTTTTATTTAATTTTCTATTTAAATCAGGTCTAATAGCTTTTAGTAATGCCTTACTAATTACTATTATAAATATTATCCATAATAAAGTTTCCATATTGACTCCTACGCTGTACGTTTCCACATATAAACAGTTATAAAAGGCGGCATGTTGTCGTGTGAACCTCCACTTCCTGTATACCCTGTATAATAAGTAGAGGTAGTTCCTCCAGGAGCTAAAGTAGTGTCCTGAAATTCTGTAATTACCGTTTCAGCACCACCATAATATTCAACTCTTGGTGCAGTTTGAGTAGCTTGACTATGTCTGTGTGAAGGTATTTGTGATGCGGTTAATGTAATTGCTTCAGAACCTCCCGTTTCTTCAGCAGAGTTCCATCTTGAGTTAGCACTATGTTGACTAATCACCATTCGACCTTCACCAAATCTAACCCAAGTGCCAAAACCTAATAAAGTATTAGGGTTTGTAGCATTAGTTGCATTCATATAAATAGAACCAACTGGATATATGTTATTTATTTGTGTTTGTAGGGCGGAAGTTACACCATTTAAATATTGAAACTCTGTATTACTAACGGTTCCATTTGCAATTTTTGTAGCGTCTATTGCAGCAGAGGCTTTTATATTAGCGTCTTCTACATTTGTTAAACTATTACCCGTTCCATCTGCGTCAAAAGTTTTATTAGTGAATGTAGTCGTACTTGAAGCAGTTATAAAATCAGCTATTTGAGTTGCTAAAGTACTGCCTCCAATAGTTATGTTAGCTTCTAATTCTAGTTTAGCTAATCCATCATATACTGCGGCACCAGAGCCTAATCCATCGGTAAATATTAATTTAGTGCTACCATTAGCTATAGTTACATTAGCACCAGAACCTTGAGATATAGCTATGGGTTGTCCTCCCGTTGTAGCATTTTCTATAAGAAACATTTTAGAAACTGTATTCGGAGCTATATTTAAAATTTTTGTTACCCCTGATAAACTAGTTACTGACGTAACTTTTATATACATTCCTCTGTATTTGTCAGATACTCCGTCTCCTATAGTAGCTGTTGCGTCTGCATTAGAGCCGAATGTAGCTTCTGTTTGATAGGAGAACGCTTCTGCAATTAATTCTAAATTAGTATTGGTTACCTGTCCCCATGTACCAGACTGGTCACCAGTACCCATCTCATTTAATCGGAGATTGTTTTCATACGTACTTGCCATAGTGCCTCAATTATATGTAATAAAATTTATTTAAGCTACCTCTACCCAATTAGGAGTTTGTGATTCATTTATGTTGCTATAACTAGAAGAATCTGAGGTATCAACATTACTATATCCAGCAGTTTGACTATCGTCTACCAATGACCAAACATTTACATAGGGGATAGCTGAAGTTGCTAAAACAGAATTAGGGATAACTACAGCTTTAGCGTCAATAATTATCTCACCTACAGAACCTGTCATGACATACCCTGTTGGTACTATAGTGTTTGATGTTCTTTGGGTAGCCACAGTAAATCCTGAAGTTGCGGCTAATCCTGTAACTGGTACATCTGAATTAGCTGTAGCAATCGCTGTCCCCAAACTTGAGGTAGCTTCATAACCAGTCACTGAGGTTAAGGAATTAGCTATAGTTGTAGGGGTTCCTACATTAGTTGTAAGTGAACCTACATCTTCTGTATCTTGACTTACTAAGAAATTACATAGTGCTACGAAACTTAAAGAACCTACGGCACCTTCCCCTTCATCTGCTAAAGGTATAGATACATTCGCTTCTGCGTCAATAGTTACGTTGACCGTGCCTACTGTTGCAGATAAATTAGGTAAGATAGCTATTACACCACCATTCACACCAATACCAGCTAATGCACTTGTTAATGCAGATAAAGGTTCATCAGGATTATTTCCATAGTCATCGACTAATGCACTTGCGGAAGGTGTTGCACTTCCTAATGCAGAGGTGCCTAATTGACCAGTAACACTTAAATCGCTTGTAGCAACTATAGTTATTGTACCTAAGGCAGTAGTAGCCGCAGCTACTTCTTCAGTATCTTGGCTTACTAAAAAATTAATTACTGTTATAAAACTTAAAGAACCTAAACCACTAGTACCAACCAGACCTGCTGGACCCACAACTATAGAATTACTTGGTCCTAATGCTCCAAAAGGTTCTTGTCCAAATGCTTTTAGTCCTAACATAACTTTTTATTTTACTCTAATTCTTTCCAAATATTTACAGGAGGAAGAAATAAACTGCTTTTGTATATTTTTTCTGTAAGAATTATATCTCCTGCAAAAGAGATTCTTTCAGAAGATGGCTCATTTTGTTGTATTCTATGTATTTGGTCTGAACTTAATATAATAAAATCGTTAGTTTTTAAAAAATATTCAGTTTCTAAATTATTTGAATCAGTTAAAACTAAAGATAATTCTCCAGTATTTTCTGTATAAAATACAAAATTAAAATGACAATAACCATGTTTATGTGGATTGAAAGGAGGTGTAGCATTTTTAATTATGTTTATTGACCAAGATTGAACTAAATATTTTACATATTTATTTGAAACTTTAGTTTTTTCTAAAAGGTACTCATCTATCTTTTTATTCACTTTGTTCAAAACACTTGGAAATTGAGCCACAATATTTGGAATATGTTGTTCGGAGCTTCCTTCATACTGCCTAGCAAAAGTATTTAATAGGTCTTTTTCTTCGTCTGTTAAATCTATTGTTGATTGCCAAATCATGGAAGTATTTTAAAAGGCACACCATTATTTTTTACTAATCTAGCTACCAATATCTGTTGTTGAAATGCAGTTCTTTTTGCATATTCTTTCCACCAATTAAGTTTTTCTAATTCTTTTTCCATCTTGCGGTAAAATGAAAAATCAGCATTTACATCAAGCCCTAATTCTTCTTTAACTATGTGTAGTGGCTCATGTAATCTATCGTGCCAATTTATTGATAACATCCAAGGACATCTTTTGCCATTTCTATATGCTTTCCATATTATTTTAATAATATCGTAGTGATGTAGTTTTAATGAATGTACTTTTCTTACCCTCCACCTTAAAAGAAGCAAACCGAAAGGGTGTCTTAAAAACTCTAATAAGGCTCCAACTAAAGAAAAAAAGATTATTGTAAAAAAACTTCTACGAAAACTTTTAGCAATCGTAAAAGTTATAACAGATATTTCTCCCATAGTTGTGTTTTTTAAATCAAAAAAGAAATGTATTAAGTCATGTTCTGCAAATATAGCCGCCCAGAATTTCTTTTCTTTTTCAGTAAGTTTAAAATCTTTTTTATTTTCTTTTGCTATTTTTAATCCATCTTTAAACAAATCTTTATCATAATCAGGTGACTCCCAAAAATCTTTCAAAGCTGCACCAAGCGTTCCTCTCAAAAATTTACCTTTAGAAACTACATCTCTAAGACTTTCTTGTTCAAAAAATGTTTTTGCATAGTTTAGTTTTTCAAATCTTTTTAAAAGTCTTTTATTTGATTTAATATCAAAGTGGTGCATAAGTTCTAAAACTATATCTATCACTCCTGGCTCGTTTATATTTTCATTTGATTCAGTTTGTGCGAACCATTTTTTTACTAAGCTAGATTCGTATTTAATTTTTTCTATCATTTTTTATAAAACCTAATTATTTTAATTTTTTCGTTACCTGTATTTTTTACTAAGTAGTGTTCTTTAGTAAGTTTTTTACAATCCCACTGTTTAAAGTAATGTGTGATATTAACATTACCATTACCTGAGTCTATAACTTCGCAATCGCCAGATGTAAATAAATAACACAGTTGCCCTTTTCTATCAGAAAGTTTTATTTCTCCTGGATGTAATATAAGTTGCTCTACTTCCCAACCTGCTTTCCACCGTGACTGTAAAGGTAAAAAACAGATAAATATTGTGTTGTCTTCTATAGCTTCAAGATAACTGTGGTCTACTTTCCACTCCCACTCCATAACTGACTTTGTCCACTCAGGGGTTTCTTGGTCTTTCCAATAAATACTTCCATAAGTTTCTTCACAGGCTTCTAGAGCTTCGTCAGAAATACCGTCTGGTAAATCTGGTGGTGGGTAATTGTCTACTAAATTTATTATTTCAGGGTGCGTTGGAGGTTGAAGACCTAAATAAACTCTCCAATCTTCTACAGTCACACCTTGACCTCTTAAATCGGTGTAACTTTTAAAAGCTCCAGAACAATAAAACCAACAGTGTAGTGATTTAATTAATTTATCTGACTCTGGATGGTGGTCTATATAATCGTGATTTAGTACCTTTAAACTTCTACGACCTATTTTATCTCCCTTATTTCCAACTAAAACAGCAAGTTGAAATTCATTATCTATAGTATGTCCTGGAACTCCTTCTAAACCTGTAAAATCAAATATTGTGTCTAGTATGTCTCCTTCTAAATCATGTTCTGATGACATTATATCTCCTCCGAGTTTATTGTTGGTGGGTTTCTTACAAGTTTGTGTGTTTCTTGTATTGTAGGACTTTTTATTTTAGTAAATAATTCGATTTGTAGTTCCTCCTCCGTTTTACTATCTTCTAAAACTTTAACTTTAATTTTAAGAGTATTCCAGTATGTACATGCAAATTTTATTTCATCTTTAGTTTCATAAAAAACTTTTAAATCTTTTGGTTTCATTTAGTTTCATTAAAAATAAAAAGTTAGTGCCATTGAGCCACTGAAATTGCTATACACCGTCCCAAGCGTACCGCCAAAAATCATTTGCGTGAAATTTCCTACAGTAGCGTTGCTTTGATGACTTTGATACCCCGTAGAAACATTTGAACCATTTGCACTCCATGAATTTGTGCCCTGCCATTGACTTGCTAATAATGCGGAACTAGCCCCTTCTTGTGCGTTTTGTATATACGTAAATGGATAACCAGTTTGTCCTCCAACGAACCCAAATGCTTGTCCGTAATGCCCACTTACACGAATAATTATTTGCGGTGTTCCGAAACTTCCAGCATTAGGACTAGTAATTCTTGAATTTGTAGTATAGAAAGACCAAATAGTAAAACCACTATTAACAGGAGCAGCTGTTCCTCTAAAATGATTCATCTGTATAGCTCCAGAGGCAGGTATATTTCCTGCATTACCCGCTATATCTCTACCTGCAAGTTTTGTTACAGCAACTCCACTTGAAGACCCGAATGCTGGAACTTCTGTAGTAGCAAATGAAGTGTGGTTAAAACCGCTTGATATTTGTTGGTAACTATACGTTCCTAGTTTTGTAGATACGTTATAATTGGTGGTGACAGTTTGTACGGTAGGATATATTGTTGTTGAAGTTGAGTTACTTGCTATACTTCCTGAATAGTATTCACTTATAGATATAGGATTAGTACCCCCAAACTCAGTTTGTACTTGACTTAATGATATTGAGCCTGAACTAGATAAAGCCATTACTTATCCTCTAATTCATTCAATCTTCTTTCCATATCCATGATGGTAGCTGACTGTAATTTTACATAGTCATTTAAAGTATCTATTTCTTTTTGTTGTTCTTTTATAGCTTCGACTAATAAACCTACTGTGTTGCCATAACGAATGGCTAAAAATTCTTCTGACTCCTCGCCATTAATCTCATTATCTATAGTTTCTGAAGTATAAACTGCTTCTGGTAATACCTTTTCTAAATCTTGTGCTATAAGTCCTGTACTTTTCTTCCCATCTTTTTTGTAAGTAAAAGTAACACCTTTTAATTGTTTTATTTTATCTATAGCATTATTTATAACTTCTACATTTTCTTTTAATTTTATGTCAGAAGCATTACCAAAAGCCGTGATATCTCCATTAGCAGTTACATTTCCACCATTATCTGCAACGAATGTATTAGTACCTGAATTGCTTCGGTGATAAAGATTTCCAACAGTTTGTATATAACAATGATTGGCATGAAATTGAATTTTTGCCGATTTTTCTCCAGTCCAATTTCCATAATTTCCTTCAATATCAGTACCTGCGACTATATCTAAACCTCCATTTAAATTTAATCTACCTGCATCAGACATATCAAAAAATCCAGCAGTTATAGTTGAGCCACCATCATTACCATTAAATTTTATGTCTTTATCTTGAATAAGAGCATCTATGTCAAAATCACTACTGTTGTTCGCAAGATTACCCCATTGAGTTCCTGCGTCTTTTAAAGCTATATTTCCACCATCAACATCTAAAGATAAATTATCCGCAACATCAATGGTCATAGAACCAGAAGCATTAGATATATCATTACTAGCAGCAAGTTGTATACCACCGCCTTGAAGTATTCTAAATCTCTCCGTATTATCTGTAGAAAATAAAATAGGTTTTGCGTCTTTTCTTTCTAAAGATGAATAGTTAGCAGTATCTGTATAAATTACAAATTGTCTCGTTCCTGGACCAGACCCCATATCAATTCTGGAAGCTTGGTTTCCATCCATTTGTATACTAGCTACATTTGTTTGCTCTGTCACAGCAAGAACTGTTCCTACTATGCCTAATCCCATAGGATTAGTACCTCTACTACCTATAGCTACATCTGAACTTCCAGAGCTTGGGTCAAAGAAAACAGCTTTACTTGCAGGTAATGTACAAAATACATCTTTAAGCCCTGCAGAGAAATTTACAAGATTATCAGAATTTGTGCTGCTTATAACGGTGGTTCTAGATAAAGTGTCTGGAGAAGCATCAGTAACTGTGCCTATACCTATTTCGAACTCATTGAGCGTTGTATGAGCAATAGCATAGTAAGTAGAATTAGAATTACCTATTCCTGCTACAAAACTTTCAAAACCTGTTTCTGCACCATCTAAATCGATTGTGCCCGTGCCAGTAGTAGCAGTGGTCTCTTTTACCCTATCGTTTAGGACATGAGCCATGCTCTTCTCCTACGCTATTCTTATAATAGCTGTACTCGCTGCTGCTGCTGGAAACTGAATAGTGAAATCACCATTAGTAGAAGTTTTATCTCCACCAAAATCTATACTAGCTACTGATTTATTAGAATCAGAACTGTTATAAATTAAACAACCTCTAGCGGTTATTGTGGCACTACTAAAAGTTAAATCTGCAAAATCTGTAATCGCAGTAGTTCCATCAGCTGACGGAGTAACATTAGTAAGAGTTCCTCCACCTGAAGTATAACCAGTACCAGAAACTTCATTAGTAGTTGCAAAAGCTGTAGTTGAAGCCCCTAAAGTAGCAGAACTTGTAAAAAGTGCTAATTTAAAAGTATCTCCACTACTGTTAGTAAAGTTATGAGTACCAGTTAAAAGCTCAGTTTTGAAACTAGTTGTCAAAGTTGAAGTTATTGCCATGTCAAAGCTCCTTTATAATTTTTGCTAAATCACCGTGACCTTGTTTATTTAACATCTGAGTTACAGTTGTTCTATCACTCATGATAGCTTGGTTCATATAATAAAGTATTGTCTGATAAATAGCTACCTTGAATGCTTCAGCTTGTTGCCTAACTTCAGGTGTAGCATTTTCAGAAATACCGCAGATTTTATCAGCACATCTTTGAGCCCAATAATCTGAAGAATGTCCTTTGTTATTTTCAGTTGCTACTGAAATGTCCCCTATATTACTTTTTACTTCTATCTCAAACATTTGATGATTGTCTTGGTCTTTCTAATCTATCACTATCGTTCCTTGCTTCATCCCTCATGCTTTTATACTCTCCTAAAGATTTCAATAAAGCCACTGCTTCTTGATATTTACTTTCATAAAGTCCAATAGTATTAGGGTCTTGTTTCATAAACACCGCTGCTTCAACTAAAGCTCCAAATAACAAAGCGTTTGGAGCATTATCAGAAAGCCATGTAATACCATTATCTAATCCTGCTGTTAAAGAAGCAGGTCTATAGTAGTAATTCAATTCAAAAGAAAAATTAGAATTAGGACTAGGGGCTAGGATAAAAGTATTATCATCGAATAAACCATAGTAAAGAGGTTCTCCAGTAGTACTCGGGTTTGGAGTATAGTCTCTTATAAATGATACGTGTTTTATTAACAAATAATTATAGTTACTACTAGAATCTATTAGAGCTAAACTGTAAGGAGCTAAAAAATCAGTAGGGGTTGACAGATACGTATTACCTGAAGTGCCTGTACCTGTTACATTTTTTCTAAAAACTGGTAATTGTACTGTTTTTAAAATTCTTTCTTCTGTTGTTTTTATAAAGTTGTCTAAGTTATTTACGAAAGAAGTTTCAGAATAATCAGAGTAATCCTGAATGGCTGTTTTTAATTGTGCGTAAGTAAAACTCATAATTAAATTATACTCTGATTATGGAGTATTCGCTTGTCCTCCCATACCAGAATGATTTGTACAATAATAATAAAGGGTTGGAGCTCCTACCGCAACTACTATTTGTGTGTAAGCTCCAGAGCTTCCAGGAGTACCGTTTGTAGTTACACCAGTTGTATACTCACTTCCTCCTCCGTGACTTCCGTTAGCGGTAGTTGAAAATCTTAACGGGTGGTTTGAATTACTACTATCTGATTGGTCAAATCTATATGTGTTTCCTTCAGATAAATTAAGGGTTGGGTAAACAACTCCATCTATAAAGAATCTGTTTCCTCCAT
>Ga0163109_10003830_pt1 | contig 11485 bp, 8 predicted proteins | sample CRUFie1St13metaG_FD_108704 | JGI IMG/M metagenome (GOLD analysis project Ga0163109, IMG submission 108704) | Marine microbial communities from the Costa Rica Dome - CRUD Field 142mm St13 metaG | ecosystem: Environmental > Aquatic > Marine > Oceanic > Photic zone | place: Costa Rica: the Eastern... | reverse complement strand
CGATAGAGCCGTTAGAAAACTCAACCGACTGCTTGTTGTTAGATATAATTTCTGGCATCAGCAGCCAAGACGGAAGAGATCTTATGGCAAACTTTACTTTTCTAATAAAGTTTTGAGCGACCGCCAGTTTAGTAGCGATGACAAGAATATTTTTATCTTTATAAAAAATAGACAGCCAAACGGCATATGCAGCTACTAATGTAGACAATCCAAGCTGTCTACTTTTTACTATTACATTAAAGCGGTGATCATTAAATTGAGAGACGCAATCATCTTGAAAGTCATACGTGTTAAAAGGAAGTGTTCCTTGAGTAGCATGCTGAATCTTCACGTACTTGTTGAAGAAGTACACTGGATCTTTTCCACACTTTATTATCTCTTTAACTTGCCTTTGCTTCGTGGAGGGAGGCATTACTCTACCTCAAGATGCACATTCAATCTGTAGTACGCTACTTTTCTAGGAGTGTGTGGATTTACACTCACTAGTTGCACATCGCTGTCTCTAGATTTTTCTTTTACTTTAATCGCTCTTCCAACTCTTTGCTTAAATTGAGCTTTCATTTCTTTTAAAGCTTTTTCAATACACTCATTGCCATCTTTTTCGTGTGAAGACATCTGTTTCTGCATTGATTCTTCGCTAGCAAACTGTATCACTGACATGAACTTTAAAATCAAGGCGTTTCCATGCAGTGCAGACGTAACCTTCATAGTCTGGCTCGAATAACCAAATGTGGTGTTAAAAATCTGCCCTAATGCAGACACTTCTTCAGAATTAAGCATAATATTCTCCTAGAACTTATATATGGGTTTAAACACCTTTTTTAATCTAGAAACCCAGTCTTTTAGTTCTTCTTCACTAGGTTTCCAGTCTTTTCCGTATAAATTTAAATTTACTTCAACAAATCCAACAAAACAGTCTTTACAAGCACCATGTGCATATGCAGTCTTCGTATCCTCTATATCTCTAAGAACGAACCCGCAGTAACTGCAGTGGGAAGGGACTTTTTTATCCCTTTCACAAATATAAGTATTAAAAAAATCATTCATAAACTATTAAAGAGTTTTTACCCTTGCTCCGAATATCAAAAACATTATCGACTGTATCCTTGATAGCATCGATATGAGAAATTACTAAGATATGTCTAAACCACTTTTTAAGACTTATCAAAAGGCGACTGCAGGCCTCTATATTTCCATCGTCTAGAGCGCCAAATCCTTCATCTATTATAAGAATATCTGACTTTGGTAAATTAGAAACATTTATTAGAGCAACCCTGATCGCTAGAGAAGAAAGCATTTTTTCCATACCGGATGCACATTCAATTATTCTTCTAGAGTCTCCGTAATTTATAAATACGTCTAGAGCGTTAGAAGAATTTTCCGCCTCTATCTCCACAGTAAACTCAACTACGCCATGGAGTATTTTTTCTATTTCAGCATTAATCACCGGAAGCTGACTACTCATTATTTTTAATAGAATACCCTTTTTATCCACTCCCTGCATAAAGGCTGAATATGCATTCCATTTCTTTTTAAGCTCAGCGTACTCATCTCTTTGTTTTTCGTAATCGCTAAGCTGCTGTTGAATTAATCCAATCTTTTCGCTAAGTCTAAGTCTCTCCGCGTCAAGAAAGTTTGAATTGTTTTTTAAGCTCTTAAACTTAGTTTTCAACCTGGATATTTCAGATTTTTCAGAACTCTTGTCAGCGTTAAGCTTCATTCTAGAAAGCTTATTTTTTTCACTCTCTAAATTTTTTGAAAAAGTAGAATCTCTAGCTTCTGACTCTCTTAGGGAAACTAAAACATTTCCTCTAGAGAGTTTTAAAGAAGACTCCCTCACTAGGATATCTTCGTATTTTTGTATCTTTTCTTCAAGAGATTCGCCTACAATCTTTTTGAGGCTTCTTTTAATAGCGCTTAGGTTTTTAGATACTTCTTTTACAATAATTTTTTGATCTGGTATCTTATTTTTAGCAAGATGCGAATCCTTTATGAACTTGCATTTTGGATACTGGTCACCGCATGGAACAACTTCAAGCGTGCTAGCTTTTTTTTCTTGATTCTTTAGTAAAGTTTTCTCTTTATCAAGCTCAAATTGTATATTGTTTAAATTAGTTTCTATATCTCTCTGTTCCTCGAGTTTTTCTTTCAACTCCTCGATAGGAAATTGCTCTTTTATAGAAGATATTTTTTCTAACTTAGTCTCTGTTTCTGATATCTTGTTAGAGAAGTCTTCAATCTCTTTCTTTGTTTTTTCTCTACGCTGTTTTATAGAACTAATAAGTTCTTCTTGTTCTTCTATCTCTTCTAGCGTGTAAGAATCAGCATTTTCATGCGTAGCTAATAGAACTCTGATTCTTTCCATTTCTTCTCTGTTGCTTTTAACTTGAGTTTCCGTTTCAGAGCGATCAGTAGTTATATTTTCCAGCTCTATTCTCTTGTTTCTTATAACAGTAGCCCAATCTCTGTCAGGAGCGGCTTTCATAGAGCCTTTTAACTGATTAAATTCATCTTTAGATATTTGATGCATCCTCTCAAATATACCGAGATCTAAAAATTTTGTCAGTATTGCCTTTCTAGCCGTGGCTCCATTCTTTATAAAATTGTTCATGGATCCCTGGCTAGCTAAAGAAGTCAATAAAAAGTTTTCTGGAGTTCCAACTAAGTCTTTCAGATCTTTTTCAGTCTCTCTTCTCTGTTCGCCACTCATATCTCCTATTTTTTCATTAGACTGATTGACTCTCCATAAGTTTAAAGAAGTAGTAGCTGAAGTCTTTCCAGCACGGCTAGTATGCTTAACTGACTGTCTCTCCACTCTATATGGATTTCCATTTATATTGACATCCAGCTCTACACTGCAATAGCCTTTTCTAGAGTTAATGATGTGGAGATTTTTTACTGAACCTCTATCCGTAGTATTAAAGAGACCGTACATTATTGTACCCGGGATGGAAGATTTTCCAATTCTGTTCTTTCCAAAAATACCTGTTATTCCGGAAAACTTTTCAAAGTCAATAACATTTCCAGTACCATACCCAAAAGTGTTGTCAAACTTCATCTTCTTTAAAGACCATTTAAGGTTCTTTCTAGTTTCTCCCTTTATAGCTTCTGAGGCTACTCTCTTTGTTATATTTTCTAGAATATCTTTCTCTTCAGAGTTTAAGACAAAAGTAGAGGTGTAATCGCTCATGAGCTTTACATGAGTTGAAGGATTTAATAAGTCATTTTTCTCTAAAGTAGTATCACCAAACTCTAGCTTCTGATCTTGGTCTTTTTCGAAATCCCACTTAAAAACTACTTCGGTAGCGTTGTAGCTTAATTTAAGCTCGTTGTAGAGTTGTTTTATTTCGTTTTGTGGAATAGTCTTATTTGACCTAACTCTAAATCTTCCAAACTGCATTGATTCGTCTAAATTAGATATTGTGCTTTCCACATCTCCTTCCCACTGAATCGTGTAGAAAGAGAACCTATTCTCTACTGGAATAAATTCGTAACTAAATTCATTCTTACCGCTTACTTCCCATACTAAAAACCCTTTTTCTAAATCTTCACCGTAGTTTTGCTGTATAAAGGAACCCGGATAAGCAACGGTCTCTTCTTTATTCAAAAACTGAAACTTGTGGATGTCTCCTAGAAAAGCATAATCATAGTCTTTAAAGAAGTCTACGCTAACTTGGTCTTCTTCAGTAATTTCCCAATCACTATCTATTTTTGACCCTTGAACTGGACCATGATACAAAGCGACATTTATAGCGTCGTCTATTGTTTTTATTGATCCCCAGTTTTTTTCGTCAAAGCAGGAAAATACGCACCAGTTTAAGTTGTATTCTTCTAGATAGTAATTTCCAGAATTCTTATATAGGAATATATTTTCATTTCTTATAGCTTCCACTATAGGAGAGATTGCATCTTGCCTGTCTTTATTTAGTATCAAGCCATCGTGGTTACCTAAAATCAGATGAACTGGAGCTATATCTGACATAGTGTTTAGCCACCAAACTAATATCTCTATCAGCTCTGGAGAAATCCCTTGAGTCTTTGAGTGAACTATATCTCCACCGACATATATGATATCCGGCTTTATTTCTCTTAGTTTTAAAAAAGCTTTTTCGAAAACTTCTCTATATTCTTCGTGTCTTGATAAACCCCTAAAGTGTATATCAGCGAAGTGCGCACATTTAAATCCCATAAATACCTCAGATAATAGACCCAGATCTAATACTAGAAATAAGATTTAGTATTCTATGATCTTTTTCGAAAATCTTTGCGCTAGCTTTTCTTTTTAAAAATTCGCCTTTAGACATAGCACCAACATCCTCATAGCCATTACAATCTAATATTCTAACACAAATACCGTAAGAGTTCAATAATTCAGCAATCTTATACATTTTATCGCTGATATCTGGATCTAATGCAAGGCAAACAGGGGTGTTGTTCTTAATAATCTTTCTAAAAAGCGCATGATCTTCTTTTAAGCTAGATCCTAACAGGCAAACAGAGTTATCGTCAGCCTTTGTTAAGTCAAAAGGGCCTTCAACAAGAGTTACTTCTTTTTTGAAGTCAATGTTAAACTCGTTAAAAATAATTGTCTTTTTAGGGACCTTAGAGTTTATATACTTCATTCTCTCTACTTTTTCTATAGTTCTAGCAACATAGTAATTTAGATTTCCCTCAGAATCAAAAGAGGGCATAATCACTCTTCTTCTAAATCTTCCACTAGTAGTGGCACAAAATTTAAAATACCACAAATCTTTTTCTTCTACACCGCGATCTTCTAAGTATTTTAAGCAAGCTCTTATGTCTGGATCTGGGTGACTAAGGTTTTCTGCCAAGAATACAAAGTTTCTTGGCATCTCTAACTGGATTTGTTCCTCTGCGGTTTGCTCAGAATTTTTTACTGAGTTTTTAAATATTGAAATCGATTCTTCAAGAAAAGCTCTTTTGAATCTTGAGACAAGATTAGATACTCCCCTACCAGAGACGTCGCAAACCCAACAGTTATATTGCTGAGTCTCTAACTCTATGATTAGTTTCTTTTTAGAAGAGCCATGAGACTTACATTTCTTGTTGGGACAACAGACATCTACATTATTACTATTTGGGTCTTCTCGCAAAGAACCGAAAACTTTTCTTAAGAACTGAACTTTTCTATTTTTTAACAACCTGACCTCAAGAGAAAAAACTGGCAGCAATTACATATGCATCTGCCATATCATAACACTCTTTTGTTAAAACTTCATTTCCTCTATTAGGTCCACCTTTTAAAATTTTTGTAGGCCAATCGTATTTACCTAAATCTTTCTCTACAAAATCTAAAACCTGTTGCTTCGTATCTTTACCAGATTTTCTGTCTATTTTCAAGCCTACCATTTTTCTAGCAGCATTTACGTTAACAAATTCAGGCTCTATTTTAAAAACCTTCGCAGAAAGGTAAGTACAAATCCCGTTAAACCTCGCTAGCGTCACTATTGTTTTAGCGCTTGATAAACCAGGCCTGAAAGCTTGCAAGTTTTCTTCTATCAACACTCTCTCAATCTGGAAAGTTTCTTTAATTTGTAGTATTTTTTTTCGAAAAGACTCTGACTTACTTAGAAGTTGTTTCTCTTTAGAAAGGCTTAGGAAATCTAATTTAACCAGATTTTTTTGTTTATCTAAGATACAAAAGCCGACGGTACTAGTTGATATATCTAATCCAAGAATCATTCTCTAATTATAGAAATTAAAAATCCATTTTAAACTTAAAAACATATTTATCATTCTGCTTCCTCACTATCGGCCTTGATAGATTAACTTTACCAATAATGTTTAAGTTTTCGTCGTGGATATTCATGTTAGTTATAAGATTACAAGTCAGTTGACTATCAGACGGCAAGTTGGTTGGGGCTAGAGGCTTAAAGCTTGGATTAGAGGAAGATACTGCCTCCTCTGCAGAAATAGGAACTCTCATCTCTAACACATGAACATTCCTTTGGCCCTTAAACTTTACATTAAATTGCTCTACTCCAAAAGGGGGAATACTAGGGTTAGTTAGACAAACTATACCTTCTTCGTAAAGAATGTTTCCTGCAGATGCCCAGATAGGATGGCTGCCAGAAGAATTACAGCGATAAACATTGCCTTTTCCATTATCTTTAAACTTCATCTGCATCTTTCCTGCTGAGCCTGTAACAGCCATATCAGAAAGGTCCAAACTTTCTTCTTTTATCAAGTCTCCATAGAATATGTTAGATATATCAAAAAATGTGATCTCGTTTGAATCTGGGTCTCTTGTTCTGTTTAAAACTGTTAAAGTAAAAGCACTCTGAGTTCCATAAACAGAACTTGGATCATTTCTCGCAATTATATTCTGAGCATTGCTAACAGTTATCATTTGGCCTATCTGGTCTTCTTCGAAACCGGCAGCTCTAGCAACAGCAGCCTCGAAAGGAGTTAACATAGACGCAATGCCGTCGGCATTTATATTGAATTTTTCGCTATCTAAGTCAGCCTCGGTGAGTATAGAACTTTTGAGATCTGCGTCTAAGTCCATCATATTTCTTAAGCTCACAAATCCCGGACTATACAAGCCAGCATCATCAACAAAATATTTACCCTTAACATCCTTCGCAGAAGTGTTGTTTGGCTCAGTAGCTAAACTACTAACTATCTCAACTGCTCTATTGTCAAGAATTCCAAGCTTTGGATCTAAGTCTCCTAGATCGCTTGGCAGCACTGTTAAGTTTCTCTTTCTATTTTCAGGGCGAAGATATATTGCATCTGTTGCTGGAATAAAATCAAAATCATCTTCAGAGAAATTTTCAAAAGTTCCATTCGGAGTAGTCGAAGACAAGTTGTAGCACAAAGCCTGCGTCATATTTACGAAGTCGTATGTGTAGTTCTCTAAATTGATCATTCTGCCGCCTTGGCCGAACGACATGTTTAGATTAAAAGGAGTAAAACTGCTTGAAAAATGGCTCTGTGAAACTGTGAAGAGCATTCTTCTTCTCTTAGTAAACGGAACAAAATAAGGGGGTAGATAAAAAAGCATTCCGGGATCAGAGAAGGAGTAATAACCATTTATAGCAGTATCGTCAATTTCTTCGTCTGAGCGGTATCTGTTAAATATTCTAATCTCTTGAAGCTCTGCATTTAGTGGCGCGTCGAATATGTGTCTGATGTTTTCGTTAGTTTCTATATCGAGAAGATTCTCTACTCCGTTAGTAGAAGAAGAACCAGAATCAAAAAGAAAAGATGTTTTATTTACTGTAGAGTTGTAATTACCGAACCTAGAGTTTTCACTCGACACTTTAAATATTTCAGACACAAAATTTCCTTGTGCGCCCTCTTTTCTTTGCTGAGGAGTTACTCTAGTGGCACTAGTTTGTAAAATATCTACTGTGTAATCGCTTGCGACATCTAAGTCGACTACAGATTCATTTTTGTTTTTATTAATGATGCTAGCTTGGAAACCGTTAGAAACGTTATTAAGCTTAACGTTATCAGAAAAATTTATTAGATTTTTTTTAGTAAGAGGAGTAGCTCCATCTGTCAAAGTAACAGAGACCGTACCTCCAGCAGGTGGGATTGCTCTTAATAATATCTTTCCATTAGTATCATCTCTAGCAGAGACGTACGTGCTCAAACCAGCTTTTGAATTAATCTTTGTTATAAGATCAGAAGTAGAATTTTCTTTTGGAGAATTTCTAAATTCGCTATCTTGCAAGTCGGCAAAATCATGCGAAGCTGAGTCTACACAACTAAACAAGTACGTATCAACAGCGCCACCGTTTACAGAAACTTCAATTTTGATCTGGCCACCTACATTGTTAGGGCCTGTAAATTCTACGCTTCCCCTGCTTACAGTGTCACCATTGAGAGCATTTACTAACCTCGTAGCTAAAACGAAAGAATTTGCACTATCTTGAAGATATACAGTGTCAGCAGCATTTTCGTCTACCGTGGTTAAAAATATTCTTCTAGTTTTTAAACTTGCGCTTTGCCTTATGTTTACATCCATAAAGCCAACTCCAGAAGTTATACTAGCATTAGAGTTTTTTGCTGACCCACTCAAGATAGTTATTCTATCATCATCATCTGCACCAATATCTGAATTAGTTGCTTGATAGTGATTTCCAACTATAAGTGCAGAAGGTAAGTCTTCTAAAGTAGAAAATTTTTCTCTCAAAGATATCTCTGTCCCTGGTATAGTAAAATCTCCAGCTTTTTTTCCATTAATGTAAAAGTTTCCTGTATAATTGTTTTGCCTTTGTCCACCCCACCTAATGGCGCAATAACTCCAATGATCTTTTATAATGTGCCCATCTTCAGACATGTGAGTCTTAGTAACAATGCTTCCACCTTCTCCGTCTGGAAAAGTAACGTTTGACTGCGCTGCTTTTCCTGCGTCAGTATTAGCGTTATTAAAGTTAAACATCTTGGTCGGCCTTTGAGAGTCGGTGTCAAGTTGAATAACTAACCTAAATGAAGTTGGTCTACCAAGCTCGTCTTTTTGAGAGCCTGAAACTAGAGATATGGCAAAACAGTTTGGTAAGTGTAGTATAGTTCCTGGCTCATAGTGATCGGATGAAGAGTCGGTTGTGTATCTCGGATTAATATAAAACTCATAGCAGAAAGAAGCAGAAGCAAAATACCTAGATGGTTTTGAACCAGATATTGGAACAGGATATATCAAAGCGCTGTCGCTTGGAACATTTGATGGATGCGCCGCGGAGGAAGTAAAAAAGTTTAAACTATGGTAATTGGTAAAACCAAAATTCATAGGCCTTTCATATTCGCCGGTGTAGAAAGGAAGCAGGTTCTTTATGTATGCGGATTTTCTCATCGTGTTCGCGTTAAACCGGTGAGGCATATTAAATCTATAAACTATAAGCTTTTTGTCGTTTTCTAAAGATTGGCTTAAGGGAGATACAGCATCAAAAAAAGCTTGCATTTGCGGCTCGATAGTAGGGTTTTGCATACCATCTTCGTCTACTGAACTAGAAGACTGATCTCTACCGTCTCTGTTTCTAACTTGACCGCTAGAAACGTCCATAGATTCTCTTATATCAAAAATATACTCTTCTAAGCCCTCTGATATCTTTTTTATCGAGGTTGGACGTTCAGCAAATAAAAATACATCGCCAGTTATTCCTGCGGAAGAAGAGGAAAAATTTTGGCTTGGATGCACTCTGACAGAATTAACTTTTATATCTTCAGGAAATATTGGTATGAGTGCCATTTTAACCTCTTAGAAATCTAGACGCACTCTGATAGTTAGATCCTTCTCATCATTTTTCTCTATCGGTCTAGAAAGTTTTGCGACCGCTAATAAATCATCAAAGTCTCCATAAAGACCTACAGTAGTTATGTAGGAAAATGGCTTCTCTAAAGCGTTGACGCTAGAGTCGGTGACTACTATTTGTCCACGATCGTTTACGTAAGTAGGGTTTGAAGAATAGTTAAACTCGTCAGGAGAAGCCCTTAAGAAATATATTGTTGAATTAATCTGAGTCTTGTTTTGAAATGTGATAGCAGTACCAGCGTCACTTCCAAACCTAGTGTTACATATATGATTTACGATATTGTCTATAGATCCAGAAGTGAAAAAATAAGGATAAAAATAATCAGTCGCTTCATTCGCAGAATCTGCGTTCATTCTTGGCGCGCCACCTGCAGTTTGCTCGCTTGGACCAAAAATAGCCTTTCCTCTTGGAACGGGACCCTGCTTTCCACTAGTAAATACGCTCTTAGCCGAACCGGTAGAAGTAGTGTCGGTCATAGCATCAATTACGCCATAACCTAAGTTAGATGGATTCATAACTTTTGTAGCATCTAAGACGACTGTACCGTGATCATAGTATATCAAACCGACAGTTTCGTTAGTAGCATCTGCTCTTCTAAGCTCTCCTACCTCGCCGCCAACATGCGTAGGCCTACGACTTGAAGCTCCGAAGTCTGTGTATATTCTCTCGTTTGTGCCCTGATTTTGAAAAAGATTATCTATAAAATCTGTTCCGTTTGAATGCTCCATGCTAGCCAACTCATGCTTCATTCTCATTGCAAAAGTCTCTCTTTTTATACCATCTCTTACAAAGAGTCTATGAAATGTTATAAAAATTGCTGCATCTATCCTGTCGGCCGGTTCGCTTGAGTCTGCTTTTCTAAAAAAAGAAACGTCTGGATTTCCTCGAAGAACCGAGGCAAATTGTTTATAGATGTTGACTTTTTCTCTTATCATAAGACTGGTTTGGGTATATCTTCTTTTTCTTGCCGTATCCCCAGATACATAAACTTGAGGATTAGGCTTTCCCTCTCTAGTGTTGGAAGATCGATCTGTAAGAAAAGTAGTTCTAGGACAGAATCCAAAAGTTATATCAAACATGCTGTTAGCTGTTTGGAGACTAAAATCTTGATCAAAGACTGTCTGGTAAAGAGAAGAAGTGACTCCAGGACCGATGCTAGAAGTTACAAAAACTTCGTAAGATTTTCTAGAATTGGATCCAGATACGTCTTCTCTAACGATGTCAACTAGCTGGTTTAAAATTGATTTTGTGTTCTTTATATCGTTGCTGATTAGTGATTTAAAAACTGCCACTTATTTACTCCAAAAAAAAATGATAACTACGTGGTAATAGCGTTTGACCTCGTGTCAGTAGAGTATGCTAGTCTTACCACTATGCTATGGCTAGCGCCGGTTAGTAATCCAGTCACTGTAACTACTGTTGTAATTACACCACCGATGCCAAAAGTGCTAAATATAGTCTCGTTTAGTGAGGGCTTTGCTTGAAGCTTGAAGACGCACCTTGGAGATCCTGTTTGTCCACTAGCTGTAACTCTATAGGCACCGACTTGATCGCGCTCTGAAAGATATGCTAGCGGCAACTGCTGGTTTTGACTACCAAGAACTTGCAAAAACCGATTTGACGCTTTTATCATAAAAACGCTCTCTCTAAGGTCTAGAGGTATTAAGTCCGGAGAGCCACCAGCATCTTGCTTTAAAGAAATGCTAGCTCTGTTAGGGGTTCCACCCCGATTAGTATTGACGACTACTAAAGCGTCGCTAGTTGTTATTTCAGATCTATTTGCTATAATAGAGTCAGAGTCTTCTGATAATTGCACATCAGATAATCCAGAAGAGTCCGCCGTATTTATAAGTATTGGCACAAACTGCGCTGCTTGATTAGACTGACTTACTAGCTTGTATTTAAGAGCATGCATAGAATGAGTTTGAGCTTCAAAAATTGGAGTATTTTTCTCTATTTTTTCTCTACCAACCGTGAGTCCAAACTTCTTTATTATGCTATAGTCTACTTCGTCGTCTCCGAAAGCAAACTTTACAATCTGGAAAGAGCTGTCATTTTGAGAAAGTCTTAACCTGCCAATATCAGTCAAAACAGCGTCTACTATAATATTGTTCGTACTGTGATCTAAAAAGCCCATTTCTTCTCCAATCTTCAATTTTTAAATATACTTTAACAAAAAAAAAAGTAAAACTATCGATGAGATT
>Ga0163109_10003828_pt1 | contig 11488 bp, 9 predicted proteins | sample CRUFie1St13metaG_FD_108704 | JGI IMG/M metagenome (GOLD analysis project Ga0163109, IMG submission 108704) | Marine microbial communities from the Costa Rica Dome - CRUD Field 142mm St13 metaG | ecosystem: Environmental > Aquatic > Marine > Oceanic > Photic zone | place: Costa Rica: the Eastern... | reverse complement strand
GCTTGGTTATCTGTAAGTTTTCCTTGGAACTTATCTAATTTAACTAATCGTTTTTGAATAGAGTTTTCACGTAAATCTATACGTGCTTGCGTAGCTTTTTGAGTATCTAATGATGAATCATGTAATTGCTCAATATTCTGTTTGTTTTTTTGAGAAAATTCTTCTGCTTCTTTTAAAATAGAGTTGGCATTTGATTGGGCCTGACCAATAATTTTATTTGCTTTGTTTTGAAGGCGTCTTTTAGATAATTGCAAGCTGGCAATTGTGATAATTAGCGGAATCGCTAATGATAAGACTTGATTTAGTGGTAACATTTTTAGTCGTTAGATCTTGCAATAAGAATCAGACGAACTAGCTCAGCAATGGCAGCTAGTGCTGCTGCAACATATGTTAATGCTGCTGCTGAGAGAACTTTTTTAACGATAACTGATTCTTGTGGCGAGCTTAAGCCTAGTTTGTTTAGTACAACAACTGCACGTTTAGAGGCGTCGAACTCGACTGGAAGGGTGATAATAGTAAATAAAACACTGAGTGAGAAAAAAGCGATACCGATTTTTAAAAGTCCAGAAAATTGCATGATTAGACTAATAAAAATAAGCATTGGTCCAAGATTGGATGCGACACTTACTGCAGGATAAAGGGCAGAGCGCATTCCTAAAAATGCATATGCATCGCGATGTTGAATAGCATGGCCAGTTTCGTGGGCAGCTACTGCAAGAGCCGAAACACTTGTGCCTTCGGCTATTTCTTGAGAAAGCCCAAGTTGTAATTTGGCTGGATTGTAGTGATCTGAAAGTTTTCCAGGTACCTTGATAATATCTACTTTGTGTAGATTTTCTCTGTCTAAAATCATACGTGCGACTTGCATTCCTGTCACACCTTGTTCATTTGGCGTTTGCGAATAGCGCTTAATAGTAGACGACACTTTGTACTGCGCGTAGAGCGAAAGTGCCAATGGAACGAAAATTAATAAAAGTTGAATAGCAGTAAAACTCATAATCAGGATTTCTTATATAATAAATATAGCAAAACTGTGATGTTAAAAGCAAGTACGCTTTACATGTTTGGTTGCGAAATTTGTGGCTTTCTTATAAAGTAAAAACATCAATTTAGATTGGGAAAATGAAACATAAAAAATTTATTAAAAAACACAAAGGTGATTTGGCTTTAGGTAAACGAACAATCAAACAAAAATTTATATTAATGTTACTTGTTTGCGCCACAATGGCTAATGCTTTGGTGGCGATTGTAATGATTTCGACAAGCTTGTTTCTGCCATCCGTGAGTGAGTTTCAAGGTTTAAGCGGGGCTGAATCGACTGTTTTTTTCGACTCTCAGGGTGAGGTTTTATACAATGTAAATCAAGATGAAGAGCGTGAGAATGTAAAGAGTGAAGATATTCCATCACTGGTAAAACTGGCGGCAATTGCAATTGAAGATGATCGCTTTTATAAGCATAACGGATTTGACATTGGTGGTATTTTCAAAGCCTTTTTGAGTGAACTTGGAGTTGGACCAAGACGTGGTGGTTCTACAATTACTCAGCAGTTTATTAAAAATGCAGTTTTGAGCAATGAGAGAACTTATACGCGTAAATTAAAAGAACTTATACTTGCTGTAAAACTAGAAAGATATGCGACAAAAGACCAAATTATTACAATGTATCTTAACCGTATTCCGTATGGGGGTACAGCTTATGGGGTTAAAAAAGCATCGGATATTTTCTTTGATAAAGATACCACCGAGTTAAGCCTGGGGGAAGCAGCTATTTTGGCATCTCTACCAAAAGCACCGACTTATTTTTCTCCTTTTGGGGCTAACCAGCGAACTTTGCTTACTCGTGAATTTACCGTAGAAGAACTTGATGATCGAGATATTGAAGATATAACAGACCTTAAAAAAAGTGAATATTCTTATGGTCTACTTGGATCAGAAGTAACACTTGCAAATGGTAACACTGTGTATTTACCTGGCCGAGCCGATGAAGTGTTAAAAAGAATGGAAGACTTGGGTTACGTTACAAAAACAGAACGTGACTTGGCTGTGCATGAATTAAAAACATATGAATTTAATTCCTATACTGTAAAAACTAAGGCTTATCACTTTGTAATGTATGTAAAACAATTACTCGAAGAGAAATATGGACAAGACTTGGTTGAAAGTGGAGGACTCAAAGTTTACACAACCTTAGATTATGAGGTCCAAAAGAAAGTTGAGGAAATTGTAAAGACCCAAGCCGAATACAATGCTAATTTCGATGCTAATAATGCCGCTGTTGTAAGTGTTAATCCAAAAAATGGACACATTGCAGCCATGGTTGGATCTGCGGATTTTAGTAACAAAGAAATTGAAGGTTATAACAATATGGTTTTAGCTAAAAGACAACCAGGTTCTACTTTTAAACCTATTTCTTTTGCTGCGGCGATGATTAATGGCCTCTCGCCAGGTAATTTTATTTTTGATGTACCTATCAAAATTGGTGAGGATGAACCAAATAACTTTGATGGTGAGTTTATGGGACCAATTACAGTTCGTAAGGCTCTTGGACAGTCGAGAAATATTCCAGCTGTAAAATCTTATTACATTGGTGGTGAGCAAGATAGTATTATCGATCTATCAGAAAATCTAGGTATTACATCGTATGATAAATCTGCTGATTATGGATGGCCACTTAGTCTTGGAACAGGGGAATTAAGCATGTTGGAGCTTGCTCAAGCTTATTCAACTTTTGCAAATAGTGGTAAATTTATGCCGGTTAACCCTATTTTAAAAGTAGTTACTTTTGATGGTGATGTACTTGAGGATAACACCCAAGAGGATCCTTTAAAAGATCCTTTGGAAGATGCTCAAGAAGTGCTAGATCCACGAGTGGCATTTATGATTAATGACGTTTTAAGTGATACGTCTGTGAATTTGGGTAGGCTGTTATCTATGGCAGATAACCGCCCAGTTGCTGCAAAAACTGGTACATCGACTAAAAGAATTGGTGATATTGTCTACCCAACAAATTTATGGACAGTTGGTTGGACTCCTGATTATGTAACAGTGGCTTGGGCTGGAAATTCAGATGGATCGAAAACTAACCTTGAGGCATCTGGTTATGGATCGGCAACACCTATTTGGCATAATACAATGAATTTATTACACGAAAATGTAGAAACATCGGAATTCGAAAAACCTAAAGACTTAGAGCGTATGCTCATTAGTAGCTTAAGTGGTGATTTACCATCTAATTCAACTCCATTGGACTTGGTAAATGAAGACTGGTTTTTGCCAGAGTTTGTTCCTACAGATCCAGATATGAGTTTTTACAAAGCTGTTGTGGATACTCGTAATCTAAAAATGCCTAACGAATACTGCCCACAAAGTTATGTGCAGTCGGTAATGTTTTTTGATAATACTCAAGCCGAAAAATATACACCTAGACTAATTGCAGATAGGCAAGCAGAGATTGCAGAATGGTTTTTGACTTTGGACCAAGAAGGTAGAGATAAACTCAATCTTGGGGAAAACCTGGCGATTGGACAACCAATTGAAGAAACCTCGGAAATATGTTCAAGACAATTGGCTAGTAACCACTTATCTTTAGAAGTTCTCAATTTAGCAGATGGCTTTTATGTAGACCGTGGTACCTCTACAATAAATGTTAATGTAGAAAGCCAAGCCGGTGTTGAAAAGGTTGAATACTTTTTAAATGATGATCTGCACTACACAGCCTTAATAGCTCCATATAATGGTGTTTTACGTGTAAGTAACTTGATTCCTAAAGGTAAAAAACTAAACCTAAGAGTCCGAGTAGAGGATGTGAATGGATATGTGCGAGAAATCCCATTATCTGTTACTGTAGGCGATAGTGGACGTAATCCTAAGGAGTTTGATAAACCACTATCTGAAAACTACAAGTCTATGAATATTTCTCCAGTAATGGATGCGTTTAATAACTTTTTAGATGGCTTTGGTAACAATACTTCTGGCGAAGTACAAAGCGACCCATGTGCAGATGATGCCTGGGCTGGTTGTAGTGGGGCTGGGTCGGATACTGGCTTTAGTCAAGAGTCTGGTACCAGAAATAGACAAACTAACCCGCAAAAGCCAACTAGCAAGGTGCTAGAATTTAATCCTAACAATTTTACGATTCAATAAAGATTGACCGTTAATTGCTTTATAAATTTTCAACAAAAAAAGCACCCAATTCTGGGTGCTTTTGATTTAAGCTTATTAACGTTTTCTGAACGTTCTGACTCTTGGTGGAATTGCTCCTATACCCATGTTTCGTCTTAAAGTTAATTTAAATCTTCTATCATTATCAAATTTTATAGATAGTTCTGAATCATCATTGATTATGTGATCACTATCAAATTGTCCAAACCAACCTTGAAAAGTAATTCTAGAACCGTGATGGTGGAATTCAGCAGTCAAGCCTGGGTTACTTTGTAAAATCCCTTGTATTTTTTGGATAAACATTTCAACATTATTGTGACTGTGACTGTGGTCTGGTGTGTCATTTAACACTGGTGCTTTGGCATTGATACTTATAGCAAATTGCTTGATGAATCTTATTCTATGTACAAGGCCACCGTCTATAACTTCAAACAGTTTACCTTGAATAAAGTGAGCATTATTAGCTTCTACAAATTGATTTTCAGCGTAGAAAATTCTTTCATGCCCATTAGTTGTGTCGATGTATGGGAACTGTCCAGCTTGGTTAGAAGCTATTTCATGAAAATGTGCATGAATTCCAGTGTTTTTGATTTCACTAAGAGTGTTTCTAGATAAATTACCAGCTCTTGAATCTGCAATAATTCTTGCTCTAACACTTTGAGGAATGTGTTGTTCCCCACTGGGAAATATTACGATCCTTTCTCCCATTAAGTATAGTAATGCTTCCAAACTTTTAGTTTTTTCTTGTGAAGTCAATTGATTAAATCTACTAAAATCTATAACAAGTGTACGGATCTGTCTTAGTCTTTGAGAATTAGCTCTAGTTACTGCTGGTGCATCGTCTGTTGCTGGTGTAACAACCTCTTGAATGTATTTATAAATCAAAGGAAGCTCTCTATACCCAGTATTTACCGTTGAGGCAGTGTGTAACCTTGTTAGTTGTGCATCTACTTCAGTCTGATATGCTTTGTCTCGAATCTGTATGATATGGAGTCGTTCAGGTACTTGTGGTGCTTGTTCTTGTGGTTTTGGTGTCATAAACATTGCACCTAAGCGTCCTTCAAAACCATCTTGGCTGAAAGCAGGGTGGTTACTACCGACTCCTAAGTCAACTTGGCCAAAACCAAATGAAAATTGTAGACCTGCCATAAAAGACATAACTGACTCTAAATTATCCTGTGGATTGGTTTCAAACCCTCTTGATCCTTGAGCATAAATGTTTATGGTTGGATTTAACTGATAATTTGCTCTTGCAAAACCAGCAAGACTTAAATCATCAGCGTCATTACCAACAAATATTAAATCTGCACCCAGAGTAAATGTCAAATCTTTTGCTTTTAGACCACCTTGAAGATTAATTAAAATCCCTCCATCAATTGGAGTGACTAGGTCTGTATAACCAAGACCAGCTCCTAGGAACCACGTGTTTTCTTGCCATCTAACACCTAGATGACCACGACCTATGTGCTCGTTATCTCCATAAATAGAATTAAGAAGTGTGTAATCAACATCTAATTCAAGAGACAACTGATTACCATCTAACGGTGATCTGAATAAGAAGTCTAAACCTGGTGAAGGTTTAAAGTTATCAGAATCAGGTCCAGTTGGTATAGTAAATCTACCTGCTGCAGATAGTGCACTTGCTTTGAATGGATTATTTGTAGATTGGTAACCTGCAGAAAATGTAAAAGATTCTGATGCACCTCTAACAGGACCACAAATTGCTCTATCACTTTGGCACGCTTGTGTATTTTCAAATGGATTTTCAGCTGTTGCAGTCTTTGTATTTACTAAACTTGAGGCTGCCAAAGCTGCAATCGCTATAGTTGTTCTTAGATTTGATGCTAATGAAGATATTAAAGATTCTTTTTTAGGTAATCTTGAAACACCTTTATTAACATTTAATTTGTTTGAGGAATTCATAAAATTTAATTAAAACTGTTGAGATTATATAACAAAATTAAATTATTGCAAGTCTTTTTTGCCAAAATGTGATTTAGTGTTTTATAATACAGAAAATAATATATTTTATGTTCCAATTCTTATTAACTGTACTTGTTTTAATTCTCGGGATGTTTTCTGGGTATATGTACAATGAACTTAAGTTTTTAAAAACAGATGTTGAAAATCTTGAGCAAAAATTTGCCGAGGTAGAAGCTGTAAATAGTGCTGATAGAGTTGAATCTCAGGCAATAGAGTTTTTGTCTGAATTTAATAACGACGAACTAGCGGAGTCTCAAATTGTAGAACCTGAATTAACACCAGAACCAGAGTTGCCAAAAGAAACTATAGAAATTAAAGAAGGTTTCTTGAAAGGTTTTTTAGACTTAGAACGATTTTCTGTCGAGCAAAATGCAATGGACTTAGCTCTTAAATTTTTTGCTGAAAGCCCAACAATAGAAAGTTTAATTGCTTCTGGAACAGGAGGTATTACAAAAGTCTCTGAAAATAACTATAAATTATCTCTTGGCTGTATTAATAACGCTGGACTAGTTAAAAGCCAAGTTTTTACATTAAGTGTCGAGGATACGAAAACTTTGCTATCTGGAAAGGCTAATAATTTGAGATTGTTTTTCTCACCTAAGGTTGGCTTTGTTGGTAAAAGTTGCCAGAGTCCTTTGAGCTTGATTCAGATAATCGACTAGTTTTTTTGGAACAAAAGTAATCCAGCATCTATATCTAGCACTTTGTGTGGTATGTTACTTTGATTTAAGTATTCAAAAAAGTCGTCGAATTGGTCACGGTGAGAGTTTATATTATCTATAAGGATTGCCCCACCGAGATTGAGTGCTTTAACAGACTCTTTAAAAATATCTAATGTTTGTTTTTTTGTGCAATCTATAAAAATGAGGTCGAATTTTGGGATTGGAAGACGTTCAAAGACTTCCGGTGCATGATCCTTTATACATGTGACAATATCGGCTACACAAGCATCCTCGAAGCTTTGGCGGCATATTTGAGAGCGCTCAGCGTGAGACTCTACTGTATAAAGGTGCCCACCTGTTTGTAGTAAGCCCTCGCAAATCCAAAGACCAGAGTAACCACTTGAACTTCCAAGTTCCAAAACAGTCTTGGCTTTTAGTCTTATTACTGTGTCTTTTAATAATTGTCCTGTTTGGGTTCCAACTTGCCAAAAGGAATCAAAATCAAGGTTGGAAAGTTGTTGGCGTTTGTAGGCTATAGCCTGAAGAATATCATGCATGATTGGACTTTAAATAATCTAGCATTTGTTTGTATGCGTTTATGCGATGAGAATAGTTGGATTTAGTTTCGAAATCAAGATCGGCTATACATCGGTTAAGTTCTGGTATTATAAATACCGAAGAAAATGGTACTCCTTTTTGAATTGGTGAAAGCTGTTTTTGCGCTATAAATCCTGAAAGCTTCGCTGTGAAAAACTTAGGTCCAGATGGTGTGATTAAACAAGCTGTGGTTTGCATAGACGCTGTTCGTTCTTTTGGATCTGTTATATGTTTAATTGTATCTAAGAAAAAATCTAACCATTCTTGATCTGTAGCATTTGGGCCTGCCCCAAAACGTCTAGAGTGTATGCCTAGTTGGCCTGGAAGGGCGTCTACATTAATACCAGAATCGTCTGCAAATATAATGTAGTCAGAAGCTAATTTAGAAAAAGCCTCTGCTTTGAGCAGGGCATTTTCTTCATATGTTTTGCCTGTTTCATCGACATCGATGTTTATGTTTAGGCACTTTGGTGTAAACAGTTCAAAATCACTATTTTCAAATACAGACTTAGCTGTCTTGAGTTTCCCTTGGTTGTTGGATGCTATTAAAATCTTCTTCATATTCAAACTGATTTAATTCTAAGCCAAATCTTTGATTGAATTTTTCTATCTCATTAAAATGAGCAAATTCTAGATCGAGAGCTAACTCTTCTAAGCCAAGGTTTTTGGCTATGTAATATGCAGCTCTTGGATTGGCAGTTGTGACTGTATTATGCGCGTTTTGGCGTAAAAGGTAAAGGTATTCTGTTAGAAGTTCTTGGTACTGCTGGACTTTTAATGCATCTAGTGAGAATCCAATTGAATCAAGGTATTGATAATGTAAATATAAATCGTTTTTTGGATTTAACTCTAATGCTTTTTCGTACAGTGTTGCTGATTGGTATACCGGATAGTAATTTGGAAATTTACTAATACCTTTATTTTTGTTATTTGTAACTTCGTAATACTGATGCTTGAATGGTGTTACAGATGCCATCGTAGCTCTTTGCGCTTCTTGTTCTGGATTTTCTTCTATCATTTTAATGTTGTAATAACCTGCTAATTGCAGTGTTGAAATAGACATTAAAAACAATGCATAGAACATTAATATCGCTTCGAAATTTGTGGTTTTGTCTTTAGACAAATACTTAACATGTTGGAATAAATGAGGTTTAGATCCGAATAAATAAAAGTTTTTGAGCGTTCCAAGTAGAGCAAAGAAAATAAAATTGAGTGATGTGAAATTCAAATTATAATCGACTAAATTATGAATAACAATCCCAAGTAACAGTGAAAAAAGAGTATAATAATGCCACTGGAGCTTAGCTTTGGTTTCGACTAAATGCCTAAAAATATTAGCCAGTGTTAGAACTAAGAATATCAAAAATAAACTGGCTGTTACCGGTCCAGATTCACTCCATAATTTAAGTATAAGATTGTGTGCATGTGGTGCCTGAGTAAGTAAATCTTTTTGGTCTTTTGCTGAAATGTATTCAAAAGAACCAGGTCCCACACCCATAATATTTTCGAGCCCTAGAGAAAAAGCAGTTTGAAAATGAACATATCGTTCGTTTAAGCTTCTACTAGAAGACACATCTTGAGATGCAAGCCGAGAGACTCCATTTACTGGGTAAGGTAGGCTTGAATCGTAAGAAATAGCCCAAGAAAAAATCAGGGTTGCTACAACTAAAATTTTGGTAGACTCTAAAAAAAGTTTTTTTAGTGGGCGAACTTTGAAAAATCCGTATAAAAAGTTTAAGCCTGCGACAACAAATAAACTTAAAAATGCACCGCGTGACCACGTAAGTACAAGTGCCATAAAAGATAGAACTGAAATTAATGGAAGTGAAAAAATATTTTTACTTTGTTTTTTAAGAACAAATCCAAGAACCACCACAACCATAAGAAGTGATGCCAATGCATTTGGGTAAGTGGTGTACACCTCAGTACCACGGAAAAAAGAACTAAATCGAGAGTCGTATAGATTCATAATATGATAAAAGCCATAGCTAAAAACCATCAGCATAATGATCTGTATTGTATAGCGTAAATGTGATGGGTAAAATTTTCTTAAATCTAAATTAGCAGCTAAAAAATAGATAAGAGATCCGACATTAAAACTTATAAACTCTTTAAAACCAAATGGAGTTTGAGATGTAAGAATGGATAAATTAAAAAGAATCAGAAAAAGAACTAAAATCTTATCAGCCAATGAAAACTTTACCTTGGGATTAAAAGATTTATAAAACGACATTATCACTAACGATATTGCTGGTGCGAATATGCCATAAAATAGATGGGACTGCATATCGAGAGTGAAACTACCTGTTAACATCATGGATAAAAGTAGAACGAAAAAGCCATACTCTGGGAGTTTTTTTGATAAAAACTCATAAATTTCTTTGTACATAAAATGAAAATCTATAGACTAAATTTATTTATCACTGATATTATACACTAGTATTTAACTAAAAGTAATGTATTCGATTGGAGAATTAAGACCAGGTAAAGCTGTGATTATAGATAATGACCCCTATGTAATTCTTTCCGCCCAACACTCAAAACAAGCCCGTGCTGGCGGAGTTTGTAGAACAAAAATTAAAAACCTTAAAACTGGAGCAGTAATTCCAAAGACTTTCCAAGGTGCTGATAAGCTAAAACCTGCAGATGTAAAACACATGCGTGCACAGTTTTTATATTCAGATCCAGAAAACTTTCATTTTATGACATCTGACGATTATGAACAACACGAATTAGACCATGAAACTGTAGATGAAGCTAAGAATTTTTTAGTTGATGGTATGGATGTAGACCTTTTAACGTTTGAAGGTAATCCTATAGCGGTAAAACTACCTCCTAAAGTAAATCTTAAAATTACTCAAACAGAACCTGGTGTTAAAGGTGATACGGCCTCTGGCGGTACTAAGCCAGCTACTCTAGAAACTGGTTTTGTTGTTTCTGTGCCTTTATTTTTAAAGGAAGGTGAGACTATTAGAGTTAACACAGAATCAGGCGAATATGTCGAGAGAGTATCTTAATTTTGTATTGATTTATTTGCCTAGTGTGTAATAAATTAAGCGTACTTTCTACTTATTAAATTAACCATTTTTCAAATGACTAAAAGAACTTTCGCAGTTTTAGCAAGCATGATGCTTGTTGCAAGTTTAGCTGTTGCAGGATGCTCTTCTGCTTCAGAAGAAGTAACTGTTGACGATATCATCGTTGAAGAAGTTACTGAAGAAGTAACTCCAGAAGCAATGGAAGAAATGACTGAAGAAGTTGCTGAACCAGTTGTAATGGAAGAAGTTTCTGAAGAAGCTGCTGAGTAATCTTACTCACAACACAAATTTTAAACACCTCACTTGTGGGGTGTTTTTATTTTGCTTATTTCAGAGGTTATAACTACTGAATTAAAAAGGCATCAATAAAATCTTGAATGTCACCAGCAAAGACAGCGTCTGGATTTTTTGATTCAAACTTAGTTCTATGATCTTTTACTAATTTGTATGGGTGCAAGGTGTAGGATCGAATCTGACTACCAAAAGCATTGGTAGACTTTTCGCCGCGGATGTCTTCGAGTGTCTCTGCTTGTTGTTGTTTTTGAATGTGTATCAACTTTGATTTGAGGATACTCAAAGCGTTAGCTTTGTTTTGATGCTGTGATCTTTCGGACTGACAAGATGCTTGAATACCCGATGGAACATGTGTAATTCTAACAGCAGAATCGGTAGTGTTAACAGATTGACCACCCGGCCCACTAGATTTGTAAGTGTCTATTTTTAAATCGTCAGGACTTAGTTCAAAATTAGTTTCTGATGCTTCTAGAACAGGGATCACGTCTACCAAGGCAAAAGATGTCTCTCGAGTGTTTCCCGAGTTAAATGGTGAAAGCCTGACTAGTCTATGCACACCATGCTCGGCTTTTAAATTACCAAAAGCATATGCGCCTTTTATTTTTAGAGAAGCATGTTTAATACCACTAGAGCTATAATCCGCATCGATTAATTCTAAACTAAAGTTATGGTTTTTAGAATAAGACTTGTACATTTCGAGTAACATTTGAGCAAAGTCTTGGGCATCATCACCACCGGCACCAGAATGAATTG
>Ga0163109_10003827_pt1 | contig 11491 bp, 9 predicted proteins | sample CRUFie1St13metaG_FD_108704 | JGI IMG/M metagenome (GOLD analysis project Ga0163109, IMG submission 108704) | Marine microbial communities from the Costa Rica Dome - CRUD Field 142mm St13 metaG | ecosystem: Environmental > Aquatic > Marine > Oceanic > Photic zone | place: Costa Rica: the Eastern... | reverse complement strand
CTTGGAGTCCCATCGTAATAACTACCAAATTCTGCCTTACTAATTAGCGGGAAACTAATTATCGAAAGTGCTAATGCAAAAATAGAGGCAGGAGTTGCCAATTTGATAAGGGTTTCTTTGTCCATAATGGGTTAAAAATTTCCCTATTCATAGCAAAAGAATTAGTTTTGGTCAGAAGATAAAACACGTATAAAAACACGTATAAAAACACGTATAAATGGACTTTTACAGACACGTATAAAAACACGTATAAAAATCCTAAAAACGATTTGGTTTTTGTGCCAGTTAGTGCCACAAAGAGTCAAATGGAATTTCACCCTCTCCGTTTTTTGATATTACTTGGTCTTTATATCCCAAGTATCAAACACAGATTGCGTTACTTGTATTGAGCCAGAAACATCTACTGATCCTCCGTATGCCTTAACGGTTAAAGGGAGTGTGCCAATAGAAATTGCCAATGCGAAAATTGATGCAGGAGTTGCCAATCTGATAACGGTTTCTTTGTCCATGGTGGGTTAAAAATTTCCCTATTAATAGCAAAGAATTAGTTTTGCTAACAAGATTAAAAACCTATAAAAAAACGTATAATATGGACTTTCAGAGACACGTATAAAAACACGTATAAAAATCGCAAAACGATTTAGTTTTTGTGCCAATTAATGCCACAAAGAGTCAAATGGAATCCCACCCTCTCCGTAAAATACTCAATTTGTCTGCTCACTTAAGGAAAAGTTCATAAATGTAGATCTGCAAAATATTAAAAAAATAAACTTCCTTCAGGTAAGGATTTTTTTTACGTAATCATTGCACAAGAATTACTAACAATGGAATAAGTTCTATGGGAATATATCTGTTTAGCATATAATGAAAATTAGATTAATTTTTAAAATGAATTCTTATTAGATTTACTTAAACAAGCATGACCAATAAAAAAAAACATTTATATATTTGTAATGGAGCAGCCTATTCATTTTACGATTATCAACTAGATTTAATACGTTCATTACTTAGTAAAAAATTTAAGGTAACTCTTATTCAAAATGATTATTTTATATCGGATTTATTTTTAAAATATATAAATGATTTAAAGCAGGATCCTAATTTCAACTTCCTCATCGTTCAGCAATTAGTCAATTTCTCTTCACATAGGTCATTAGTAGAAATAACTAAAAATTTTAGTTTAGATAAACCAGATTTAATAATACTTGTAGACGAGACAACAATTTTTAGTAGATATTTAATTCGCTATGCAAGAAAAAATAATATCGAAATTGGTTTATTGCAACAAAATTTTCTGAATATAAATCTTTTAAAGCTAAGTAAATTGGCTGATATGAAAAATTCAAATTTGAATCATTTAAATCAAAAGTTAAAAAATCCGAATTATGTTGTTAGTAAAATTAGAAAAAATAAATGGAATAAATACAATAAAAAAAGTTTAAAAGAATTATTTTCATTAATAAATAAATTGATTATTCAAAAATCAAAGAGATTTATTTTTATATCACTTCATTATTATTTGTATCCATTTCTTCTAGAAAAGATTGTTTTTCCACAAAATAATTATGATCGATATAATTTTTTTTCTGGTAGAGCTGATTTTATAATGTGTCAAAAAATAGGAGATATAAATATTCTAGAAAGTTTTATAAGTAAAAAATCAAAATATTATTTAATTGCAAATCAGAAAAAAATAATTAAAAAAGATAGTGATAATGGAAATTCTGTCCTTTTTTTACTTAGTTGTATTTACAGAGAATTAGACGAAGAGTCACTTAGTTACTTACACGAAATTGGAGATTTTCTTTATAAAAATAATATGGTCAAAAGAATTGATTTAAGACTTCACCCTAGAACAGATCCAAAATTAAATTGGCCTAATATTTTAAAAGCTAGACTTGAAAAATCTTTAATAAAAGTAAATATTTTGAGAGCTGAGCAGGAACCTCTGATAAATGTTTGTAGTAGCTATGCCGGAATAGTTTCAGTTTTTTCAAGTTCATTAAAAATATGCGAACAAAATTCAGATAAATTCATTTTATGTGTTTTAAATGTTTCAGGTAAGCGAAACTTTCAAAAACAAGAAGCATGGATGCTTGGTCCTGATCCTGGTATCAATATAATTGATTGTGGTGAGAATTTATCAAAGTCAATTTTTACAAGAAAAAAAGTTATTTACGATTCTATTCAAATTGATACTTTGATAGCAAATAAACTAACTCAAATTAATCGTTAAAAACCTTGATTAATTACTATTAATAAATAACAATAAAAATTCATAATATTAAGATTTTCTATATAAGATTTATAAAAAAAAGCTTGTAATGGAATCTTTGATTATTATCCCAGCCAGGAGTGGTTCAACAAGAGTTCCTAACAAGAATTTAGCAGAAATAAATGGTAAACCTCTAATTTATTACTCGATAAAGTCCTCCTTGAATATTAAAAATTCTAAAGTAATCGTAAGTACTGACTCTAATGAAATTGCTGAAATATCAAAAAGTTTAGGTGCGCATGTTCCATTTCTGCGGCCAAAATCTTTAGCTAATTCAACTAGTACTTCAATTAGCGTAATAATACATACAATTTCGGAACTTATTAGAAATAATGATAATATTCCAGAATTAATTATTTTCAAGCCACCAACTAATCCCTTTTTGAGTACTAAATCAATCCAAGAAATGATTGATTTAAAAATAAGAGCCCGAAATATCGACTCTGTTTTAAGTATTCAAATACCAAAAGTTAGTGCTTTAAGTTATCTATCTTTTTCAAATGAGACTAAAAAAATAAAGACTGAAATATATGATATTGAGGGCGTTAGATTATATGACAATGAGAGAAGCCAAGATAGACCTTTGTCTTATGCGAGTTCACCAGCATGCAAAATAACTGAAACAAAGTATTTTTTAGAAAAATATATCAATAATCAAATACCTCTCGAAAAATGTTCTGGTCCAACTTTTAATCACGAGGATTGTATTGGATATATTATCGATAATTTAGAGGCTCATGATATAGATAATCTTGAGGACTTTCAATTAGCTAAATTGATTATTGAAAAGGGAAATTCTATCTTTTGTGAAGAAAAATTTTACCATTTAATTTAATATTTAAACTACTTAATAACACAGAAACCCTGAAAACAAACCCATTTGAAAACAGGCCAAACGTCAATAAAATTAGCTCTTTGAAGCAAATCTATGTTGCCTTGAGTAGAAAAAGGTTCTAAAACACCTTTGAGGGATTTTGATTTATTAGCAATCTCATCAGCTGAAAACCCCTTTGATTCCTTAAACTCAGCATATATTTGGTTTGAAAAATCTTGGAACCTTGCATCCGGTGCTCTTACTTTCTCAAAAAATATAAATGCTCCTCCCCAATTTAATGATTTAAATATATTATTAAATGCTTCCTGCCTTATTGAAGGAGGAATAAATTGCATTGTGTAGTAAGAAATTATTACATCATAAGATTGATATTTTTGTTCCACGAAGTTTTCGCAAACGAACTCAATATTTTTTTTGTTTCTCCTCGAAATAGCTTCTTTAATCATTTCTTCTTCACTATCAATAGCCTTTATATTAAGGTCATAAGAATCGAACTTTTGTGAGATCTTTTTTACCAAAGTTCCAGTGGAACAACCAATATCCAGTACTTTTGATTTTTTTCTTAGAAAGAAAGGTAAAAGATCCAATATTAAATCGTGACCCTCTAAATAATAAGGAACTTGATTTGTGACATGATCATCAAAATTCTTTGGTACCTTATTTCCAAAAGACCACAGTCCATCTTTTGCGTTTATATCTTGACCGACAGATGACATTTTTATATCCAAGGTTCTTTTATAGTTATATGTGCTTCTTGGATACCTCGCAATAATGCTGATTTTGTATCTGTGTAACCTGTAAATAATGGATAATTAAATGTTCCTGATTCAATTTGTGAGACAACACTATCTATATTTTCATTATTAGTTCCAACAAGATTTAATAATTCTTTTGATTTCTTAAATAATTCGTGATAATGATTTTTTAAATAAATACTTAAGGCCCCTGGCTTATCAAAAAAACCATTTTTTATTAGAAAATCTAATGATGGAGGCTTATCCTCAGATTTGCGAACTGAAATATAAACATCTCCATTTCGACCTTCCAATTGTTCCTTATTTATTAAGTGAGAAGAAAATCCATTCAAGAGTAAACTCAGTAATTGAGTCTCAATAGAAAAATAACGAATAGTACTTATATTAAAATATTCATAAGGTAAGCCCCAAATTCTATTTGGACGCATTCTTAAAAATAATATTCCTTCTTTAGAAAGAACTCTCCAGATTTCTTTAAGTGATTTTTTGAGGTCAGATACATGTTCTAGAGTACCAAGTGAAATGACGATATCAAAACTTGCATCTTTATAGGGTAAATTTTCTGATGATCCAAGAATGACGTCGAGATTACTATTAGTTTGTGCGAAATCTACACATGACTGATCTGGGTCAATTCCAGAACATTTGTAACCTGCTTGAATAAAATTTTGCATTATATATCCGTATCCGCATCCAAGATCAAGTAATTTTTTGTTTTTTGGAAATGTTCCCTTCAGATACTTAAGAATGCCTTTGCTTCTGGATAATTGACTCTTGATTGCTTCTTGATCATCGGAATAATGACTATTGAGACTATGGTAATCAGTCTTAAAAAACTTTTTATTTTTCTCAATATTTCTTTTTTCTTCTTGGAAAACATGTCCACATTTCTGACATTGAATAATATTCAAGTCCCCATATTGTCCAAATTTACCAACTTTGCCTTTTGATTGAATAAGAGAGTAATTCTTAGAAGAACATATTTCACATGAAACTTTCTCTGAATTCATGAACGATTTTTATTATCAAAAGAATATAATACCTAATTTAACAAAAGTATTATTGTTTACTTAACATATTTAAAATAAGAAAAATAAATACTTATCTAATTTTAATATAATTTAGAGTACTATTAAAAAATACTGAAGACAAGAACTAAGAAATTATATTTTGAATCTCAATATGGAAAAATTATGTTCAATAATAATAAGAACAAAAAATGAAGAGCAATGGATTAGTAAATGCTTAGAATCTGTCTTTGATCAAACTTATAAAAATGTTGAGGTAATTATTGTAGATAATTGTTCCTCAGATACAACAATCAAAAGAGCCGAAGAGTTTCCTGTGAAAATTTTAAATATTAAGAAATTCATACCTGGTAGAGCAATTAATTTAGGAATTAGTTCTTCCAGAGGTGAATATATTTGTTGTTTGAGTGCCCACTGTATTCCTACTAATAATTTATGGCTAGAAAATCTGCTTACCCCTTTATCAGATAAATCAATCGCAGGAACATATGGAAGACAAGAACCAACTCCTAATAGTAGTGATATTGATAAAAGAGATCTTCTTCTAGTGTTTGGACTTGATAGTTATATTCAATGTAAAGATTCTTTTTTTCACAATGCAAATAGTGCTTTTAGAAGAGAAATTTGGAATAAATTTCCATTTTGTGATAACGCAACTAATATTGAAGATAGGATTTGGGGCGAGGAAATTATAAAGAACGGGTATAAAATTGCCTATGTCGCAGAATCAAGTGTCTTTCATTGGCATGGAATTCATCATCAATTAAATCCTGAGAGAGCAAAAAATATAGTGAAAATTTTGGATAAAATTCCAAGATTGAATAGCTATAGTAGTGAGAAATTTAGTATTTTGGAGAAAAATCATAGTTGCTATTGTGTTATTCCTATAAAGGCAGCAGATATGACTTTTGAAAATATTCAATTAATTCAAAGCACTATAAATTGTTTAAAGAAAAGTAAGTTAATTAAAAAGATAATTATTTCTACTGATCATGAGAGACATTCCCTGATATCAGAAGACTCAAAAGTTAAAATTATTAAAAGACCCTATAATCTCTCTGATAGAGAATCATCACTTGAAGATGTCTTAAAGTATACTCTAGAAAAAATTGAATCATCTGGAGATTTTTGCGACTCAATATCGGTTGCGGAAATAATATATCCTTTTAGGGATAGTAAAGTGATAGATGAAATGATCAAAGTTATATTTGATGAGTCAATTGATACTGTCTTTTCTAGCTGGAAAGAAGTTAGAGCCACTTGGTTTGGGGAAGAAGATGAGCTAAAGATGATAGGTGGAAGCTCTTGGACGATTCCATCACAAAAAAGGTTTGGACAAACCATTACTTCCTTGATAGGTTATTTCACAGTAACTAAACCAAAGAACGTTAGGAATAAAACTGTTTTCGAAGGTAATATAAAAACTCACCTTTTAAAAAATAGAAATACTACTATCGTTTGTAGAAATAATATTGAATTTAATGATCTTTCTGATTTACTTAATAATAAATTAAATTAACTTTATAAGGAATTAAATTAGATGAAAATTTGCATTTTGGGTTTGGGTAGGGTTTTTCAACATTATGAAAAAAACTTTATTGATGATTTATTTGTTAATAATAATAAAATATACCTTTTTGATTCAGATTTTAAAAAACTTAATTTTGTCAATAAAAAACATAATTACATAAGATTGTCATCAATGGATCAACTTATTGAAGAAAAAATAGATATTGGAATAGTATCAACTCCATCTGGTACTCATTATGAAATTACAAAATTTCTATTAAATAATGGCATTAATGTGTTGACTGAAAAGCCTCCAACTATGAATGAAAAAGAATTAAAAGAGTTAATAATCTTGGCAAGAAATAAATGTTTAAAATATGGTGTAATTTTTCAAAATAGATTAAATAGATCTATGCAAATTGCTAAGAAAATTATTGATAAACAATTACTCGGTCAAATAAAAGTTTGTTCTATAAAATTACATTGGTGCAGAGAACAAGAATACTATAATGACGAATGGCATGGCACCTGGAAACAAGATGGGGGTGTAATAAATCAACAAGCAATTCATCATGTTGATGCAATGCAATGGCTAAATGGACCACTAGATTGTGTTTCTTCATGTTCGGAGAACCTTATAAATAACTTAGAAGCCGAGGATACAATGATTGCATTAGTTAAATTTAAAAATGGTTCTTTAGGCACTATTGAAGCATCTACTGCAATAAGACCAAAAGATAAGGAAGCTTCAATTTTTTTATCAGGTACTAAAGGCTTTCTTAAGGTTGGTGGAGTAGCTCTAAACTTAATAGAAGAATATAGTTTTAATTGTGATGATAAATTACTTTTGGAAAGATTAAATAATGCATCCTTAAATGTTGAGTCAGGATATGGAACTTCTCATAAAGAAGTTGTAGAGGATTTTATTAATGCAGTGTCAAATGATGAAGATCCTTGCATAACAGCTTCTTCCACAATTAATACTGTGAGGGCTATAAATGCTTTATATATGAGTAGCGAATCGATGAAATGGGCTAATGTAGATAAATATTCAATTTCAAATTATTTAGGAAAATAATGGATAATAGTAATCCCGGAAAAGATATATCTTTTGAAGATATAAAGTCAAAATTTCCTTTGGCAGCAAAAAAAAATGATTATCATTTTTCAGAGTTTTCAGTAGCTGGCGTACAATTTGGTCCAAATAAATGTCCAATATTTGCAGGGCCAAATATGGTTGAATCAGAAGAACTTATTAGAGACGTAGCAATAAATATAAAAAAAAGAGGTGCATCATTTTTAAGAGGTGGAGCCTTTAAACCATTGACTTTCCCCTACAGATCAAAAAAATATAACGAAACAAGAGAAAAAGGAATTGAATGGATGCAATCAGCAAGTAAATATGCTGATATTCCAATTATTACAGAAATAATGGAAGAAAGATATATCTCATTAGTTAGTCAAGCATCAGATATTCTTCAGATAGGAACAAGAAATATGCAAAATTATCCACTTTTAACTGCATGTGCAAAGACAAATAAGCCAATAATGCTTAAAAGAGGTTTTGGATGTTCATTAAGAGACTGGCTTGGTGCAGCAGAGTATATTCTTGTAGAGGGAAATGAAAGAGTTATTCTTTGTGAAAGAGGTATTGTCGCGCCTCATACTCATAGGTCTTCTTCAAGATTTTTGTTGGATTTGCAAGTTGTTCCAGCCGCTCAAGAAGTTACACATTTGCCTATCGTGACTGATCCATCACATGCTTGTTTTTGGAGGCCTTGGGTGCCTAGTCTCGCAAAAGCCTGTGTTGCAGTTGGTTCTAATGGGGTAATGATGGAAGTTCATCCGAAACCACAAGAAGCAGCAGTTGATCCTCTACAAGCAATTGATTATGAAACCTTTGGAAACCTGATTGTCCAATTAAAGGCGATTGGAAAAGCATGTAATATAGAAGTAGGAAATTGAATTAAAGATGTATTCATTAATAATCGGCCTTTCTCCTAGTAAAGGAGCAAGATCTCCTCTTTTATGGAATCGAGCTTTCAAAAAATACAATATAGATTGCTTGATGACACCTCTAGATATATCTACTGCAGAAGATTTAAAAGAAAATCTTCAAAGATTAATAAAAGATAATTTTTTTATGGGAGGTAGTGTTACTTTTCCCTATAAGGAATTAGTAGCAGAAATACTATTTGATAATTTAAAAAATGAAGCTACACAGAAAATTAATGCTGTAAACTCTCTTTATCGAAATGATTTAGGAGATTTATGCGCTGCTAATACTGATGGAATGGCAGCTTTAAAATGTATTGAAAAAAAATTTTTTAATAATTCAAAACAACCAAATAGAATCCTTGTTTTAGGAGCTGGAGGAGTAGGTAAAGCCATTATTTCATTTTTACACGATCAACTTATAGAAAAAAATAATATTGAATTGTTAATTTCTGCCCGTAATAAAGATAATACTTTTTTATCAAAATTCAATAATTGTAATTATGTCGAATGGGAAAAAAGAAATGCAGTGATAAATTCTTCAACACTTATTATTAATTGCACTTCAATGGGAGATTACGAGAATATTGAACTTATACCAATAAATATTTCAGAAATTAAGGAAGAAAAATATCCTTTTGGAATTTATGATGTTATTTACAATCCTCTTAAAACAAAACTAATTCATTTTTTTGAAGAAAAAAATATATTATGTGAAAATGGTCTGGAAATGAATCTTTTGCAGGCAGCTATAGCTTTTAAACTAACAACAAAAGTAAGTGATAGTGTAGAAAATATATGTATGTCAATGTCTAAGGATTAGTCTCCAAAAAAAATTTTAAAAAATGACATATAAGAAAAAACTCTAAACCAAAAATGTGAAGAATTTGAATTCCTTTTAAGAAGATCACGCTCAAAATCTTTCCTAGCAAGATTAGTTTTTATAAGATGGTGTTCTTCTTTTAATAAATCTAAAAATTTATCAGCAAAAAAGTCATAAATTAGAATTGTGTTTATATTTGGCCTTCTAGATTTTTTCTTATTCCATCTAATTTCCGTTGGAGTATTTAATGAAACTTTTCTAAGCATATATTTATTAAATCCAAATTTAAAATGTTCTCGATAGGAGAATTTCATTACTTTATTAAATAATTCATAATCAATAAAAGGAACTCTGAGCTCTAATCCATTTGACATAGATAAATGGTCTAGCGTAATAAGATCTGAAGGAATTAACGATCTTGTAAAGTAATTTTTCAAATGTGTTTTATAGATAACTTCAGATTCATAATTGAGCTTTTTGAAATCATTTTTGCCCAAAAAGTTCCTTTCAATATTATTTAGTGAATCGTCATTAAGATATTTCCAAAATTTCATATCATTGTAGTCAGTTTCAGAATCTAGTTTATTTTTATAATCCTTGTAATTATTTAAATTAGTTAAATAATTTAGATTGGTAAAAGTGGAAATATTCCTAATAGTCTCTTCAAAAAGGGTAAATTCATTATCAAGTTCTAGGCAATATAAGTAAGGATTGATTAACCTTTCATAACCTGAATAAAGTTCATCTGCTCCTTCTCCAACGAGTAATACTTTTGCCTTTGAGTTTGTCGCAATTTTTTTAAAAATCAGATCTTGCATTAACCAGGCTGATGTTCTTAAGGGCGATGATAATAATTTAATTTTACTTACAAAATTTTCATGATAATCATTTGTATTATCCTCAACTTTCTGGATTTCTAAGCCTTTCATTTTATTAATTAATTCATCATTTAGTTCACATTTAATGAAATCTGTATCAAGGGTATAAGAATTTAATTTTCTAGAACTATATTCAGATGCAGCAATACTGATATATGTCGAATCGATTCCTCCTGATAAAGTACTTGCCACCTCTACATCTGAAATTAAGTGATCATGGACAATTTTCTTTAAATCATTATTATGATTTGAAAAATCAAATGTTTCTTTTGGACTTAAATCAATAGTATTTAAATGACTTGGTAATCTCTCTTCTGAGAGTTTAAATTCTTCTAACGAAAATTTTAAAATATATCCTGGTTTAACCTGTTTGATTTCTCTAAAGAAAGTGTTATCTAAATCAAAACTTAAACCCATTCTGAGAAATCTTAAAGATTGGAGATAATCTTCATTAAAATCTTTTAGTAAGTTTAGTATTGGCGATTGTTCTGAGCATGCAACAAAAATTTTATCTTTGTGGCTTGGAATTTTTATATTATTTGAATAAAATAGTGGTTTAATTCCAAAAGGATCTCTAATGAAATAAACACATTTAGATAACCTATCAAATAAAGAAATAGCATACATTCCTCTAATATTTTTAATTATTTCTATACCATGCTCAGAAATTTGGTTTATCAAGAATATAGTATCGGATTTAAATTTTTCCGGGTTATTTTTCAGAGAACCATTAACTGAATAAATTTCTCCATTAAATGACATTAAATATCTCTCGCATTTACTCAAAATTGGTTGAACTGAATCATTGCTTAAATCTCGAATGGATAATCTGTAAAAGAGATTATATATTCCATTTTCTTTATAATCACTTTTAGAATCTGGTCCTCTATGAGCAATCTTAGATGCTGATTTTTTTAATATTGACAAAGAACTTTCATTGTATTTAGTATTTGATATCGCAGTAAAAAAACCACACATAGGCATTAAGTATTTACTAATTTAAAAACTATAATTCTCAATTGCTTTTAGTAAATTTGTGAATCATCTAATCAAAATTAGCATATTATGGTTGCTGTGAAATTTAATCTGATGAAACCTCGTTGAATTTTATTTTCAACATCTCGTAGGAGGATAACTTATTTAGTTCTCCCAAAATGGGTCTGTAGTAAAAGAAACTCTTAAGCATCCTTCTTGCTTAACTTTAATATCACTTATACAAGCCCTCACTGTTGTACCGTTCACATCTATTTCACAGGCTCCACAACTTCCTGTAAGACAGCCAGTCGGAATTTCAAAACCTGCTTTTTCGGCAGAAGAGAACCAATCATCACCTTCTGAAACAAATGTTTCTTTATTATTTGGCCATATAATTTTTATTTTTTCTTCTTTCAAT
>Ga0163109_10003826_pt1 | contig 11491 bp, 10 predicted proteins | sample CRUFie1St13metaG_FD_108704 | JGI IMG/M metagenome (GOLD analysis project Ga0163109, IMG submission 108704) | Marine microbial communities from the Costa Rica Dome - CRUD Field 142mm St13 metaG | ecosystem: Environmental > Aquatic > Marine > Oceanic > Photic zone | place: Costa Rica: the Eastern... | reverse complement strand
GTTCGTTGATGATCATCCGCGTCTTTCGACCTTGGGGGTCGATGATCGTCACCCGAGGCAGACGGGCGTTGCGGATCTCGTTGCTCTGCGGCCGGTCCAGAATGAGTAGCTGCACGGCCATTCGGTCACCTTCGTCCAAGCGAAAACGGAAGCCTCGACGATCTCCCCGCTTGATATCGGCGAAGAGTGCGAAAGAGATGGTGCCGTCCACCAGAAGTGGGCCCTTCGCGGGAGACGACTCCGCTGGGCCGAGCGGAACCGGCTGGTGAGCCGCCGCCGGTGGCGCCACCACCAGCGCCGCCGCAGCGATAGCGGCGGCAAGGGCAACCCGAGATATGCGCGTCATGCGCCCACTGTGCCAAGAATTCACCGCGCGAGCATCTTGGAGCGCGCCTCTGGCCCTCCATCAACTGAGAGTGCAACACTTTGGACATGGATGGAACAGACCTGAAAGCAAAGTCAGAGACCGGGATTTCGTTCGCGGGCCTTCGCAAACTCAATTTGGTTGCCGGATTCGCCCATCTAGCGCAGATGGTGCTGGTTCTCGTGCTGGCGAGCGACTTTTCCCTACCCATCACCGCGGCTTACGTATTTGGCCCGCCGGGAACTCCGCCGAACGACCCGGTCACCATCTTCGAATCCCGCATCGCGTGGGGCGTGGCTTTGTTCTTCGCGCTGTCGGCCTTCTTCCACTTTGTTGTCGCAAGCCGGTGGTTCTACCCGCGTTATGTCGGCGGCCTGCAGTCAGGACACAACTACTTCCGCTGGGTGGAGTACTCGCTGTCGTCATCCATCATGATCGTGCTGATTGCTCAGATCACCGGAATTTCCGATGTTGCCGCGCTGATGGCGATCTTCGGCGTGAATGCGTCGATGATCTTGTTCGGTTGGCTTCAAGAGAAGTACGAGCAGCCCGGTGGCGGAATGCTGCCCTTCATTTTCGGGTGCATGTCCGGAATCGTTCCGTGGCTCATCATCGTGGTCTGGGTGCTCGCCCCTGGATCGTCAAACAAGCCGGAGATTCCAGGTTTTGTCATCGGAATCATCATCTCCCTGTTCGTGTTCTTCAACACCTTTGCTCTCGTTCAGTGGCTGCAATACAAGCAAGTCGGCAAGTGGCGGGACTATCTGCGCGGTGAACGCAGCTACATCCTGTTGAGCTTGATTGCCAAGACGGCCCTCGCGTGGCAGATCTTCTCGGGAACCCTCGTACCTCCGGCCTAGGCCGCCGGCAGCATCAACTGACCGGCGGGGCCATGGCGGGCCCATCGGGCCGAAAGATTCACGCAAACGCGTCGTCATTCAGTGATTGAATGACGGGGTGAGCATCACACCGGACTGCGTTCGGGTCGAGATTCCGGCCGCGACGATCAATATGGCCATCGCTCGCACGGTGGCCGCAGCGATGGCCGCCCGCGCCGACTTGACGCTGGACCAAATCGAAGATGTTCGTCTCGCCATGGACGAAGGCCTCGCGTACATCATCGAGGTAGTTCCCGACGGAGCGATAGTCACGTGCGAGATGTGCGTCGCCGATGGCATCGTGTCCGCGACACTCGCTAGCACTGTCGCCTCATCGACTATCGCCGAGCCCAATCCCTTCGCCTGGACAGTGCTGACCGCACTCGTCGGTGACGTGGACCTGCGCGTGGACGACGGATCCATTCGGCTGCAGTGGAACGTGGCGCGCGACGCTTCCGTCCAGGCCTAACGACCCATGTCGCAGACACGACAGTCCGCCGATGATCAGCGGTTGGCGGCTGAACGAGAACTGTTCGAGAGACTGCACGACGCGGACGCCTCCGATGCCGAGCGGTCCGCAGTGCGCGATGAGCTCATCGAGACACACATGCCGCTCGTCCACCACCTCGCGCGTCGATACGCCGATCGCGGAGAGCCCATCGAGGACGTCACGCAGGTCGCGACCATCGGATTGATCCAAGCCATCGACAAGTTCGACCCCGAACGTGGTTCTGCCTTCTCCACATACGCCGTTCCCACGATCCTGGGCGCCATCCGACGACACTTCCGCGACGCCACGTGGTCGGTGAAAGTGCCGCGACGTGTGCAGGAACTGCGGGGAAAAATCGACGCCGCGCACGACGCGCTGGCTCAAGAGTTGGGGCGCTCCCCCACCGTCGCCGAGATCGCCGCACGCGCTGATGTCGATCCAGCCGATGTTCTCGACTCCCTGGAACTCAGTCGTGCCCGAAGCACGGCACCGATCGACGCAACCTCGGACGGCGAAGCTCCTCTGGCCGACACTCTCGGAGATCTAGATGCCTCGTTGACCGACATCGAGAACGCCGAAACCATCAAGCGACTCCTTGCGACGCTCAGCGAAAATGAGCGCACCGTCGTGACGTTGAGATTCTTCGACGGCCTGACCCAAACCCAAATAGCCGAGCGCGTCGGCGTCTCTCAAATGCAGGTCTCGCGGATTCTCACTCGATCGTTGGAGAAGTTGCGGGCTGGCCTGGCCGCCGGCTAACTACGCTTCCCCCGTGGCCAACGACGACCCCCACGCGGTGACTGGCGACCTCGCCCGACTGCGTGACTGGTGGGCCGAGCGCCGGGGTGACAGAGAACGATCCATCGCCTGGATCCTCGACCCCGAGGACGAAGATGAGGCGCGCAGAGCCGTGGACCGCGCGATCGACAGCGGCGCCACGCTGATTGCCCTGCACATTGACGGCGACGATTCCGCGTCACGGGCCGCGATCGCCTTCGTAGCGAATGTGCCGGCGACCGACGTCGTCGAACAGGGGCCAGGAACAACCGATCACGCATGGATGGAGGCCGTGGCCGAAGTTCGCGACCTCCTGGAGCCCTTCCGGGGTGTTTCCCCCGAGGACGATGGCGTCGATTCGGCCGCACACGCTCTCCCTGCCCAAGGAGTTCCTGCCCCCGGAATCCCTGCACCCGGAGTCCCGGCCCCTAAAGCCCACGCCGCTCAGGCCGCGATCACGTCCGCTGCCCAGCGCGAGACCGCGATCATCTTCGATGGTCTCGCAGCCCACGCGGGCGCCGCGCTCGTGAGCACCGCTGACTCACGTGCCCAAGAGTGGATGCTGCCTGCCACGTCCTCCACCGACCCGGCTATTCGCGAGGCCCAAATCCTTCTCGATATCGAGCCGGCGACCCATTTCGGCACCAACGGTGGCGACGCGACATCGCTACGCGCAGTTCTGTCGCTGCTCGACGTCGTCGATCCTGCGTAATCCCCCCGCTGATCGAGGATTCCTCGCCGATCAACCAGGCTGCCTCAGCCGTCCGCCCGCACGTTGCTCGCGACGAACGGCGCCTTCACCACCGCGAACGGGACGTGTCGGCCACGAACATCGACCACGACCTCGTCATCGCTACTCACCGATGCGTCCACCAGGGCCAACGCGATTCCCTCCTTCAATGTCGGAGAGAAAGTGCCGCTGGTGACCTCCCCCACCGTCGCGCCCTCGGAACTCAGAACATCCATGTGTGACCGAGGGACAGCCCTTTGCGTGGCACGCAACGCCCGTAGTCGCCGCGCCGGACCGCTCTCCCGCTGACGCACCAGAGCCTCGCGTCCACCGAAGGTGGGCTTGTCCCAGCCGATGGCCCAGGACATGCCGGCCTCCACCGGAGTGATCGACGGTGAAATGTCCTGCCCGTGCAGCGGGTAACCCATCTCGGTTCGCAGGGTGTCGCGGGCGCCGAGGCCCGCCAATCCCCCGCCGACGTTCTCGGCCGCTCCCGCTAGCTCATCCCACAACTGCTCCACCGCGCTGTTCGGGGCGATCAACTCGAAGCCGAGTTCTCCGGTGTAGCCGGAGCGGCACACCGTGATCGGCTCGTCCCGCCACGACGCCACCGCGAACGCCATGTAGTCCATGTCCGTGGGAAGGTCCACGGCTGCCAGCACGTCCGCGGACTTCGGTCCCTGAACCGCGATGATGCCGTGCGTCAACTGCTGGTCATCGATCGTGATCGATTCGGGAGCCGCATCCTCGAAGATCCCCACGATGGTCGCCGCGTTGGCAGCGTTCGGGACGATGTAGACGCCATCGTCGCCCCACTTGTAGACGATCAAGTCGTCGACGACGCCTCCGGTGTCGTTACACACCATCGAGTACTGCGCCTGACCGGCACCGATGCGATCAAGATCATTGGCCACGATGGAATTCACGAAGTCCGCGGCCCCGGTGCCGAAGATCGCAACCTTGCCCATATGGGAGACGTCGAATATCCCGACCGCCTCGCGCACGCTCGCGTGCTCGGCGACCGTTCCGTTGTATTCGATGGGCATATCCCAGCCACCGAAATCGGCCATCTTCGCGCCGGCATCGAGGTGTCGGCTGTGCAAGGGAGTGCGAGAGAGCATCGTCCGACCGTAGTCCTCGGCCACCGACCAGCGCCGCAGATTAAGGTTCCTCGCATGTCTCTTCTCAGCCTGGCCACCACCAAACCGGCCACGACCTCTGCCGACTCCCTCCTCGTCACCATCACCCCCGGTCGCGGGAAGAAGGTGGTGGTTCACGGCGCGGGCATCACCGCGAGCCAGGGCACGAGGATCGCCGAGGCCCTGCAGGCCGTGTCAGCCACGGGCAAGGCCGGCGAGATCACCCGCGTGCCGTCGCCCACCGCGATCAAGGCATCAACCATCGTCGCCGTCGGGCTCGGTGATCGAGACGCGGACACCGATGGCGAAAAGCTCCGCCGCGCGATCGGTTCGGCCGTTCGCGGGTCAACGGGACAGCGCAAGATCGCGATCGTTCCTCCCGACACCGACGACTCCACGATCGCCGATATTGCGATGGCCGCCCGCCTCGGTGCCTACGCGTTCACCGCGTTCAAGTCCAGCGACCCGGCGACCGCTCGTCCCGTGCGCACCGTCGCGATCCTCGTCCCGGCTCCTGTGGGGGCCGCGCGAGAGCTCATCGACAGAGCCGAGACGGTCGGCGAGGCCGTGTGCTTCACCCGCGATCTCGTCAATACCCCGCCGAATGCCCTCGCTCCGGCAGATCTGGCGCAGGCGGCGAAGGACTCCGTGGCAGGTCTGCCGGTCACGGTGAAGGTCTGGGACGAGAAGGCCCTTGAGAAAGACAACTGCGGCGGAATCTTGGGAGTCGGCAAGGGCTCGTCGCGGCCGCCGCGCCTGGTGCGCATGACGTACGCGCCCCGCGGTGCCACCTCGCACGTGGCCCTCGTCGGCAAAGGCATCACTTTCGACACTGGCGGCATCTCCATCAAGCCGGCGGCCAACATGGACGAAATGAAAGCCGACATGTCCGGTGCAGCTGCCGTGATCGGCGCCATGCGCGCGATCGCGTCACTCGGGCTCGGCGTGAAGGTCACCGGTTGGGTGCCGGCCGCGGAGAACATGCCCAGTGGCACCGCGCAACGCCCCGGTGACGTACTCACGACCTACAGCGGAACCACCGTCGAGGTTCTCAACACCGACGCCGAGGGTCGACTTGTTCTCGCCGACGCACTCGGGATGGCCGTCGACGACGCTCCCGATCTCATCGTGGACGTCGCAACCTTGACCGGTGCACAACGCATCGCGCTCGGCTCACGAACCGCGGGAGTGATGGCCAACAACGATGACGCCCGCACGCAGGTGATCGATGCGGCGAACGCGGCCGGTGAGGCTATGTGGCCGATGCCGCTACCGGAGGATCTGCGTCCGTCGCTGGATTCTGCAACCGCGGACATCGCGAACATCGGTGATCGGCTCGGCGGCATGCTCTCGGCCGGCATCTTCTTGTCCGAGTTCATCCCCGCCGACCAACCCTGGGTCCATATCGACATCGCCGGACCAGCCTTCAACGAGAAGTCCGCCTACGGCTACACCCCCAAGGGCGGCACCGGTGCGGCCGTTCGAACCTTCGTCGAACTCGTCGAGGACTTCACCCGGGACTGATGTTCACCGCCGGGGGACTCGGTGGAAGAATGAGACCACCGAAACCCGAACAGGAGTGAGACCTGTGCCCCAGGCAGACATCGTCATTCTCGGTGGAGGCAGCGGCGGATACGCCTGCGCTCTCCGAGCAGCAGAACTCGGCAAGTCCGTCATCCTCATCGATGCCGACAAACTCGGAGGCACGTGCCTGCACCGGGGGTGCATACCGACCAAGGCACTCCTGCACGCGGCCGAAGTCGCCGACTCGGCACGTGAATCCGATGAGTTCGGTGTCAAGGCGACGTTCGAGGGCATCGATATGCCTCAGGTCAACAAGTACCGCGACGGCGTCGTCGGTCGTTTGTACAAGGGACTGCAAGGACTCATCAAGTCCCGAGGCGTCACCCTCGTCGAGGGCTACGGGAAGATGGTAGGGCCGACGACGGTCGAGGTAAACGGCGAGCAGTACACCGGTGAGAACCTCGTGTTGGCGACCGGCTCCTACGCAAAGTCGCTACCCGGCCTCGAGATCGGCGACCGGATCATGACCTCCGATCAAGCACTCACGCTGGACTACGTGCCCGAGCGCGTCATCGTCCTCGGCGGCGGCGTGATCGGTGTGGAATTCGCCAGCGTGTGGAAGTCCTTCGGCTCCGATGTGACCATCGTCGAGGCGCTACCGCACCTTGTTCCCAACGAGGACGAAGCCTGCTCCAAAACTCTCGAACGGGCATACAAGAAGCGAGGCATCAACCTCTCCCTCGGTGTCCGCTTCGCCGGGGCAACCCAGAACGAATCCGGTGTGCAGGTGTCGTTGGAAGACGGCACGACCATCGACGCCGACTTGCTTCTCGTTGCCGTGGGTCGAGGCCCCAGCACCGATGGCATGGGATACGACGAGCAGGGCGTGGCAATGGACCGGGGCTGGGTGCTGGTCAATGAACGCCTACGCACGAATCTTCCGGGAGTCTTCGCTGTCGGCGACATCACCCCCGGGCTGCAACTCGCGCATCGCGGCTTCCAGCACGGCATCTTCGTCGCCGAGGAGATCGCCGGCGAGGCACCGATGCCCATCCCGGACATCAATATTCCTCGCGTCACCTACTGCGAGCCGGAAGTTGCCAGTGTCGGACTCACCGAAGTCGAAGCGATCGAAGCACACGGCGCAGACAACATCACCACCTATGAGTACAACCTCGGTGGCAACGGCAAGAGCCAGATCCTCGCCACCGCCGGATTCATCAAGCTCGTCCAACTCACCGATGGTCCGGTGATCGGCATTCACATGGTCGGATCACGTCTCGGCGAGCAGGTCGGCGAAGCACAACTGATCGTCAACTGGGAGGCGCACCCGACCGATGTCGCGTCCCTCATCCACGCGCACCCCACGCAAAACGAAGCCATGGGCGAGGCACACCTCGCTCTCGCGGGAAAGCCTCTGCACGCACACGCCTGATCGCACTTCACGCACCCACAAGGAGCTCACATGCCGGTCACCGTGACCATGCCGCAACTCGGCGAAAGCGTCACCGAAGGAACAATCACTCGGTGGCTGAAGGCCGTTGGCGACACCGTCGCCGCAGACGAACCGCTCCTCGAGGTCTCCACGGACAAGGTGGATACGGAGATTCCCGCACCTGCATCCGGCGTGCTGCTCAGCATCGATGCCGCGGAAGACGACACCGTCGAGGTGGGCGGAGTACTGGCCGTCATCGGTGAGCCCAACAATGCTGCCGCTGCGCCCTCGAGTGAGCCGTCCGAGCCGAGCGAGCCGAGCGAGCCGGCCGAGCCCGGGCCCGATGCCGCGGACACACCCGCAGAGCCCGCCGCACCGGCAGAGCCGGCTACGCCTGAGCCCGCACCGGCAGAAGCCGCACCATCCGAGCCGGCCACTCCCGAGCCGGTATCCGGTGGCTCAGAAGTCTCCGTCGTCCTCCCCGCACTCGGAGAAAGCGTGACCGAGGGTGTCATCACCCGCTGGTTGAAGTCCGTGGGCGACGCGGTCGAGGCGGACGAGCCGCTCGTGGAGATTTCCACCGACAAGGTCGATACCGAGATTCCCGCTCCCGTGTCGGGAACACTCGCGGCGATCGCCGCCGACACCGATGCCACCGTGGAGGTGGGTGCGGAGATCGCTCGGATCTCCACCGGGGCCAGTGCACCGGCACCAGCGGCACCCGCACCGGCACCGGCAGCCCCGGAAGCGAGTGCTCCCGAGGCTGGTACCCCGGACGCCGATTCCTCCGACTCGAACGCCGGTGCCTACGTCACGCCCCTCGTCCGTCGGCTCGCCGCCCAACACGACATCGATCTCTCGACCGTTACCGGTAGCGGCGTTGGCGGTCGCATTCGCAAAGCCGATGTTCTTGCTGCCGTGGAAGCGCGCGGTGGCACCACAGCGCAACCGGCACAACCCTCACTACAACAGCCAGCGGCACCGGCGGCCGCTCCGGCTCCGGTCCCGGTAGCGAGCAGCGCACCTCCGGCTGCACAGAGAGCACCGGCATCACCTCTGACGACTGCCGAACCGTCCGCGCTGCGCGGGCGCACCGAGAATCTCAGCAGGCTGCGCCGAGTCATCGCCGAACGCATGGTCGAGTCGCTGCAGACGTCCGCACAGCTGACCACCGTGGTCGAGGTGGATGTCACCCGCATCGCTGCCCTCCGCGGCCGAATCAAGGCCGACTTCGAGTCACGCGAGGGCATCAAACTGTCGTTCCTTCCGTTCTTCTGCAAAGCCGCCGTCGAAGCACTGAAGGTGTACCCGCAAATCAACAGTTCCATCGACATGGACGCCGGCACCATCACCTACCACGAGTCTGAGAACCTCGGCATCGCCGTTGACACCGACCGCGGACTCCTCGTTCCGGTCGTGCGCGACGCAGGTGATTTGAACATCGCCGGTATCGCGCGACGGATCGCCGACCTCGCCGAACGCACCCGCACCAACAAGGTCGGACCCGACGAACTCTCTGGCGGCACGTTCACCGTCACGAACACCGGCAGCCGTGGCGCCCTGTTCGACACTCCCATCATCAACATGCCGCAGGTCGCCATCCTGGGGACCGGCTCAGTCGTCAAGCGGCCGGTCGTCATCAGCGAAGGTGGGCAAGACGTCATCGCGATTCGATCGATGGTCTACCTGTCGCTCTCCTACGACCACCGGATCGTTGACGGCGCCGACGCCGCTCGATTCCTCAGTACCGTCAAGTCTCGCCTGGAGGAAGGCGCGTTCGACGCCGAGCTCGGTGCGTAGCGCTCCGTAATGTTCATCACCGGCATCTGGTTCGTCGGGTCGATGGTGGGCATCATCCTCGTCGCACGCTTCGCTCTCTACATTCCCGCGCGGAAGTTGGCGCACGCCGGTGGGCTCTCGCAATCGGCAACCGGCCAACTGCTGGGTTACCTCACCAGCGCACCCGAACTCGTCGCCACGGTCTTCGTCGCTTCCACCGGGCTGTTCACCGTGGTCAGCACGAACATCCTCGGCAGCAACATCATCAACACGCTGCTCGCCACGGTCGCCGCGGTGCTGTTCGGTCAATTGCGTCGGATCACCGGCTCACGATTCCGGTTCGAGCAGGCGGTGGTCGCCGGCAGCATCGTCGTGCCGGTGCTGCTGCTCGTCACCGGCCAAGACAGCGCCCTGTGGAGCGGCATTGCCCTCGGTGCCGGGTACATCGCCTACATGCGCGTCATGCGCTCACGGCAGGAAGTGTCCGGGCCGTCGCAATCCGAAAGCGCACAGAAACCGTGGAGCGGACGACGCTCGCACATCGTGGTGCAGGTTCTCATCGTGATCGCCGGGCTCGTCGGTCTGTACTTCCTCGGCGACGTCCTCGGTGATTCGGTATACGAACTCGGCGTTGCCTTCGCCGTTCCCGCCGTCATCCTCGGCGCTTTGACGGCTGTCGCAACGAGCCTGCCCGAACTCACGACGTTCTTCTCCTCCTTCGCCGCGCACCGCAAAGCCGGAACCGACGGAAACTCCGAAGTGGTGCACAACCTGATGGCGAGCAACGTCGTCAACCTCCTCGTGGTCCAGGCGGTAGGCATCGTGGCCTACACCGTTTTCGCTTAGCCCGAACAAGCCGCACGCCGACAAGCCCACGGGGCCGTTATGCGACATGCTTAGGGCATGAAAATCGCCATCACCGGAGCGTCAGGGCTCATCGGATCGGCCCTGGTGCCCCACCTGAGGGCCCGCGGAGACGACGTCATCCGCCTCGTTCGACGCCCCGCCACCGCCCCGGATGAGGCGTCCTGGGACCCCAACGCCGGGACCGTCGATCTCGACGCCCTCGCCGGAGTCGAGGCCGTCGTTCACCTCGCCGGTGCCGGAGTGGGCAACCACCGCTGGAGCAATGACTATAAAAAGCTGATCCTGGATTCGCGGGTGAACGGCACCCACACCATCGTGCGCGCGATGACCGAACTGGACCTTCCACCCCGCGCGTTGATCGCCGGGTCGGCCATCGGGTGGTACGGCGACACCGGTGATCACGCCGTCGACGAATCAGCACCGGCCGGGACCGGTTTCCTCGCCGACGTGGTGCGTGCCTGGGAAGCCGCCGCCGAACCCGCAATCGCCGCAGGCATCCGGGTGGTCCACGCCCGCACCGGACTCGTCGTCAGCGCGCCTGACAGCACGATGGGACCCCTGGTGTCCATCCTGAAAGTCGCGGTCGGCGGGACGTCCGGTGGCTCCGGGGGTGCCTTCGGCCCGCTCATCCCGTCCGTCCGATTGAACCTCGCCGGCCGCCTCGGCCCGGGAACTCAATACTGGTCGTGGATCTCGTTGCGCGATGAGGTCAACGCCTTGACGTTCCTGCTCGACAACGGCGACATCAGCGGGCCCGTCAACCTGACCGGCCCCACCCCGGTCACGAACGCCGAGGTCGCCGAGGCGTTGAAGCAGGAGATCGGTCGAGCCTGGCTGCCCCCGATACCGACCTTCGCCATCAAGGCGCTGCTCGGCGAATTCTCGATCGAGGTGCTCGGCTCCACCCGGGTTCTGCCGTCGGTCTTGACCGAGGCGGGTTTCTCCTTCCAGGACACCACCGTCGAGTCAGCGATACGCACCGCCCTCGAGGGCTCCTAGCCGATGACGCACCATGACGTCGTCGTCGTCGGTGCCGGGCTCGCGGGTTTGGCCGCGGCCCGGGAACTGGCGATTCACGGCGTCGACGTTCAGGTATTCGAAGCCGCCGACGCTGCGGGCGGACGCGTTCGCAGCGACTTTGTCGATGGTTTCACCCTGGATCGTGGCTTCCAGCTCTACAACCCGGCGTATCCCGAAGCGGCGCGCGTCCTCGACCACGAAGCCCTCAATCTGCATCCTCTGACCCGGGGAATGGACATCGTTCGGTCCACCTCCACAGGCCGCGCAGTGCTGCGGCTCGCTGACCCTCGATCGCCGGGCAATTGGCATACCTCTGCACTCTCCCGCGCAGCGGGCACCATCACCGGCAAGGCACGGTTCGCGGTGTACGCGCGCACCGTCGCCAAATTGTCCGGCCACCAGTTCGACGAGCGGGTCGACGAACCAGCGCAGGTGGCGCTCGCTCGGGCCGGCGTCGACGCGACGATGATCGACCACGTCATCCGCCC
>Ga0163109_10003825_pt1 | contig 11493 bp, 10 predicted proteins | sample CRUFie1St13metaG_FD_108704 | JGI IMG/M metagenome (GOLD analysis project Ga0163109, IMG submission 108704) | Marine microbial communities from the Costa Rica Dome - CRUD Field 142mm St13 metaG | ecosystem: Environmental > Aquatic > Marine > Oceanic > Photic zone | place: Costa Rica: the Eastern... | reverse complement strand
GCCGACAGCAACAACGTCCTGTCGCCCATGTTGCTGGATGCGTCGTTTGAGGTGACCAATGGCGTCCTTGTAACAGGCATCGACCCTCGGCCCATCAATGCGGCCACGGTCTCGACCTTCTACCAAAGCGTCGACGACCGTCTGCAAGAAGTGACTTACCACGGGGCATTTGCGCCACAAGTGGCACCTTGGTTCGAGGGCTGGAGCATGCTGGATGCCCAAGGGTTGTTCAGTGGTTCAGTGCCGGGGCCAGGATGCACGTACATGCTTGCCTGCAACTACGACGACCAGGCCGTGGAAGACGATGGGTCGTGCGATTTCACATCGTGTGCGGGGTGCACATCTTCATGGGCGTGCAATTACAGTCCCGAAGCGACTTTGGACGATGGGAGTTGCGAGATGGAGTCGTGTTCAGGGTGCACCTACGCAGAGGCCAGCAACTTCGATCCGTCCGCCACGGTGGACAACGGGAGTTGTCAGTTTGTCTTCACACCGACGTCGTGCACAGCCGACCTCAACCAAGACGGTGTGGTGTCCACACTTGACTTGCTCGATTTTCTGTCTGTGTACGGCAGCGAATGCTGATCGCAGCATCAGGGATTTTCAGCCTGACAAGCATCTTGGGGCCTTGCTCCACACACCGTGCACGCGCCTTCTTCGTTCCGGAGCAGGGGGTTGTTGCTTGAGCAGGTCCCACTGAATTCGCCACCGGGTTTCACCAAGATTTTGATGGCGATGCCCGCTACGGCCAAACCGAGCAGCCCAATGGCCAAAAGGATTTCCGTAGATACCATGGCACAAAGGTAGGGGTAGTTGTCGAGTCAAGTGCGCTTCGGGGTTTGTATAAAATTTATATTGTATATTTATGTGAATGTTTGAGTACATGAAGGCATTGTCCTCGGCTTTGGTTGTTGCCCTGTTGGCCCATGCGACTGCATGGGGACAGGGGATTCCGTTTGGAGAAGACTGTGGTTGCCCTCAAATTGAGGTTCGCGACACGGTTTGGGTGTCCGACAACAATGGCCTCGGGACGGGTTCAGATGTGTGGTCGTGCGAACACATTTACGTGTTGACGGAACAGGTGTTCGTGAATGCAGGTGACACCCTTGTGATTGAGCCGGGCACCGCGGTCTTGGGAATGTCGGGAGAGGGGCGGGTGGAGACTGACGTCGCCGTGGGGTTTGGTGTTGGCAGCGTTCGAGATGTCATGTACGATGTGTATCCCGGTGCCCTGGTGGTGTCTCGAGATGCCTATTTGGTTGCCGACGGCTTGGCGGAATGCCCGATTCAATTTTCGTTCCTAGGCGATCCCCTGGATGGATCTGTGGGCGTGGATGTGATGGGAGCGTGGGGCGGTGTTGCTTTGTGTGGCCGCGGCCAAACCAACACACTGCACCTCGACATGTCCTTTTTTGGCGCACCGTTTTTCACGACGGGTGTGGGCACCGGTGAGGACCGCATTGAGGGCATCGTGGATTTGACAGGACAGGACCGAGAAGTGTACGGGGGAGATGCCGATCCTAGTGGATCGTCAGGAGTCCTCCGACATGTGTCGATCCGACATGGAAGCACCAACCTCGGGTGGACCCAGTTTGGCAATGGCAACGAGACCGATCTTCTTCAGTTGGGGGCGTGTGGTTCGGGGACTGTGGTCGAACACGTGGAGTTGGTGGCATCGGCGGACGACGGACTCCACATCTTGGGAGGCATGGTGGAGGTGCGGCACGTGGTGTCCGCATTTCACGCGGAAGACGCATTTGAAAGCGACCAGGGTTGGCGGGGTTCGGCGCAATTTCTTCTGGGCATTCAAGACACAGCACTCGCCCATGCCACGAATCCGCCTGGCCCATCCTTTGTGTACGATGCAGAAGGGGACGACGTTCAAGACAACAACATGGACCCCTCAAGTGAGCCCTTTTGCTTGCCGGCCATGGCCAATTTCACCTTCATCACCAACGGCGCTCCACAAGCGGCGAGCTTTCACAGTTTGCCCGGCGGGGATTGGCTCAATTCGGTGGTGCACGGTGTGTCGGATGCTGGCGTTGAGATCCAGCATTACTTGACGTGCGACGGCTTCAATGCCATGCTCGCGACTCAATACGGTTTTCTGTCGTTGCGGAATTGGCGCATCTGGGGCGACAGCAACGCCCAAGGCGATGTCATGCGCGGGCGATACCAAGGCAACTATGGGGCGCAAGAGGCAATGGAAGGATGGTTGACGGACAGCACCAACGTGCTCGAGTCCGTGCTGGTGGACGGGGAGTTTTTGATTGAAGACGGTGCGGTGGTCGATGGCTTCGATCCCCGGTCGGGACAGTCAGGCACCGTGAATACGTACTATACACCGGTGGACCCTCGATTGGATCCCGTGGATTACCACGGGGCGTTGGATCCATCCGCACCCATCGGGTTTGCGTCATGGTCGTTTTTGGGCGCTTCAGGCTTGGTGATGCAAGAAGACCCTGTGACGGAAGATCCTGAGGCAGGATGCCGCTATGTCCATGCGTGCAATTTCAATCCACTTGCCACCGTCGACGACGGTTCGTGCGAGTTCGAAAGCTGTGCCGGTTGCACTTATCCCTGGGCGTGCAATTACAGCGACATGGCCATGCTCGACGATGGCAGCTGTGAGCGGGAATCGTGCGCAGGCTGCACCTTCGTGCTGGCGTGCAACTACAACCCTGATGCCTCGCAGGACGACGGGTCCTGCACATACGAGGAATGTTCGGGCTGCACCTGGTCAGGAGCTTTGAACTACGACCCTGCCGCGTTGATCGACGATGGCAGTTGCGAATTGGACATGGAGGAACCGTGTTACGGCGACCTCAACGGCGATGGCGTGGTGAGCACCTTGGACCTCCTTGACTTCCTGACTGTCTACGGCGAGGTCTGCAGCGAGTGAGCCCCAACAGCGCACCGCCGAGGCGTCACCCAATGATGTTTCGAACGTCTTTGAAAAAGGTCCGAAGGGCCACCTTGGGTTCCACCCCCTGTTTTTCAGCTTCTTCCAGCACGCGCTTGGCGCCCAAAATGTTGGTCAGGCGGTCGCCGAGCTCAGCGACATCGTTGGCGTTGTCGTCCATGGAGGCGTAGACCTCCTGCTCAAGCTTGTCAAGTGAGGGCAAGTCGTGTTCGGCGATGAGCTTGCGGATTTCAGCGGCATTCATGACGCACAGGCTTGGGCGAGTTCCGAGACCTTGTCTTTTTTCGCCGTGGCGAATTCTTCGATGAGCTTGCCATCTTTGAATCCCGCGAAGTAGGGGAGGTCGTTGATTTTGAAGGCCTGTTTCACATCGAGGTGTTCCTCCACGTCCACGTCGATGAAGGTGACGTCCGAAAGGGACTCGTCCGATTTCAGGGCATTGACGTGTGGGGCCAACAATTTGCACACCCCACACCACGAGGCATGGAACCGAATGAACAGGCGCGGTTGGCCTTTGATTTGGTCGATGAGATCAGGAAGTTTCATGGGTCAAAATTACGATGCTCTTTTGGCAAACAACCCATGAATGCGGTGGTTCAATGACCAAGGTGAATGGGGTGCATCTGCTCGTCAGAGAAGGTTACTTTTGCGGCATGAACACGCGTGCACAGCACCTCGAGGCATTTGGTCGTTTGTTGGACATCATGGACGATTTGCGGGAGAAATGTCCATGGGACCGCAAGCAGACCTTTGAGTCCCTTCGTCATCTCACCATCGAGGAGACTTACGAATTGGCCGACGCCATTTTGGACAAGGATGTCGACGAAATCAAAAAAGAAACGGGCGACCTCCTTCTGCACATGGTGTTCTACGCCAAATTGGGTTCCGAGATTCCGGCCGAGCAAGGTGGTTACGACATTGCCGATGCGCTGCACGCAATCTGTGACAAACTCGTGGACCGTCACCCGCACATCTATGGGGACGTCGATGCCGACGACGAGGACACCGTCAAGGCCAATTGGGAGAAACTCAAGCTCAAGGAAGGGAAGACCTCTGTGTTGGAGGGGGTGCCCAAATCGCTGCCAAGCTTGGTGAAGGCCTACCGTGTGCAAGACAAGGTGAGGGGCGTGGGATTCGATTGGGACAACGCAGGCCAGGTTTGGGACAAGGTGCAGGAGGAACTGGGGGAGTTGCGCGCAGAGCTCGACGCGCCGGGACCCGATGAAGAGCGGGTGGCGGATGAGTTCGGCGACGTGTTGTTCGCCCTCATCAATTACGCGCGCTTTGTGGACGTCAACCCTGACGAAGCGCTCGAGCGCACCACACGACGGTTCATGGGGCGGTTTCAGCATTTGGAGCAAGCGGTTCGTGCGGACGGACTGGATTTGGCCAACATGACCCTTTCGGAGATGGACGTCTATTGGGAAAAGGCCAAAGCCGCGACTTCTTCCTGACGTCTCCAGCATTCATCCACGCGCATGCGGCCGCACTTGGGGACAAAAACCACCTGTGGTATGGTTGGGGTGCTTAATTTTCCATTTCCAACAAGCCACGTCCCCGCCGGTGGGCTTCACGCGACTTTTTGACTGAGAAAACAACAACATGAGAATTTGGATTGCTGCAGCATTCAGCTGCTTGATTGGAGCCGCTGCTTGGGCTCAACAGGAGACCCCTCAGCGCGTCAACACCAACGTCTTTCGACAGCTTGGTCAAGAGCTGCCCACACCCAATGTGTACCGCACCGCATCGGGTGCACCAGGTCACGCCTACTGGCAGCAAAAGGCGGATTACGACATGAAGATTCGGCTGGACGACGAGACCCAGCGCATCGATGGTTCTGAAACCATCACGTACTCCAACAACAGTCCGGATGCGTTGAGGTACCTGTGGGTGCAATTGGACCAAAACGTCCGCGCCCTCGACAGCGACACCTACAAAGTCCGCGAGTCTTCACTGGATGGACGGACCTACTTCAGCGATTTGGATCGACTTGAACCCTCATTTGACGGGGGATTCAAAATCCAGAAAGTGGCCGACGCATCGGGCAAGGCTTTGGATTACACCATCAACAAAACGATGATGCGGATCGATTTGCCAAGGCCTTTGAAGCCTGGCAACCAGTTCAAATTCAGCATCGATTGGTGGTACAACATCAACGACCGCATGGAAATCGGCGGCCGCAGCGGGTACGAGTACTTTGAAGAGGAGGACAACTACCTGTACACCATCGCCCAATTCTACCCTCGAATGGTCGTGTACAGCGACAACGAAGGTTGGCAGAACAAGCAGTTTCTCGGCAACGGAGAGTTCACCCTCAACTTTGGGGATTACCACGTGGAGTTGACCGTGCCTTCAGACCACATTGTGGCATCGACCGGGACGTTGAGCAACCCCAAGTCCGTGTTGAATGCCACCCAGCGCCGCCGGTTTGAGCAAGCCAAGCGAGCGTTCGAGCAGCCCGTCATGATTGTGACCGAAGAGGAAGCCCGGGAAAACGAAGCGAAGAAAGCCAAGGGGGAGAAGACGTGGATTTTCGACGCACAGAATGTCCGCGACTTTGGCTGGGCGTCCAGCCGCAAGTTCATTTGGGACGCCATGGCGGTGAAGGTGGGGAACAAGACCCCTTTGGCCATGAGCTACTACCCCAAGGAAGGCAACCCACTGTGGGAGCAGTACAGCACCAAAGCCGTCGCGCAAACGCTGAAGACCTACAGCAAGCACACCATCGACTATCCCTATCCCGTCGCGATCTCGGTCAATGCCAAAAGCATCGGCATGGAGTACCCCATGATTTGCTTCAATTTTGGCCGTTGCGAGGAGGACGGCACTTACAGCGAGCGGACCAAATACGGGATGATCGGAGTCATCATCCACGAGGTGGGGCACAATTTCTTCCCCATGATCATCAACTCGGACGAGCGGCAGTGGACGTGGATGGACGAAGGGTTGAACACGTTTGTCCAGTTCTTGACGGAAAAGGAATTTGACCGTGACTATCCGTCTCGTCGTGGGAGTGCCCGGAACATTCGGGATTACATGGGTGGTGACAAAACGCGGATCAGCCCCATCATGACCAATTCTGAGTCGATCTACCAGTTTGGCAACAACGCCTATGGAAAGCCTGCGACGGCACTGAACATCCTTCGCGAGACGGTCATGGGACGCGAGCTGTTCGACCACGCCTTCAAGGAATACAGCCGCCGGTGGGCGTTCAAGCATCCGTCGCCTGCGGATTTCTTCCGCACCATGGAAGATGCATCGGGGGTGGATTTGGATTGGTTCTGGCGCGGATGGTTTTACACCACGGACCACTGCGACATCGCGATGGAAGACATCAGGTGGCTGCAGATGGAATCAGGCAATCCTGACTTGGAAGCGGATTTGAGAAAGGCAGCCGACAGCCGCGAGCCCGAGGACATCACGCAGATGCGGAACGCCAATGGTGGGATTCCACAATCGTACCTCGAAGCCGATCCGACGTTGAATGACTTCTACACAACCACGGGCAAATACGAGGTGCTCGAGTTGGACCGGAGAGAGGCTGCCGAGGCGATGGAGAAGTTGGGTGAAGATGAAAAGGCGCTCCTCGCCAGCGGCAAGCAGTACTATGAGATCACCTTCCGAAACATTGGGGGACTTGTGATGCCGCTCATTCTCGAGTTCGAGTACGAAGATGGGGAGCGTGAGGTGCGCCGGATTCCAGCAGAGATTTGGAAGATGAGCGAGCCCACAGTGACCAAAGTCTTTGTGACCGACCGTCCGGCGGCGCGCATCACCCTCGATCCGTACATGGAAACGGCCGATGTGGACATGGGCAACAACGTTTGGCCTCCACGCCCAGAGCCCACGCGCTTCGAGGTGTTTCAAGGCAGTGGCTACAGCCGGTACAGTTCAGGAGGGGAAAACCCGATGCAACGCGCCCGTCGCGATGCAGCGCTTCAGGCACCCTCTGAAGAAGAATAAGCTGGGGTCAGGTCTCATTTGAAGGCCATCAACAGGGCAATGGCGGCGGCGGCCAAGGCAATGCCCCAACGCGCCTTTGGTTTGGGGTGGTCGTTCAGGAAGATCATGCCCGCGACGGTGGCCAGGACGATGACACTGAGGTTGAGCATGGGAACAACCATGGCGCGCTCGAGCATGCGGGCGTCGAACGCGAGAAGAAGGAAGTAGAGCGAGGCGAAGTTGGTCACGCCCAACAAAAGGCCGCCGAGGATGTCCATGCGCTTGGGCCGTCCCTGTCGCATGGTCCATTGGTGGCTCAACCCAACGATTCCACCCAGGGTGAAGGGGATGGAGGCGAAGGCCATGGGCATCCCTGGCGCATCGAGGCTGGGGTGGTTGGAGAACCATCCAAAAACGAGGTCAATGCATCCGCTGCCCAAAAACATGGTGACAGGAATCCACCACAACCCCACTGCGGTGGAAGTCGGTTTTTGACCCTCCTTTGCGGTTTCACCTGAACGGGCGGACAGCCATACGGCGGGGAAGGCCAAGGCCAGACCAAGCCATTGTCCCCATTGGATGTCTGCAATGCCATCCGCCAACGCCAACACCAAGACGGGAATGGCCATGGACAGTTTCGTGGCGATGGTGGCCACGCTGATGCCCAACTCTTGAGAACACGTGGCCGTGAGTCGAAACAAGGGGTAGAATGCAAGGCCAATCAGAGAGAGTGGCAGAATCCATGACGATTGAAGACTGGCTGTGAGCGCCTCGCTTCCTCCGGCCAAAGTCCATCCAAGCCCTGCGGCCACGACGTAGTTGATGCTGATGGCCCATGCGGTTTGGATGCCCCAACGCTTGAAGCCGGCAAACAGCAGGTAAATCAGAACTGTGCTCAAAATGGTGGCCAAAAAACTCAGCATGGCGTGTGGGTTGGTTTTTGGCGCCAAACGCGCAATACATCTCCTCCGAGCATCTGCTCTTGTTGTGGGGCTGAATCGGGCAACTGGGGCGCGGTCAGCCCGCCATGGAGCGCAATGTTGGCCTGAAGCACGTGCACTTCGTCCCAACAACCAGACTCTAGAACCCCACGTGCCACGAGGGCGCCACCTTCGACCATGCAAGCTGACACGTTGGTTGCCGTTTGGAATGACGTCCACCATTCCTGTGAGAACACAGTGCCTTCCACGCCCAGGATGCGGTACCCTGCGGCCTTCCATGACGCCATGGCGTCTGACTGCAGTTGACTGACAGGACACAAAAGGGTGGCAAATCCCGGTATGCCTTGTGGTGCTCCCTCCATGAATGCCGAGCTGCCCGACGTCAACACAAAGGGGAGGGGGTCTCTGCCGGGCACGTGCCGCGTGGTCAACGCAGGCCTGTCCACCAGCCATGTCCTCATGCCCACGAGGATGCCATCGTGCCTTGCCCGCAGTCCGTGGGAATGCCGCGCGGATTGAGGGCCTGTCAATGCTCGGCCGCCTCGGCCCCAGGTGGCCTGGGCGTCGGGATCCATGAAGCCATCCGCGCTTTGTGCCCACTTCAGGGTGATCCAAGGGCGCGGATTGGTCATGGCGTGAATGAAGGCCCGGTTCAGCGCGTTGGCTTCATCTTGCAAACAACCCACCTCCACGGCAATGCCGGCATCCCGCAGGCGTTGGATTCCACGTCCGGCCACCTTAGGGTTGGGGTCGGTTGTGGCCACGACCACGCGTCCTGGCTTGCGTGTCACGAGCAAGTCGGCACAGGGCGGTGTCTTTCCAACATGGCTGCACGGCTCCAATGTGACATAGACTGTGGCGTCCGCCAAGTCTGCGTCATTCGGGAGTTGGGACAAGGCGTTGGACTCGGCATGGGCTTCACCGTACGTGGCGTGCCACCCTTCGGCCAGCAGGGTGTCGTTTTGGACAACAACACATCCAACCATGGGGTTGGGCCAAGTGGTGAAACGGCCGCGCCATGCCAATTCCAACGCCCGGCGCATCCACACTTCGTCGCCTCGGGACGGGCTCATGAATCTCGGTTCTGGCAGGTCTGCAATGTGTTTTGCATGAGCGATGCGATGGTCATCGGACCGACGCCTCCGGGGACCGGAGTGATCCAACTGCACTTCGGTGCGACAGCGTCGTAGTCCACATCGCCGGTCAACCGCGAGCCCAATTTCTTGGTGGTGTCGGGAATGCGGTTGATGCCGACGTCAATCACGACGGCTCCTTCTTTCACCATGTCGGCCGTCACAAAATGCGCACGTCCAATGGCGGCCACAAGAATGTCTGCCCGTCGGGTGTGCGCGGCCAAGTCCTGGGTTCGGCTGTGGCACACCGTCACCGTGCAATTGCCCGGCGCTCCATTTCTTCGCAACAACAACGCCATGGGCGTGCCCACAATGGAGCTTCGTCCCAAAATCACAGCGTGCTTGCCCTGGGTGTCGATCCCAGCTCGGTCAAGCAAGGACACGATGCCCATGGGGGTGGCAGGCAAAAAGCACGGAAGGTCCAGCGCCATCCGTCCAGCGTTGACCGGATGGAAGCCATCCACGTCCTTCGAAGGCAACACCGCCTCCAACACGCGCTGGTCGTCAATGTGGTCGGGGAGGGGGAGCTGAACAATGAAACCGTCCACGTCAGGGTTGTCGTTGAGCTCCTGCACCGTCTGCAGCAACTCGTCTTCTGTGATGCTCGTGGGCTTCTCCACCAGGGTGCTCTCAAAGCCCACGCGGGCGCACGCCTTCACTTTGTGTCCGACATACGCACGGCTGGCAGGATTGTCGCCAACAAGGATGGCGGCCAAATGCGGTCTTTTCAATCCCTTGGCAAGTCTCGAGTTGACGTCCTCGGTGAGTTCTGCTTCGATGGCCAAAGAAGTGGCCTTGCCGTCCAAAATCTGCGTCATGATGCGAATTTACGGGTTCTCAAAGGGCTGGTCACCGCCTCGTTCCTGGCATGCGCATTCCAGGGATGCGGGGCATTCCACCTTTGGCCATCATGCCCATCATTTTTTTCATGTCTTCGAACTGCTTGAGCAGCCTGTTGACTTCTTCCACGCTTCGGCCGCACCCTTTGGCGATGCGTGCGCGTCGGCTGCCATTGATGATGCCGGGGTTCGACCGCTCTGCCGGTGTCATCGATTGGATGATCGATTCAATGCTCATAAACGCATTGTCGTCCACGTCGATGCCTTTCAATGCTTTGCCCATTCCCGGGACCATGCCAAGCAAATCTTTGACATTGCCCATCTTTTTGACTTGTTGAATCTGAGCAAAGAAATCCTCCAAATCGAAGGTGTTCTTTCTGAGTTTGGCCTCCAGCCGCTGTGCTTCCTTTTCGTCGATCGCCTGTTGGGCGCGCTCCACAAGCGACACCACGTCGCCTTTGCCCAAAATCCGATCCGCCATGCGCTCAGGGTGGAAGACATCCAAGGCATCCATCTTTTCACCCGTGCCCACAAACTTGATGGGCTTGCCCACCACAGAATGAATGCTCAACGCTGCCCCACCGCGGGCATCGCCATCGAGCTTGGTGAGAATTACGCCACTGAAATCGAGTCGGTCATTGAAAGCTTTGGCCGTTTGGACAGCGTCTTGTCCCGTCATGGCATCGACCACAAACAGGATCTCGTCAGGCTTCACGGCGTCTCGGACGGCCGAAATTTCATCCATCAGGACCTCGTCGATGGCCAGCCGTCCAGCGGTGTCCACAATGGCGGCCCCGTATCCTTCGGCCTTGGCTTTGGCCATGCCGCGCTGGGCAATGCCCACGGCATCCTTCACACCGGGTTCCGAGTACACGTCTGCGCCTACGCTTTCTCCCACGACGTGCAATTGATCTACGGCAGCAGGGCGGTGGACGTCACATGCAATGAGCAGTGGCTTTCGTCCTGATTTGGAAATGCGTGCAGCCAATTTTCCGGCATGAGTGGTCTTTCCTGCGCCCTGCAGGCCGGCCAACAAAATGGTGGCCGGCTTGCCTTTCAGTTCAAGGGGTGCTGCCGCTTGCCCCATGAGCTTCGTCAGCTCTTCGTGGGTGATTTTGATGAGCAATTGACCGGGCTGGATGGAGGTGAGCACCTCTCGTCCCAGCGCTTGTTCTTTGACTGTCTTGACGAAATTCTTCGCCGTTTTGAAGTCGACATCGGCATCGAGCAAGGCCTTTCGAACTTCTTTCAGGGTGTCGCCAACATTGACTTCCGTGATCGAGCCGTGTCCTTTCAACACTTTGAAGGCGCGCTCAAACCGTTCTTGGAGATTTTCAAACATGCTGAACTGTAAGTGTTTAGGGGTGTTTGGGGCGCACAAATGTACGGTGGATGTAACCCAAATGAAGAAACTGCGTAGGCGTTCTCTTGAATGCGACGAAAACGTATAAAAATTCGACGAATGACGAAAATGTTCAGTCATTAATGGAAATTTCAACGACGAGTTGTATATTTAGGGTGAAATAATCTTTTCAAATCATGCGAACGAACATTTGCCTCGCCTTTATGGCCCTCTTTGCCTTGGTCCCCTTTACGGGCATCAACGCGCAGTACTCGTTGACTGTGGAGTCTGCTCCAGCAGTTGGCGCCGGTGGTACTGTTTACCGGTTCTATGTCAATGCCAATGACCCAACAGACAAGATGTCTGCCGTGTT
>Ga0163109_10003823_pt1 | contig 11497 bp, 10 predicted proteins | sample CRUFie1St13metaG_FD_108704 | JGI IMG/M metagenome (GOLD analysis project Ga0163109, IMG submission 108704) | Marine microbial communities from the Costa Rica Dome - CRUD Field 142mm St13 metaG | ecosystem: Environmental > Aquatic > Marine > Oceanic > Photic zone | place: Costa Rica: the Eastern... | reverse complement strand
CGACAGCGAGGATGAGTGGGACGCGTGGCTGGCGCCGGGGGCGGAGCCAGATCTGCTGCACTCGCTGTGCCGTCCCTTCGACAGTCCCGATTTCGTGCACCACCCCGTCGACCGGGCCGTGGGGCAGGTCCGCAACCAGGGGCCTGGGCTGTTGCACGCCATTGACGAGGGCGCTGCACCATCTTTGCAGGAACCGGCCGCGAAACCGGCGCAGGGAAGCCTATTCTGATGATCAGGCAGGGCCACACCTGTCCCGCGCCCGTTCTCACCTCGATTTTCCATAGAATTACAGACTTTAATCGGCCCATATCTCCGCCTATTATGCGTGTTATCGATTTGATCGCCTGCCGCATTCGCCCGATTTCACAGACCGGATATTTCGCTGCACCATGGCCGCTTCTGCACCGCTGAATGTTGTAATCCTCGCCGCCGGCAAAGGCACGCGCATGCGGTCCGCGCGGCCAAAGGTTTTGCACGAAGCCGCGGGTCTGCCGCTGCTGGCGTGGGTGATCAGGGCCGCGCAGGGATTGAAGCCGGAACACCTGCATCTTGTGGTGGGGCCGGAGACCGAGGCCGACGCCGCGCAGGGCACGCTGCCGGGGCAGGATGCGGTCACGAGCTGGTCGGTTCAGGCCGAGCGTAAGGGCACCGGCCACGCGGTGGCTCAGGCGAAGGACGCGCTGCAGGGTGCGACGGGCTACACGCTGGTGCTCTATGCCGATACGCCGCTGGTGACAACGCAAGCGCTGGCGGAACTGGTCGCCGACACGCTCGCCGATGGGGCCGACCTGGCGCTCAGCACCTTTGAAACCGGGCAGCCTGCGGGCTATGGCCGGGTCATTCTCGACGCCGAGGGCCGCCCGTCCGCCATCGTTGAAGAGCGCGATGCCACGGCCGAACAGCGTGCACTGACCCTGTGTAACGGCGGGCTGATGCTGGTCCGCAACGCCGTGCTGTTCGACCTGCTCGGACAGCTGCGCGCGGACAACGCTGCCGGTGAACTCTATATGACCGAAGTGGTGGCGCTGGCGCGTGAGGAGGAGCTGAAAACGCGGGCAGCCGAGCTCGATCAGGCCCTGCTGGCCGGGGTCAACAGCCGCGCCGATCTGGCCGCCGTCGAGGCGCAGTTGCAGCAGCGGTTGCGTGCCGCTGTCATGGAGGCGGGCGTGACCCTGATCGCGCCGGAAACCGTTACCCTCTGCCACGATACCGTCATCGGGGCGGATACCGTGGTCGAACCCAACGTCTTCTTCGGCCCTGGGGTCAGAATCGGTACCGGGTGCCGGCTGCGTGCTGGCAGTTATTTCGAGGGCGCGAGCGTCGGCGAAGGGGTCATCATCGGCCCCATGGCACGCCTGCGCGAAGGCAGTCAGCTCGACCAGGGCGTGAAGGTCGGTAACTTCGTTGAGATCAAGAAGGCGCATCTGGCCGCTGGCGCCAAGGCCCCCCACCTGACTTACGTCGGCGATGCGGAAGTGGGTGAGCGGGCCAACCTCGGCGCTGGGACCATCACCTGCAACTACGACGGCGTGAACAAGCACCAGACCACCATCGGCCCCGGCGCCTTCATCGGGTCGAACGCCGCGCTTGTGGCGCCGGTCAGCATCGGTGCAGGCGCGATCGTTGGTGCCGGCTCAACTGTCACTGAAGACGTCGCAGACGACGCCATCATCACCACCCGCGCCCCGGCGCGCCTGAAAGCGGGCGCCGCCGAGCGCTATCGCAATCGCCTGCGGCAGCTCAAGGCGCGCCGCGAAAACGGCGTCGGCTGAGCCCCCCGCTTTCGCCAGACGGCGCTGACCCGAAAGGAACCCTCCACCCCATGTGTGGCATCATCGGTATTCTCGGACAGGACGGGGTCGCAAGCGACCTGCTCGACGGGCTGCGTCGGCTCGAATACCGGGGCTACGACAGCGCCGGGATCGCGACGCTGGTCAACGGCCACATCGACCGCCGCCGGGCGGAAGGCAAGCTGCGCAATCTTGCCGATGTGGTGCAGGAAAGCCCGCTGCCGGGCCGCACTGGGATCGGACACACCCGCTGGGCCACCCACGGCGTTCCGAACCTGACCAACGCCCACCCGCACGCGGATGAGCGCGTCGCCGTGGTCCACAACGGCATCATCGAGAATTTCGATGCCCTGCGCGCGGACCTCAGCGCACGGGGTATTTCATGGAGCACCGATACCGACACCGAAACCATCGTCCACCTGATTTCCGCAGCCATGGCTGACGGCCTTGGGCCAGTCGAGGCTGTCAAATCCGTCATCGGACGGCTGCAGGGCGCCTTCGCGCTGGCGATTATCTTCGCCGGTCACGACAGCCTGATGATCGGTGCGCGCAAGGGCTCGCCGCTGGCCATCGGTCACGGCGAGGGCGAGATGTATCTGGGCTCGGATGCCATTGCGCTGGCGCCGCTGACCCGCGAAATCACCTACCTCGAAGACGGCGACTGGTGCGTGCTGACCCGGGACAGTCTGGAGATTTACGACAGCAGCAACGCCGCCGTAGACCGGCCCAAGGTCGAGAGCGCCGTTTCCGGCGACATGATCGGCAAGGGCAATTTCCCCCACTACATGCTCAAGGAAATCTACGAGCAGCCTTCGGTGGTCGGCGACACGCTGCAGGCGCACTTCAACCCGGCCGAAAAGCGCCTCAACTTCGAAGACCTGTCGCTCGATTTCAAGGCGCTGGACCGGCTGACGATCATGGCCTGCGGCACGGCATTCTATGCCGGCCTGACGGCGAAGTACTGGTTCGAGAGCCTCGCGCGGATCCCGGTCGAGGTCGATATCGCCTCCGAGTTCCGCTACCGCGAGGCGCCCCTGTCGCCGCAGGGTGCGAGCATCGCGATTTCCCAGTCCGGTGAAACCATCGATACGCTGGAGGCGATGCGCTACGCCCGGGGAGAAGGCAACCCGGTGCTGGCGCTGGTCAACGTCACCGAGTCCGCGATCGCCCGCGAGGCAGACGCCGTGCTCAAGACCCTCGCCGGACCCGAAATCGGGGTGGCGTCGACCAAGGCCTTCACCACCCAGCTGACGGTGCTGGCGGCGCTGGCGATCTGGGCGGGTCGGCAGCGTGGCGCGATCAGCGCGGATGACGAAGCGCGGTTGAGTCAGGCGCTGGTCGGCATCCCCGCGCTGATGGCGCAGGTACTGAACCACGATGCCAGCATCCGCGAGATCGCCGGCAAGGTCGCCCAGACCCGCGACGTGCTCTATCTGGGGCGCGGGTCAATGTTCCCGCTGGCCATGGAAGGCGCGCTGAAGCTCAAGGAAATTTCCTACATCCACGCCGAGGGCTACGCGGCTGGTGAGATGAAACACGGGCCGATCGCGCTGATCGATGACGGCGTGCCGGTGGTGGTCTGCGCGCCCTCCGGGCCGATGCTGGAGAAGACCGCCTCGAACGTCGAGCAGGTCGCGGCACGGGGCGGCAGGCTGATCCTGATCACCGATGCCGTGGGCGCCAAGCGGCTGGGCGGGACAGCGGAAGACGTGATCGTCATGCCGACGGTCGACAGTCTGGTCGCCCCTTTGCTCTACGCATTGCCGATCCAGCTGCTGGCCTATCACGCGGCGGTGCACAAGGGCACTGACGTGGACCAGCCCCGCAACCTCGCGAAGTCCGTGACTGTCGAGTGAGGCTTGGTGCCGGATGATGCCCCTATCCGGGACTAGGGGGCGATGAAGGTATAAGACGCCGCGATCAGCAGGCCGCCGGCGAGCACGTACCCCCCGTCGATCCAGATCAGATTGAGGCCGCGCAGTCCGTAGAGGGTGGACATCAGCGTTGAGAGCAGACCGAAGGCCAGCCACATGCCGATGGTCAGGCGGAACACGTTGACGTCTGCCGCGGCTGCCATGGGAAACAGGTGGCTTTGCAGGATGAAGGATGCCGCCAGCCAAGCGAGAAATGTGACGGCGTAGGTCAGCACCATGCTGCGGCCATTGCCGCCCGCCGAGCCGCCGCCAATGTCCTCGCGCGACACCTTGGCCGCCGCCATCCAGGGACCAGACAGGAGCATGTACCAGAGCACGCCGAGGGCGTAGGCGGCGATACCGCCGACAAGAACGGAAAGAGCAAACATCATGACACAGCCTTTCAAGACATGAGATCCATGGGCGAAGCTGGCACCCCGCCCGGAAAACGCATCTCACATTATACGAATTTTAGACTTTTTGAAACAAAGCGATGGAGCGGGTGCCGAGGGGCCTCAGGCGGCGCGTTCCTCGAACAGCGTCAGCACCAATAGCCCCAGCCCCAGCGCCATTGCCCCGCGCAGGGGGAAGAACCAGCTTTCATCCCAGAAGCCCGCCCGGACCAAAGCGTCCGTCATCAGCAGGAGGAACAGAATATTCAGGGCGAGCAGGCACCCGGCAGCGATTTTGAGCAGGGTCCAGCGGTTGCCGTCGATGCTCAGCGCCAGCGGCAGGATCAGCAGCGACAGGCCGATGACCAGCGCGGGGTAGGACAGCCGGTAGCCCAGCCCGGCAAAGACGCGGGTTTGGCTCTGGCTCTGGCTTTGGCTTTGGGTGCTGTTGGCTGCGTCGGTACCGTTTTGCGCGTGTTGCCCGGTCGCGCCCGGCTGTGGGGTCAGTCGGACCGGCTGTGGCCGGGCGGGGACGGCCTCTCCGGCGGGGTCGCCCGTGACTTGGGCGTCCTGCAGCACAATGGTGCCGTCGGCGTGCACGGCGGCAACCTTGCCGGTCAGTGTCCGACGGGCCGGGGGCAGGGAAAACAACCCGATGACGGCGCCTGCGGATGGCTCATCCGATTGCGCTGCGGTGGCCGACACCGGCAGGGCCCAGAGCTCCCCGAGCTCGTCGATGAAATGCGGCCCGGTATTTTCTGTCTCAACCGGAACTGCGCCCTTAGGTTGCGTCCAACTCCAGAACGGGCCGGCCATGAGTCCGGCGATCAGCAGGGCAACCAGCGCGGTCGACAGGGCGAAGGGCCAGACCGACGCCCCCGCAGCCCGCCACTGCCGGATTTCACCGCGGAGATTGAGGCGTGAAATGGCGATCAGTACGGTCAGCATCAGCGCCGTTGGCAGCAGGATCAGCCAAAGCCCCGGCAGGGGGGCGAAGACGTGGCTTAACCACGCCTGCAGTCCCGCAGACCGGGCGTTGAGGCTGTCCATCAGCGCCGGTACAAGCATGATCGCCGTGAGCACGAGGCCGACGGCGATCGCGTATCCGGACAGCAATAACAGTAGGCGACGGACCAGCACCGTAGAAAATCTCCGTTTTCAGGATTCGAAACTAGGATGAAACCTGCAATGAAAACAGAATTTTTATCTGGCAAAGTTGAAGGATGCTTCGTGCAATAACCGAAGGGCGAACTTTATCTGGAATTCACCGGCTGACATCGTGACAGCCCAAGGTGGTCATGCTAGTCAGCTGAATACAAAATAAAAAACTTAACTCGAAATGCAAATCTCGTTTTCTGATTTGTCCTTTGGTAGCGTTGGGGCAGTGGAGCGGCGTATTTTGCAGATCGATCCGGCGAAGGAAAGTAAAGATGGTGCAGGTAAGGCGGCGGGAGGACGGTCTGGATGAGACCGACCGGCTCATCGTGGCGGAACTCAAACAGAACGCTCGTATTTCAAACGTAGAGTTGGCCAAGCGCGTGAACCTGTCACCGACACCCTGCTACGAGCGGGTGCGGAAACTGGAACGCACGGGCGTGCTGATGGGGTACCACGCAAAGGTTGACCGCTCGGTGCTCGGGCAGGCTCAGCTGGCCTACGTAACGATTGAGTATTCGAGCGATGATCAGGCGGCTTACGGCGATTTGCTCGCCGCGCTCTCCGCTGCCGACGATGTGTTGGAGCTGTCCGAACTGGCTGGCGTCATCAAGCTCAGGATCAAGATTGCGGGAACCGATATCACCACAATTTCTGAACGCCTGAAGCAATGGTTCCAGGGCAACCGTGCCGTGGTCCGTTACAGCACTGAGTTCGTGACCCACGCCCATATCGACCGGTTCTGAATCGCGACCTTTGGCGGGCTTGCCCGCCGCCGCTTCCGTTGCCATCTCTGGGGCCTGTAACACCCTAGACACCAGGCAAGGAGCCATGACCATGGCCGAGAAAGAAGCAATATTCGCTGCGGGCTGCTTTTGGAGCATCGAAGACACGTTCCGCAAGATGCCGGGGGTCAAGGATGCGATAAGCGGCTATACCGGCGGTTCGACGCCGAACCCGACCTATCAGCAGGTTTGTACGGGCGGGACGGGTCACGCCGAAGCCGTCCGCGTCGTCTTTGACGACGACAAAGTCGACTACCGCACCCTGCTCAACGCCTTCTTTGAGATGCACGACCCGACGCAGGTCAACCGCCAGGGACCGGACATCGGCACCCAGTACCGGTCCGGGGTCTTTTTCAAGGACGACGGCCAGCGCGCTGCGGCTGAAGCGGCGATTCAGGATCAGTCACAGGTCCGGGGCAGCATCGCCACCGAGGTTACAGAAGCCTCTGAATTCTACCCCGCAGAAGACTACCATCAGCGATACTTTGAAAAGCGCGGCTTTAGCCATTAAAGGAGGGGGGCGCGGGCGCTCCGAGTTGCTCGCGCCCGTTCCTTTGCCAGCCACGATCGAGGCCGCCCGCCCATGACTGATGACGACCTTCAGCCCGAACCCGTTTCTGAGCCTGCCGCTGCTGAGGCCGCGCCCATGGGCGATGAGGCACAGCGCCTGTTCCCCGACGCACCGAGCGATGAGCCCGTCTGGGACGTCACCCACAGCCTGCTGGGCAAAAGCCTGACCTTCACCGTCTGGCGCTCGCTGATTCGGCAGGAGATGCTGGACCAGTGCGATATCAAGTCCAGCCACCGCAAAGCCATCCTGCGCAAGACCGAAAAAGCACTGCAGCGCACGGTCAAGGCTGGCCTGAGCCGTCTGGACGAGCGGCAGATGGAGCACGTCCACTGGAACGCCTTCATCCTCATGGTCGACAAGGCGCTGGGCAACCAGCACCTGAAAATCCGGACCGATGAGGGCCTGTGTGACCAGCTGATCGACCAGGCCCCCGGGCTGGCGGCACCCGCTGCGGCCTAGCCCGCATTTCCCGCGCGGACGGCGGCAGCCATGGACAGCACCGTTTCCGAAACCAGCCTCGATCTTGACGCGCTGACCGAGGACGAGTTCCTCGGCGGACAGCTGCGCCTGCTACAACCCCGGCACGGGTATCGGGCCGGGATGGACGCGGTCCTGCTCGCGGCATCGGTGCCGGCTGAGCCCGGGCAGGCGGTGCTCGATCTGGGCTGCGGGGTCGGCACGGCCGGGCTGTGTCTGGCGCGACGGGTCGAGGGGCTGCGGATTACCGGGGTCGAGCTCCAGCCCGACCTGTGTGCGCTGGCGGCGGAAAATGCTGCGCGCAACGGGCTGGCTGGCCGCGCGACCTTCATCGCCGGCGATCTGCGCGCCCGCGGGTCGATCCTCGAAGCCCGCAGCTTCGACCACGTGATCTGCAACCCGCCCTACGTCGCCGAGGACAGTGGCCAGACCAGCGGCACGGCGCGCGCGGATATCTCCAAGCGCGAGACCGACGCCGACCTCGCCGACTGGATCGATGCCATGCTGTATTGGGTGCGGGAGCGGGGACACCTGAGCCTCGTCCACCGCACCGACCGCCTGCAGGACATCATCAGCCTGCTCACCCCGCGGGTGGGCGGAATCCGGGTCTGCCCGATCTGGCCCAAGCCGGGCCGCGAGGCCAACCGCGTGCTCGTCCGCGGACGGCGCGAGGCTCGCGCCGGAATGGTGCTCGGTCCGGGGATCACGGTGCGCGACCCTGATGACCGGGTTACGCCGGAAATGGAGGCGATTCAGCGCGATGGTCAGGCTTTGGATTTCTGAGCATTGGTCGTATAATAAACGGAATATTTCCGGGAGTTCTCCACCCATGTCTGCACTGCGCCCTGTGATCCTTCTGCTGGCAGCATTCGGAACGATGCTGGCGGCCCCGGCCGTGGCGCAATCCACCGGTGACGAGGGGGCGAACAGCCTCTCGGGTCAGCCCTCGCTCGTGCTGCCGTCCGACACGCCGGCTGGAGGCAACCTCAATGGCTTTGTGATTGCCGGCGGCCCGGCGAATGCACCCGGCTTCGGGCTCGCTGGCGCGCTGTGCACGGCTTACAACGTGCAGGTTAACCCCGATGCGCCGGTCTGTCTGGTGCGGGCAACGACCGGATCGGCTGAAAACCTCGCGCTGGTGGCGGAGGGCCGTGCTGATTTCGCAGTGGTGCAGTCCGACCGGCAGTACTTCGCCTTCAGCGGACAGGCCGACTACGCCGGTGGCGATGCCATCGAGGATTTGCGCGCCGTCTTTTCCTTTGCCGTGCTGCCGATCCACGTGCTAGCCAGCGCGACGTCCCCGGCCGAGGGACTGGAGGACCTTGCCGGGGGCCGGGTAGGGCTCGGGCCGATGGATTCCTCGCAGCGTCTGCTGGCGCAGGCAGCGCTCTTCGCCTCCGACGTGCCGGTCTCGCGGATGGCCCGGGTTCACGAGGGTTCGCTCGCTACGCAGATCGAGGCGCTCTGTGCCAACGAACTCGATGCCGTCATCTTCCCCAGCGTGCTGCCGTCCACCCTGGTCAGCGACGCGCTGTGGGAGTGCGGTGCCCGCCTGATCCCGCTGGCCTCTGAAGGGGTCGACGTGCTGGTCGACTCAAATCCGTTCTTCGAACCGTTTCTGATCCCGCAGGACGCCTACGGCCTCGAAGTGCCGGTCGAAAGCATCGGTCTGGCCCTGACTTTGGTGTCACGCGAAGTGGTGCCGCAGGGGCGCGTAATCGCTCTGCTTCAGGCTGCCTTTGCCGACTTTGATTTCTTCCGGTCGCTGCATCCGGCGCTGACCATGCTCGACCCTGAAGGAGCCCTGCGGGCCGGGCTTGTAGCCCCTCAGCACCGGGGTCTGCAGCAGTACCTCGAGGTGCGGGCTCAGTACGGCGGAATCGAGGCGCTGGACTGACCCCCGAGGCCCCGAGTCGAAATCCGCTTGATAATTGTCTGCCATAATGCTTGCTCATTCCCGCGATACAGTCTGAGCAAAATAAGTGTTGGGTGAGCGGGTAAGAGAGCGGATGGATTTGCAGGCTATAGGCCGAGCAGGTGCAGCGATCGTCTTTGCAATGACGATGGGTGCCTGCTCCTCCATCGAATTGCAGGACACTGACCCAATCCGCGGGTGGATGTCTGCCCTGTCCGACTTCGGCCGTCTTGGCCGGGGCGACGGTGCAGCGGGCGATCTTGCCCTGAGCCAGTCGCTTCAGATTCAGATGCAATGGCGCGCTGAATCGCTGGCCGAAAACGTATCCTTTGACCCAAGCAAGCGCCCGCGCAAGCTGCCCAGTCCCTTCGTCAAGCAGCCGTGGGACAATGAAATCCCCCTGCTGGCCGACGAAGTCACCGCCCAGCTGAGCAGCGATTTCGGCTGGCGCAGCCTGAACCGCCGCCACGACTTCCACTCCGGCATTGATATTGTCGCCGCCCCCGGCGCAACCGTATTCACGCCGGTCACCGGTGAGGTCATCCACACCAAGGTTGCCGGTACCGACAGCGGTGTTGTCGTCTTCGATGGCGAGCGGCAGCACACCTTCTGGCACACCCGGCCGGCCAAGGGCTTGCGGGTGGGGCAGAAGGTCGATCTCGGCGACCCCGTGGGCACGCTGGTGCCGTGGGGGACCCGCACGCACCTGCACTACTCGGTGCACCTGACCGGCAACACCAAGTCTCAGCGGGCGCGGAAGGACTCCAACGCCATCGATCCGCTGACGCTGGTGCAGCGCCTGCGGGAACAGGCCTACGCCCTCAACGATCGTGATGGCGACAGCCTCAGCACGCTGCTGCGCGACGCCCAGCACCGGGCCCTGCTGATCGAGGCGGCGCGCAACGAAGACAGTGCGGCGCTGGGGGTGCCTGAGAACGGCCAGCTGGCCGCCGGTGCTGAGGCCGAGGCCTCTGAGGATGCAGGTGACAGCCTGAGTGGCGATATCACTGAAACAGCCACCGAAGCCGCCGCCGAAGCCGCTACCGAGGCCGCCATCAACGAAGTCACCGATGACGTCATGGCTGAGGTTTCGTCGGACCCGGCCGGGCTGGAAGAGGTGGAAGCGACCGAAGTTGCACTGGTTTCAACCCTCTCAACATCAACATCGACATCGACGCTGGCGCCGGCGGGGGCTTCGGCCGATGTTCCGGCGCAGGGCGAAGACGAGGCGACGGCGACCTCCGGCGGCATCACTTTCAGCCTCAGCCGCAACGGTAGTCTGCGGTTGGGTTCAAAGGCGCAGGACGCTGAACCCGAGGAGCCGACCGAGTCCTTCAGCCTCGAAGCCATTGTAACCCTGTTGCAGAACCGCTGACCTTCGATACGGCGCTCAGCGCTCAGCGTTCAGATTAACTTTCCCGGATTGAAACGATTTTCAGGGTCGAGCGTGGCCTTGAGCTGGCGCATGAGTGCGAGGCCGACGGGGTCCGCCGTTCGTGCCAGTTCGTCTTTCTTCAGCTGACCGATGCCGTGCTCGGCTGAGATCGAGCCGCCCATCGACCCGACCAGATCGTGGAAGGCGGCGTTGATTTCGCCCCAGGCAGCGAGGAAATGCGCCTCGCGTTCCGGGTCGCCCACGGCCTCGGCCGGGGCACACAGGTTGAAGTGCAGGTTGCCATCGCCAAGGTGGCCGAAGGGCACCGGGCGACTGCCGGGATAGAGCCGTTCGAGCAGCGCCGTGCCTTCCTCGATCAGCGCTGGGATCATCGCAACGGGGACGGAGACGTCGTGCTTGATCGACGGACCGGCGCGGGTTTCCGCCTCCGGCACGCCCTCGCGGATTTCCCACAGGGCGCGTGCCTGCTCGCTGGTTTGCGCGATCACGCCGTCCTGCACCAGTCCTGCGGCTGTGCAGTCCTGCACTATGGCGTCGATGGTCTCGCTGATCTGACCGCGCTCGTCGAACACCCCGACTTCGAGCAGGAGTGACCAGGGCGGCGTGTCCGGCATCGGGGGGCGCAGGCCTTCGATCAGGCTCAGCGCCTGCTCAACGGCGATCCGGGGCATGATCTCGCCCGCCATGACCGCTTCGCCCAGCCGCCCACTAAATGCGTTGAGGGTCGCCAGACACTGCGCCGGGTCGGCGCAGGCCAGCCACAGCGTGACCCGGTCGCGGGGGCGCGGGAACAGCTTGAGCACGGCGCGGGTGACGATCCCCAGCGAGCCTTCGGCGCCGATGAACAGGTGCTTGAGGTCGTAGCCGGTGTTGTCCTTTCGCAGGCGGTTGAGGCCGTTCCAGACCTGCCCGTCGGCGAGCACTACTTCCAGCCCGAGCACCAGATCGCGCATGTTGCCGTACTTGAGCACGTTGATGCCCCCGGCGTTGGTCGACAGGTTGCCGCCGATGCGGCAGGTGCCTTCCGCGCCCAGCGACAGCGGAAACAGCCGGTCTTCGGCCTCGGCGGCCTGTTGCGCGTGGGCGAGGATACAGCCGGTCTG
>Ga0163109_10003822_pt1 | contig 11499 bp, 11 predicted proteins | sample CRUFie1St13metaG_FD_108704 | JGI IMG/M metagenome (GOLD analysis project Ga0163109, IMG submission 108704) | Marine microbial communities from the Costa Rica Dome - CRUD Field 142mm St13 metaG | ecosystem: Environmental > Aquatic > Marine > Oceanic > Photic zone | place: Costa Rica: the Eastern... | reverse complement strand
TCAAGGAAGTGCAGGATCTATAATGAAGCGAATAAATCCCTATCCTTATTTTACAGATTGCGAAGACGCTTTCGAAGCTTTACTTAGAGAATTCTACATTACAGATATAGATGCTCTAAAGAAGGATTTCTTAAGCAAGTATGACTTAGACGATGCTGACTTTTCTCGAATTAAGAATAAAAATGTAAAGCCTATCTTTGTAGAAGCCTTGACTAATATTTTAAACGCTCAGAGTTATGAAGATTTCGTGAATGCTGTTGATTTTATAGAAGATTTTATTTCGGTTAGTCAGAGTGAAGAAGAAATTAGACAAAGGTTTAACATTTCTGAAGCTGAGAGAAGGTATTTAGCTAGGCGGTTCAATGTGATTCACATGAGCTTACCAATCCAATTTCCTCTTAAAAATCAAGAAGTTCACGAAAATATCCAAGTCCTTCACTTCTTTGATGAAAAAGCTTTAGAGTTAATCGAAAAGGGCTTAAAAGGTAGAGCTACACCTAGTCGTATTGCTCTAACAAGGGCTTTCTCTGACGCTTATTTAGAAGGCAATGGGTATATCTTTGCGTATCCTTATGATGGGGATTTGAAAAGCGTCAAACAGAACATTCATTCGTATGTCGTTAAATCCAGGTATCTACTTATAGCACAAGTTAGTAGAGCAATCTCCTTTTACCATTATGGAGATAATGAAAGGCAATTTGTAGTTCCTGTAAAGTGTATTAAAGAGTATGAGATAATAGACCTTGGAGAGGATTTCCGAATGCTCCATTTCGGAGGTCTTTATGATGAAGAGATGCATTCCTTTGGCGATTTCATACCTTGCGACTTATGCGAACAGTATTTCTATCTTGAACCTAGTAATTTAAAACAAGATTTTTACGTCTGCAACGAATGTTTGGAAGAACATTATGAAGAAGAATGAAAGTTCTACCTACCTTTAACTTTAAGTATGTCTAATCTCCGCCTAGTGGATAGTTCTTCCAACTGAAAGCAACTCGCTCATCAAGGTAATTCTCAAAATCATCACAGTGATGAGCTTCTTGCTCAAATCGAATAGCTAAATACGATTCTCTGCTAAAGCCCTTCTTGGCTATAAATACAGCATATAGAAAGTCAAAAAGATAAATGATTATAAATCCGATAAACAGTGTTTCTAAATACTGTCTATAGTGGATTGTCTCATGCCTCTTCGTTTTTTCACTAAGTTCACCTCTGCACAAAACGATTGGGCCTAGAGTAATTGCCCAAATTTCGATAGGCGTGAACTTACTTAGGATTACAGGAATCTTGGAGTTTTCTAAGAAAATAGGTGTTTTTAAAAGTGACATAAACCCTCTTGAATCGTTACATTATGAAAAGTTTTGTGTTAATTTTACATCTAAGTGAGAACATAAACAACTAAAACTTAGGTGCAACATGTCTTCAAGACCTATCGAAATAAACACAGTGGAGCTTAGAGTGCTTTCTCAGCATATCTTTCGTGCTCTTCTAGATTGGTTTGATCGGTTTCCTCAATCTTTCAAGAATAATGAAATAGGTTCAAGCATCAAGATCGACTTTTATTTAGCAAAAACGGACTTCAGCAAGCCTATACTCTTTGTACAAGAAGAATTTCCTGATTTTGACAATGATGCGTATTTTATATCCAATAGCTACTTACCCGACATTTGCAACATTCAGTTTGTTAACGGTGTAAACTTAGAGAAAGAAATCAAAATTCAAATACGAAGCAAGCGAAGAACTCCTCATTACCTAGATTTAAGCAATATGGTTTTTGAGAGTGCCCATTTAACTTCAGAGGAAGATTCCAAGTTTGTTGTTTTAGAACTTTCTATCAATGGAGAACTCACCTTTAAAAGTCTAAAAAGTTTCCTCGAAGACTCATGGATTTCTGATCATTTTACAATTTCTAGGATACACAGTGTTTTAGCTCACGAGTTTACTCACATAAGAGAGCTTCCCTTTTTGAAACTCCCAAGTGACTACGAACATAGCTCTTCTAAGGATTACATAAATCTAAAATCGGAAGTCAATGCATTTATACAGCAGATCTTGTTAGAAATATCAGAACACAGGATGCTCTACTTTATAGAACTCAATGAAAACTTAGAGTTTTTCTTAGATTGTGTATCTGAGACATGGCAGATGATTAATCCACAACTCACTCAAAAAAATAGAAATAGAATTCTAAAAATAACACATCAAAGGTTGCACTATGGATCTCAAGCAGAAGTCAGACAGCATTGTAGATAAAATTTTAAAAGCTCGAAAGTGGGGCATTTCTCTAGAGTTTGACTCTAAAAAGCTTAAAGACTCTTGCTTCATTTTAGATGTAGACCATGATCGGTATAATATGCTCTACATTGAGTGTCTTTTTAATGAAAGCACTTTCAAGATATTCTCTAAAATCAACGGAAAAGAGATCATCCGTTGTGGCAATTTTGACATTTTACTTAGATACTTAAATGATATACTTTGGAAAGGATCTATTTAATTTCTAAGTTAAAGGCAGTCTCTTCTAGTAAAGAGTCGCAAAATCTTTGCAGGTTTTTTGCATTTTCTTCATACCCAAAAGGTTCCCCCTCTTCATTTGCAAATGTGATTGCTTCTGCTTCATCTAAAGATGCTTTTACATCACTTAGATCTTTTAGAGTAGACACTACATTTGTAGCTCCTAGCTCTGTAGGCGTTATAACTACCCGCAAAAGCGATTTCGGATCTACACTACTCTCACCTATACCCAATCCTAAACCAAGTCTCATAAAGGCAAACTGAGCTACAGAATGATTTCTTTGGAACAACGAAGCCGACAAAGGATTTACTTCATGTCCTCCTCCAACATCCATTCTTATATTCTTAGCTACTTTAAAGCTTAATCCTACAATAACGCCTTTGTCAGGATCTTCTTTCATATATTCATCAAGGTATCGTATATCGTAATAATCGCCGTTCACGACTTGTTTACCAAAGAACTCTTTAGGCATCGTTCCTAAAGGATAAAGTAAAGTATCTTTGACAGCCCTTACCCCCATTTTCTTCATCTTTCCCTGTAATGCCTTCACAAAAGACAACAAAGTTTCAAAAGCTTCCTTTTCATTAGATGACATCTCATCCATGTCTTTCTTCATTTTATTTGTAAGATCACTACCTAGTGTTATAGTTTTGAATACATATGTAGCATTCTGATTTGCATATTCAAGAGCAAACGTACTTTCCTCAAAGGAAGAATTTGTACCTGAGAACGAAAAGGTTATATGGTAATTCTCAGGAAGTTTGTAAAAAGAGTCTCGTGCGAGCATTACCAATCTTGCAACCGAAGGACCTTTCTTTCTACTCTTACCTGAATATTGTAAAAACTCATCAGATTCAAGAAGTTGATCTATCAAATCTTCTCTTATCTCTGCTCTCCATCTACCTGGAATCTTTGTGTAATCATAAAATTGAATGTAAGGAAGCTTTTTACCTTGGAACTTAAAAGATGTACTTTTTCCAAATAAGTCAAAAAGAGCAGGACAGATGATTTCCCAGGGATAGTCACTATATACATTTAATCTTATTGCTGTAGGCAAGTAGTTGCTAACGGATTCGAAGTCCAAAGGTTCTTCAAGCTCTATATTCGCTACACATATTTCTGTATCGTGTTCTCTAACTTGGTGTTTCAGAGCTTCTATTAGAATTCTGATAAAATATATAGGATTTGCTAAAAATGCTGTGTGTAGAAATCCTGCATTTACACGATTGTATGTTTTCCCTAACTCTTCTCTCGTGACTTTTTGACCAAAAGCATCAACCCTAGAGTCATACCTCATCCCGCTTGAAAAGTTGCATACTGTTCTACACCCTGCTGAAGCTTTTGGACAACATGTAACATCTCGATCACTTTTAGATTCAAAAGGCGTGAGCACAAAATCAGTCATCTCTTTGAATACATCAAGAGCAACTCTTCTGCTCTCATCTTCCCCTAAGTATTCCGCTTCTCTAATCACATTTAAATAGCTTTGCTCACCTGTAAACTTAGAATCTTTTACAAGTGTGGAGTTAGGTAAGAAAACAATTCCTTTACTACCAGGTATCATACTTTCTGAATAATCAGGATCATCCTCATACACATCACCCAACCCTATACTAGAAGGTATTTTAGACTTTGCGAGTTTTGTGTTTGCCCTCAAGAACTTATTCTGCACTAGATATTCACTAATCGTGTTCAAAGTTAACTTCTCTTTATTTGAACAGGAATCTATATCTTTTTGCGATATATGCTTTTTCGATTTAATTTTTGTTCTAAGCTTACTAGGCATTCTCTCAGCAAAAGCAGGAAAAAACACGCATAGATTTGCAACAGCTTCCTCTAAAGAAATATCTTCAAGCATTTTTATGACTGCTTTGGAATCAGAAGACATTAATTTATCTAAACTTGAACCACTTTTATGAGTTGATCTACCTACAGCACACTTTGTAGGAAATAAAGGTCTTTTTTCTTTCCAATCAGTCAAAGAAGTCAAAGATCTAAATGCAGTATCTGCTACACGACTTGTTGTCATACGTTCTGCGGGATTTGCGACTGCTTTCCTCTGTATTTCAGGCTCAGAGACATAGCAGTCATATCCTTGACTCTCTATAAATCTAGCAATTTGACTAGAGTCTACTTCGTTGAATTTACCTAAATAAAATGAACCATATCCGCTTATATTTACAACTATGCTATTCATAGACTTCTCACTTGTTTTGATTTAGATGTTTTTATGGTATAACCTCTAATCGGTTATCATATCACAAAAGTTTTACAAAGAGTAGAAGCATGCCTTGTTTTCATCCAAACCTCTCCAAAGAGTATAAAAATGAGTCTTCAAGTTCAAAACAAACTAAAACAAAAGATTCTAAAGATCCTAAGAAATGAAGGTTTCTCTTTAGTAGACTCTAAGTCTCAAGATCTATTCGAAGAGTATGTTGTAGAATTTTATATTGATTTAAGATTCAGAGTTTTTAGTCAAGTATGCCACATAAGTAGTAGTAAAGAAGAGACTTTTAAACTACTAAAAGAATTTGTAGAAAGCGAGGTTGATTTCTTACTCTCAGACAGCTCTGCTTTGAACTATCAACTCAATGAAGATAAACACTTTTTAGATTTGAAAATAAAACTTCTCAAATTAGAGTTAGAAGTTTATAAAAAAAGAATCTTTCTAATTAAAATTTTTACAATTAATTTTTTATGCATTTTGCTTTAAGGGTAAAGAAATGATTATAAAACAAGGGGTTAAATGGGTCTTATACCAATTCTCTAAAGGAGAAGAGAAGATCCATATCCTTAATTCATTCAAAGAAGCTTATTTGAAAAAGCTAGACATCTCCCCCCAAGACTTGAAAAAATTGGAATACGAAACTATAGAATCTTATATCTATAGAGACGAGTCTCGCATTATCCACAAGTTGAAGATCCTTTTAGATGAATCTGAGTTTGCTATACATGCTCGAAGAACTACAGATATAGACTTTGCATTAGAAGTCTTTGAAAATGGCTCACATGTTTTAGATGTTTACGAGCAGAAGAATCATAATTTACTTTCCATGCCTTTAGGTAGAGTATTGAATCTGAGAACACGTACTGCTTTTTGCGAAACTAATTTCGAAGTCCGAAATCTAAAATCTTTTAACTTATCTCAGATAAAATCTCTTATCGCATTCTTAAGCTTAGAGTTTCAGAACTTTTCCATATGTTTTAAACATGAAGGCAATAAAGAGATGATCTCTGAGTTCTGTAAAGAACAGCATTTTGATTGCGAATTTGAGACAGACTCTAACTTATACTGCTTACTGTTTGCGTTTCGAAAATGATTCCACTTTTCTTGCAGATTGTTAGTTTGTAACTAAATCACTCACTTGAGTTTATCCCCTAACAGAGCTATAATGACTAAAAACTTTTTACTGAAAAGGAAGATGGTTCAAGATGCCAAACAATCAACAGTCTATTAATTCTACAAGACCTGGATTCTTTTTTGAAGATGATTTAAATCTAAAGATGCAATTCTTTGATAAGATTTGTGAGGGGTCAGACACTTTCGATTTTAAAGAACAGTTTGTCTCAACCTATCGACAATTGTTAGAAGATATTAGAGTTGTCGAAAGCTCTGCGGACCTTCAACTTTCTTCAAATTGGGAAAGAGATTTGAGCAAAGACTTTAAAAGTCTACTTTCCAACCTTGAAATCGTTTTCTCTGACATTAAACGTAAAGACTCAAGGATGCTAGATAATGGTAGATTTAGCTATAGTAGAACTCGAAATATGGTGTCAGGTGAAACGGGAAGCAGTCGTGTTCTGAATGATCTTGTAACCAAAACAAGGTATACGGGCATCACATTTGAAAATATATTATATGATATACTTCTTTTAAGAGCTTTAGTTTTAAAAGAATTTACCTTGTCTCTTGCAGAAGGTGATTTTGGTGCAGACGATTTGAACTTTGCTCGAATATGTCAATTTGTATTTAGGTCCTTCCAACGTGTGGAAAGAGACTCTTTTTATTTATTTGTGAGTCAAAATATTTGGTCGTGCGTTAGTAAGTTTGCAGATATTAGATATATCAAAAAAAGAGGGGCTTCCAACTGCTATTGGTGTTTTCTTTTCATGTTAAATTCTAGCAATTTAGATAAAAGTGGTAGTTCTCCAAAGATAGATTCGAGTTTAAATTATCTAAACTTTGATAAAGAAAATATACTGAAAACTTTTTTCAATGCATCAAGCAGAAGTTTTCTTAGTTTAGGCATAAAAGAATATTCAGAAATTGATGAAAGCGTATTTCAAATTATAAGTGCTAATAAAGGGATACAAAGCATTTCTACGAGATACACTCTACCTTTTGACTACTATTTATTACTCTGCATATGCTCATCCGATGAAATCAAAAATATTATTTTAACATATTTAGTCTCTCTATATGAATACTCAACAGATGAAGAAGTCAAAAATTTTATTTTGAATACACTGATAAAGCAAGTAGAAGATTTTTCTTCTTTAAACAATGTAAATCAGAGACTAAAAGCTGTTTCTAATGACGTAAGCATTTCCCTTTTTGGAAATATCAACAATGTTAGTCCTGAATACTTTGCTCCTTTTCCTGCTGTGTTTCAAACATCAGCGAAGGTTCAAAAAGCATCTGATCAACGTGAAGAATTGTTCATAAATCTTGCTGAGGTATACAATAGAGAAGGTCCTCGTCATTATGTAGCCACGCATTTGGGTTTAGAAGACCCAAGCGATCTCCATATTTTAGAAGAGATCATCAAATCTCTAAATCAAGTCGATGCCCTGAAAAAAACAGTATAACAAATTGTACTTTGATTACAAACCTTAAACATCTTTAAACTTATACTGCTTACTGTTTGCGTTTCGAAAATGATTCAATTCTTCTTTGCTCTATTTTCCTTCTTTCTACTCACAATCTTCTATTGGTTCAAAAATACAGGAAGGGATTTGTACGGTTGGAATTGGAATCCCTTTGAGTGGTGGCTATACACAGGACTTTTTTCAAATTATATCAACTTGTTCATTTGGTGGTATCTTCAAGATTCTGTAGGCGTATGGAAAGCTACGATCTATACAAGTGTAATTGCTTGTTTCTCTAATGTCATACTAAATAGCTTATTTTACTCTTTCAATTTGAAATACATAGCCTCTTTGGTACTATGTAGCGTAGCTATATTTATATCAACTATGAAGTGAGAGTCCATGAGTAAAAAAGTAAAAGACTGTATACGTACTTTTGAAAAAAGGCAATTAAATAGAGAGACGAGCAAAATTCAACATTTCTCTTTGAAATTTGACTTTACAGAATTTACAAAGTCTATTCTAGATGAGTTAAATAATAGAGAAGTTCTAGCCCCTGCGAAGTTTTTTGGGAATAGTTTGAAGATTAATGAGGATTCTAATTATTTCGATCTTAGAAAAGACTTTTATGAATCACTTAGTAAAGACTTAATAAAGAAGTTAGTAGATATAACTTCTAGTAAGGCTCAAAATGTTTTCTTTATGGATCGAGATATAGGTGAGAATGAGCGTACAAAAGTAATCCGATATGACTCAGAGGTATCTAACAGTATACATAGAGTCAGAACGGTAGATCTTTTTTGCGACTCAGAAGAGAAATCTGAAGGAGGGGCTTCTAACTTTTATAGATACAATGAGGGTGCTATTTATATAAACCCCAACGGCTATCTTTTTGATAATTGGCTCCCTATGAGCGATTCTTTAGAGTTCACTGAGAAGTATTTAGTCACTGTCTTAGCTCACCTCTTCACCCATGAGTATTGCCATGCTCTTATGAATTGTAAAAATAGTTACGTACTAGATAGAGATCGCTTTTTAACATTAACCTATGGAGCAACAGCATCTCAAGTGATGTGTCATTGTTTAGAATTCAAAAGAGCAAATCTATACCTTCACTACTTGTTTGGTATTTTGACTGAAAAAGAATTCTATGACATCGCATTAAATACTTTGGATTATAGTTTTGAAAGTGCTTTGATGACAAGAGATCCTTACGCTTATGAAAACTCTTTTATGACTCACAGGACATTTGACATGTCTTCAGATGAAGATAAGTTTCTTTCTACAGCCGAAGCTCTGATGACAAAATTTGTAGGAATCGACTTAGAGTTTAACAATTTAGATGATCGACAAGCCCGCTTTGACGACTATTTTGATGATCTAGCTAATTCCGCAAAGTATTCTGCAAATATAGATCAGCTAGGTGAAGGAAAGCCTTTAAGCCCTAAAGAGTTTGGAGGAAAACTTTTCTTTCTCAAGTTTCTAACTTTTACTCGCTTGCCTGATGAAATAATCTATACTACAGATGTAGATCTCGAAGATTTCTTAAAACTACTAGATAAGTTTGAGAATTCTTCAACTAGAAGATTTGAAGGTTTTCTCTATAAAAATGAATATCCTGAGCTACATAAACGTCAAATCCCAAAAACAGTGAGAGAGTTTACAAATCGACAAAAGGAAGTTGAAGAACTTGTTGAGTTCTTTATTAGCTATTTCTTTGAGTCTAAATACTTAGATATTGACTTCGTTATACAAGAAGATGACAATTATGAATACTTTTATGAAGATACTAGAGTATACATAGCTGTAAAAGCTGATAAATCTGAAAGTTTGTTTGATTTAGAAGAAAATACACAGACATATCAGTTCTATAAAGGCATTGCAGGGGGAATCAAGACATTTACTCAGTTCAAGAGTCAAGAGAGTATGGATGAAGTTTCAAGTCTCGTAGATTCTGCTATCAAAGAATTAGAGATCTTTGAGCAGAAACGATTCGTTAGAGCCTTTAGCAAGGAAGGTATGTCTGATACAGACAAAATTAGGCTATCTTTAGATTTCATAGCTAATATGTTTAAAAGATTTCACAATAGAATTCCTTTCAATTTCAAGTTTGAATCTCTTCAGTATACAGATGCTGTTTTTAGTTACGAAGGATCTAAGTTTGTATTCTCTTTTATTATGGAGGATAAAAAAGAACAAATTCTTATAGGTGACGTTTCTGCATTTACAGAGATTCAAGAAGCTAGACCTAATTACGCAAGTTCTATGGAGGGTGATTTTTCCGACTCGAAGATGAAGTATCTTCGCTTTCCCGAAATGTTGAAGTTTTCTCAGTTCTCTATTTGTAAGTTTGGGAGCTATTCGAATTTATTCAGGATTCCTAGAGGAGATTATGACACAGTTGAGTATCTACTTTGTCAACTCAAAGAATCTAAAAAAGAAAAGTTCGATGATGTTTTCATCTTAGATTCCCTTGAAGCTCTTTATGTTGTAAAGAATAAAAAAACAGATTCTTTTGAATTCCTGTACTACGATGGAGAGATCTTGAAACCCGTAAGCTTCTCTTATGGTTGGTGGAAAATTTATGCTTAACGGACTTTACTTAGAATTTTGAGGGAAGCACCCATCAAAAAGAAAACACCTGCGGCAGTTCCTACACTTATCCAAAAGTTCATCTTTGGGTTTTTAGTCTCTGCTAATGTAGTAAATCTAGCATTGTCATAAGATCTATCTATTTTTAGAGCTTTTTCAAGAGCATCTAACCTTTCTGAAACTGCTTTTTGTTCTTCTAGGTTCTTCTCTAAAAACTCACCCCATTGCTTATATTGAACCAATTCCAAGTGCTTTTGTTGTTCAGGAGTCAACTTTACTTTAATTTGATCACTGTTTGTGTTAACAGGTCTTTTTCGTTTAATTTTTGGTTTCGCCATGACTAATCCTTTAATAAAAAGTAAGATCCTACAGCAAGTCCTGCTATCAAACTTCCTATAACGATTTTTGTTTTTGTAGACTTTCCTTTTTGAGCATCTTGCTCTTTAAGCTTTGACTTGACGATTTGAAGCTCTTGATCTGCACGTTTTTTAGCCTCATCAAGTTGCTTTTTTTCATCCTCTAACTCTTTTACCTTTTTTTTGTTCTTCGCTTTTTCAGTTTCAACTTTAACTCCTGCTTTTTTAGCAGTCTCTTTTACTATCTTCTTTTTTTGCTTTGTTAGAGATCTATCTAGTTCTCGTATCCCTTCTTTTAAAGCTTCATCTTTTACAGAAGTGACAAGATCTCCTATATCGTCAAAAAGACCATTTAGTTGAGGTTTTCGGTTAGCTCGCATATAGCTTGCTAGAGTGTATACATTATCCATGACAAAAGTCCTTTCTAGTTTTCAATTACTTACCGTATTCTATTATAGTAGCTACCATTTCGTCAAACGAATCTCCATTTTCAGAACCTGAACCACTTGAACCATCTATAAATCCTGCCCATTTGATCATAGCGATAACCCCTGCAAGGCGAAAATCTACTCTATGCCTAGCAATGTATTGTTCTCTCTTTTTCATCCAACGAAGAGAATCTACAGGAATCTTTTTTCCTTTGTTCAAAGCGTCCATGTAGTTAACCCAATGCTCAAAAGCATAGTTTCCAAAGTAATTTCCACCTTTGCACCAAGCTTTGGGAAACTCATTTGCAATTTCAATTGCTGTTTCAAAAGGGAACATTGCAAATTGAGAGTTTTCAAAGCTGATAGGAAGGTTATCTCCACTTCTAGGATAGTCCGTAATTCCACTCTTATCTTTTAGAGGAGGAAGCTTTCCTTTTTTGCCTACGTTTTTGCATTTTGGTACGCCTAACTCTTTTAGTCTTTTTCTCGACATCTTGGTTCTCCTCTAGTTTTAAAATTCTATTTTGATGGAAAGATTCTGATATTATTCCACGTTTCAGAGCGTTTTTCAAAAGTTTACGATGGATCTTCTCACATGCAGATTTGATATAACTTTCAGAATTTTGTACATTTTCAATATGCTTCATTTTTAAACTTTCAAATTAAGGACTTAATTATGTCTAATCACAAAGAAGTTGCACAAGCTATGGCATTGCTTCGTAAAAGCACACCTTACCATATATACCCTAATGGCGGAACTGTTTTAGCACTTTCTATGGATATGCAATCAAATCTTCAAAGT
>Ga0163109_10003820_pt1 | contig 11501 bp, 6 predicted proteins | sample CRUFie1St13metaG_FD_108704 | JGI IMG/M metagenome (GOLD analysis project Ga0163109, IMG submission 108704) | Marine microbial communities from the Costa Rica Dome - CRUD Field 142mm St13 metaG | ecosystem: Environmental > Aquatic > Marine > Oceanic > Photic zone | place: Costa Rica: the Eastern... | reverse complement strand
TTAAGTCAAACGAGATTCGAATCATTGCGAGAGAAGATGGATCCATACGTATTATTAAGGAGAAAGGCGAAGGAGGCAACACAGCACAGATAATTCTAAATGCTGATGGCGTGATTCATATCCAAGGAGCAAAAATCTACATTGGAGAAGAAGATGGAAGCGAACCTTACGTTAAGTATTCGCAATTAAAAGATTACTTAAACGACATCCACGGGGCACTGAATGGATTTTGTGCAACACTTCAAGGGCATGCGATCCCTTGGTTTGGTCAATCCCCTCAAATAACCGCGGCAGCTACGGCTTTGCAATCAGAGTTGAACATCTATAAAGGAGGAATCGACAAGTTTCCTTCTGATAAAATCTTTGGAGAATAAATTATGAGTGAACAAAATGCAGCAGACGTCAATGAGATTGTAGATACGTTACATACGGCTAGCCAAGGAGCTGGCGAGATTGTTGCAACTCCGGATGACTTAAGAGCTCTTGCTGATCTTGTGCCTTTCTATGGAAAGCCCGACAGAGACAATGTAGAAGGTCTTCCATCTTTAGTCGGAATGTGGGTCAAAATGTTCATCGGAATCGAAACTGCTTTTCATAGTACGAATGAGGTCGCAGCTGAGACGGATGACACAAATATTATTATTCGGTCCATTGCCAAAGAGATTGCGATTGCTGTACACGAGTATGTATCAGCAGCAACAGTCTCTGTTGAGACAACGGTGACAACGACAGGCGAAACTGATAGTGGAGAAACTGTCGGTGGAGAAGGAACTGGTACAGGAACAGGAAAATTATCGTAATTAATTTCGTACTGACCTAATTACTTCATAAGGAAGGTAAGAAAATGAGTTTAGTTCGCAACCAAACAAGGAAAACGTATTCTTTTAAGTCCGCTGGATCACAAAGAGACACAAGTTCTAGTCAAGTCCCGTCTGTAGCGAGGAAGCCACCAATTGGAATCAAGACCCCTCTCCAATTATCACAACAAGAAGGCTTGTTCGAGATGCACACAGATTTATCGAAACAAGTGTCAGACAATTTGAGAAATCTTCTCCTGACAAATCATGGAGAAAGATTGGGGTTTTTCGACTTTGGCGCAAACCTACGTCCAATCTTGTTCAATTTAGGATCTGAAGATGGCGATCTTGAAGCGATCAACAGAATCAAAAAAGCTGTGTCTAAATACATGCCGTTTGTGTCGTTGCAAGATTTTCAAACCTTCGTTGATAGACTTGACAACAAAGAAGTTGCAAAGATCGGTATACAGGTAACGTACACTATACCGAGAATAAGTCCAGCAGTTAGGTCATTAGAAATAATGTTGTACATGGGAGGATAACGTGGCAGACGATATTAAAGCAAAATTTGGATTACAGAGAAAAAGATCCTATCTCAACCGCGATTTCAACGATTTCAGATTGGATCTATTGAAATATTCAAACACGTATTTCAAAGATAAGATTCAGGATTTTTCGGAAGCATCGATGGGTGGTTTGTTCTTGGACATGGCCGCCTATGTAGGCGACAACATGGCCTTCTACCTCGATCATCAGTTTAGAGAACTCAATCCCGTCACAGCCGTTGAATCAAAAAACATTGAGGCAATGGTGAGAAATGCTGGTATCAAGATAACAGGTAATTCTCCAGCCAGTGTTATGGTCGACTTCTACATCGAAGTGCCCGCTGTTTTGGATCCTACGCTCGGAGTGAAAGTTCCAGACACAAAGTATCTTCCAATCATTAAAGCCAATGCGAAAATGAAATCGAACACAGGCATCGTTTTTAATCTAACTCATGACATCGACTACTCAGACCGTTATGAAAACGGTACACTCGTGGCTGAAGAAACACCTATTCAATCTAATTCGGGTACAATAGACAGTATAGTTCTAAAGATGCAAGGGCTTTGCGTTTCTGGCGAAATCATAGAACAATCCATCACAATCAACGATACATTTGTCCCATTCAGAACCGTGAGCTTGAATAAACCACACGTCACAGCCATTCTTAGAGTTTACGACGGTGATGGTAACGATTATTACGAAGTGGAATCTTTGTCTCAAGATACTGTATACAAAAGAAATAAATTGACCACAGGAGATTCTTCTATCGAAGTGATCGCAGCTCCTTATAGATACGTTACTTTCACGGACATTAATTCAAAAAACACATCTCTCCGATTTGGTTCTGGTGATTCTACGTCTATCTTTGATACGTCCGTTCCAGATCCATCTGACTTGGCTTTGCCTCTTTACGGAAAAGAAACATTTTCGTCTTTTTCGCTGGATCCTAATCGTTTATTAAAATCCCCGTCACTTGGAGTTTCCCCAACAGGAACAACAATAAAGGTGATCTATCGATATGGTGGAGGAGCGAATCACAATGTTTCGCCGGACTCGATTCGAGAAGTTACAGAGATACAGTTTAAGTTTCCAGCCAATGGAGCTTTTAATATAATTCAAGGTATAAAACGAAATCTTGGTATTTCCAATCCTCTATCTGCAACGGGTGGTGCGTTAGCTCCTACACTACAAGATCTCAAAGCATTTGTCACCAGCGCAAGAACAATGCAAAACAGGATTGTCACGAAAGAAGATCTTCTTGCGAGGATCTACACGTTGCCAACTGAGTTTGGTATAGTTTATCGAGCCAATGTTGTGCCGAATCCTGAGAATGCATTGTCGTCGATTCTATACGTAATTTCAAGAGATGCTGCTGGTAAATTAATCCAATCCTCTGATGCCTTGAAACAAAACTTATCGGTTTATCTGAACGAGTTTCGACTCATAGGTGATGCAATGGACATTTTGGATGCTAGCGTTGTCAACTTTAAGATAAAATTAACTTGTAGGTTTTCACATAACGTAAACAAGTACGATCTTGTTTCAAAAATCATCCGAGAAGTGAAGAAATTATACACACCATCGAAAATGGCGTTAGGTAAACCAATTGTGATGAGTGACATTGTCAATACTGTTATCAATCAACCAGGTGTCATCTCGTGTCTCCCACCCGACATTGTAGGTCTTTCGGGAGAAATCGAAGGAAGAGAATACTCTTCTGACTTTAAGAAGATGGAGGCCATCAACGACGTGATTTTTGCTGAAGATTTTGAAATCTTCGAACTTAGACATCCTAACGCTGACATCGAAGTCACAGTACTGTAAGGAGAATTTGCATGATATTACACCATACTGGCTCTAAAGATTCGTATATTACGAATAAGATTATAAGTGGAACGAGAAGAGCCACTGAAGGTAACGTTGGATATGCTTCAACAATAGATCTTTTCAAACTGTACGGTGAAAGCACACTGAAAGGATATAAAGGAACATGCGATGGAGTCGATGCAGAAAACGAGGCTGCTTGTTCAGGTACTTGGGATCCAAATCTTAGTGAACTTTCGAGAGGATTAATCTATTTCGACCTAGACTCTTTGAAAACGAACTTGGAAGAATACATGGATGTCACGCATGCATCGTTAAAAATAAAATTAGTATTGAAAGACATCCAAGGAACGCAGGTTGCGCCAAGTGACTTCACTCTTCAATTGTGGTCTTTGTCATCAAGTTGGGACGAGGGAATCGGTGACGATGTATCAAGCTTTTCAACCACGGCAGCAACGAACTGGAAGTCTAGTTCATTGGGCACGCTTTGGTCGACAGAAGGAGGAGATTGGGAAACCTCTTGGAATGCTGCTCTTGACGTAGACCCTGCAGATGTTAGAACCTACGTTGCAACACAGGATTTTGATTCTGGCTGGGAAGACCTCGAGATGGACATAACAGATTGGGTTAGGGCTTACTGGGCCACTGGAAATACGTCTGTAACGACCAATAACGGATGGATACTCAAGTTCGATACAGAGGAAACTGAGAATAAATCTTATTTTGTCAAACGTTTTGCATCTCGTCACACTAGAAATCCTTTTCTACGACCAAAGATCGTGGCCTCGTGGGATTCTTATCATTCAGATGACAGATTGAATTTCTTCGAAGGCCAAGAAAATAAAATCTCAATTAAAAATTTCACAAACGGAGAACCAACCACTGTAGATGCGCAAGCACCAACTGGGGTTCGATGCAGGCTTTCTTGGCCTAACCTAGAAGCTTCTACGTGGGTAAGGTCGATGGAGGAAGATTCAGCTGCAGTGAACGGTACAGCATCGTCTGTGTCGACAGTTTCAATAGGTGGGAAAACTCAAACAGGAATGTATGAAGCCACGATCACTCCAAATTATTTACAAACATCAGAAGCCGCTTTGAAAGATGATTTAGTGGCGAGTGGATCGTTATTAATTCAAGAATTGTGGGATTACACTGATAACACAACGGGGAATACGAAGATACTTCACAGTGGCTCTTTTTATATAAACGATCCACTCGCTGTTTCTTCGGGTCACCCAAGAGACTATAGATTTTCTATACTTGATCTAAAGTCAATATATTCCATTGAAGACACTCCAACGATCCGGATCTTCGTGAGAGATCGAAATCTAGCAGATGAAGCAGTTCGTATTCCTATTCAACTTCCTAGCATCGTCATTCCAAAAGCTTATTACCAAATACGTGATACTAACAACCAACAGATTCTTATTCCTTTCTCAGATCTCCTCGACACACCAGATGAATCAACGAAAGTTTCGAGAGATTCTCAGGGAATGTACTTCACTTTCCCTGTCAGTGTTCTTCCGCGAGGGAGAACATACACCATTGACATTGGTTACTATGACAGAGGCAATCGCAGAGTGTACGAATCTAACATGGCATTCCGAGTAAAATAATGAGAAATTTATTCACATCGAAAGAAAAAGAAAGACATAAAAAAGAACGACCGGTAGTGCGTAATGTCACGGCAGAGTACTTGGAAGGATCTTTATCTGGAGCCTCGGAAGAGTCGTGGCTCAACGAACCTATTGGATCTGGTTTGAAGAACACTCAGCAGCTTCTCGTCGATTGGTCCGATTTTTCGAAACATGTGTTCTTTAATAGTGCTGAAGCAAAAGTTAACCTCGCATTTGACGAGATTATCAACGGTTATCCTTTTGATGGAACTTCTAAAGAAAAAAGAGAGTTTATGTCTACGATTGGTGGTTACACCAAATGGGTACTCGACCAACTCGACACTAACAGAGGGTATTTCAACCTTGCTTCTAACGGAGCAAGTTTTGATCCAAACTCTACAAAATACGCACAAGTCATCGATCATACCGGGTATCTAGCTCCTGATCTTGCAGACATCCAAGGTGATGCGAAAGCTTCGAGGTTCATGAATAAAAACGGAAGCACCCATGAGTTTTGGGTGTACATTCCTGAAGCGAATAAAATCACGTCAACCACAGAATACGCAGTAATTTATCAGAAAGCGGGCGATCCGGATCCTATAACGAAAGAAACGAAACAAGCGATAACTATCTGGCATCAAGATAGTTATCAAAATCCAGAAACTCTCCTTTGGGAATACGATGTACACTTCATGATCGGATCTGGCGACTTTAAATCGATCACCCATTCCATTTCTGGTCTAGAGCATGATAGGTGGTATCACGTAGCATTCGTATACGAAAGAGCTTTAAGTGAAAAAGTCCTGTCCTACGTGAACGGAAGATACATTAGTAACACGACTGTCAACCAAGCTGAACTAGATGACATCACCACGTACAGAGGCCTGATAAGAATAGGTTGGTCCGACACAAGACAGGTGGGTTATGCGAATAGCCAAATGAAAGGTACAACGAACACGCCGGTACCTTTCCGAGGTTTACTCGATGAATTACGGGTTTGGTTAGGCCCAAGAACTCCAGCTCAGCTGCTTAGATACTTCGAAAGAAACGTGGACAATCAAGAAAACTTATTGATCTGTTACAGATTCAATGAGCCTACATCGTCGACTCATTCGTATGGTGCTCGAGTGATACTTCTAGATTATTCTGGCAATTCCCTTCACAATGAGATCAAAAATTATTCAAGCGTAGTCCGAGATAAGTTTACAGATTCTTCCGGAACTGAGATCGGTATACCCGTGGCTCTGGAAGCTTCCTCTGATAACAAAATTTTGTTTCCAGACTGGCCTCCGAACCAGTCGTTTAATCAAGAACTTCTTGTAGAAGGAAATCATTACGATAGGAACAACCCTAACATCATCACAAACTTAGTGCCTAGACATTATTTTGAAGAAGCCACTTATTTCGAAGGAGTCGAAAAAGATTGGGAAGAACCTGAAAGTTATGCAACCAACTCCGGTGCACCTCATCCGATACCCGGGCATGGCGAAATGCCTGCTAGGCTAGTGATGATGTCTTTTCTTCTCGTTTGGGCTAATTTCTTCGATGACATCAAGTTGTATTTAGATCATTTCTCGTTGATCAATAAAGTTTCCTACGACAATTACGAACAAATACCTCCACAGCTGATCACTTTTTTAAGTGATTATTATGGAATATCTTTACCGGATCCTTACACCAACGAAACACCCGATAGATATCAAGGCGGTGAAAATGTCGACATTACATCGGGTAATCACACACCTTTGAAAAAGACGATTGATGCGATGTGGAGAAGAGTTCTCATAAACCTTCCCTTCCTTTTGAGATCCCGAGGAACCATACAGGGCATTAGGGCATTGTTTAATACGTTAGGAATCGAATCAGATGGCATTTTCAAATTAAGAGAGTTTGGAGGAAACTTATCGTCTAAAATTACGTCCTCTCGAAGAAAAAGAAAGAAAAGAATAAAATCTTTGGACTTTAAACATGTTTCGTATGCTGAGTCTAATTCACTTTGGGCTTACAGGCACGAACCAGGCGCACCTGATGAATCTGCAGCACCGGTGATGGCGAGTATAAACCAACAATTTGGTGACATTGTCTATTCTACACCGGCTGGACCACCTGTTTCTACGCAATACACATCAGGATCTTGGTCCTTCGAGGGAAGATACACACTCGATCCAAGCGAAGATACATCTTCTCTTTTTAGAATAGAGAGAGACAACGAAATACTCGTGAATTTAATAGCGCATAAAGAACAGGACGTCCTCACAAACAAGCTCAAAAAATACGGACTGCAGCTTCATTGGGACGGTCATAAAAATACGTCCGACCCTGTGTATTTAGAGATACCGAACGTGAACGTTTGGGACGGATCTCCTTGGTACATTAGTGTGTATCATAAATTAGGCGACAACCCCGAGATTGGGATAAGGCTTCTTAAAGCATCAGATAAGTACATCATTGAGGATCATCATGCGTATACCTCGATAGACAAAGATAACATTGGGTACGATCCCACGTTGGTCACGACAAATAAGTCAGATTCTGGCCCTCCTCTTTATTGGTTTGGAAATCCCGATACAGGAACGGGTGGAGATCCAAATACTTTGAAATATTACATAGGAACCTCGGGTGCAAATTATTCGTCATCAACGAGAAACCCATCTGGAGGGTCTGGAACGCAAACCGAATTTGCGAGGACTACGCAATTCAGCGGGCTTTTGTCTCACGTTAGATACTGGACAAAATACTTAGACAAATCTTCAGCTTTGGAACACGTGAGAAACCCTTTCAGCATGAGCACAGTAGATCCTATTTCGTCATTCTCGTTCATGCATGCGCCTATCAAACAATTAGATCCCGGTACCGGATATATGGTGAAAGTGCCTTTGGAGAAATATTCCAGTATTTACACTCATGGCCTTCCTCAGGGTTCTTGGGAACGTTTGAGACAGTCTTTTGACATGCTCCAAGGTGATACCACGATTGGTGTTGGTGGTTCTCTAGAGGTTATAGATACGTCACAAAACGATAACAATTTATTGATCTATGGTACGCCGGGTTCTGCGAAGGGATTTCGAGTTCAAGAGATGTCATACAACATCAGTGCGACAGATTTTGATTTCAACAGTGCTTCGAACAAAGTTAGGATACGTTCTTTTCAGTCGAAATCAAGAGCCAAAGAAGAAAGTGTAAAACATGGGCGAATCCTACAAATTCCTACACAAGTAGGAATCGATGATCGAAGATTTTCTATAGAAAGTTCGTTAGTTCACGCATTGAACGAAGACATGCTTAACATCACTGGCGATTCTGACATCTTTAATAATTACCTCGGTGCACCCGAATTAGAGTACGCGGTTCAGTATCCAGAATTAACAAAATTAAGAGATTTATATTTCGAAAGAATCGTTGGAAGAGTTAATTACAACAGTGTAATCGAGTTTCAAAGATGGTTCAATGGTAACTTTGCATCATTAGTCGAGCAGTTTGTTCCACACACAGCTGATTTTCTTGGGATCAATTTTGTGATTGAATCTCACCTATTGGAAAGGCATAAGTTTGAATACAAACAGGGCGATGTTCACGTTGACGTGATGGATAGGATAGCATACGAACAAGTTCCTATTTTCATAGGAATAATTAGATCGGAGATAACGTAATGATCGACATAGACAAGAATAGAAAAACGTTTAGATCCAATGTGAAGAAGAGATCTGGTGGTAGGCTTCCCGGTCTCGAGATGCATTATCAGGGCCTTGATCTTGTCGAAGGAGATATCGCTAGAGGGCCTCTTCCAATTTTGGCACGTGGTGGGTATGGAATCCAACATGAGTATTCTTTAGCGAGTGATGTATACGAATCAAGAAACAATACAGATGTCATAGGCCTCGAAAAAATCATTGACATCTTCATAAAACTAGATCCAACGACTAATTCGTATTCAGGAGGCACCGAAGTCGACTTTACTGGTCTCGTAGGTGAAACTTTCACGGTGAACAATCCGGAATACAAGAAAACAGGAACAGGCCCACAATTATTCACCTTCGAGTTCACTAGTGATGTAGGCGTAGATCCACGACTTCCCTATCAGGCAGGAGGATTACACTCGGATGACATAGGACAACGTGGTGATTCGTTTAATATTAACATGAAAGACCATCTCCTGCGGCCTTATCCTCGATATCCAGAGCACAGTAAATTTGAAACTACGCACAACACCGCACTTCAATTGTACGGCCAGTACGTATCAGGAGGTCCTAGCACACCCGTCTATAAAATACCTCTTGGATTGCCGACAACGGCTTTCCCAGAAGAACAACGACCCAACAACGACAGTTCATCACCTGACATAAACACAGATAATTTTGATCTGACAACAGCAGCTGTTTTTCAACGTTTGGCAGTGAACCCTTATTGGCTATACGCTGTTATCACCAGATCACTTCACAACGCACTTCCTTCGTATATTAAAGTTGTGGATCCCGATAGAACACCCGCTTTTCCTAACATCTCGAAGGAGCGTGGAGCTGTTTGTTTATGGGACAAGTATGACCTATCGAGTTCTGCGTCCGGTATGGCTAATTTGAGAATCAAACTCCGGTATAACCCGATCGTACCCGACTCTAATTTCACGGTTGTTAATCAGGGATCTTCTTCCACAGACGTTGTGGTCGATTCATGGGATTTTACGAAGAATCATCAATATGTGAGGGTTGGAAAAAAGACAATAAAAGAAAATCCTTTCGCTTTTCACGAAAATAGAAGAACAGATTTTCTTAAACAATCTATAGTTCGACCAATCGATGGGAGTGTCGCAGATATTAGATTTCTTGGTCCTAATGTTTCGTCAGGAACGACAATCCCATCTATTCCTGCTGGCCAAGACATCGTGAAGTACGAAGAACAGTTGTCTGTAGTGGCAGCTACGCCATCTTCTCCTCAGGTCATCTCAGAAGATATTGGTATTCTGAAACAGCAATCGAGAGATTTTCTAAAAAATTCTTATTCTAGAGACTTTGTTTATTATGAAGACGTACATTACGTTGACCCTAACCAGCAAAGACACTCAAATCTTCAAGAACAATGGCCACAATTTTTGGATGTCAACGATTTTGGCGGGAGCGAGAGCGCAGCTTTTGTGCAGCACCTCACAAACGTATTCGATTACAGATACACTCCGATGAGGCTTCATCCTGAAGCGCCCATGTCGGGAAGAATTGATGTCTTAGATAGAATACGATCTTTTTATGAGAACATGCCAGAAGCGGTATTGACAAACACTAAGAAAACTGTCTCGGCTCAATCGTTTGAATTAGACGCTGTCACAATCGTAAAGACAAAATATCTCAAGAAAAGTGAAGAGATAGATGTAAAGAAGTTCGAAGATGTTCGAGGTGAACGAAATGAAGGTCATCAAAAACACCACTTGTTCCAAAATGAGACTTTGAGTGGCCTTGTTCCCGGCCGTGTGTATCCTTCATTTATTTTTGACGAAGCTGCTGATTCCTATCGTCTTCAAAAACATTTTACTGACTATTATTTTCATGGTGCGATACAAACGTCTTACGATATATCAAAAAATACCCCCGACGCGACGTATCTTGGCATGGTAGATGAACAAAATCCCGTTGCGATCGTTAATGATGACATGCATGATCCGGATACTGTTGACCAAATAATGTTTGTCGATTATTTTGATCAAAGAGAGCCCGATGTGCTCGATTTTGTAGAAGAAGATCCTTGGTCTAGTATAGACCCAGAGATGATGATTTGGCTCACAAAGAGATACTACGATGATGACAACAATCCAACGACACCGGAAGCTGCAACAGGAAGATCTATCGAATTAGATCATCGAGAATACCACCAAGATGCTTATTTATATGCTAATACGGGACATACGACAGTTCACTATGAACAAGTGAATGGTATAATAGCTCCACTATGGAAGAGGTAACGAATGGCTATTTTCAATAGATCTAAAGAAAAGTGGGTACCTACGAAACCGCTGAACAAAGTTTCGAAAAACAGAACGATACATTTCGAAAGAGATTCGTTATCAGGTGAATCTCCAAAGGCTTTCAAATTGAATAAAAGGCTATGGTTCTGGCTGGATGCGCTCAGCGTCGACGCATCTGACGTATATGACTTTTGGTACCTTAATTCTAATGCAAATGGGTACGAGAAAACGACATTGACACATGAAGGTGTCGATCCAACAGTCGAAAACATCAGAGCTTCAAGATTTTTTCACAAAGCAGTTCGATTTGGTTACGCGGGTAACGAAGGATATTTGCAGACAGGGTCTGCAATCGGCGATTTAGGCGAATTACTTTTCACCGAAGACGGCGGTGGAAATTACGCCACTGTGGATTCTGCTGTCTGGATATCGTTTTGGTATAAATCTCCTGATAGATACCCTGGAACTGAGCCAACTCACGGTCATTCCATCGGTGGATTCGTAAAAAATGCACCAGATAACACTTCATCTTTCGATGATCCACACGAAACAAAGCCTGTTCTTGGTATTTATATCGACGGAACTGGACATGTTTCTCTTAGATTAAGTACTCCAACGGCAGTTGCAGTTCCTGACATCGTTGCTAGCGGTACGGGAGACATCTATTTCGCAGAAGCATCGACGTCTAGAACGGTATTAGAAGGTGACTGGAATTACATCTCTATATGTCTTCCCACTAGTGCGCTTAATTCGGGTTCTGGAGAGCTT
>Ga0163109_10003819_pt1 | contig 11501 bp, 11 predicted proteins | sample CRUFie1St13metaG_FD_108704 | JGI IMG/M metagenome (GOLD analysis project Ga0163109, IMG submission 108704) | Marine microbial communities from the Costa Rica Dome - CRUD Field 142mm St13 metaG | ecosystem: Environmental > Aquatic > Marine > Oceanic > Photic zone | place: Costa Rica: the Eastern... | reverse complement strand
TCCACCACTCCGCTCGACTCAAAGAAGAACTGCGCACGACCTCCCATAGGTACCCGTGTCGAACTGGGTTTGCGCAAAATTGTTGGAGGATCAGGAAGTGGGGGTTCAGCAACTACTATGGTAATGGTAGTAGCGGTAGTCGTTTGACGCGTCTGGTTTAAGCCATTCCAAGCCTGGGCGATAACATTATACGTTCCTGCCGTGGTCGGCGTTCCCACAATCGCCACGGAATTCTCGGTATTGATATTGTTCCCGACCAATCCGGGAATACTTAGGCCTGGGGGGATATCACCTGTGACACGCCATGACGACGCTGCGGATGGAGTTCCCGTTATATCGAAAACTAGAGAGAACTCTTCACCGACCGTCGCATCCGCAGGCGAAGCAGGATTAATCTGATAAGTGGTCGCTCCCGCCGTCGCATGGAACAGCCCCATACTGGTCGCTACCCACGTTGTCATTTTCACTATTTTCGCAACGGGAGCCGAAAGGGCCCGCTCGAACTGCAATACGTATTTAACAACTGGTGTGCGCTGCAGCAGAGCGACTAAGATAAAAATGCCCAACTGAGCACGAGCGAGTTTCATTTGGATCCACATTAATTTCATACTTTGTCTTTATTTGAAGTTTCGACGAAAATCAATGCTAGTTACAACCGCAGCCGCCGCCGCCTACACCTTCCCCGCCCGCTGAAGCTTCGCGAGAATATTGTATGTGGGAATTCATTACGGATGCCAATTCGTCACGATCGGAACGCATCGTATAGTCCGACAAATTACCTTTCTGATATGGTTCAACTGTTGCACAACCCAAACCAAAAGCGATGAGGGCAACAAGGGTAGCCCAAGCGGAAATCTTTTTGGATATCTTTTTCATTCTGCTAGCAGTGCTTGAATTTGATTTGTCAAATTTTCTGCCGACTCCTTGCCATGCCACCCCTCATGTGCGAATCGGATAATGCCTTCGCGATCCACTAAAAAGGAGGACGGCATAACACTGATTTCTGCCGCCTTCACCAACTGCTGCCCGGCATCGTGCAGCGTCGCAAAGCTCGGCTTCTGCTTGTCGAGGAAACGTTGCATCTGATTTGCCTTTTGGTCCACACTCACGGCGACTATTTGGAACCCCTCATCCTTAAAATTCCGGTACAATTTCTCCATTGCCGGGAAAGCCGCTTTGCAAGGAGCACACCAAGAAGCCCAGAAGTCCAAGAGCGTTACTTTCCCTTCCATTTCCGGCACCTCCCCTTCGAGAGCAAAACCTTCCAAAGCTGACGATAACTCCGTGCCCGAACCCCACCCTTCGGCTTGGACCAATGACACACAGGACAAAGCGGCTAATGCCGTCAGATTAATTTTCAACCAGATTTTCATAAAATTTAGATGTTTGCTGTATCCCAGAATTCATGACAATGCACCCTTCCGAGCCAAAAGTTCCTTCCACCAATTTCAACCCTTCTTCCTCGCCCAAGACAAATACCGCGGTGGAGAGGACTCCTGCCTCTAGGCAGGAATTTGCGGTGACCGTTACCGCTAAAATGCCATTGATAACCGGCCGGCCAGAGCGAGGGTCTAAAATATGCCCGAACTTTTGCCCGCTATGCTCAAAGAAACGGCGATAGTCACCTGAGGTCGCGATCCCCAAATTAATGGCGGCCAGACTGCCCCACGAGGATCCGGGGGTTTCCGGATTCTCGAGACCAATGTGCCAAGCCGGGCCATTAGGAGGCCTTCCTATTGCGTGGATGTCTCTGCCAAAGTCCACGAGGCAACCCGCCAAGCCATTTCCCACCGCGATGGCCGCCACTTTATCCACAGCATACTCCTTGCCGAAGCCCCCCAAATCTAATGACATTCCTTTTTCCGGTAAAAATACACCTCCTGGCTTTCGCTCAACCTTTCTCCATCCCACCAAAGACCGCACACTTTCGACCTCGGTATCGGATGGCAGTTGTGTGTGGGTTCTCCGGTAGTCCCATAAATGAATGAGCGGCAGCATCGTTGGGTCCAATACTCCTTGAGTCATGAAGTGCAAATCGTCGCAAATCGCGAAAATGGACTCTACTTCCGCATCTATCTCAGTCCAAGCAAAACCCGCATTCCGATTGATCTCACTGATGAGACTATTGTCCCTAAACCGTGAATACTTAGTTTCAAAGTTAACAACCCATTGCACCGATTCCTTCGAAAACGCAGCCGCTTGGTCATTGCTTTCCGCAGAAAACTGTACCCGACAATCCGTTCCCAAGGCCTTGAAACGTAAATCGTACAAGCCACGCTTCGGGTCAAATGAAACCCGAGCATCAACTTTCATTGCCGCTGGTTTCTCCATTAGAACCATAGTGACGCGCCCAACGTTAAAACATCCGCATCTGAAAAAGCAGACTGCGGCGTTTCATCCCTTCCTTCCATCTCATAACGCTCAAAAGCCGCATCAACACTAAAGCGGTCCCCAAAATTGTAGATCACTTTTATCCCGTATGTATGGGTGTCAAACTTCGCCAGCCGGTAGTCTGCGGTATAAAAGGGAGCCACGCCTTGAAGAGATGCACTAGGGTCAATTAAGGTTCCAGTCAAATCAAGCGTGTAAAAATCCGCTGAATTCTGGGTGTAGTAACGGTATTTCGGGCGAATAATCAGATTCTCCCCAACTTTCTGATACCACTCTAGGTCAAAGGTACTGCTCTCCACTCCCCAGTTGTCATTGAAATAACGATAATCGAAATCCAGACTGCCCCCCCCTTTAACGAAAAAGCGCTTTACATTGAGAAACCATATATGCCGCGTTCGGTCTGTAGGTCGGTTTTCCGCGAACGTCAGAGGTAGGGAGAGACCTGGGAGAATTTCCGTTTCCCGCTGGATAATTTTATAAGGATCACTAAGGTAACCGCTAAAATCACTGTATGTGTAATTTAGGGCAACAATCGTGTTCGGATCGACTACCTGGCTTAGCCCGAGAAAATAGTCATAACTCTTTTTTTTCCGATGCTCGCTAAAGAAGGTCGGTCGAACATCGTCGTCAATTAACGATATGCCATAGCTAAGACCCGTGTTACGCTTGTTGTACTCGGACGTTTGAGAATACGAGTAACCTCGAGATAGAAAGTCGCTTTCCGAACTATGTGCATACTGAAAGGTCGATTTGTAGATTCCGCGGGTCCAGTCCAAATCGATCACTCCTGCTTCTCGAATATCGGTGAGATTTGAAAGCGGGACGTTTACGCCATCATCCGCAGGAGCGCCACTTGGCGTCGCCCCCGATATCGCATCGTGAACCCCGTGACCTTTGAGAGTGATCTGGTTGCTCACCTTCTTCTCGAAACCCATGTAACGGGAGATCACCCGAATTCGGTCATTGTCCTCGCTGTAGTCCTGCCATTTGACCGAAATATGGTCTTCGGCACTCGAAACTCTGGCCCCGAAAAAGTACAGATAACCCACAAAAACGAAAATTCGTACAGATCGGGGGAGAGAAAGAAAGACTGGACGGCTCATAACGAGTCAATTGATAGTGGAAAAGCGACATTAAGCTTTTACGTGTGGGCCCGAAGCCACGGTTTCAGCAAATGCCATGGAATCTGCAAAAAGTATCAGCTGTGACGAGCCTGATACACTCGCAATTCCACTGTTTACTGCCTTTTAAAAAATTTAAAGCAATACGATACTAGGACTATAATGCCAAAACACCAAGCTTAGCAAGTTAGCCCGCTCCTGCTACAGTATCTGTCAAGCCTAACTGTGAATTCTCCTAAAAACCAATACCTGTTTGTCTACGGCTCCCTTCGAAGTGACCAAACAGAGCACCGAACCCATAGTCCGCGGTCCCTTTCTCGCTCGATCGCCTCCATAACGGGAAAGCTTTACGAGCTGGACATCGGTTATCCTCTATTGATCGTACCTGCTACTTCAATCTTATTGACCGCTAGCCAAGATTGGCTAGGCGACTGGAAACGGGCCACTAAAATCGACTTGGCAACTATTCCGGCCCCTTCCCAAGAACGATCTTCCCGCATCTGGGGAGAACTGATCGAAATACCCCTAAAGCCAGATGCCTTTACCAAACCTGACAGGTGGGAAGGGTTCAGTCTCGATCGTCCGAGCATCTACCAACGAGTGATCGTCCCGGCAGCTTTCACAGATGGGACGATGATGGCCGCTTGGGCTTATGTCGCGACGCAAATTCCAACCACCGCTAAACTCATTCCGGATGGATTTTGGGAGCGCCCTAAAAAGCTTCGTTGAAACCGTGGCTAAAGATTAGAAGGGAGATTCTTCCAGGTCGTCTAGATTCCCTTCACCAGATTCGCCGGTTACCTGAGCGAGATTGCTGTCCACTTCACCGCCACCGTTCTCAATACGCCAAGCCTGCAGGTTCACGTAATACTTCCCTTTGTATTCGTTTCCTCGAATATTAAAGCTGACTTTTACGCGGTCTCCCGTGCGAACTTTTTCAAGAAGTTCGATTTTGTCCTTCATACACTCGAATTTTACATCCTGAGGGAATCTCTCTTCAGATGTGACAACAAATTCGCGTTTTTGAAACCCACTTCCGAAGGTTTGTGTATCCTCTATCAATTTAACGGTGCCTTCCAATTCGTACATCCCAGTCACCATGCAACTCATTCAATCGATGTTAAGCAAAAAGTAGCCAGGTGGCTCATCTAATCTTGATCGCTTTGCCCAGCCACCTGAACTTCCATCATATCCATAGGACTTCGCTGGACGTCTGACAGGGGCTTTAGGGAGCCTCTAAACGCTGAATTCAAAACAAGGACCGGGGGTGAGCAGCCCACGCCAATTCAGTAAACCGTATTGACTAGGGAGGAAAGTCTAACGCTCTCGTCCAATGCGTCGCTAGAATCCAAATACGAATACACTCTTTCAGGATCGATCAAAGACCAGCCCTGCAGGGCTCCAAACAGTGCCTCCTCGCGATCTAAGCTGGCGACTCCATGGGCCAATTCCGCAAAGCGAACCGTACTACCAAAGTCGTCATGTCCTATCTCGTAAAGGGAATCGTAATACGCATCATATCTTGCAGCTGATGACTCTATCGTAGCGAGCCAGGAAACGGAGACGTTCGGATTCCGTCGTGCAAACAATCGAGCACTTTCCCAAGCAACGGAGTCACGCTTAAAAGGACTCTGAAGATTCGAATGAAATCGCTCAAGATCCTCGTACACCTCATTCAAAATGAGGTCTTTCGCTATAAAGCGTGCCCCTTTACTGGTGACTTGATCCTGATTCTCCAAAGTCCAAGTCATCGCTCCCCTTGAATCTCGCTGCGCCCATTCGTCGATGACCGCATCCATGATCGCGGAGTCCAATAGGTCATCGCTGGTAAAGTCGAGCTGGTTTAGAGTATGAGCCGGATTTTCCGACACAACGTGAAACGCAATCAAGTTCGCAAGTTCCAATCTAAGTCCCGGCTCCATCACCGTTTTCAACAAGTCCGCAGCGAGCTGGTAATTTCGCTGTTCCGACAAGACCACTTCAAGCGTTCCGAGAAACATCTCATTCTGCAAATCGCGGTCGATGTATTCACCGCTGTCGTCGATCCAAACAGAATCAATCCAGTCCCAAGCAGACAAGGCATCATGTTTCGCCCAACCACTGGAAAGAGCGGTGGCCAGACGGGCTTTTTCAGAGGGAGTCAGGGAATAGAGCAACTCCAGAGCTCTTCTTGGGTCTTGGGATGCAATGGATTGTAGAGCCCGACCCGCAGCCTCAAAGGCTCGGCGATCCTCTAGATAAAATGAAAGTGCCTCAATATAAAATTCCTCCAGCTCGTCCAGGCTTAGACCCGATAGCCTTCTCCCGGGAGTAAAGATGACTTCCTTTTCCTTCGCTTTTGGAAACGAGCCAACAATCGCCTCCACCTGGCCAACGATCGGGCGCTCAGGAATCTTATCAACAGGGCTTAAGTCCTCTACCAGCTCACCAGAGTGAGCCACCAGCGAACGCTCAGACCGTGTATCCTGAACCAGCTGGTCTGCCCAACGGGCAAGCAGAAAGCCGATCGAGCAAACTCCTAGAAAAGCGACAACTACTTTAATGAAATTCAGCACCGCTGCCCTTCGACAAGAATTGAAAATAAACTACTGGTTTGGCTCGATCTCTTTCAGAAACTTGAAGAGGTCGCTATTGGTTGAAAGGATCAAAGTCGTTTCGCGATCAAACATCTCCTCGTAAGTTTCGAGCGTCTTTATAAACTCGTAGTACTCAACAGACTTTGTGCTTTTGTTGAATGCACTCGCATAAATCTCAGTTGCCTTGGCATCTGCCTCTCCTCGAATCGTCTGCACTTGCTTGTACGCTACCGATTCAATTTCCTGCAGGTCTCTCTCCCGTTTACCTGTGATCTTAGCTGCTTCACCCGCACCTTCTGAACGGAAACGCTCTGCGATTTGCTGACGCTCACTGATCATGCGCTGAAAGATATTCTGTTGTACGCTGTTGTTGTAATTGATGCGCTTGAATCGCACATCCAAAAGTTCGATACCGAAGTCCGTCAATTTCGAGGCTGCGTTTTCAAAGATCTCCTTTTCAATCATTGCCCGACCCGATGTAATAGGGTTTAGAATCCCAATATTCCCGGGAGCGTCCGCCAAGGTGGCGTCTTGGTTAGGCTCGCGATCTTTGGACGTGCGAATGACTTCTATCAGCTCGTGCTTGGCGATGGCGTTAAGGGTTTCGCTTCGAAGAATATCGTTCAGTCTAGACTGAGCACTACGCTCGTCTCTCAAGCGTAGAAAATATTGCTTAGCATCACTGATTCGCCAGCGACCGAAAGTGTCTACCGAAATATAGGTTTTATCCTTGGTCGGCATTTCCGTAGGAATCCCGTCCCACTCGAGTATCCGCTTTTCGATCATGTTAACCTCCTGAACGAAAGGAGTCCGGAAATGGAGACCCGCTTCGGTGATCGGCTCTCCAACTGGTTTTCCGAACTGCGTTATGATCGCCTGTTTGGTCTCCGGTACGGTGTAAGCCGATGCGAAGAGAACTACCAATGCAGCGAGGGCGGCAAATATAATTAATAGACCTACTAATTTTTTCATCATTCTAGCGATTCTGAGTGTTCTCGTTAAGCTGCAAAAGCGGAAGGATTTGCTGAGCCTCCGAATCGATCACTATCTTTTTCCCTAGGCTAGGGACTACGCTCTGCATAGTTTCGAGGTATAGGCGACGCTTCGTCACTTCCGGAGCTTTCAGGTACTCCCCTAAAATGGCGTTAAAACGGGCGACATCCCCTTCGGCCTCATTCACTCGCTTGAGTGCGTACCCTTCGGCTGCTTGGATCTTTTGGTCCGCTTCTCCGCGTGCTCGAGGAATCACCTTGTTGTATTCACCGTTGGCAATGTTGATCATCTGCTCCCTCTCCTGCTGTGCCTGATTGACTTCGTTAAACGAATTCTGGACCGGCTGAGGCGGATTTACGTTGTTAAGCTGGACTTGGTCTACATTCAAACCGAGCTCGTACTTGTCCACAAGCGTTTGCATCTGGATGAGGGCCTCACTAGCAATCTCCTGCCGGCCAATTGTAATGACCTCATCAACCGTCCGGTCACCAATGACCGTCCGCATGACCGATTCTGATATATCTCGAAGGGTCCCTTTCGGCTCCCTAACCTTGAAAAGAAACAGCTGGGGATCCTCGACACGATACTGGACGCTCCATTCGACTGTCGCGGCATTGAGATCTCCCGTCACCATGCTGCGCTCAAAGCTTCGTTCCGTCTGCGAAGGATTGAACTGGCTCGGATCGTTCGCCCCTCTAGTCGCGAATCCAAACTCCTGCTTGAGCTGACGCTCGACCTGGACAATTTCGTAAGTGTCGATCCCGAAAGGTAGCTTTACATGCAGACCGGGATCAACCGTCTTGATGTACTTCCCAAAACGAAGAACGACCCCCTGCGACTCGGCCTGTACGGTGTACAGCATGGAGTAAGCTGCCGTTATCACTGTAATCGCTACAAAGATCCATAGTATTGAACCCACTTTAGCCCGAAACTCCTTCAGACTGTTTGGTATTTGAAACTCGATGTTCTCGCCCATATCACGATACTTCAGCTTAGACGTCTCAACGCAACGCGAATCTCAACGTTCCGAGAAAAGCCTACAGCAACCTGCTTTCTGCAGGGAAACCAGTCCTTTTCTGGCCGCCTTAGAGCTCAGCCCAGCCCTCCAAATATAAGAAGGGCCGGCGATTTGAGAGCACCGGGCTCGGAATCCAACTCTTGTTTGTGAGAAAAAGTCCCAAAGAATTTAGCCTGGAATTTCGTCTATCAGTGCCGCTGGCTCTTCATCCTCTTAATTCGCACATAGGACTTACTTCGATACCCCCAAAGGGCATATTGGACCATGAGAGATTCGCCTTAAAGCGATCACTTGCTTGGAAATCACTCTTTCCCTCCTTCTGCCGAATCCAAAACTCCCCTCGAAAAGAACTTGACCTAAGCAAAATCAGATCGATGTTTGACCACTCAATTCTATCGCGGGTGTAGTTTAGTGGTAGAACCCCAGCCTTCCAAGCTGGTTGCGTCAGTTCGATTCTGTCCACCCGCACCATATTTTGCTCCCGCAGAGAAAGAACCTGTTGCTAACCAAGCCAAGGATTGGGCGGCGACCTTTTGATTGCCAAGCCGGTCCTAATCGAGCGACCAAGCGGTTCACTCCCAATATATTCCAGCTAGCTTAATTGCCAGCTCCCGCTCATCGCCATTTTCGTCGCGATCGTTCGGTCTAAACGAGAAATTGCTGTCGATTCTCAGTTGAACGAGTTCTTTAATGCTCTTCTCTAACGTAATAGGTATTCTTAGGATTGATTTGCCTGCAAAACGGAATTCGCCTAGTTCGATTCCTTGCAACGCCACCCAAAATCTAGGGTCATCCGCATCAGGAAGCGGTGGGGCCTCAATCTCTAAAATGAGCCCTTTCGACCCTTCGGGTACCCAAAGCCATTCCCGATAATTTGGGACAATCCATCCATCTCCGTAGCGACCATTAAAGCTGCTTGCACGATGACCCTTCCTCCGAAAAGCCTTCCAGATAGACTTAGCAAGTGGAGGAGATTTGAATGCGGTTACGAACAATGCGACCAGTCCCGATAACGATTTCCCCGCTCGCAAACTGCGCTCGCTAACCCTTCCCCAGTGCCTAGTAGACTCACATCGGCCGTTAGTCATGGCTAAACGGCTACTCTCCAGCGGAGTCGAATCCAGTCCACAGGTTTTCCGATAGAGATTGTAAGTTTGGCGGGCAATCGCTTCGCTCGAGAACCGCGTCAACTGTGCTTCGCGTTTTGCCCGCAGACTCTCGAGTAACCGATCGTCCCGAAGCACCGACAACACTTTGTCAGCAATATCATTAGAACTACAGGGATCAAAGGTGACAACCGCCTCACCCCCAATTTCAACCAAAGGCTCGATATCGGAGCAAAAAACCGGCACCCCGGATTCGATCGCTTCCGCCACGGGCATCCCGAAACCTTCAAATAGCGACGGGTAAACGAGTGCTTTCGTGCGCTCGTACAAACAACGAATTTCGGTGGGGGTGCGGTATCCTATGTGCAGGATGAACTCCTCTAGACCAAGCGATCTAATCTTCTTTGCTGCAGGGTGTTCTTGATCAAACTTGCCTCCCGTAAAGATCATTCTCAGATCAGGGATCGACTCCTGGATGAAAGGGAAAGCCTCAACGAGTTTGAGATGGTTTTTATGAGGCCAGCCGTGGGAGGGGAAAAACAAATACTCGAAATCGATCCCCATTTTTCGGAGGATCCTATCCACTTTGGATTTGGACAATTGATCCGTAGGACTTCCACTGGGTATATTCCAAATTGAGGTTACGCTTTCCGGCTTAACGCCATATTGAGCTATGATATCACGTTTCACGAAACTCGATACGCTGATTACTGCTTCGGAAGCATTAATCGAGGACAGGTACCTCGCATTTCGTGCATCAACTTCAACCTCGTCAAAGTGATGCGGCAAATGGATGTGCTGCAAATCATGAATCGTGAGAATATTCCGATAGTCCAGCAACTCGTCATGCACGTAGCCCCCAATTGAATGGACGAGATCGACCTTCAAGGTTCGCGGGGGGGGCTCAGATCCATTAAGAGCCACAACTCCTATTCTTCCCAGTTTCCCGCTAGGCCGACCTTCCGATCGGTCATAACTGACTCGCTCAGGAACCAGTGCAAACCGGTCGCTATCTATCAATACAATATTCATTCCTGACTTGAACAGCCAATCTTGAAAAGCTCTGTCAGGACAATACAGGTATAGCGTGTCCTTTCGGCTAAACTTCGCGATAGCTGCAACCAGCTCATAGGCCATTTGTTCCAATCCGCCAGCACGGCCCAATACCATCCAGCGCAAATCGAGAAGTATATCCATACGGTCAATCTTAATGACTACCTAGGCCAGTATCGTATTATTCGAAAAGTGAATCATAGAGAATATTCTGGAATGCCGTGAAAATGTCGGATTGAGTTTAATTGCAACGTCCCTAGAGCTGGCTTCTCCATCCCGTTCTCACCCGAAGTTCATACTCTCTTCAACTTGATGATTTAGAATAGGTAAAGCCTCTAGTTGAGGATTAGATGTGTTAGGATTTAATTTTCTTATCATCAGGTGTATAATTTTTTATCACGAGCTTTTATATCGTTCAATCCGTGATATTTCAGGTAAAATGCTCCGGGGGTACACCACTAGACCCGCGCTGTGAAAGTTGCATTCCAAATAAGGCAGCTGACTTGAGCCACTGGATTGCCGCAACCGACAGGGCGGGGGTGTGGCCGTATCCCAATGTAGATTCATCAACTACCCTAGAAAATTCACTGGCATCACGGCTAACCCCTACGCTTCGCAAGCTAGTAAGGACTGGTGTTGCTCTCGTGCTTTTTTACTCGACGGCCAAAACTTAGCATGCCCGAATGTTTAGATTCTTTCAAACATGAAGTACTACCAGCACAAGTTTGATAAAGTAACGAAGTACCTCCATCACCGCCCTCCTTTTTTGCTTGTCGATAAAGTTGTCTCGATCACGACACAAGAGGTAGTAACTCAAAAAACGGTTATCGCCGAAGAATTCATCCAGGGGCACTTTCCCGGAGCTCCTGTTTTTCCCGGTTCGATGATGAACGAGTTAACGACGCAGTCGGCTGGCATTTTGATAGCGTCCCAATACAATCCGATGAGAAACTTCGACACCGAGGATCCTAACCACAACGAGTACGCTTTAGGGGTCCTTGTGAAAACCGATTATGCAAGATACAGGGGATTTGCGAGAATGGATGATGTACTAGTGGCGACAGTCTGGCTGAATGATCGAGTCAGCGAGATGTTTGATTTTTCTGGGACAGTATCGGTCAACAGAAACAAGATCATGAGGAATCGCTTCCGCTTGATGAATATCAAATCTTCCGCCCTCCAAAAACCCAATTGATCGCCGTTAGCGAAATCCCTGCACCGCGAGGCGTAAATTGCAAAATCT
>Ga0163109_10003818_pt1 | contig 11504 bp, 9 predicted proteins | sample CRUFie1St13metaG_FD_108704 | JGI IMG/M metagenome (GOLD analysis project Ga0163109, IMG submission 108704) | Marine microbial communities from the Costa Rica Dome - CRUD Field 142mm St13 metaG | ecosystem: Environmental > Aquatic > Marine > Oceanic > Photic zone | place: Costa Rica: the Eastern... | reverse complement strand
CAAACATGTATTCATCGGAAGGGTAATCGCAGAGACGCCTGCTTGTCTTGTACTTTTCGCACGATCCTTTCATTTCCAGAAGGTTCTTTGTATGGATGCTGAAAAAGGAACTCTGGTTACCGAATCCCATGGATTAACATCTGAAGGAGTCGCTGAGCGTGCAGTGCCCTGGGCCAGTATTGAGTTCGTGCAGATCTTGGACGAGGGGGTGGACTATGATGCCAAAGTTATTTGGTCGGACTCTGGAAATATTGTTCTGGACGACAAAAACAATACATTCATCACCGCACAACGAGATCACGGGGAGTAGGTTGTTTTTCCGGATCTCAAGCCAGTAGAAGAACTACTTTAATGTTCTGCTACTCGGCGAGTAATGAACTGCCGAAGTAGAGGTATTTCAGTTTTACCAGCAAGACCTACAAAGCGGGTTAAGTCTGTGTTGATGAGAGGTTCGATACCGTACCAATACATCAAGGGTAGATTTGGGTCATCCACGTCTTCGGCATTCCCAATTAGGTTTTCTGCGAGGGTCCATCGGTTTTCAGGAGAAATTCGTTGGAGAGCAGATGCAAGGTGGAGTCGTACAAGTGTTGATCTGTCTTCTTTGGCGAGTTGTTCGAACTTGCCAAGCGCTTTGCCAGACGGAGGATTTTCACAGAGAAGCTTAATCGCCCAGGCTCGGATGTTTTCTTGTGGGTGATTAAGTTGTTTCACGAGAAAAGATTCTTTGAGATCTCCGCTGAGATAAAGGGTCCACAAAGAGCGAAGTTTGATTGGCGTTTCTAGGTCGCTATGAAAAATTTCATGTAGTTTCTTATTGGCTTGAAGTAGGTCATCCCCATTGGTCGCACGTTCCTGAATGAGACGACGTGCATGCTGGGTGAACCATTCGTTTTGGTGCAGGTGGAGTTGGGCAAGGCTGAGGTTGTCAAGCTTGGCAAGGTTGCCGTTCCAAGGTTTGGGCTGACCGTGGCGGATTCGGTAGATGCGGCCAGTATGTTTGCGTGTGTTGCGAGTGCTGTGGCATTCACCCGTGTCTGACCAATCGGTGACGAAGACAGATCCATCCGGGCCAGTACGGAAGTTCACGCCCATGAACCATGGATCTTTAGAAATGAGCAAGTCGCGACGGTGTTTTGCCGTGTACCCAGAGCCTTTCCTATGCAGAGTGTCGTTGTTAATTCGGCGACCATGCGTGTTGTGCAGAAATACGCTGCCACGGTAGCGCTCTGGCCAGTTATCTCCCTTGTAGATCAGAATACCACAATGGGAGTGTCCACCGCCAAGATTCAGTTCAGCCTCAGTCCCGATGCCTGCTCGGACATTTTGACCACCAAGGTAGTGGAGGTGGTCGGCGACGGTAGCTATACGTTGGTAGGCATAACGACTGGAGGCTCGATTGCGGTAGGGTTCGTAGTGGGCACCTTGGATAACGTGAAATAGGTGAGGATTGATGGTGTTAGGTATGAAGGCTTCGCCGTATTCATCCCAGTCGATCCCCCAAGGGTTGGTGCATCCGTCTGCATAGTTTTCCCAGATATGGCGAATTGGGTGGTAGCGCCAGACTCCACCATCAAGTCGGGTTCTTTGCTCCTTGGGAGTGCCCGCTTTGCCGGGGAGCGACCAGTTGGTACGACCGTGTGTACCATACAGCCACCCATCTGGTCCCCAGGCGAAACCGTTAGCGATGTTGTGTGAGTTTGCGAAGTTTCCGAATCCGTCGAGTAGGAGTTGGGGTTCAGCGTCAGGAACATCATCTCCATTTTTGTCAGGTATAAAATAGAAAAATGGGGGGGACATCACCCATACTCCACCAAAGCCAACCTCTAGACCGCTGACATAGTTAAGTCTTTCATAGAAGACGGTCCGCTTTTCATGCAGACCGTCACCATCTTTGTCCTCGAAGATTAGGATGCGGTCTTTGGCAGCTTTATTCGTGTGCTTGGGGTAGCTTTGGTTTTCGGCGACCCACAGTCGTCCACGGTCGTCGATACATAGAGCTACTGGTTGTCGCACGTCTGGCTCACTTGCCACTAGGTCAACTGTGAAGCCAGGTGGCACTTGCATGGTGACGGCGGCTTTTTTTCCTGCTAAGGGGTTCTCGGTTAAATTTGCCGCAGATACACCCTGCATCGAAGCATGAAATATCCCTGCATGTAAGACTATGATCAATGGCAGCGGAGCGCGCATTGCCAGTAGTCGATTCAATAACTGGAATGTGTTCAAGGCCAAGTTTACAGTAATGAGTGAAAAAAGTCTCGTCATCTTTGCCATCCTTCTCTTACTACCTGACCGCCTATTTTTTTTAACGAGATTCTAACTATGCAGCAAGGTGTCGTATTAATGGTCGTTGGCATGGGAGTAGTTTTCTGCTTCCTCGTCCTACTCGTGTTCGCGGTCAAGGTGATGGGAGCAGTACTCCGAAATGTTGCTACTGCTGAGCCTGCACCGTCTGCAGCACCGCAACCTGTCGTTGCGCAGGATGACTCAGCAATTGTTGCTGTTGCTGCAGCAAAGCGATTCCGTCAGGGCTGAGTCTTTCCTATTTCTCGACCTGAATTTATAATTTATTAAAACCTAGGACTTATCCATGGCAAAAAAGATCGAAGTAATGATCACGGCCTTCCGTGACGGTTTTCAAAGCGCCTATGGCGCACGCGTGCTAACACCGGATTTCATGCCGGCGGTTGCGGCAGCTCGAGATGCGGGCATCCGCCACTTTGAGGCTGGTGGAGGTGCTCGTTTTCAGAGCCTCTTTTTCTACTGCAATGAGAGTGCGTTCGATATGATGGACACATTTCGCGAGACAGCCGGGCCGGACGCCGACCTGCAAACTCTCGCCCGTGGCATCAATGTCGTCGCCCTGGATTCACAGCCACGCGATATCATTGATCTGCACGCCAAGATGTTCAAGAAACATGGTATCTCGACCATAAGGAACTTCGATGCGCTCAACGATGTCAACAATCTCATCGATTCCGGGCGCTCCATTACCGATCACGGTTTACGCCATGAGGTCTGTGTCACACTGATGGCCCTTCCTCCAGGCTGTTCCGGCGCCCACGATCCTGCCTTTTACGCCAAGACTCTTGATGGCATTCTTGACGCTGAGATTCCATTTGACGCCGTTTGCTTCAAAGACGCCAGCGGTACCGCTTACCCTACTACAATATTCGAGACAATCAAAGCAGCGAGAAAGCGTTTGCCTGAAGGGACACGCATTTCCTTCCACACCCACGACACTGCGGGTACCGGAGTTATTTGTTATCAAGCTGCTATTGAAGCTGGAGCCGACCAAATTGACCTTTCCCTTGCACCTTGTTCTGGGGGTACTTGTCAGCCAGACGTGGCTAGCATGTGGCATGCCCTTCGTGGTTCCGAATGGGAACTTGACCTCGACGTAGACAAGGTGATGGAGGCAGAAGAAGTATTTAAGGACTGTATGTCGGACTACTTTATGCCACCTGAGGCAAAGGCTGTCGAACCGCTGATCCCTTGGAGCCCAATGCCTGGTGGTGCTCTCACTGCGAATACCCAGATGATGCGCGACAACAACATCATGGACAAATACCCTGAAGTCATCTCAGCGATGGGTGAAGTCGTTCGCGTTGGTGGGTTTGGGACCTCGGTTACGCCTGTAAGTCAGTTTTACTTCCAGCAAGCCTTCAACAACGTCATGTTTGGCAAGTGGGAGAAGTTCGCCGAAGGTTATGGTAAAATGGTATTGGGCTATTTCGGCAAGACTCCAGTACCACCCGACCCCGAAGTTGTTCGCCTCGCCTCCGAGAAGATGGAACTTCCTGTTTGCGAAGAGAACCCGCTTGATCTAAACGAACGCGACCCCAAAAAAGGAGTTGCTCCAGCTAAAGCAAAACTGGAAGAGAACGGATTAGAAACCTCAGAGGAAAATATTTTCATTGCAGCCTCTTGCGGCGACAAAGGCATCGCCTTCCTTAAAGGTGAGACGAAGGTCAACGGCGTTCGCAAAATCAGTGAAGAGCCTGCAGATGCTCCTGCCGCTGCTTCATCTGCAGGATCTACAGCAAACACCTTCAATGTAAATGTCGATGGTAAGTCTCATACTGTCACCTTTGACGGCGACCGTGCCACGCTGAACGGCAAAACATATGATGTATCTGTCGCAGAAGGTGGAACTGCACCGGCTTCCAGTGCACCTGCGCCCAGTGGGCAGGGAACTGACCTTCCAGCACCTATGCCAGGTGCGGTTATTCGCATCGTGAAGAATTCAGGCGAATCAGTTGCTGAAGGTGAGCCAGTCATCATTCTCGAAGCCATGAAGATGGAAATGGAAGTAAAGTCTCCCGTGACCGGCACTGTTCAAGCCGTAAACGTTAGCCAGGGCGATCAAGTCACTGCCAATCAGAGCCTTGCCACAATCGCGTAATGAAGGCCATCCGACAAATGTTCATGCCCTTGGTGGCAGTTTTTCTTCTTTGTTCGTCGGTCATTTTGCATGCCGAGGACGATTCTGAGGCTCTAGTTTCCAAAGAATCTGCCGATGCCGAAGAAGAAGTGCAAACTACAATCAAAGAGAGCCTCCTCAAACTTTGGAAGAGTACTGGTATCTATGGCTTCATAAATGGAGAGCCGATTAAGTACGCCGAACCCAAGGAAGAAAAACCTGAGAAAAAGGAAACCGCCGATAAAAGAAGCGGCTCTGGAATGCTCATAATGATCGGGATTGGGCTGCTCCTAATTTATTTGGGCATCTCCAAAGGCTTTGAACCCCTACTACTCATACCGATAGGTTTTGGGTGTGTATTGGCCAACGTTCCCTATGCAGGCGTTGTACATGGTGCAGAATTCCCCTTCCTTGCTCTGATTTTTGATGTTGGCATCCAGACGGGAATCTTCCCACTCCTTATCTTCATGGGGGTTGGTGCAATGACTGACTTTGGACCGCTCATCGCTAACCCAAAGACCGCACTTTTAGGAGCCGCGGCTCAGTTTGGTATCTTTGCGACAGTGCTTGGCGCTATTTGGCTTTCTAAGAACGTCGAGGCTATCAATTACTCTATCCAGGATGCTGGAGCTATTGGGATCATCGGGGGCGCAGACGGTCCAACCGCCATCTTCCTCGCTGGAAAGCTCTCTCCCGACTTGCTTGGAGCCATTGCAGTGGCAGCTTATTCCTACATGGCTCTAGTGCCGATAATCCAGCCTCCAATCATGAAATTACTGACCACCGAGGAGGAACGTAAGATTGGAATGAAGCAACTGCGTCATGTCTCCAAGGCTGAAAAGATCGTCTTTCCTGTAATGGTCTTAGTTCTTTGTGGATTGCTCCTTCCATCTGCTACCCCGCTGGTTGGTATGCTCATGCTAGGTAATCTTTTTCGCGAATGCGGTGTCGTGGAACGTCTTTCCAAGACTGCTGCCAACGAACTAATTAATATCGTGACTATCCTTCTAGGTCTAGGCGTTGGATCAAAACTAGCCGCTGAGAAGTTTCTTCAGCCAGAAACCTTAGGTATCATAGCTCTTGGACTAGTGGCCTTTGCGATCGGTACTGCCTCAGGCTTGATCCTTGCTCGGATCATGAACGTGTTCAGTAAAGAGAAAATCAATCCGCTTATCGGCTCCGCAGGTGTTTCTGCTGTGCCAATGGCCGCCCGTGTATCGAACAAGGTTGGAATGGATGCCAACCCTCAAAATTTCCTTCTCATGCACGCAATGGGACCGAATGTAGCTGGTGTTCTTGGCTCCGCTGTAGCCGCTGGTGTGCTGCTTTCCTTGCTAGGAGGCGGTTGATTCCATTGGTCCTTAATTATTGGTAATTATCGAATTGGGAGGTGAAACTTAAATTCTTTGGGACTGATGTGGACACGATTTGGTCTACAACTTAGAAACAACCATCTTGGGCACATTATTAGTCATAATTTTCATGTTTAATAGTGGTCGTCGAACTTTTTAGAACTGGCGAGACTCGAATCCCAGTTTGAGTAATTTACAAGGCCATTCTGATCAAGGAATTCCATCCTTAATAAAGGAGGACTGGAAACAGATTTCCGACAGCGATCGTCGCATGCACTTGCCGGGTGGTCAAAAAGTGGCGTGACCTCAGCGATGAACTGAAGAGGGCGATATTGAGGGTGGTGAGGTAGCTAAGCTGCTTTTCAATAAATGTTCGGGCATTCTCTTTAATTGTTTCTAGGCTCTATTCTAATTGTGTTTTAAGGTCATATTTTCGTTTGTCCTAATTTCAGTAAGTGGAAAATATTTGCTATGGTTCTGCTGTAGTATTCATGCTCACCCTAAAGAATGTAGCGTGAATATTATTTTCCTTATCTCCCTAATTCTGGCTTAGAACTTATTGTTTGCTCAAATTACAAAACATGGGTTGGAGCCAGTTTCAGTAAAATTAGTACTCTTTAAAACTAAGCTAAACAATGATCCGTTATCTCAGATTTGTTAGCCCAACCTCCCCACAGTTGGTTTTTTGGGCCATTTTTCTTTTAGCCAATTGTCTGTATTCAGCTAGTTCATCATCGAAAGCAGAACAGCCAGACTTTACCAAAGGTGACAAAATTCCAGAAGGCTATAAGCACGACTGGAATCTGGGACCCACTGGTGCCCGCGGTTGGATTTTCAGTAATCGGATGGAAACGAGCCAAGCCCGACAAATTCTTATAACTAAGGTTGATTCCGGCTCGCCTGCCGATGGTGTTTTACAGAACGGTGATGTAATTCTTGGCACTGATCACCTTCCCTTTAATGGCGACCCACGAACCGCCTTTGGCAATGCAATTGGCAAAGCTGAAATCAATGGTAAACTAAATCTCCTGAGGTGGCGGAAAGGCAAAACAGAGTCCGTCACCATTGTATTACCAATTCTGGGTAGATATTCAAGAACAGCGCCATGGGAATGTCCCAAGTCCGAAAAAATCATAGTGCAAGGACTCAGTGCCTTGGCTAAGCGTGTCGCAGATCCTGCTTACAAGTCTGTTCCAATTACTAGATCACTCAATGCGCTTGCATTACTTGCAAGTGGAAAAAAGGAATATCAAGCTCTCGTGAAAAAAGAGGCAGATTGGGCCTCCGCTTTTTCATCAAATGGATACAAGACTTGGCACTATGGATATGTGATAATTTTTTTGGCCGAGTACCTTATCGCAACTGGTGACCAAACGGTTCTGCCAGGGCTACGTCGATTGGCACTTGAGTCTGCCGAGGGGCAGAGCGTGGTTGGTTCATGGGGGCATCGGTTTGTCCAGAAAGACTCTGGAAGGCTTGGCGGTTACGGTATGATGAACTCTCCCGGCGTACCGCTGACAATTGGACTGGTGCTAGCAAAAAAAGCGGGAGTGAATGACCCCAAAATTTCTAAGGCCATAGAAAGGAGTGCAAATCTCATTCGTTTTTATTCGGGAAAAGGAGCAGTTCCCTATGGTGATCATCGCCCATGGATTCAGACTCACGATGATAACGGTAAAAACGGAATGGCAGCCGTCTTGTTTGATCTACTGAAAGAGCCCGAACATGCCGAATATTTCTCCCGAATGAGTATTGCCTGCCATGGTCCTGAAAGGGATACGGGCCACACCGGAAATTTTTTCAACATGCTTTGGGCAATGCCTGGCATTGCAAGGTCTGGACCTCATGCAAGCGGTGAATGGATTAATGAATTTGGCGGATGGTACTTTGATCTTGCCCGAAAATGGGATGGTACATTCGTGCACCAAGGTCCGCCAAACTCACGATCTGACAACTATCGTGGTTGGGACTGTACCGGGATTTGGTTGCTTGCTTATGCGATTCCTGAGGGAAGAATCCATCTGACCGGAAGAGGCAAACCTAAGATTCCTCAAATCAATTCCGAGGAAGCAAAAAGGCTGATCATGGATGGCCGTGGTTGGAGTAACAATAACCGAACAAGTTTTTACGATTCACTTTCCAAAGAAAAGTTACTCGCTCGACTTTCAAACTGGTCACCGACTGTTCGTGAACGGACTGGTATGGCCTTGGGCAGGCGCAAGGATGTCGAAATCGATGAACTCCTATCAATGCTGAACTCGAGTGAACTTTATTCTCAGCTCGGAGCCTGTCAGGCACTAAAGTTTCAGGGTGCACGAGGAGCAGTCGCTGTCCCAGCATTACTAAATACTCTGCAGGCAGATGATCTATGGCTTCGAATACTTTCTGCCGAAGCCCTAGCCGGAATCGGAGATTCGGCCAAAGTAGCCGTGCCATTAATGTTGGAGCGTCTTTCGAAAACTAACTCATTAATTGATCCCCGCAAAATGGAACAACGCTACCTTTCCTTCGCTTTATTTGGGAGAAGGAACGGACTGATTGGACGCTCGCTGGATGGAGTTGATCGTGATTTGCTCATGAAATCTGTCCAAGCTGGCCTACTGAATGAAGACGGGAGGGCGCGCGGTTCCTTTGGATCGGTCTATGAAAACTTAAGCTTTGAGGAAATAAGACCTCTCTTACCAGCGATCCATCAGGCAATTCTGAAACCCTCCCCAAGCGGAATCATGTTTGCCAATGCCATTCAGGACGCTGGGCTAAAACTTTTTGCCAAACATCATATTGAGGAAGGTATTGAGTTGGCAGCCAATTATGCAAGAACCCAGAAAAAGCATGGCAGTCAAAAACGTATAGTTACCGTAATGAAAATTCTCGAAAGTTACGGAGCTCATGCTAAGCGGGCTATTCCAATTCTCGAGCAAACAGTCCACTATTTTAAGAACGAAGAAATTGATTTCCCCAAAAAACTAAGCCTCGATAAAGCAATAATTGTCGAGGAAACTATACGCAGGATTCAGGCTTCCACAGAAGAGCCTAGTTTGATCAAAATCAATCCCTAGGATAACGGATTCGGTTCCGTAGTTTCGGTCGGCAACCTTGTTTTGTCTAGTGAAATTTGCATCATGAATCGCAGACTTGCGAGTCATATCGCCATCTTGGTAACCGTTGCGCTTTTCTGCATCGATGCAGCCGATCAGCAGTTATTGGATGACTACTACGACATCGATCAAGATAAGCCACTTCGTGAAGAGTTGCATCGAATCATCGATGATCACACTCGTATCCCTTACTCTCACAGCACAACAGTAGATTCGGTCTACGCACTTAAAGACCTCGATAAGGTCAATGGTGTCGACGGGACTCTAAAATTAGTCTAAATTGGTTCTGTCGAGTCTGCTGCTGCTTTCCCAGGCACTTGGAACCGTGAGCATCTCTGGCCCAACAGTTATGGTCTGGGAACCTCATCAAAGCCTTCCTACACCGACCTTTATAACCTTAGTCCAGCTGACGCAAATGTTAACTCCTCAAGGGGGAATAAACTCTATGACCTAAGCAATCTACTGGATCACAACTACGCTAGTACTGCCCACCATGAGGCACTTGAAACGAGCAGGAACACGGACTCTTGGGAGCCTCATGATAACGTTAAGGGAGATATTCCCAGAGCTTTGTTCTACATGGGTGTGCGATACTTAGGTGATCACGAAGACGAGCCCGATCTGGTGCTAACAAATGAGCTTTCCCTTGTTCAGTTGTACAATCCATACTTTGGTCGGCTGAGCACTTTGTTGAAATGGCACTTCAATGACCCTGTTGACGATTCAGAAATAACACGAAATGACTTGATCCATCTAAAGTATCAGCACAACCGCAACCCGTTCGTAGATTATCCAGATTGGGTTAATACAATTTACGAAAATGACGGTCTACCCGGGACCAGTGAGTTAAAGATTGAAAAACAACTTGATGGGGTGGTCACCCTTGTTGAGTTACGGTAGGTCAAGACAGGAGAAGAGTTTGTCGTCAGTCCAGAAAAGGTAAGCGGTTACGCATTCAAGGAATGGCAGAGAATGCTAATCGGTAACGAAGCTGAACAATCGGTAACCATTGAGAATGATACTTTAATTAGGGCTGTCTACAAACATGACACATCCGACAAGGACAAGGATGGTCTTACTGCCTACGAGGAGATTCTGATCCACAAGACTGACCCTTCAAAGAGGGACACTACGGGCGATGGCTTTTCAGACGGTGAGCTTGTTTAAAAAGGTATGAAGCCCATAATAAGCCATACCCCCCTAGTTGAGCTGATCAAGGCCAATCCGGGTGTACACGGTTTGTTTTCTACAGAATCTATCCAGGATGAACACTTTCGTTTGGGGGAATAGTCATAGAGCAAGATGGTGACGGCTTTGACCTGACATTCACAATAGAAAAGTCCCCCGACCTAAAGGTTTGGACGGAACACCAGAAAAATACCGTCAGGCTGGAACTAGCAGAACACCTTGGTCCGAGTTCCTAAGGTTATTGCTCTCCATTCCATGAAAACGACTCGTGCCAGTTTGAAGCTTAGCTTTTCCCTTTTGGATCCTGCGCCCCATCATGAAACTAATTGCTTATCCTGTGCCAGGCTTTCTGCATAGCAGTTTATTGAGTCTAGGCTGACCTTTGAGCAACCGATCCATCCGTTAAAGGTGTTATCCGCACATTCGATTTGTAAATTCTTCATTGAGACAAATATTATTTATTTTTAAAACTTTACATAATTTGTTTACAATAAAACTTGAATAAAACTTTTTTATTACCAGATTTTTATACATCTTGAGTACAGAATTGGAAATCACCCGACTTCTCTCGGAGAGCCCGTTGAGTATATCTGAAATAAGTCGTAGGGCCCGGTTGAGCAGAGCAAGCTTGTATGACGTCCGCCGGGGAAAGTTCCGTTTGAAGCCCGACTCGCTACAGCGGCTACTTCATGCACTCGGACTACCTCCTGAGCAAATCACTTTCCTTATCGAAGAGACTATTTGTGAACGTCTACAGGCCCGTAAGACTCGACCCGGGTGTAATCTCGCCGATAGGGAGTCTGTCGTTTTCCTAGATGGACTCCTTCAGAAGCTTGTCGAACTCGGATGCAACTACTCAAATAATGACCCGGACGCGGACTTCTGCGTCAGGGAAGATGACCGAAGCATTCCTGTTATCGCCAAGATCTCCATCGCGCAGCCCGAGCGTTTTTTTGCTCCTGCGATGGCAGCCAAGCTCAACCATGATAGCGAGTGGGCTGCCATTGTGACTCCCTTTCCTCCTTCATCTCACAAGTACGAAAAGCTTTTTCTCCACCACGGTATCCTGTGGCTGGACGTGGGAGGCTTTTTAAAGAAATTTGGTCTGTGAACATTCAACGCTCCGAAGCAACAAACCAAACAACTATTCCAACCGATAGGATTCATGAAAAAAACTATTAATTAAGGAAGACGTGATCTCTGCCTTCTCCGTCAGTGTCCGAACTTTCTAAAGACTCAAAGCCGAAATCGAGTGATGCTCAATCCTATGCAGATACAGGGGTTGCATCTTTGAGTTCGGAGGCGTTGACTCAGATATTGACTCAGATTTACGGCGAGGATCGACGCGTGCTGACTCAAATTGTCTAAAGATAGAGAAGTCTCAGTTACGAGTTAAAGGGGGCGGTTCTGGCTGCCCAAATAGATAATATATTCAAAATCTAT
>Ga0163109_10003816_pt1 | contig 11507 bp, 13 predicted proteins | sample CRUFie1St13metaG_FD_108704 | JGI IMG/M metagenome (GOLD analysis project Ga0163109, IMG submission 108704) | Marine microbial communities from the Costa Rica Dome - CRUD Field 142mm St13 metaG | ecosystem: Environmental > Aquatic > Marine > Oceanic > Photic zone | place: Costa Rica: the Eastern... | reverse complement strand
TAGAGCTCCTTCTAAAACCCTTCCATCCATATCTGCTTCTGGGTATAAAATTCGTGCTGGATTTTGTTGGGCTTGTTCGAATATATGTTCTATGAATTTTTGTTTTTGATTCATTTTGTAGCTTTATTCAGTTTATATAATAACTTAAATAAATCTATGCTCGAAAATTTTTTACTTTCATTAACAAAATTTTGTTTTCTAAGATTGTCAAAAATATGTTGTGTTTCTAATTTGGTTTTTTCATTAAGTTTAGCATATCCATAATCAAATCCATCTAGGTAATGAATGTCACTTGTTGCTATTACTGGTTTTTTATATATTTTGGAGACAAGTTTACTTAATATATTTGGATTTATAAGTGTTGAATAAAAGTAGCTATGTTCAATTGCATCGAATAAATCTATGTGTTTTATAAGTTTGAACATCAAACTGGTTGATGATGGGTGAAATGGGTGAGCGGCAATAACAAAACACTCAGGATTATTTTTTTTATATAATCTTAAATCCTCAAAGCTTTTAATCTTTTCTGAATTCTTTGAAGCATTAATTATAAGCACATGTTTTTTCTGAATTGTTTTTTCTATCCCTGGAATCAATAGGATTCCTTTAGAATTAGCATAATCTGCAAGGTTTTTGTTGTATATTAATTTATCGTGACAAGTAAAACTTATCACTTTGTAATTAAGCTTAGATGCCTTGTCGATTGCTTGTTTGGGAGTGTATTTTATATTGTCTATTGGGTCGCCTTGAACATGCAAATGCAGTTGGATTTTCATTAATTTGTGATGTTGTTAATGGCGTCTGCAGCTTGTTGGATTTCTTCTTGAGCTTTTAATACATCTTGATAAGTTTCTTCGATTTTCGCTGATGCTTTTTTTACATCTTCTGTGGTTTTTTCGATTCTTTCTTTTACTTCCTTAGTTGTATTTTCGAATTCTGTTTTTGTTTTGTTGTAGTTATCTTGAACTTGATTTGTAGTTTGTTCTACAAAGTCTTTAGTTTGTTCATAAGTTTTTATGGCATCGTTTTGTGCTTGCTCAACAATGGCGCAACCAGAAAGAATTCCGCTTATAATGAGAATAGGGAGTATGAATTTCATTTTTATTTGAATAGATCTTTAAAGCTTCCGTTAAAATCTCTTAAGAAGTTTTTAACGTCTAAAATATCGTTAGTGGAAACAGATTTATGGGTAAGTGCTTTGTGTTCGCGAGTTGAATTATCCAAAAGTTGCACTTCGAAAACTGAATTTGTTTTGCATCTCTTGCAGTCACACGCAATCGTTACAGTGCCTTTTTCTAGAGCTTGTAAAGATAATTCACTATCAGACATACGTTTTTTACATTTAACGCATTTGTATTTTTGTTTAATGTGAACCATTAAAGCTTTGAAAACTTTGATATTCATAATTGTGTATTTTAAATACATTCTTATAATAATCTATATGTTTTTTATTGTAAACCCAAAGCTTCTATAGCATTTTTAATTCTCAAAAGGGATTCGTTAAAGCCCAGTGCATACGCTAATTCGAATGCTCCAGGTGAGAACTCTTTGTTGGATAATGCAACTCTTGTTGGCCATAGCACTTGTCCATTTTTTAGTTCTAATTCTTTAATAACTGTTATAAATTTTTCACGAAGTTTATCTATCGACCCAAAGTCTTCTTCTTTCAAGTGTAAAACTAAATTCTGTAACGCTTTAAGCGCTATATCTCTAGTTACTTGCATTTTCTCATGTTCGAACAGTTCTGGTTTAAAATCAGTGCTTTGTGGAGTTTGAAAAAACAAATCAATTTCTTGCAGGATTGTGTCTGGTGCTTTTAAGATTTTTTCCTCTAATGAAACAAGTGCTTGGTAAAGTTTGTTTTTATCTTTAATGTTTTCTTCTAAGGTTCTAACTGTGTCTGCTGTTAGGTATGTTTCGAGTAAATTTCCTTTTTTGTAGTAGAATTCTAATAGTTTGTCGTCTGAATCAAAAGATACATTTACTGCACCTTTTTTGTTTTCGTTAATAACGCAATCTGCTTGAATTGCTCTAGCAAAGTTTTTTATTTGTTCTGTGTATAATTTTCGTTTCCATTGCCAGTCTATCCATTTAAATTTATCTAGATCAAAAATTGCACCTGCTTTTTGGACTCTTTTAATGTCGAATTTTTCTATTAATTCGTTCATAGATAAAATTTCTTGACCATCTCCTGTATTAAATCCAAGTAGTGCAATGTAATTAATTATCGATTCTTTAAGAAATCCTTTTTCTATGTAACTTTCTACACTAACATCGTTAGTTCTTTTTGAGAGTTTCTTTTTGTTGTCTCCAAGAATAAGAGGTAAGTGACCATATTTTGGTGGTTTTGCTCCTAAGGCAATAAAGAGTAAAATATGCTTTGGCGCGGAGGGAAGCCATTCTTCGCCACGGAAAATATGTGTAATTTGCATATCTATATCGTCGCAAATCGCAGCTAAGTGGTAAGTTGGAAAGCCATCTGTTTTGAGTAAAACATGATCATCTAATGTATTTGTATCAAAGACTATTTTTCCACGTACAAGGTCTTTAACCTCTACGGTTTTATTTTCTGGAATTGCTTGTCTTATAACATATGGTATTTTGGCATCTAGATTTGCTTGGATTTCTTCTGGGCTAAGATTGCGACATTTTTTGTCGTACATTGGTGCCTGTCCAGATGCTTTTTGTTCTTCACGTAGTTTGTCTAATCTTTCTTTTGTGCAGAAACATTTATAAGCATTTTTACTTTCTAGTAATTGTCCTACGTATTTGTGGTGTTTGTTTTGTCTCTCTGATTGAATGTATGGTCCAAAGTCTCCATTTTGCTTTGGTCCTTCGTCTGGAGTTATTCCAGCCCATTCTAGCATTTCAATTAATTTATCAGCTGCATCGTGTACGAGTCTTTCTCTATCTGTATCTTCGACTCTTAATATAAATTTTCCGCCTAGGTTTTTGGCAAATAAAAATGGGTAAAGTGCTGCTCGTAGAGATCCTATATGAAGATATCCGGTAGGGGATGGGGCAAATCTAGTTCGAATGCTCATTTATGTAATTTGTTAAGTTTATTAGTTTATGATGAAGGTGAAGTTGTAGATCCTGAGCTTGATGCTGGTGCTGGTGTTGTTTCTGTATTTTGTTCTTCTATGATTGGGTCTAGTTCTTCTACAAAAAGTACTGTTTTAAATACAAAGCTGACAATACTATAACTAAAGAAAATTAGCAATAATCCTCCTATTAAAACAACTAGACTATTTTTAGCTTCTGATAATTTACCGTCATCTCCGGCAGCTGTGATAAATTTAAAGGCATTAATTATTATAAATAGAACAGCAATTCCAATTAGAAATTGAAGTACAATACCAATTACTTGTCCAATTAATGTTTTGGCTTTTTCTTCTCCACTTAGTGGTTTGTTACCTTCGCCTTTTAGTGGTTTGTTATCTTCGTCTCTTAGAAAAGGGAGGTTGGCTCTTTCTCTAAACTCTGAGTCTAACTCTACTTGTGCTAGCTGAAATACATTCTGTGTTTCTATAGCAGCAGCGTCTGATGTTTGTGTGAACATTAGTGCCGAAACAATGGCCAAGCCATAAAATAATTTTTTAAACATAATCTATGAATTTATATTAGTAAGAAAACCAACTACTCCAGTTACAAGCCCGAATGAAATCATAATAATGACTGCTCCTACAATTGAGTAGACTAGCATGTTTTTTGCATTGCCTAGTTCTTCTTCATCACCTTGGGCAAATACAAGTCGAATTCCGGCATAAACAAAAATAATCATAATCAGTAAAGAGGAGAGGCTAAAAACTATTCGAATGACTCTTGGTAAAACTTCTGTTTCTAAATCTCCTTCTACAAACTGTACATTTTTATCTTTAAGGGCTTTAGATTCAGTGATTTTTTTTATGTCATCTCCACGAAGTTTTTCTAACGCTGACTGAGCTTTATTTTGAGCATGTACGCTGTGAGGTATAAAAAGAGGTGATGTTATTAAACTTATTGATAAGAATATTGATAAAAATATTTTTTTCATATTAATCTATTAAAGGGAAACTAAATACAATTTGTACAATTCCATAAGCTGTAAAGGCAATTATTAATCCAACTATCGAATATACGGCTATATTTTTGGCTTTTTCGTAATTATCTGTTTGTTCTAGAGCTGTTAAATATAGGAATCCGGAGTAGAGAAGTCCTAAAAACGCTGCAATTGTAATAAAACTTGTTAATCTAATTGCTAGTTTTGGTAGTAATTGTTCTGTTAAGTATGTGTTTACATCTTCTTGTGTTGCACTTTGTGCTTCTTTACCATCTTGTCCTGGTATGTTTACAGCTGGTCCAGGTAACGATGAAGGTTTGTAAATCCCTTTAAAAGGTTTTGGTGGAGTGGGTGTTTCATCTGCATAAGATATAAAACTAAGACTGCATAAGATACAGATTATAAAAACTTTGATTAATTTAGTCATAAGAATTTTTAGATAGTTGAGGTGAAAAAGTTTGGATTTATGATGTATAAGATAAATCCAGATAAAAATAGAACTGCAAGTGCCAGTAAACTATTTGTTATTTGTTTTTTAGCTTCGTCTACTGCTCCCTCGTCGGATCCGCTAATACTTATTTTTATACCATTAAACATAATAATTAATATAGCAAAAATACCGGCGGCAGCTGTACCAAAATTGTAAATCATTCTTAGATATTTTTGAATCAGTCCAGTTCCACTTGCAGCAATTAAAACCTGTTTAGTACTACACGAAAAAAATGCATATTCATTTAAAGGTTCATTATGATTTGTTGTACTTGGTATTTTTTTTGGACTTATCTTTTCAGTAGCAGCTGGGCACTTGTCTACGTAATATTCGCTACAGCTGTTTATTACTACTTGTTGTTGGCCAGGTATGGGTCTTTTGTAGTTGCACATTCGTAAAACCGTTATTAGGCCTTCACTCGATAATGGTTCGTCTAAAAGAGTAATTACGGCACCTTGTGAATAAATTGCTTTGTATAATTTTTCAATTGTTTTCTTTTTATCTGGATCGCTTATGTTACCAAGGTTTGGTGATGCAGTACATAGAGGATCGCCCATGTAACTTGCTACACATGACTTATCCTCAAGGAAACGTTGGTATACTTGTGCTTGAGTACGTGGAGTTGAAGCACTTGCAGTAGCTGTTTGCGAAACTAATATTAGTGGAGTTATAAAGAGGGAGAGAATAATTAAGCTGATTTGTTTTTTGATAATTTGATATTTTAACATAAGAGATTAGCTATAAAGTAGGGTTCGAATTATTATTACTATTGTATATGAAAGCAGGGTGAATGTGATAGCAAAAATAAAGTTTTTAATTGCAGTTTTACCTTTGTCTGTCATTTCGGAGTTTCCACTTGCTATTACTAAATAAAATCCACCCATTATCAAGAAAAATACAGAAACTAAAAAGCTTAAATTGCTTAGGGTGTTAATTATTTTTAATATAAAATTGATTGCTGGGTTATTGTCTCCAGCTCCCTGATTTTCGATTCCCTGAAATCCTGTTTGTCCTGTTGTTTTTAAAACTGCATTAACATTTAGAGATTCAGATGTAAATCCTGGTTCTATATCTAAGTATTCAGGTTTGTTTCCATCTAGACAACCAAAGTATCGAATATTTGAACAAGTTCTTTTTACAGGTATCTCTTTTACAGCACCATTTACGATGGTTGAGTATTTTCCGTCTGCTTTTAGTTCATTATCTAATGCAACACCTTGATCTAATGCACATTTAACAGTAGCTGTTTTTAAGTTCTTTTGGCATTCTTCTTTGTTTCCATCAATTTTACAATTCTTGTTTAAATCTAGAGTTATTAAAGACTCGATACTTCTGATCTGTTCAGGAAGATCAGCTACCTCACGTTGTTGGTAAATGCAATAGTTAATAGTGTTTGGACCAGTTGGACCAGTTGCTGGTGGAGTTGGTTTAGTTTGTCTAACATTTATTGTTCTGCACATGCTATACTGGTTTAACAAATGGTCTTCTATCCAATATCTTTTTTCTAGTCTTTCTACAAGTTTATCTCGTTGTTCAGTTCTTTCTGTTTCATTTGATGCTGAACCTAAATTTCGTGAAAAAATAGAATTTAAATTCATAGAGAAATCTTTGAATGCATTAAAACATTGGCATGGAGCTACCAGTTTTTTAATATCTGTAAGGTTGGCTCCTACATTATTTGGTGATTTTTCTTCCATGTATACTTCTGCTTCACTTGTGTCTGATGGAGTGAGCATTTTTCTTATATTGTTGTTTTCTCTGTCGACTATTCTTCCAAAAGGAAAATTCTCAATAGTTGCTCTACAGTTTGTTTTTGAAAAAGTTTTAAACCATTCTTCATTCATAGGTACACCTCTGCCACCTGGGTAATTACCATCTCCAAAATGTGTTGGTCGAATTACTTGTGGTTCGGGTGGAGTAGTTTCTGCAAAACCTTGTAGTGGAGTTAGCATTATTAATATCGAAACTATTTGAAGAATTTTTTGCATTATGAATATATTAGGGCTTTGATTAATGTTACAATGCTGTATGAAAGCAGTGTGAAAGTAACTGCCATAACAAAGTATTTTATGGCTGCTTTAGCTTTATTGTTCATTTCTGTGTTGCCACTTGCAATTACTGTATAAAAGCCTGCCATAATTAGCATAAATACAGATATTAAGAAGCTTAAATTTGCTAATGTGTTTATTATATATAATATCAGGTTAATTCCTGGATTGTTTGTGCCTGCTCCTTGGTCCTTGATATTTTGAAATCCTTTTTGTCCTGTTGTTTTTAGAACTTTTTCGATATTAAGAGATTCAGATGTGAATCCGTCGTTAAAATCTAAAACCTCTGGAGTTTCATTGTCTCCTACGCATTGAACGTTATAAGCTTCTTTACATTGTATATTGTTGATCGTTGTGTCTGGGCTTTGTGCTGTTTTGCAACCATTTTGTATTTCGTATCTTTTAAGAAGGCATTTTTCTCTGTTTGTATTTCCAATTGTACAGTTATTGTCTTGATCCATTTGTTTATACATGCTGCGACTCATTTTTAGATTCTCGTGATCTTCGCGGGTAAACAGGCAATATTCTCTTGAAGTTACACCACTACCAGCTCCTTCTAATCTATGGTTTGAAACTTCTTTTATGTAGCCGCAGGCATTGTTTTGCGTTAAAAAATTTTGTGCCCAGCTTGATTTTTTCGCATCAGTTGTTTCTACTCCAAAAACACCCCTTCTGGTTATTTCTTCAGTACATCTACATAGATCGAAAAGTTTTGCTAGTTGTGTCTTACTGTTTATTACATTTTCATAACTTGCATTATTATCTTCTACTGGATTTGTCCCTTCCATAGTAAAAAACTTTGCAGTTTCTGGGTTATATGCAAAAGGGAAGTTATTCAATTTTGGTCTGCATTTTTCTTCTAGTTTATCTCTTGGTATGTCTGGTAAAAATTTTCTCGCTACTTCTGCATAAGCTTGGTATGGGATTAGTAGACACAAGCAAACTAGAATTATTTGGAATTTGTATTTTTGCATAATTTTATTCTTGTACATAAATTTCTCTTGGTTTAGCACCGTTTACTGGTCCAACTACGCCATTTTCTTCGAGAAGGTCTAATAATCTTGCGGCTCTAGCGTAGCCAACCTTTAATCTTCTTTGGAGTAGGGAAGCCGATGCTTTTCTGTTTTCTAAAACAGTTTGATAAGCTTGTGAATATAATTCGTCTTCTTGGTTGGCAGCTTCTGTAGGTGTCATTTTGGCTTTGTTTGCATTTTTGTCGATAATCTCTGGTTTAAAATCTGGTTCCATTCTGAGTTTTAGAAAGTTTGTGAGTTTCTTAATTTCTGTTGGTGCTACATAAATACCTTGAACACGTCTTGGTTTTGAATAATCTTTTTGTAAAAATAACATATCACCTTTACCTAATAGATCTTCAGCCCCTTGTGAATCGAGAATTGTTCTTGAGTCTATTGCAGATGACACACTAAATGAAATTCTACTTGGAATATTAGCTTTAATAAGACCTGTAATAACATCTACTGATGGTCTTTGTGTGGCAATAATTAAGTGCATACCCACGGCACGAGCCATTTGTGCGAGTCGGCAGATTGACGCTTCTATTTCTTTACCATTTGCCATCATAAGATCGGCAAGCTCGTCAATAAGAATTAAGATTTTTGGCATTTTCTTTTCTTCAGCCTCTTTGTTGGAGTTGTACTCTTGAATGTTTCTTGCTCCAGCTTCTGAAAGAATTTTGTATCTGCGGTTCATTTCTGCAACAGCCCATTTGAGTGCGTTACTTGCCTTGTCTGGATTCGTAATTACAGGAGTTAGTAGATGAGGGAGGTGGTCGTAATCTTTTAACTCTACTTGTTTTGGATCGACCAAAATCATTTTTAAATCACTAGGTGAGTTTTGGTATAATAAAGAACATAAGAATGTATTTATACATACAGATTTACCAGAGTTTGTTGCACCAGCTATTAGTAAATGGGGCATGTCTGCTAATTCGGCTACAATTGGTTTACCAGATACATCACGTCCAAGTGGTAATGTTAATTTAGAAGTTTGGGCTGAATTTAAGAATTCAGAGGACTCCATAACTTCTCGTAACTTAACTGTAATTCTTTTTTCTGCTGGAACTTCGATACCAACTAAAGATTTACCTGGTATTGGTGCTTCTATACGAAGAGATTTAGCGGCCAAGGCAAGTGCTAGGTCGTTTTTAAGATTGGTGATTTTTGAGAGTTTCACCCCGTCGTCTGGTTTTAATGTGTATTGGATTACCGTTGGTCCAACATGTACATCGCACATATTTACAGATATATCGAACTGATCTAATTTTTGTTGAATATTACTAGCATTTGCACGTAAGAAACTGTCTTTGGTTTCTACTTTCGCTGTGGTGTTGTCTAATAAATCTAGTTTTGGATATTCCCATTCTATTTCTTTTTCTAAAGTCGATGCATCTTCTGGTGTTTGAGTGTTTTCTTGTGGTTTTACTTGTAGTTTTTCGTCGAAAAGAGTTGGTAAAATATCTGCAGCTTTTTTTGGTTTTGGATTTTCGAGATTAGGTTTGATAATGTTTATAGTTGCTTCTGGTTTTTTATTTACTTGGCTGAGCTTTTGAATTATCGATGTTTTTTCTTCTGTCTTTTCTTTAGTTGCTTTTTTGCTTGGTTTTTCTAAAGAAGCTTCTTCATGAGAAACAACTTTAAATATTAATACTGATTTTAAGATATTTAATATAGATGTATTAAAAGTTAAACTTACCGAAATAAGAAAAATTATTCCAAAAATCATACCGGATCCAAGTGTACTAACTTCGAGCACCCCACGGAATAAATAATTTGTAATAAAACCAATATATCCACCTGCTTGACCTAACTGTGCTGCTACAAGTATGTCTTTTAAATCGACAAAAAGGTGACTAAGAGACAAGCTCGAAATTAATAAAAGTCCAAGGCCGGTAAACTTTGCTGCATTTAACTTTATGGTCTTGGATGCAAAGCAGCTGACACCCAGAGATAAACACATAATAGATAGTGCATATATCCCGTAACCAAATACAGGTTTTAGAATGTAGTTTAATCCATCTCCAATACGTCCAAGTTGGTCGAATTGAGATAATGCTAAAGTAATCCCAATAAATAAAAACATTACTCCAAATAGCTCGCGAGCAATGTGTTCATCTACTTCTATGTGCCAAGAGTTTTCTATTTCTTTGGCTCTTCTAGTTTTTGTTTTAGTTTTTCGGACGAATATTCCGAGAATTTTTTTATCTTTTTTCTTTTTTCTTGGCATTCAAAATCTTTTAATTTTACCTTTAAAATTTACTGATTATTGGCTTGTTTTGCAAAAAATATTGCTTTAATATGGTACAAAATACATTTTTGTCATTGTAAATATTTATGCAGAAAAAGAATTTTATTCATAAAAACGAAAGTTTTACGTGCTTAAACTGTGGTGCCGAGGTTTCTAAGGGTGATGGATTTATTCGTAATCATTGTCCGTACTGTTTGCATAGTTTGCATGTTGATTTAAATGTGCCTGGAGATAGAAAGAGTGAATGTAAGGGAGTTATGAAACCAGTTGCTTTAAAGACTGTCAGAATTGGTGAGTTTAAAATTAAATTTCAATGTACTAAGTGTGCTCACACTTTTGTAAATAAAGTTTTGCCAGATGATAATATGGATAAAGTTATCGAATTATCCACAAAGCCATTTGAACTATGATTTTAATAAACTTTTTTGAGTGTTTTGCCAATTCTAAGCAAAGATTTATTTTATCTTGTAGTGGTGGTGTGGATTCTCAAGTGATGCTTTTTTTAGCTCTTAAATATTTGCCTCACGAATTATTAACTGTGGTTTATTTTAATCATAATAAACGCAAAGATATAGATTACGATGTTGCTGCTATAAAAAGTTTACTATTTGCAACCAATATAGAACTAAAAGTTGTACAAGTTTTATTCGATTCTCCATTCGCTTTAAATTCGCGCTTTTTACAAACACCTCTTTGGGACTTAAATGAGTGTAATGTTGCAAATTCATCAAATAACTTTCAGGCATTAAGTTCTAATTTTCGTTATAACTACTTAAACGATCTGGCAAAGAAATTAAATGCAAAGATCTTATTAGCTCAGCATTTAGATGATCAAAAAGAAAACTTAGTTATGAAGTTATCTGTAGATGCATCATTAATTGGATTTTCTTTGCTTTCTAGTTTTGATGTTTTTTTGAGACCTTTTATTAATGTCTCAAAATCTTCATTAATTAGTTTTTGTTCCCAAAATCGGATTTTAATTAATGAGGATTCTTCTAATTTAAGCTTGGATTATACTCGAAATAAATTTAGATATTATTTAAATCAGTCTCGAGTGTCTTTTTTACTATTAGATTCGTTGTTTGCTCAAGCACTTCTGAATAAAAAATGTGTTAAGTCTATAAATGAAAGTTTGCTTTATAATATGCAAACATTTTGTGGATTTCATGCTTTAGAAATGTCTTTAATCACAAAGTGTAATTTACTTAACTTATTTTATTTGTTATTTGCGCAATTGTCTCGTGGTAGGTTTTTAGAATTTGAAAAATTTGTTTTTGAGTCACAGTCTAGTAGTAAGTTTGAATTTAATGGTGTTCGCGTTTTTAAAACCCCAAATGCATTGTTTTTTACTAAGTTAAGTAATCAGCAAATAATTACAGCTTTTGGTTTTGATTCATTAGGTTTAGATTTGTTTGCTAAGCCTCAAATGCAATTTGAGTATGAAGGTGAAATTATCACTTATAAACGCCTTTTTAGAAAATTAAACCTTCCGACTTTTTTGCGTTGTTTTGTGCCAGTTGTAGGTGTGGATGATGGGGTGTTTAAGTTATACTCTAAAAGCTTAATTTTGTCTGTCTATAAAAACTTTATAAAAATGGCTTAAATGCTTTGAAAATTAGACTAATTTTGATTAAAATTACAATAATTGTTTAATTTATTTTCT
>Ga0163109_10003815_pt1 | contig 11508 bp, 8 predicted proteins | sample CRUFie1St13metaG_FD_108704 | JGI IMG/M metagenome (GOLD analysis project Ga0163109, IMG submission 108704) | Marine microbial communities from the Costa Rica Dome - CRUD Field 142mm St13 metaG | ecosystem: Environmental > Aquatic > Marine > Oceanic > Photic zone | place: Costa Rica: the Eastern... | reverse complement strand
GTCGTCGACAGCTATTTCCTTTAGCACGCCGCCTGAGAGATTGTAGGCAAGCACACCCTCATCTGTAATTACGACAGCTTTCATTCGCTCGACGTCCAGCGAGTGAAAGAATGATATGAGCTTTTCGTAATGGAAGCACTTATCGGCCGAGACTCTCCAGCCAATGGTTTCATAGCCATCGCCCTCGTTCCGTGCCACAAGAAAGCCTGTCTCGGGTAATGGTTTTTCTATAAATGCTTCGACAGATGAGTTTATGGGTGTCGCAGCGATAGTGTCTTTTGACCGCCATGAGGTCGGGACATCGAGGGTGTCTAATGACAATGCTCCGAATGAAATCGGAATGACGGGCAGCTCTGGCCCACACCTGCTCTCTACATATTTCTTTAATGCCAGTAGTTGATGTGTATCACACAGATCTGGTTTGGTTGCTATCACCAGGTCAGCCATGTCTAGCTGCTGAAGGAAGCTGGGATGCTTGGTAACGTGTGATTGATCCAAACTTCGTGGGTCAATGAGAGTAAGAGTTCTCTGAATCAATAAATGCTCTTTGAATGTCTCGTGATGGAGCGTTTCCATCACTTCGTTCGGATGACCCAAGCCTGTTGGTTCAATAAGGATGCGATCTGGCTGAACCAGAAAAATGATCTCACTCAGTGTGATATTCATCGAAATACCCGCAGTGCAACACATGCAACCGCCCGGGACTTCTAGGACAACTACGTCATCACAATCACCTAGCTCGCCAGTGATGAGCGCCTTGTCGATGCCTATCTCTCCAAACTCGTTGACTAGGATGGCCCATGTCTCGTCAGCCGGTCGCGCGGCTAGTAACCCTAAAATTGACGTGGTTTTTCCGGCACCTAAAAACCCGGTGACAATGTTGACAGGTATGTTTTTACGCATGCGACATGACTCATAAGAGGATTTAAAACCGAACCCTAATGATACATTGTATCGTCGTGGTGTTAGAGAGCTTGTATTTATTTAATCGAATCGGTCGGATGATTACTTTTCCATCCACCAGCGGACAAATCATCGACTGGACTAGTGCCCTAAAATATCATGCAGCTTGACAATATCGTCACGAGGGACGAGCTTGCGTTGTTGACTATTATTGCGGGAATTCCACCCCGATAACTGCGAGCCGAGGAGCTTTCAGTACAATGATGAAAAGAAGGGCTTTTTGTAAAAGAACAGCGTCGGCTTTTACAGCGTTAGCCGCCAACGGCTGCGTTCTTCGGCCATTACCAGACCAACCATTTTTACGCGCTGTGGGTTATGGCCAATTGGTCCCTGATCCGCAGGGTTTGCTAGATCTTCCAGAAGGCTTCTCTTATCAAGTGATATCGGCGTTGGGTGATGCCATGACCGATGGGGCTACCGTCCCTGACAAGGCCGATGGCATGGGATGTTTTGATCTTGGAGGGGGGCGTCTGGCACTCGTGCGCAACCATGAGCTGGTCCCGAGTGATGCTAGCGGCGGGGCTTTTGAGTCGGGGTTCGGCGCTAAAGACGGTGTCTTTGTGCCGGGTGGTACGACTCACATAATTCTTGACCAGACTAGTCTCGAGGTGACGGATCAGTTTCGATCGCTTGGCGGCACCATTCGTAATTGCTCTGGTGGCGTCACGCCCTGGGGAAGTTGGCTGACCTGCGAGGAGTCGCCAACGGGTCCCGGGCAGAAGTACGGTGACGGGCTAAACAAGAATCACGGTTGGGTTTTTGAAGTGCCTGCGGCGGCAACCGGTTTGGTAGATCCCAAGCCGTTGGTTGCAATGGGTCGTTTTAATCACGAAGCCGCCTGTGTGGATCCGGCGACCGGTTTTGTGTACCTGACAGAGGACCGCGATGACAGCGTCCTTTATCGTTTTATTCCTGCCGTCCCGGGAGAGCTCTCGCGAGGAGGTCGCCTGCAAGCGATGAAAGTGAAAGGCATACCTGACCTGAGAAACTGGTCGGATATATCGATCTCTGTGGGCGCTACAGGCGAGATCAGCTGGATCGATTTGGACGCGGTGGATGCGCCAAAGGATAATCTGCGTTACCAAGCAGCTACGAAAGGCGCGAGTGTGGTGGCGCGTGGTGAGGGTATCCACATGGGCGAGGGGGAAGCTTATGTCTGCTCAACCAGTGGCGGCACCGGTAAGCTGGGTCAAATTTTCCGTATCAAATTCAGTCCGGATGGCGAGAGCGATCGAGTTGAGCTCTTTTTCGAGAGCGTCTCAAAGCACCAATTTGACTATGGCGACAACGTGGTCGTTGCTCCCAATGGGCACCTTGTTGTCTGTGAGGACCAGTACACGAAGGTCGTTGATAACCACCTAAGAGGGATTGCGCCCGACGGGAAGGTTTATCCGCTGGCGCGTCTTCGACTACAGACCGAGCCAGCGGGAGCTTGCTTCTCTCCCGACGGGCAGACCTTGTTCGTCAACGTGTATGCGCCAACGAAGACGCTCGCTATTACGGGGCCCTGGGATAGCTTCAACGCCAAGACAATTGCTGTGTCCTAAGTATATTGGTGACGCCTAGACCTCACTGAATAAGGATGACCTAAATTATACGACTTTAACAATCTGCCCTTGAGCAATGGTTCCGCCGCGGACGACTTTCGCATACACACCTAGGTTGCCTTCTGCTTCAGTCACCAGATGCCGCATGATATTTGTGTCTCTGGGGAGGGTGTCGGTGGCGTGTGTGGTCATCGAACATCGCGGGCAGGTATCGATTACCTTGAGAACAACCTCCCCAATGTGAAGCTTTTTACCGATCCACGCTTGTTCGGGGAATCGATCGGTCGATCCACCCACATCAAGAATGAAGTTGGCTCTAAATCGCTTTGCATCGAACGCCGAATTTGGCGCTGCTTGTGACATCGCATCCAGCGATTGCTGCGTCATGAGCATGATAGGAAAGGCATCAAAGTAAGTACCCGGCGGGGACTCAAATTCAATCACTTCAGGAAAGGCGCTGATATCAGGGAGCGGTTCGTCGGGAGTGCGGCCAAAGATCTCTCGCAGTTCCTGTTCGAAATCTTCTGAGTCGGGTGCACCTCGTCGATAGTGTTCGAGGTTATCGGGGGGAAGTAGCGGCCACAGGGTGACGCTATGATCGAGTTTCTCCGACAACCAGTGATTCATCTCGTCTGAACTCGTCAGGCAGGTCGAACCATCAGGGGCGGAAATTTCCGAGGTATTGGCATCGATTGATCGCGCGCCAAATAGCATCAGCTGCGGGAGTTTCTTAGCACCACGGATACCACCACGGATTTCATCGCGCGTTGCCCAGGCGCGATCACCTTGGATACCCCGTTCGCTTACGGTTACCTCTGAGGGTGTCTCGCCCAACATGGACTTAACAGGGTAGCGGTGTATTTCCCTAATCGTTATTTTCGACATGATCGAACTCCTTTATGCGCACCATGAGACGCAATTTACTCTCGAACGTCCAGTGCCGGGTTTCGGTTAAAGAAGTTACGCGGCTTGAGTGTAATTTCATCCACCTTTGACGGCATGACGGGCCAGTCCTCGGCCATGGGCACATGGTGGAAGCCAATCATCGGCCATGCGACAAGGTCGGTATTTTCTATAGTCTCGTCGTCTGCCGCGTATTGAGGCAGCCCAGCACCGACATCCGATTGGTTGACGGCGAGCCCCGTAGAGAAAATCTCATTGGGCTTGTAGCGGGTGACCCACAGGTTGTTCTTGAGAAACCCCGCGCGCTGATAAATTGCATCATCGAGCGTCACCAATGGATGCGTGTTGGGGAAGATGAGCTGGTACGAAGTTGGGTAGCCCATCGCATTTTTCGCGTTGGTGCTGGCAAAGGTTAACAGCGCAGGCTTTTCCACTTTCATGACCGTTTGCGCCTGTTGCTCTGTCAGCACTTGCTCTCGATGAACGGTCCAGATGCCCTGACGAGGCGCGGCATCGGGCTGTTCTGTGGCCACCAGTCGCTGACGAACAAAATTGTTATCAACACCATCGACATCCATATCAATACGGTAGCTGAAGAAGTGGTCGTGATTGACGCCGACGCGATAAGGAGCGATCAGCGTCCCCGTCTGCGTTTCCGACGCGGCTCTCGGGTCATCTAACGACGCCGAGAAAACACCCTTGGTGGCGTCAATGCCTGTTGAAATAAGTCGAATCCGTATGCGCCCGTCTTGCTGGAAAACGTAATCCTGAAAGTAATCGTAATTGCCGATTACCGCGACCATTCGCACGACGAGATTGGTAGCTCTGCGTGAGTTGTGTCTCACCATGCCGGGCAGATCGTCATAGAGAGACTCGTGATGGCGCCAGCTAGGGTAGCCAGGATCGAACTCAAAAATGCAGACGCGATTTTCGGCGGTGAATGCTTCTCCGCTCGCGGTGTGCAACACCACATCCTGATATACGGCGGTTGGTGGGCAGTCGTTGCCCTTGAGCTCGGTTGCCATGTTGCCGAATCCGTACTCACCCATGTCGAAATAGGCCCGATAGAACCAGTGGGCATCGGGGTCTTGGTACGGGACGAACATTTCAGACATGGCGATTTCGTAAGCAACGGGTCTGAAGCCCTCGTCAGAGACAACTCCAATGTTATTGAGAATCGTACCTTGGCGCGGGTCAAAGCGAAGATGGAACTGCCAGTCCTGCCAACTGATTTGGCTTCCGGAGATGGCGAAATTTCGTCCCTCGTGCTGCTCGATGGTGATCGGTTTCAGTGCCGGCCGCATGTAGAGAGCGCTCTCGTGGAACTCGATGACCTCAAAGTCATTGGGTGGTGTGTCGGCGTTAGCAAAGGAGTCTTTGATTTCGATGAGTTTCAATTCCTCAACATCGAATAAGACACTGATACCCTCTACGGGTCGCGCATAGGCACTGGTTGTAGGGAGAAGTCCCAAGCCACTTTGACCCCGAATATTGAAGCAGTCGAACCGCACAAGTCGGTCATTGACAGGGTCTGCAAGATCAGCGAAGAAACGTCCAATAGTGCGTGGCAGACATAGACCGTCGGAGCCGGTGATACCGCGTCGTTCGAGCGCAGCGATGACTTGAGGCAGTTGATTGACGGCATCGAGTGCGCCAAATAGCTCAGCGCCCACCAACATGGGCTGGCCACTAGTGATTTCCTTAGAAGCAGAGAGCGATGCGGTGTCAAAATCGTATTGGGCTAAATAGGAGTTTTTGTTCAGCCTATAAACAATGTCAGCGCCGCGGGCTGCTTGATCACTGACCCGCCAGGCACGCGCTTTGGTCTTGTTGGGCTCGGTGAGACTGATGCGATTGAATAAGATGCCCTCACCAAACGCATCGCTTGCGGCGGTAGCTGCTTCGTTGATCTCTGATTCTGTTAAGGAATGCCATGGTGACATCGCAGGGGGCGCGTTATCGGTTATGTCCTGCGTACTTTGACCACAGCTTGTAAGTGCCACGACGCTTAAAACTGCTAGAGCTCGATATATCCTCATGGTGCTATCTCCTTATTGTTACTTTTTTGGAGTCGGCAATGCGCAGACTTACTCCGGTATTTGGTTTCTTCGAACTCCTAGGGAGACGAGCCGACTAAGCTCCGACAAGCTTCTACCGCTCTCCTCGCGGAGGTCATTGAAATAAGTCTGCGTGGCTTTGAGGGCGCGTAAACTGTGAATGCCCGAGTCAACAATATCGTTCTCGCGCAAAAAGAACTCTACGTCGGCGGTCATCAGAAATGTATCGACACCTAAGGTTCTCAGCGCATAGGGACCTGTGTTCCCACCCAGTCGGCTACCTTGTTTCTTCAAGAACATCCAGAGGCCAGTAATGTCATTATCCGGCCAGCCGGCGATGAACTCGCCAAAGGTCTTTCCCTCGCGGCGCTCGGTATCAGCAATCATGACCGCGTTCTCAAGTACCGTTTTGACTTTGCTGAAGTTACGAATGATGCCTGGATCGCTGGCCTTACGCTCCAGCATGTCGTCGGGCATCATCAATAGGCGCTCAATATCGAAGTCCCAGAACACCTCTTCAAACTGCGGCCACTTATTGTTGACGATGCGCCAGACGAAGCCCGACTGAAATACCTTTCGTGTGAACTCCGCGAGGTAGCGGTCGGACCCCAGACCGCGGAGGTGCTCTTTGGTTGCAATACTGGGTAGTAAGTTCTCTACAACATCACTTCCGCCTTTTCGTAGGCAGGCGACTTCATACAAGTTGTCGTAGGACGGTCCAGACATGAGGGAAGTGTAACCTTAAATGGCTAGGCTTTTGCGTTCCGCGTGCTGACGATACAGCCAGTGACGATAAGTGCCGTGCCAACAAGTGTGCCCACACTGACGGGCTCGGCAAAAAATAACCAGCCAAACAGTGCGGCCCAGATAAACGCCGTGTATTCCACGGAGACGAGTGCCTGCGCTTCTGCTTTGCTGTAGGCGATGGACAAAAGTATGAGCGAAATAACAGCGAGAATCCCGGCCGCGGATGCGGCAGTCCACTGAGCCCAGTCAGCGGGTAGGGTGACGGCGAACGGGGCGCCGAGCGTCAGAATGCAGGTCATGATCACATTTTGATAGCAGGCGATTTCTGTGGGTCGGGCCACCAGGGCCTGCTTGCGCTGCAAAATTATATTGAGTGCATACATGACGGCGAAGATGAGGACCGCCGCAATACCGAGCAGACTACTGCCATCACGCATCTGAAACATGTCCTCGCCGGCGATGACCACAACACCACCAAAACCGAGGACAGCGGCAATTTTTGCACCGCTTGTAATTTCTTCACCGAGCATTGGGGCTGCAAGGTACAAGGCTATGATGGGTGCAACAAAGCTCAGGCCGACAGCCTGAGCGAGGGGTAGTTGTGTCAGGCTCCAAAACAGAAAAAGCATCATAAATGCGGTCAGTACACCGCGAGTAACATGGAGCCTCAGTACTCTTCCTGTTGCCAGTTGAGGCCGATTGGGTAAATAGAGCGCCGATGCAAAGACGGCCCCCATGGCCGCCCGCCAAAACGTGGCGCTGTAGGCGCCCATGGCCAGCGCTTGGGCTTTCATGACCGCATCGAGTATGCAGAAGAACAGCACACCCGCACTCGCCAACAAAACGGGAACGAGAAGGCTGTCGGTTTTCTCAGAGGCGTGTGTCACTTGCACGCTTAAGCCGCTATTGCACTCGAGAAAAGTAATGTCAGCACGTAGGTCTCACGCCGCTTTATCAGCTGCATGCCACTGTGCAACGAGGGAGCGAAGCACGCTGACGAAGGCGATAGGCTCATCGAGCATCAAGTGATGACGTGCGCCGGGGATGCTAATGAAAGGAATATTATCGCCGCCCCGCTCACGCACGTATTCGGCCGAGTCGTCATCAAACAAGGCGCTGTCTTGTCCGTAGACGTAGGCTTTTCTGCCAGGTGCTGCAACAACAGCATCCACCTGATTGAGTATTCGCTCTTTAAGGGAGAAATCACTGTCGAAAACACTGGTATCGAACTTCCATGTCCATCCATCGTCAACCTGTTTGAGCGAGTGATAGGCCATGTAATGGAATAGATAAGGTTCGCCACAAGGTTGGTTTGGCGAGAGCACAAAACGTGATTTTGCCTCTTCAAAGCTTGGGTAAATTCGGTTCGGACGACTCGTATCCGATCGCATGGGGCGCCCACCCGCGAAGTGCGCTTTGAGTCGCTCGGGTTTCAAGACCATGAGATCGCAAACAACAAGGCCGCCGAAAAGCTCGTGAAAATCATTCATGGCTGCAAGGCCCACATGCCCGCCGTAGCTGTGGGCAATCACTATGGGCTTAATGGCGTGATCAAATAGACCAGTTTCACGAGCAACATCAACGACCTCCTGGGCGCGAACCGCGTCTGGGTAGGACGAACGAACCCCCGAGTCACCCATGCCCGACAGGTCGTAGGCAACGACGTGATACTGCTCCGCTAGAAACGGTGCGATGAAGGCCATGCAGCGCGCATGGGCAAGGAAGCCATGCATCAAAAGTAGGGGCGGATTCGCAGGGTCACCCCATCGGAAGTAGTGAACATCGCACCCATCCGAGGTTATCCAGCCCTCTTCGCGGGGTACCTGCAACGCATCGACGAGCCACCGCGGTGCATCGGGTGCATCTGGCGGCAGCTCGTGGTTTAGGTCACAGATGTCGGTTACCGGGCTTTTCATAGTTGCGTATTCATCCTCAAAGTCTACTCATACGAGCGAAACTGGCTTTTGGTCGCTTGTTATTGGGGTATTTTTAGTGGTGTTTCAGTTGGGGGTAACTGTAGTGCCACAGCCCCATGCTCGCGCCGGGATGCTAAACGCTTACGCGCGAAAAATCTCGTTAAATCAGCGCGCCTGGTTCACTGATCCGATGTTGTGGGTGAGGTAATCAGACCAGATTAAAAGCGGTGATTTAGTGTCGAACAAACGGGGGGCAATCTTCTTCGACGTCGCTGTAGACGTATTCCCATCGTTTCTCTTGCATGATGGCACGGTGTCGTGCGCCGGCAGCACTGCCATCGCCCGTTTCGTAACCCGCATCCCCTTGGAATAGCACCGCCATTTTCCCCTCAGCCTTTGTAAACACTGGGAAAACATAGGGTGCGGGGATTTCATTTTCACCGGTCATCAGTTCGGCGGTTGTGGCGTAGCGCAGCAGGCTGAGCAGTGTGATATAAGTAGGTGGCAGCATACCAAATTCGCCCGCCTCGTGTAGTGATATCGCATCCTCTACGCGAACCCACGCAAAGTCGTGAATCTCGCTTCCGTCAATGGCGACATCTATGTCCTCGGCCAGTGGCGCCGCGTAAATCCAGGTCTCAAATCGCTTAGGTTCAGCAACAGGCGTTGTCCAGTGGCTTAGGTGCACCATGTTTTCAGTATCTGGACGCAGGCCACACTCTTCCTGAGCCTCGCGTGCCGCTGCAATACGCGCAGCCAAAGCGATATCGCCCTCAGCCGATTCAATGTCGCTTTCTTCCAATGCACCACCGGGAAAGACCCACAGCCCTCCTGCAAACATCAGCGCCTTATTACGCTTGAGCATGAGCGTTTCCATTCCGTTATCGGTGTCGCGTAACAAGACAACGGTGCTGGCAGGCCTGGCTTTGGGTTTATCTGTCACGGGGATTCCTTAACGCTTGAGTTCAGTTCAGCGTAGCACTCGCGGGCTGAAAAGGTTAGGTCAGACGATCTCATTCCTGTGTGGATGTTGCCGCGTCGTCCTCATAAGAAGTATTCCAGAAAGAGAGGCCTTTTATTCTTGGTAGCGCTGTTAAACCAGAGCTATAGTGACCGTACTGTTTTGGGAGCTATTCTCGATGTCACAAGTGGAAACCAATGTTACTGACCGCGAGCCTGAGTTTGGATTGGCTGGGCTTTCTGGACTCCTAAATTCGGTTATTTCTGCTGGGCGAGATATTCTGGCTCGTCGTCGACAGAATGCGCTCGAAGCGCCTTCAAGCGATCTGCTGGCCAAAAGTAAGCAGCTAATCCATCACCGAGGGGAAGCGTCAGGCTTGGCTCTGGCTTGCGAGGTCGTAGCGGATTATCAAGCGCTCGATGATGACAACCGACGCCTTTTCTTTGAAGTCTTAGGTGACGATTTTTCAGCCGACAGTGACGCGGTTTTAACCGCCGCAGAAAGCTACAAGCTAGATCCTTCAGAGGCGAATCTTGCAGCGCTGTCGCGGGCTGCCGAAGCGCCGCGAATAAAGCTCTTTCGACGAATGAATATGGCGCCTGAAGCAACGCCTGTATTGGTGAAAATGCGTGAGGCAATGATTCAGATGCTCGGCGATCTCCCCCAGCTTAAGGCGGTCGAGACCGACCTAAAGCATCAATTTATATCGTGGTTCAACCGAGGGTTTCTCGAGTTGCGGTTGATTGACTGGAATACGCCGGCATCCATTCTCGAGCGAATTATTCAGTACGAATCGGTACATGCGATACAGGGCTGGGATGACCTGCGAGCCAGATTGAGCGGGAATCGCATGTGTTTCGCGTTCTTCCACCCCGCGATGCCTGACGATCCGCTGGTTTTTGTAGAAGTAGCGCTAACTGAGGGTGTTCCCAACGCTATTGGTCCACTGATTGATCAAACGAAAGAGGGTGATGTCGGGAGTACGCCGGATACGGTCGTGTTCTATTCCATCAGCAACTGTCACCCCGGTTTGGCTGGCGTCTCATTCGGTAACTTTCTGATCAAGCAGGTGGTTGAAGAGGTCGGTAGGCGTTATTCGGCGATGAAGCGCTATGTAACGCTATCACCCATTCCCGGTTTTTGCCGATGGCTGGCCACTCAGGAAACAGATATCGATCTCGAGGAGATACGGTCGATGGCTAAGACCGATACGGCCAAGACTGCCGATGCGCGACGAGACGATTTATTGACAGCGTGCGCGCACTACCTCGTGAAGGAACGTCGTAACAACCTTGCGCTCGATCCTGTGGCGCGCTTTCATCTAGGGAATGGCGCAAGCCTTCATGCCATTCATTGGGCTGCCGATCTTAGCGAAAAAGGTCTGCGGCAATCGGCGGGCCTTATGGTCAATTACCTCTATGATCTCCGTAGTATTGAAGAGAATCACGATAGCTATTTTGATCAAGGTGAGATCGCAACATCACGCGATGTCGCCCGATTGGTAAACTGATTCCAACAGTGATTAATTGGAGTCGCTCTACATGAAAACTTTACGCAATATGGTGGCCGCGCTGGTGCTTTTGGGTGTGGCGTCGTCAGTCGCAGTCGCACAAAGCCCAGCCGAAATCGCGCGACAGCACCACCAAGCGGCAGCTGCCACTATTGTTACTGATTTCCGAGAGTTCCTGAGCATCCCTAACGTTGCAAGCAACGTCAGCGACATGATGGACAATGCGTCGTTCATCCAGGACTACATCGGAAGTCGAGGATTTGCGTCTAAGGTTGTCTCTGCCGGCGGCGCACCCTACGTGGTGGCCGAGCGGCCCGGCTCGGATGACGCGCCGACGGTGTTGGTCTACGCACATTTTGACGGGCAGCCAGTGATCCCCAGCCAGTGGTCCTCGCCTCCCTTTGAGCCAACGTTGTGGACAGACAATCCGCTTAAGGCTGATGCGAAAATCTTATCTTGGGATCAGGAAGCCTTTGACCCCTCATGGCGTGTTGTTGCGCGCTCTGCCGGGGACGATAAAGCGCCAGTGATTGCCTTGATGGCTGCCATTGATGCCTTGGTGGCAGCGGGCAAGATGCCGGATGTCACCGTTAAACTGATTCTCGATGGTGAAGAGGAGCAGGGTAGCCCAACCTTGGCAGGCGTTCTTGAACAGGTCGCGGATGATCTGGTTGCCGACGTCATGCTCTTTTGCGATGGCCCCATGCATCAGTCGGGGCGCCGACAGCTTGTATTGGGGGTCCGAGGCAGCATGACCCTTGATCTCACGACCTTTGGTCCCAACCGTCCTTTGCACTCGGGACACTACGGCAACTGGGCGCCAAACCCCAACGAGATCTTGATGCGTTTGTTGACGTCGTTGAAGGACGACAGGGGGCGCGTCGCGGTTGCAGGCTATTCCGAT
>Ga0163109_10003814_pt1 | contig 11509 bp, 10 predicted proteins | sample CRUFie1St13metaG_FD_108704 | JGI IMG/M metagenome (GOLD analysis project Ga0163109, IMG submission 108704) | Marine microbial communities from the Costa Rica Dome - CRUD Field 142mm St13 metaG | ecosystem: Environmental > Aquatic > Marine > Oceanic > Photic zone | place: Costa Rica: the Eastern... | reverse complement strand
TAAGGTCTATCCTTATTTTTCTCTAAAAGTTCACCATGAGTTTCTTGTACTTTGAGGAAATGTGTTCTTTGCTTCTTAGCTTGTCCCCAATTTGTTAGTAAACCTCCCATCCACTTTTCTTGCATGTGATAGAATCCTAACTTTTCACAAAAAACTTTGACACCTTCTTTCAAGGAATCCTCTTGATTTATAACAAGGATAGACCCTTGCTTTCCCATAAAGTATTTTAAATAAAGATAACTTACTTGGAGACTTTGCTTAATAATTTCTCCATCGTAAACCCAAAATCCATTCTTCTGCCCAATACACAAGGTTCTTTGGCTTCTATGAACTTGAGGTCTCCCAAGATGCCCCCCTGTTTCTAAGACAGAAGTCAAACTTAGGTTTTTGTTTGAAATACTTTTTGGTTTTTTTGAATAACTATCTTTTTTGATCGATGAGTTCATTCGAGGATTTTATTCTAATTATTTTATGATTTTATTCGCTTGAAAGGGCGGTCTTCTTCTCCTCCTACTTTTATCCAATATATCCACATACCCATGATTAAGATCTCATACCAAAGGTAAAAGCCTAAACCAATGACAACCTGTGTTGTTATTTCTGGTGGCGAAAGTAAAGCGCCCAATAAAGCGCTAAAAACAAAAGCCCAAGACCTTAACCCTTCTAAAAACTTAGGGTCTTTTCCTGTTTGAATACAAATGAAAAAGACAACAAAAGGAATAGTAAAGAAAAATAAAAGAGTTAAGAAAAACCTAACAAAGAATAAGACATAATCTAAGACTCTAGGCTCTAAAACGGCAAACCATGAAGAGTAGCTTATTAGGAATTTACAGAAAAAGGGCAACAAACTGCTATAAAAGAAGCAGAATCCGAATACAAAGATAAAAGTAAAGACGGATAGAAGAAAGCTTAATACTTTTTTCTCATAAAGATAAAGGCTTGAGCTCATAAAAGACCAAAAGTGGTAAATTAAGAGAGGCCAAGAAAAAAGAAAAGCTAGTATGCCTTGAGCACCTAAGGAAGCATGTATTCCTTCTAAAGGATGTGTGAATAATAAAGGACCTTGTATATGAATCCATAATGGCTTTATAAGTATAAAAAGAACACACATTGGATCCAGAAAAGAAACACAGAGGCATAAAAACACACTTAAGAAGAAAAAAGAAAGCCGAAGCTTTAATTCATTAAAATGGATAAAGAATGGCAGTTCTTTCATAATTCCAAAATTTAGTACTTGGCATGAAAATGCGGGAGTAGGGCTTGAACCTACAATCTTCAGGTCATGAGCCTGATGAGTTAACCAATTACTCCATCCCGCAGGCCTCTTTATTTATACGAGATCGGTATGGGTTCGCAAATAAAGAGAATTTTAGCGGATAGAGAGGGATTCGAACCCCCGGGGCTTTGAGGCCCTTCGGTTTTCAAGACCGATACCTTAAACCAGACTCAGACATCTATCCTTTTAGAATAATGATAAAATGAATGGGGTTGTAATTTATGGAGATGACCGGATTTGAACCGGTAACCTCATGCTTGCAAAGCATATACTCTACCGTTGAGTTACATCCCCTATTAATATTCACACATATTGATGGACTTTCCTGGACTTTGGGATAAAGTCCATTTCGGGACTTTGGTCCATTCCTGGAGTAAAAGGATTCGAACCTTTGAATCTCGATACCAAAAACCGACGCCTTACCGCTTGGCTATACTCCAATCCCTATAACTGGGTAATAACGGACTCGAACCGCTGACATTCTCGTTGTAAGCGAGGTACTCTACCAACTGAGCTAATTACCCTTTTACGGAGGAGAAGGGATTCCCCCTTAAAGTCTATTCCTTCTTCCGTAACGTTCACAGAAAGTTAAAAGATATTCACCTCCTGACCATTTCTTTAGACGCTTTAATAAACCTCTAATACAATAGTTTGAAGGATCAATGATCGTATAACTTGAAGTATGAACATCAAGGACGAAATGTTCACGGGATTTTTTATTTACGTGAGGCGATCGAAGAACTGTTTTCAAGTGACTTCGTGTCGGTAAACGTAAAAATGTATAAGATGAAGTTTCGTCAAGGAAAGACTTTAACTCTTCTTCAAATCTTTGAAGTAGTGCAAGATCACTACAAGTTAGTTTCAACTTGACCTGATAAAGAGAAGACTCTTTTGAAGGCATTTATAAGTTTTATTAAATGTCATGAATATTTAAATAAGACTTGTCTTATTCGTCGGAGTCTTTGGAGCGGGGTCCCAAAACCTTTTTACGGGAAGGACGGGATTCGAACCCGCGTTACAAGAAAAGAATGTAAACTGGTTTAGCAAACCAGCGCTTTCGACCGCTCAGCCACCTCCCCCCCGAAAAGTCCAAAAGAACTTCTCTCTTTAGGGGGTATACCAGGATCATAGACACGAAATCCATAAAAAATACGAGATATGGGGCCGCCAATAAAGCATAAACGACTTTTGGATTTATTCCAATTCCCTATGCCCTTTAACTTAACGATCTACTTCACCAAAGACGATATCTTGTGTACCAATAATTGTAACAACATCCGCTAACATATGATAACGGCTCATAAAGTCTAACCCTTGAAGGTGATAGAACCCTGGAGCACGAATTTTACAACGATAAGGTCTGTTTGTTCCATCGGATACAAGATAAACACCAAATTCTCCTTTAGGTGCTTCAACAGAAGTATATGTTTCCCCTTTAGGAACGTGGAAACCTTCTGTATATAGTTTAAAGTGGTGGATAAGAGCCTCCATACTTTCCTTCATGTCTGTTCTTGACGGAGGACTTAGTTTATAGTCGTCTGTCTTGAAAGGACCATCAGGAATTTGGTTAAGGCACTGAGAAATAATACGTAAAGATTGACGCATTTCTTCTACACGAATAAGATAACGGTCGTAACAGTCTCCACGAGTCCCTACTGGAATATCAAAATCCATACGGTCATAAACATCGTAAGGCTGTGACTTACGTAAATCCCATTCAACCCCTGAACCACGAAGCATTACACCCGTGAATCCCCAATCAAGTGCTTCTTGACGGGTAACAACACCAATATTAACAAGACGCTGTTTCCATATTCTGTTAGCAGTTAAAAGCTCTTCCATTTCATCGATACGAGATCCGAATGATTGAGCAAACTGATAAATATCCTCACAAAGAGAATGGGGCAGATCCTGAGATACTCCACCTGGGCGTACATATGCTGCGTGAAGTCGAGCTCCTGAAACTCTTTCATAGAATTCCATTAGCCTTTCACGCTCTTCAAAAGCCCATAAGAAAGGTGTTAAAGCTCCAACATCCATTGCGTGTGTTGTAAGAGCTAACAGGTGATTCAAAAGACGAGTAATCTCAGAAAAGAGAACACGAATATATTGGCCACGTAAAGGAACCTCGGCATTTAAAAGTTTTTCAATCGCTAGAGAATACGCGTGCTCCTGACACATCATAGACACATAGTCTAAACGGTCGAAATACGGTAAAGCTTGCATGAATGTTTTATACTCAATAAGCTTCTCTGTCCCTCTATGAAGAAGACCAATGTGAGGGTCTGCGCGATCTACAACCTCTCCGTTCATTTCTAAAACTAAACGAAGAACTCCGTGAGCAGCCGGGTGCTGAGGACCAAAGTTGAGGGTAAAATTCTTTAGTTCTTTTTGAATCATTTTATTTTATTGTTTGAAAGTACTCATCAGGCTCATAGCCTGAAGATTACACCAAATTGGAATAAATCCAACCAAAATAATTTTCATTTCAAGGACATAAAGTCCACGAGAGCACCGAGTTGGATTTATTCCAATTACGTTGCCCTCCTTCCATAAGATAAATATAAAATCCACCACCCTAGCCAAAAAAACCTTCGTCTTTTCAGCCCTAGCGGGTGGTTTATCTTATAAAAATCTATTTTTAGGCTTTGATAGAAGGAACTTCTTCAAATGTGTGATAAGCCGGTGGAGATGGAAGAAGCCACTCTAATGTAGGTAGGAAGTCCTCTTTCACAACACCGCCTTGTGCAGCAGCGTTTAATGGGAACTTCTCAGAGTCAACTGCCCATGGATATTCGCCACACTCTTCATCAGATGTTAATGTAGAATAAACAACATATAGGAAGAATAGAGCACCAAAGACAGAAACATATGAACCATAACTAGCGATAGCGTTCCATCCAGCATATGCATCAGGATAGTCAGGAATACGACGAGGCATACCTGCAAGTCCTAGGAAGTGCATAGGGAAGAATGTTAGGTTCACACCTGTGAAGAATAGCCAGAAGTGAATCTGACCTAAAGCTTCTGGGTACTGAAGACCAGTAATTTTTCCAATCCAGTAGTAATATCCTGCAAATAGAGCGAAGACAGCACCCATAGATAGAACGTAGTGGAAGTGAGCCACAACGTAGTAAGTATCGTGGAATGCGATATCTAGACCTGAGTTAGCAAGAACTACACCTGTTAGACCACCAACTGTGAATAGGAAAATAAATCCGATAGCGAATAGCATAGGAGTTTTAAACTCGATACTACCAGCCCACATAGTAGCGATCCAACTGAAGATTTTGATACCTGTAGGAACAGCAATAATCATTGTAGCAGCTGTAAAGTAAGCTCTAGTATCAATATCTAAACCAACTGTATACATGTGGTGAGCCCATACAATGAACCCAAGAACACCAATACTTAGCATAGCGTAAACCATACCAAGGTAACCAAAGACAGGCTTACGTGAGAAAGTCGAAACGATGTGACTCACGATACCGAATCCTGGTAAGATTAGGATATAAACTTCAGGGTGCCCGAAGAACCAGAATAGGTGTTGGAATAGAACCGGGTCTCCTCCTCCTGCAGGGTCAAAGAAACTTGTGTTGAAGTTTCTGTCTGTTAGAAGCATTGTAATACCTCCAGCAAGAACAGGAAGAGAAAGAAGAAGTAAGAATGCGGTAATCAGAACCGACCACACGAATAGAGGTAAACGGTGGAAACTCATTCCTGGTGCACGCATATTAAATACTGTTGTAATGAAGTTAATAGCACCTAAGATACTTGCAGCACCTGAAACGTGTAAGCTAAAGATAGCTAAGTCCACAGAACCTCCCGAGTGAGCTGTGATACTACTTAAAGGAGGATACACAGTCCATCCTGTACCTGCTCCAACCTCAACTAATGCTGAACATAGAAGAAGGATAAGAGATGGAGGAAGTAGCCAGAAACTGATGTTATTTAAACGAGGGAATGCCATATCAGGAGCTCCGATCATTAGAGGAACGAACCAGTTACCATAACCTCCGATTAATGCAGGCATAACCATGAAGAAAATCATCAAGAATGCGTGTGCTGTAATAATTACATTATACAGTTGATGATTACCTGCAAGAATTTGGTTTCCTGGTTGGGCTAACTCCATACGAATTAGAAGCGAGAAACATGTCCCTAGTAGTCCAGAAAACCCACCAAAAAGAAGATAAAGTGTACCAATATCTTTGTGGTTTGTTGAGAACAACCAACGTTCTACAAATTGCATTTTTCTTTTATTCAAAAATTTTAGAAACCCAAGGATAGGATTTCTTTTTCCTATCATTTAATATAATGAATGAAGCCTAAAAATGAGACTACACCCCGATAGATATAAAATATCAAAAAGATATAAAATATCCTTTTTATTAAGATAATTTAGGATTTAAGGATTTCTCCTTAAAAAAACAAGAACACACATAATTGGAATAAATCCAACATAATTGGAATAAATCCAACATCATAAAATAAATCCATAGAGGAATCTCATGAATAAATCTTATATACAAAAGCCCTACGAGAGTAGGGAGTACTCCATGACCGGAGCCGGCCTTATGTAAGGGCTTTATGCTTTTTTCTTATTTATAGGGACATTTTACTTACGCCAGCTAAAGACATGCTTACCCATTTATCCTGGATAGCTTTATCTCCGCTTTCAAGAGCCTGGTAAGCTTTACCACAAGCTCTTTGACGGAAAGAACCAGACCAAGATTCTAGACTAGAACCTCCGCCCATATTTCCTTTAAGTAGACCCCAAGACCCGTGTGCAAGTGAAGATTTTAGAGAACCTGAAAGGCCTCCAACTAGTGCCTGAGAGAACCAAGATGTAAAGTTCTCTGAAGCTGTACTACTTACAAACCCCCACCCAAGGGCCTTTTGTGTTAAGATTTTGTCTTTCTTTGTAGCAGTGATCTGACCGTCTAGAAGACTTAGATCATCTGCATTAAAGTTGAAAGAAGTCCAAATGTCACGAAGATCAGCTTGAGATGACTTTGTATTCTCAAGACCTTCAGCGACTTTTTGTTTTACACTAATACCACGAAGTTCAAGTGATCCTTTGATATCCTTACCATACTGTTTAGATACAAAGAAGATGAAACCAAGGAAACCTAGTGCAACTAGAATTTCTTCGTTGTAAATGATAATACCTTTAGAACTAAAGACAATAAAACCTAAGAAACCTGCTGTAAGAAGTTGAGTAGTATTAAAACCTTTCTCTTCTTCTTTCTGAAGGTTCTTCTTTTTACTGCTTTGTTTTATACTTTTTTTAGACACTTTAGCCATTTTTTTGGTCTTTTTAGTCATTTTTTATTAAAAACGCAAACACTTAGTTGGAATAAATCCCACTTAGTTGGAATATATCCAGAACGTTTATTTATTTCTTCGATACTCCTGAACTTTGTAAGGCAAAGAGATCAAAAGTGTTCAGGTAAACACCCTTAGTAGAGGAACCCTCGAAACCAGCGGTTTGTCCTGAAATAACAGATTCTCTTACGTCTTTGATTACAAGAGAACCTAGACGTCGGTCCTCACAAGCTTTCTTTAAAGCGAATTCTTTTAAGAATGGTACGATTGTACTATCCCAATTTGATAGACGCCATGCAAAGATATGCTTAAGAGAAGCGAAAGAGCTAAGAGACTTTAAATTCTCTGAAAAACTTGAGTAATTAAAAGAAGCACCTAAAAGATTCTCCATAACTGGAGGCAAGCTTAAACGCCCTTTTAAATCAAGGATCTCAGAAGACCCACCTTTAAGTGACAAGTCATCCTGATTCTGTGTTTTAATACGATACTTTGTGAGACGGCTTAAGCCTGGAAGATAATACTTCACACAAGCTCCGTAAAAAGCGAAGAAAACGACGCAAAGCCAGAAATACTGGGAAAAATACGTTACGTGGTCTAATTGAGGCATATTATAAATTATATTTAAAATATTACGGGAAAGTGGCTGAGTGGCTAAAGGCGGCAGACTGTAAATCTGTTGATTATATCTACGTAGGTTCGAATCCTACCTTTCCCATCCAATATAATAAAAGGTTTCATACATAATTGGAATAAATCCAACAAAAAACCTTCCTATCCTTTAACCTTTCATTAATCTAATGAATTCAATATCAATTGTTCCTCTTAGACGGAAGTAGATCACTAAGATCGCTAATCCGATAGCAGATTCTGCAGCCGCAACCGTAAGGATGAATAGTGCAAAGATCTGACCTAAAAGGTCATCTAATGATACTGAGAAGCTCAGAAGATTTAGGTTAATTCCTAAAAGCATTAGCTCTATACTCATCAGGACAAGAATAATATTCTTCCTGTTAAGATAGATACCTACAAGGCCTAAAAGGAAAACCACAAATGAAACATGAAGTGAGTGAATTAAACTCATTAATTGATTCTTTTTTTATTCCTCATCAAGATGATAGGATTTGAACCTATGACCTTCTGTTCCCAAAACAGATGCGCTACCAAGCTGCGCCACATCTTGGATGGTTTTATTGGAGAACGGAGTATAAATAATACTCTTAGGGAGTGATGGACTCGAACCATCCACTACGACTTAGAAGGTCGTTGTTTTATCCACTAAACTAACCCCCCACACTTTGGGGGTTTGTACCAACCCCCCTCTTTCCGGGGCAATCTCTTGTATTTAAGAAGTTCCTGATTTATTAATATTATTTGATATTAAGATCTATAGAACCTAAAGCTTAACTGGAGATTATCTTATTTAAGAATTAAATAACTTGATAGGATATATTTTAGTTTAAGATTGGCAGTAAGTAAAGATATATTTAAATTAAATATTATATCTTGTCTTATATGGCAGTAAATAAAAATGATAGAGAGACTGAAATAAATAAATTCATTTTAATTAAAATGAACTTTTTCAGTGACCCTCCCCCCCTATAATCCCCCCCTCCCAAATGGTCATATCAAAGATAAATCTTATGTAGTATTTGCTACTTTCACAAGATTGACTATTTTTTTAAAGGATTACAGTTGAACTCGTAAGTGTTCGATGACTACGTAAAACAGAACCTTGATAAATAAATCTACAAAAGTAGAGAGTATTCTATAGGTCTACGCAGTAAGGAAAAGCTTTATGCTTAATTTGCCCACTATCGGACTTGAACCGATAACCCAGAGGGAGCAGATTTTAAGTCTGCCGTGTTTACCAATTTCACCAAATGGGCATGTTGGATTTATTCCAATTACGTATATAAATAATTAGCGCGGGTATAGATTAATGGTAAATTATCTGCCTTCCAAGCAGAAGATAAGGGTTCGATTCCCTTTACCCGCATAAATTCATGGGATGGATATTCAAAGAAGACCCATAAGCAGGAGAAAAGGGATTCGAACCCCTAACCTGCGGTTTTGGAAACCGTTGTTCTACCATTGGAACTATTCTCCCATAAAGACTCTGGAACGTTTGTCGTTCCTCAGTCTATTAAAATTTATTTAGGGGCACGTTCCACTCAGAAACCCTTATTAAATAAGATAAGCCTTAGAACTCACGTAATTGGAATAAATCCAAGCCAAGACTTCTTTCTTCTCTTAAGGGAGTAGATCAGAACACTTTACCCTTTTACCATCCCTTACGGGGATCGAACCCGTGTTGCCGCCTTGAAAAAGCGATGTCCTAACCACTAGACGAAAGGGACTTCCTGAAGCGGATAGAGGGAATCGAACCCTCATCTGAGCTATGGCAAAGCCCTACTCTACCGTTGAGCTATACCCGCTCAGGAACGAAGAGACCTAATTTTAGGGTCTTCATCGGTCTTTTATTGGTGTACTTGTGTACACGTATATTGTGGAGTATTATCTGCTCCTATAGAATTTGATATAGATTCCCTTCAAATCTTTTTAAAATTGCCCCTAGAAGGCCCCTTTACGGGCTTTTAAGCCTTAATAGAGGGAATGGCTAGTGGAAATTCAAAAAGACCTTGTTTTTCCGATGTTCTCATTCCTGGATATTACACGTATCGTGTTTCTTTAAGGTAACCAATCGTATCCAATCATAAGTCCAGATACAAAGAAAACCCAAGCTAAAGATAAAGGTAAGAATACTTTCCATCCAAGTCTCATTAGTTGGTCATAACGATAACGAGGGAAAGAAGCACGCACCCAAATGAATCCAAATAGGAAGAAAGCTGCTTTTAGTCCAAGCCAGAACCCAGGAGGCATAAAATCCATAGCTTCTGGAACAAGAGGAAGCCATCCACCTAAGAACATGATAGAACAGAATGTACACATAAGGATCATGTTCCCGTACTCTCCTAAGAAGAATAAGGCAAAAGCCATAGAAGAATACTCAACGTTATAACCAGCAACAAGCTCAGCTTCAGCTTCTGGTAAATCAAAAGGCGCCCTGTTTGTCTCTGCTAAGCAAGAAATAAAGAACATAATGAAAAGAGGGAAAAGAGGAACGGCGAACCAAACACCTTTTTGACTCTCAACAATTTCTGTGAAATTTAAAGATCCTGCAAAGATCAGAGTAGAAATAAGGATCAGACCAAGAGAAACCTCGTATGAAACCATTTGAGCCGTTGATCTTAAAGCTCCTAGGAAAGCATACTTAGAGTTACTTGACCATCCTGCCATGATAACACCATAAACACCAAGAGAAGATACTGCAAATAAGTAAAGAACCCCGATGTTCAGGTCACATAAAACTAAACCATCCCCAAAAGGAATTACAGACCATGAAATTAAAGCCAGCATGAAAGTTAGAACTGGTGCAGCCAGGAAAATCATTAAGTTGGCATTACTTGGAAGGACAGTTTCTTTCACCATAAGTTTTAACCCATCCGCAATAGGCTGTAGAATACCAAATACACCTACAACGTTAGGTCCCTTCCTTCTTTGGATTGATCCCATAACTTTTCTTTCAGCTAGAACCATGAAGGCAATACCTAAAAGAAGGGGAACAACTAAACCTAGAATCTTTAAAAGGACTCCTAAAATATATGACATGGAGAGTTTTTTATTATATCCAAAAGGGCTTCAATAGAGAAAAGGTTTTCTTTTTTTGATTCCCTTAAAGTTTATTCTTTAGGGTTTATCTTAAAAATAAGATAAATAGTATAAAGAACTCATATGAGTTCAACGGAGGTTTATACTCATTGAGTGTGATAGGACTCGAACCTACGGCCACCAGGTTAAAAGCCCGATGCTCTACCACTGAGCTACACACCCGTATACGGATAGAGGGACTTGAACCCCCACGAATTTCTTCATTGGTGCCTAAAACCAACGCGTCTGCCAATTCCGCCATATCCGCAAAAAGGGTACCTGCTTCTGCAAAGATACCCCAAAAACAAGAAGTTTAAAAAGTTCACTCATTTTTAATTGTAAGAACTTATCCTAAAGGGCATCGCAAAGAAACCCCTTGTATGTTTCTAATAAATTAGAATACGAATAGGATAAGGAAAGACATCATTAGAGCGAAAAGGGCAATAGCTTCTGTAAGAGCGAAACCAAGAATTGCGTATCCAAATAGCTGTTTTGTTAATGATGGGTTACGTGCAACAGAGTTGATAAGAGATCCGAAGACAATACCAATACCTGCACCTGCACCAGCTAGAGCGATTGTAGCACAGCCAGCACCAATAAGTTTAGCACCTTCTAACATTGTTAAGAATTAGCAGTTAAAAAAGAGTAAATGATAAGTCCTTCGAGATGAATCATCATATAAGATAAATCTTAGGACATTATTGAAGAGGAATTTAACCTCAACAATAAACCATGGCTATGAGAGTACTGAGTACTCCATGTACATTGAGAAAAATCTCTTGTATTTTAGCCATCTAAGAGAGTATCAAGTACCCCCAAGGGCATTAAGAAAGGTTTATCTTAAAATGAAATCCAAACCTTAATACCAATTTGCCCATAACGAGTAAGGGCCGATGAAGATGAATAATCAATCTTTTGGTTAAAAGTGTTAAGAGAAGTTCGGCCAATATAAAGAGAAGCTTTTTTAGCTTTTTCTTGCCTTCCTAATCTACCTGAAATTAGGATTCTTATCCCTTTAATGTGCCCGCCTTTTAACAGACTTTGTGTTTCTTGTTTTATAGAACCAAAAATTCTTTTAAAGAATACACGTTTCTTTAATTCCGCTTTTATCAATTCAGTAATACCCTCTGCACTTAAGTAAGGTGTCTTTAGGATTGAAGGAACTACAGAAGATTGAATCTTAAAGTTTTGTCGAAG
>Ga0163109_10003812_pt1 | contig 11512 bp, 7 predicted proteins | sample CRUFie1St13metaG_FD_108704 | JGI IMG/M metagenome (GOLD analysis project Ga0163109, IMG submission 108704) | Marine microbial communities from the Costa Rica Dome - CRUD Field 142mm St13 metaG | ecosystem: Environmental > Aquatic > Marine > Oceanic > Photic zone | place: Costa Rica: the Eastern... | reverse complement strand
TCTCAGTCAACGATTTGTCGAAGGAACGCACGGAATGCACGGTTTCACCATCGTAGACGATGTCACTCCATATTTCGTCGCTCACAACATAGATATCCTTTTCTTTTGCCCAAATTAAAATGGCTTCTAACGTATCACGATCAAAGATTTCTCCTGTTGGATTATGTGGATTGCATAAGGATAACATCTTTGTTTTGGAGCAATACTGCTCTTGAATGGCCTCAAGAATAGAAGTATCAGGTCTTCTATCAAATCGTTTGATTACACCTCCAGCGGCCAACACAGAACGCTCTAATAGAAAATCCACAGGATCAGCAATAATGACCTCATCACCCGGCTTAACAACGGCTTGCGCTACAAGAAACATCCCACTGGCCGCACTATTGATGGCAAAAACCTCTTCGGGTTGAATATCACCTCTCTTATGTCGATTATAAAAGTCGGCTACACCATGGCAAAATTCAGGAAGTCCCTCTGCTGGGCCATAGCTGAGGTATGGTTCGTTTAAATACTCTTGGATACCCTTAATAATCGGACTCGGCACAGAAATGTCTGGATCGGCTGCCGTCAATGGAATAACTCCAGATTCAAGGGTAGCCCAGCGAAAATTGAAGGCTCTTGACCTTAACGTCTTTTTATTTACGTCAGTTAGTCGGCTAAATGAACCATTTGTACCCATTGCTCAGGATGTTTAGTAAATCGATCGGCAAGGTGCTTGCCATATTCTATGCGATCAGCAATCACATCCTTTCTATTGGAATAATATAGATTACCAACGTCTTGCAAGTCATTGTCATAAAAAAGTTGGGCTAAATGTATGGCGTCTTCCAAGGCAGTATTGACCCCTTGGCTCGTCATACTTAACAGAGGGTGACAGGCATCTCCAATCAAAAACATGTTGTGAAAATGAAAGGTATGCAAGAGGTCCATATATCCTGAGCGCCATACATAGGTGGAATTCGTGTCTGTCGATTCAATAGCTTCTGCAATAAGGTTGGACCAATTCATTGAAAGCTCTTGGAGAAACTTTCTTCGAAATTCCACATTATAAAGGTCATAGACTTGTTCAGGAACGGTTACCGGTATTTGCAAGAACCAAGTCAGGTCATCCCCGCCCGTTGGAAGAATACCAAAGGCAATATGATTTTCATGAAGATGATCCTGACTAAAGTGCTTTTGAAACGAATTATCCAATGCCTTAACAATATTCGCATTCTTGCAAGAGCCAACAATTTCAAAATATCCCCCTGTATGAAGTTTATGGTTGGGATATAGCCATTTACGAATACGGCTATTTGCCCCATCAGCGCCAATCAAGGTGGATGCTTCGGTGATTTCTCCACTTTGAAATTCAAGGGTATAGTTATAGTCATCAAAACTAATTTTCTCTAAGTCACAATCGTAGTGCAAACGACCTGAATACTTACTTGTCAAAATTCGTACTAGGTCGATACGCTTCGTGCCAAAGGTGTTTTGAAGTTTAAAGGACTTAATCAATTCTCCCTGTTTGTCGAAGTACATACCTCGATGTATGGAAGCAGCGGTGTTTCGAAGGTCATCGGCAATTCCAAGATGCTGCAGAGAGCCAAGAGCAGATCCTAAGACAAGGAATGCATGGCCGTCTCTACTGTAAATGGGATTATCTCTTTCCCAAATCCTTGTAGGAAAACCCAATTGTTCAAAGGCAATTCCGGCAGATAACCCTGCAATACTTCCTCCAACAATATCAATAACTTCCCTCATTGTTGCGAATATACGCCGAATATGAGCTATTGCTTAAGATCAATAGCATTGGGATTACTTCTAATAAGTTGTGGTAACAAATCCATTGGCGATGTAGCTATCGCCCTCTTTGAGCTCAAGAATGGTATAGGTACGAAAATCACCATGACTTAGCATAATGGTATCAATTACCTTGAACTCTGTACGTTGCTTTTCTTCATTCCAAACCATTAATGCAACATTGCCCGCAAGGTCTTTGTAGGAATCATATCCTTGTTGGAGTGCAAAATTGGGCAGCGATGAAAATCCATAATTCTCAATATAAAGGGGATGTTCCGGGGTACATTGCACTTCGTATTCGCCACAACGAACGGTAAGTAAACTAAGATGAAGTTGCTGAGTTTTGGAAACAGCAATTGTCTCAGATGTTTTGTTTGTACCTAAATCAATAGTAGTTAGTGCACTGCCTTCTTCTAAACTTGAAATAGGGGCCTGAGTCTTGGAGGAAGTAATGACCGTGTTCGCTTGAAAACAGCATCCATTTCCTCGAATTTCCGAGATGGCTACATCGGCCCACTTACTACCAGGATATACATCTACAATTTCAAACTTAAATAGATCACGCCCGTCTTGGTACTGATATCCTGGAAGTTCAAATCGTTGACTTCCCATTTCATCTTTTAAGTGTAGCAAACACAACGCCTCTTCATTTTTGTATACTTTGAGCGTCTTAACTCGGGAATTTAAACTCCATGTTCTAGGCGACTTCTGATACCCGTTGAAAATCATATTCACGTGCCCTTGCACGTAGAAGTACGTCCCAATTCCATAGCCTTCTTCTCCCTCAACCCAAGCCGTAAATGGACTGTTATCTTGAAGCTTATCTACCCCATAACTATTATTGCTCTGATCTCCTAAGGTGGAAGATGCCCCAAACACTGAAATATCTCGCAGACAAGGGGATTCAAAAAATGCTAGCCCATCAGGATGTTCATTGTAATACTTTTCGCGAATTTCCTCCCAGTTTACCTCTGTGCCCCTTCCACCTTTTGCATAGATATTGGGTAGATCCTGTGCGAAAAGGCCTAAGGTTAGGCATAGCATAAATGGGGTTAGAAAATATCGTGGAAGAGAATGCATAGAGTTTAATTTATCGAATAAACAACATATCACGGTACTTTGGCAAAGGCCATTCAGCATCACTTATTCGTGCTTCTAATGCATCACAATGTCCGCGAACTTTTTCAAAATACGGGATAATATTTTTTGCAATGTAGCGGGCTTCATCTCGTGCATGTCCTTTGGAAGAGGCTTTTGCAGAAACCTCATCGAGTTGACCTGTAAGCTCAAGTAAACCTTCGATATGTTCACCAATAAGTGCAAGCTCTTTGCGCATATAACTTGTCGACTTAACGCCATTTCTTTCTAGGCTTTCCAAGGTGTCTGCAATCTTCTTCTGGTATCGAATGGCAGCAGGTACGACCATAGTGCGAGCCATATCAGCGAGCACATTAACCTCAATATGCAGTTTGAGGTTATAATTCTCGTAATTGATCTCTTGACGTGCTTCCAATTCAACTTCATTAAATACTCCACTACTTGTGAAGAGTTTAATCGCTTTGTCGGTTTCAAATAGTCCCAGGGCGTGCGCTGAGTTCTTCACGTTGGACAACTTGCGCTTTGCAGCCTCCTTAGCCCATTCTTCGGTGTAGTTATCCCCTTCAAAACGAATCGCTTTCGATTCTTCGATATAGCGACTTAATACGCGTAAGATTGCACCATCTCTTTTTTCATCTTTAGCAATCAATGCATCTACATCTTTTTTGAAAGCTTCTAATTGCGCCCCTACGATTGTATTCATAACAATCATAGGAGAGGCACAGTTGGTCGAAGAGCCTACAGCACGGATTTCAAACTTGTTACCTGTAAAGGCAAAAGGTGATGTACGATTACGATCTGTATTGTCGAGCAATACATCGGGAATCATTTTATGGATATCCAACTTGAGGTTTGCATTGCTCTCTTCATCAAACTTCTTACCCTTTTCCACGCGTTCTTGAATTGAATCTAAAACTCCGGTTAAGTGAGATCCAATAAAGACTGAGATAATGGCAGGTGGAGCTTCGTTGGCTCCTAATCGGTGATCATTTCCAGCAGAAGCAATCGATGCACGTAATACGTCGGCATGTTCATGTACTGCCTTAATCACATTCACAAAGAAGGTCAAGAAACGAAGGTTTGTTTTCGGTGTTGAGCCAGGGGATAAAAGGTTTTTGCCTGTATCCGTTCCTAATGACCAGTTATTGTGCTTTCCGCTTCCGTTGATTCCAGCAAACGGCTTTTCATGCTTAAGTACTTTGAGTTTATGTCGACTTGCTACACGATCCATAAGATCCATGACGAGCTGATTGTGATCCACGGCAACATTAACCGACTCAAACATCGGAGCAAACTCATATTGCCCAGGCGCAACCTCGTTGTGTCGAGTTTGGATAGGAATACCTAATCGATGCGCTTGGTATTCTAAGTCAACCATAAAAGAGTATACACGCTCTGGAATAGACCCGAAGTAGTGGTCGTCAAGTTGTTGTCCTTTTGCAGGAGCAGAACCAATCAGCGTTCGCCCTGCCATAACCAAATCCGGACGTGCATAATACATGCGCTCATCCACTAAGAAGTATTCCTGCTCCCAACCTAAGGTAGGTTGTACGCGATTCGCATGGCGGTCAAACATACGGGCAATGGGAAGTGCGTGCTTCTCAAGAAAATGAATAGACTTTAATAATGGCGCTTTATAATCTAGAGCTTCACCAGTGTAGGAAATGAATATGGTAGGAATGCAAAGAACCTTACCTGCTTTTAATTCAAGAATAAAGGCAGGGGAGGACGGATCCCATGCCGTATAGCCACGCGCTTCAAAAGTTGCGCGTATGCCTCCATTAGGAAAACTAGACGCATCGGGCTCCTGCTGTACAAGCGCATCACCTGTAAATTGTTCAATATGCTGTCCGTCTGACTTTGGCGTAAAAAAGCTATCGTGCTTTTCCGCAGTAGCTCCCGTTAACGGCTGAAACCAGTGGGTATAGCTTTTTGCACCATGACTCATGGCCCATGAACGCATAGCAGAGGCAACGTGTCCTGCGATGTCTCGATTGATTTTGTGTCCTAGTTCAATGCACTCAATGACTTCGCTGTAGACATCCTTTGAAAGATATTCTTTCATTTTCGACTTCGTAAAAACAAGTTCTTCGAAGTAAGCGGATACTTTTTCAGGAGAACCATCAACTTGAATATCATGCTGATTGAGAATTGTGGATAAAACGTCGTTTTGCATATTATTTAAAAATTTATCGTGATTTGCTATGTTTCATCAAAAATGCATCAATATTTTTACTTTTTTTTGGAGTAATCCACAAAAAAGCCAACATACACTACAAAATATTTTCGTTTTCTTGAAAAATGATGCAAAAAGTTGAAAAATAGTGTGCCTTCCAGGTTGTATGTTTGATTAGAATTTTGAATTACTTGGATGGTGATTGATAATCGAAGGTATTATGGCTGATAAAGACTTACGCGCACGCGCCATTGAAATTGGACTTCTCTCAGAAGAATATGATGCAATTTGTGATCATTTAGGTCGCGAACCCAATCTAACAGAGCTTCATATCTATTCTGTAATGTGGAGTGAACACTGTTCCTATAAAAACAGTATTGTTTGGCTCAAAACCCTACCTCGTTCGGGGAAAAAACTCCTTGTCGAAGCAGGTGAAGAAAACGCCGGACTTGTAGACTTGGGCAATGGTATAGGATGTGCCTTTAAGATAGAGTCACACAATCATCCATCAGCTGTTGAACCCTACCAAGGGGCGGCTACTGGAGTAGGGGGGATCCATCGGGATATCTTTACCATGGGTGCAAGACCTATTGCCGCGCTCAACTCACTTCGCTTCGGAAATCCTGATCTTCCGCGAACACAGCATCTTCTTAGAGGGGTTGTCAAAGGCATTGGGAATTATGGTAATTCTTTCGGCGTACCTACTGTGGGTGGTGAGGTTTTCTTCGATGAGGTGTATCATACCAATCCTTTAGTTAATGCCATGTCAGTTGGTATTTGTGATGTTAATCATACCGTATCCGCCACAGCACATGGCGCAGGGAATCCAGTATACATAGTTGGTGCTGCCACCGGAAAAGATGGCATTGCGGGAGCTGCCTTCGCTTCAAAAGATTTATCGGAAAATGCTGAAGAGGATTTACCTGCAGTGCAAGTAGGAGACCCTTTCCAAGAGAAGTTACTTCTCGAGGCAAGCCTTGAGGTCATCAAGACAGGAGCGCTAATTGGAATGCAGGATATGGGGGCTGCAGGCATTACCTGTTCGACAAGTGAAATGTCTGCCAAGGGTGGTGCTGGAATGCGCATTGATTTATCTAAGGTTCCTACACGACAAAAAGATATGGAGGCTTGGGAAATGCTTCTTTCTGAATCTCAAGAACGCATGCTTCTTGTTATCAAAAAAGGCCGTACCGCTGAAGTTGAAGAAATATTCAAGCGTTGGGATGTACTATGTGAACCGATCGGCGAAGTAACCGATGATGGGAACATATGCTTTACTATGGGCGAGGAGGTTGTCGCCAACATTCCTGCAGAGAGCCTTGTACTTGGAGGAGGTGCTCCTGTATACCACAGAGAATATGAAGAGCCGCCATACTACAAAGAATGGAATACGCCGCTCAATTGGGCATTTATTGAAGATGTGGCGGATCTCAAGGACACAACAAAAACTATGCTCTCCCTGCCCAATATTGCATCTAAGCGTTGGGTGTATGAGCAATATGATAATATGGTCGGCCTTGTCAATACTTCGGCTAACGAAAAGCATAGCTCCATGGTCATTCGAATTGACCCCACATCTACCAAAGGGCTTTGTTTGACAGTGGATTGTAATGCACGTTATGTTCACGCTGATCCCAAAAAGGGAGGGGCTATTGCCGTCTGTGAAGCGGCGAGAAACATTGCTTGTTCTGGAGGCCAACCTTCTGCCATTACCAATTGCTTAAACTTTGGAAATCCATATAACAAGCATGTTTATTGGCAGTTTGTGAATGCTATCCAAGGAATGGGAGAGGCCTGCAGCCGCCTAGATACCCCGGTCACTGGTGGAAATGTGAGTTTCTACAATCAGTCGAGCGATGACGGGCCAGTCTATCCAACACCTACGATAGGTATGATTGGAACGATTGATGATATTCGCGAAGCATTACCTATGGGATTCCAAGCTGAGGGGCATCGAGTGTACCTCCTTGGCCATTCTGTTAATGATATAGGATCAAGCCAGTATGCACAGCATATAATGGGTCTAGCAAAGAGCCCTGCGCCTTACTTCGATATTGATGAGGAGGTTCGACTCATTGAAGGAATACAGACACTTCATCGCGAGAAGTTGATGGTTTCGGCAAATGATGTATCGGATGGGGGATTGATGATTGCTCTCTTAGAATCTTCCTTCGAGCATGGAATCGGGATTAATGCCAAAATTGATCTTGGGGATTTACGCAAGGATGCCTTCTTTTTCGGAGAGGCTCAAGGACGAGTTATTGTCAGTGTAGAAGAGGAAAAAGCTGCGGCCTTTGAGCAAAAAGTAGCTGAACTCGATATTCCACTTAAAGCACTTGGTCGTACTCAAGGTAACAACGTTGTAGTAGATGGAGAAAGCATAGGGTCTGTATCCGCACTGCACAATATTTATGACAACGGCTTAACCGCCCGCCTTAAAGGCTAATGAAAAATCTTCTTCTTACAGGATCAGGTGGCTTTATTGGTCGCAATGTCATTGATTTTTACAGGAAAAAAGATGTCAACCTGATTCTAGTGGATACAGAGGAGTGCATTGCAAAGCACGAGCTCAAGAATGTGACTTCCTTCGAAACAATTGATTGGAACACTTGGGATACACCTCTGGAGGGTATTATTCACTTAGGCGCCATCTCGGATACCACTTGCGAAGATTGGTCAAAACTCCTCTATTACAACGTTGAGGCAAGCCTTGAAATGGCTAAGCTTAGTCGACGTTTCCAGGTTCCCTTGGTTTACGCTTCATCCGCGGCAGTTTATGGAGATGGTAAGCAAGGCTACAGTGATACCCATAGTAAGAATAGCGTCTATGAGCCGCTCAATCTCTATGGAAAGTCTAAGTTGGAAGCCGATAAACTTATCCTTAAGCAAATCGAGGAGGATACACAGGAAAACCATATTTACGGTCTGCGATTTTTCAATGTATATGGGCCTTACGAACGAAGAAAGGCATCCATGGCTTCCGTAATATCCCAGGCTTTTTCACAAATACAAGAAACAGGAGCGATGCGCCTATTTAAGTCTTATCACCCAGATTATGCCGATGGTAAGCAATTAAGAGACTTTGTATTCGTGGAGGATGTCGTTCGAGTGATTGATTATCTTTTAAATTATACGCCAACATCGGGTGTATATAATGTCGGAACAGGAAGAGCGCAATCCTTTGAAACATTAATTGAACACGTTTTTAGTGCTATGCAGTGCAGTAAGGATATCCGATATATTGATATGCCCGAAAAGCTGCGAAAAAAATATCAATATCTGACCCGCTCAGACAATACTAAACTGCAAGCAACAGGTATAACTTCATGGATTACACCAGTCAATATTGCTATCGATAAAACCATACAGGCCTACTTCGAGGGCAAGGTGTAGTGGGTTAAATCGTTGAATAACTTCTTCCTACTAAAGCATTGTCTGTATAAACGATGACCTCATAGGTTCCAGTTACCTCCTCATCTATAGGTATTTCAATGCTTATGGGTCTGTTGTTACCATCATATATAAAGGAAACCCGAGCTGTATAAGTGACTAATGTTCCCCCATCCATTCTTTGACTTCCTTGGGATTGAATCACCCGATTACTGTTTTTATCCTTAACTACGACATAATATTCCAACACTTCTCCGTCACGCAATTGGTTCTCTCCTGTCTTGAAGGAGATGTTGAAGAAATTTACTGACCGAGCTTTACGCGTGGCCTTTTTTTTCTTGTTTAAAAAGGTAAGTTCTAGATCCAAAGCTTTCATTTGATTCACCTGATCATATTTATCTTTTAAGGATGAGAACTCTGTCTGCTGAGATGCGATCTTGATCTTTAATGTGTCATTGGCTGCCTTTAGCATCTGATTGTCTTCTTGAAGTGCTAAGCCTTTTGCTTCTTCTTCATCCAACTTCTTTTTCATTAGACGAATCTCTTCTTTCAAGTCATCTTTGTCGTCGCTCAATGATTTTATTTCTCGTTTTAAGGAGGTAATGGCTTTTTCCGAAAGCTCTTCATTTTCCATGGCCGTAATCAATTGTTTCTTTAGAGCTCTGATACTCTCTTTCATATTTTTTTTGTCCACGTTTAACTCGTCAGCTTTCGATTCTAAATCTTCATATTCCACCTCTAGTTCGGCAAGTTGAAAAATCAATTCATTGATATCATTGTTTTTCACCTCTGAATTTTCATCACAATTTTGATGTAATTCTTTTTCATTATACCACATATAAGATGCTCCAATTGTGCTACCTAGCAGAAGCAGAATCATAAGTAAGAGAGGAATATTGTTATTCTTTTTAGCCATAGAAAAGATTTAGCTTTAGAAAATACTTTAACGCAAATCTATAAAGCTCTATTACCTATGGGGAATCTTTCAGCAAAATATTGGGAACAACGCTATGTTGACAAGAATACAGGATGGGACGTTGGAGAAATTGTTCCTCAATGGAAAGTCTATTTTGATGAACTAGCTTTTCATAATAAAGAGAAACGTATTTTAATTCCTGGAGCAGGCCTAGGACATGAAGCGGAATACCTACATCATATAGGGTTTAAGAAAGTGCATGTGCTAGATTGGTCGACAACTGCCATAGATAGATTTAAAGAACGAATTCCTTCATTTCCTGTTTCGCATTGCCACGTCGGAGATTTTTTTACGCATAAAGGGACCTATGATATCATTGTAGAACAGACCTTTTTCTGTGCGATAGATCCCCAATTGCGTCAGGAATATGTACGAACGATTGATAATTTACTCGGGAAAGATGGTATATGGGTTGCCCTTTTATTTAATACTCAATTTGAACATGACGGGCCACCCTTTGGAGGCTCTATGGAGCAATATCTTGATTTATTCAAAGCAATATTCAAGGAGTTGATTATTGAGGAAGAACCCGCATCTATAGATTCTCGGAAGGGGAGAGAAGTGTTTATGATCGGCAGGAAGTAGGCCGTGTAGGAGATCAATTCTCTCGGCAGGAGGTTTCTGCATGAATTCCTGAATAATGTTTGAAAATTCTTTTACATGCGCTTGACCAAGGGGGATAATCATTTAGTCAGCGGCACACTTTTTGAGGGCATTATTTTGCCCGTAGGGCGGGGGTGGAACGTGGGCTTTAATTGAAGGTAAACCCATCCAACTCAACCCAAACTCCCATTTTCATCAAGCCATTCCGCATTTCTTGGGATAACACCCTATGAAATACATATTTCCACTATTTTAGACTTAAACTATATCTACAATGGCTGATTCGAAAACACAGAATAATATAGAACGCAAGAAGCTACTTGAAGTAAAAGATCTAGTAACCGAGTTTTCTACCGAAGAAGGTATAGTACGTGCCGTTAAGTCCGTGAGCTTTACTATTTATCGAGGCGAAACTGTAGGAATAGTGGGAGAGTCTGGTTCAGGGAAATCGGTAACGTCCCTTTCCATTATGAAGTTAATTCCAATTCCTCCAGGTAAAATTGTATCTGGTTCGATTATGTACTATCCCAAAGACGGAGAAGCCATAGACTTAGTGCAGGCAGATGACAAGGTGATGCGCAAGCTCCGTGGAGACGCCATATCGATGATTTTCCAGGAGCCGATGACTTCCTTAAATCCTGTATTTACCTGTGGTTATCAGGTAGCCGAAGCCCTAATGCTACATAAAAAAATGTCTAAAAGTGAGGCAAAAGCCAAGACGATAGAGATGTTTGAAAAGGTTCAACTTCCTACTCCAGAACGCATTTTTAAGGCCTATCCTCACCAGATATCAGGAGGTCAAAAACAGCGTGTCATGATTGCCATGGCCATGTGCTGCGATCCTGATTTATTGATTGCTGACGAGCCGACAACTGCTTTAGATGTTACCGTCCAAAAGACTATTCTGGAGTTAATGAACGACTTGAGTAATCAGTTGGAATCCTCCATCATTTTTATTACCCACGACTTAGGGGTCATTGGTGAAATTGCGGATAGGGTTATTGTGATGTATCAAGGAAACATTGTCGAAGAGGGACATGTTCTTGATATCTTTAAAAATCCCAAACACCCTTATACTAGGAGCTTGTTAGCTTGTCGACCTCCATTAGGAGATCGCCTAAAGCGGCTACCCACGGTTAAGGACTTTATGGATGTTGCCGAAGACGGAACCATCATTGAAAAGCCTATGTCTGTAGGCGAAGCCTTAAAGAAGGTGCGTATTTCACCCAAAGAGTTTGAAGCACGCATGACGGAGCTTACTAAGAAGGAACCTATCTTGTCGGTGAAAAACTTAAAGACCTTCTTTGTCACGCAGCGAAACTTCTTAGGTAAGGCGAAAGCGTATACCAAAGCCGTGAACGATGTTAGTTTTGACGTCTATCCAGGAGAGACACTGGGCCTAGTGGGAGAGTCAGGCTGTGGTAAAACAACATTAGGACGATCCCTACTTCGTCTAGTAGAGCCTATGGATGGGGAAGTAATCTATA
>Ga0163109_10003809_pt1 | contig 11520 bp, 9 predicted proteins | sample CRUFie1St13metaG_FD_108704 | JGI IMG/M metagenome (GOLD analysis project Ga0163109, IMG submission 108704) | Marine microbial communities from the Costa Rica Dome - CRUD Field 142mm St13 metaG | ecosystem: Environmental > Aquatic > Marine > Oceanic > Photic zone | place: Costa Rica: the Eastern... | reverse complement strand
TTTCATCAATTTTTCTTATTTCTAGTATATTAACTTTTTCTGTTTTTTTATTTTTTCTTCAGTTCTTTAGAAACCCAAAAATTGACAAGAGAGAAAAAGAAAATTTTATTATTTCACCAGCAAACGGTAAAGTAGTATTTATTGGAGAATCATATGAGGGAGAGTATTTTAAAGAAAAAAAACTTCAGATATCAATTTTCATGTCTCCATTTGATGTACATGTAAATAGATATCCTATCTCTGGAAAAATTAAGTACTACCAATACCATAAGGGAAAATATCTAGTTGCTTGGCACCCTAAATCTAGTACAAAGAATGAAAGAACTACTACGGTTATTGAGAATAAAAATATTACTATTTTAGTTAGACAAATCGCTGGACTTGTAGCCCGGAGGATAATTAATTATTCTAAACTTAATTCGAGTGTAAAACAGTCCGACCAGTTGGGTTTTATTAAGTTTGGCTCTAGAGCAGATATATTTTTACCTCTAGATTTCAAACCTAAAATAAAAGTAGATCAGACAACAATCGCTGGCGTAACTGAGTTAGGAATTATCAATTAACTTTCTTTCAATTATTCCCACTAAAACTTCTAGGTATTGTTGATCTATGCTGTCAAATGTATTTAGCTCTTCGCTATCGATATCAAGAACACCATAAGTTTTTTTATTTTTAAAAATAGGCAATACTATCTCTGACTTAGACTGAGAGCTACAAGCTATGTGCCCGGGAAACTTTTCTACGTCGGGAACTATTATTGTCTTCCTAAGTAACCATGTTTTACCACATACTCCTTCTCCTTTTTTAATTCTAAAGCATGCTACTGGACCTTGGAATGGGCCAAGTATAAGTTCATCCCCTTTTACTATATAAAATCCAACCCATAACCATTTGAATGTTTGATGAATAGCTGCTGAAATATTAGATAGAATACTAATAATATTACTTTCGTTCTCAACTAAACTCTCAATTTGTGAAACAATATTTCTATATTTTTCCTCTTTGCTTTTATCCTTTGGTATTAAAAAATCATGCATAGTTTTTAATTAAATATAACTGGTCACTTCCAATTTTTTGTGGGTTGCTTAACTTTATTTTGGGTGCCTTTATACCATTTTTAAACTTTCCATCTGATACAAACACTCTAGCTTCGTCCCACAGATTATTTTCAATAAATGACTGTAGTGTAAATGACCCACCCTCTACCATTATACTTGAGATTCCTCTACTTAAAATATCTTTTAAAATGTTCATTAAATCAAACTCTAACAACCTCACAAACTGTTTATTTTGAACTTTACTCTCTCTTTTTTTATTATAAATCAGTGTTGGTAGAGAGTCTGATAAGATATCATTTTCATTAGAACATCTATTATTTGGATCAATGATAACCCTGATTGGATCTTTTCCATTCCAAGATCTAACATTTAATTTAGGGTTGTCACTATTAACGGTTGTGGCTCCGACCAAGATACCCAATTCCTCTGACCTCCATTTATGAACAAGCGTTCTCGATATATCATTTGATATCCATTTTGAGCTACCATCTGATTTAGCAATAAACCCATCTGATGTCTGTGCCCATTTCAAAATTATAAATGGTAGCTTTTTAGTTTGATTTTTAAAAAATCTTTTATTCAGTTCCTCTCCCTCCTCTTTGAGAATATTACTCTTTACATTGATATTATTATCGATTAATTTTTTGATGCTCTTTCCGTTTGTTAAAGGGTTGGGATCTTTGTTAGATATAATAACCTCTTTAGGCTTGAGTTTCACAAGAGCATCTGAACAGGGTGGAGTCTTGCCAAAATGATTGCAGGGTTCAAGGTTTATATAAACACTGCTACCATCTATTTCTTTCTTATTAGATACGCTATTGATAGCGTTAATCTCAGCGTGTTTATCTCCATATTCTTTGTGGTAACCCTCTCCAATTATTTTATTATTTTTAACTATTACACAACCAACCAATGGGTTAGGAGCTACTTTCCCAATACCCTTTTTTGCAAGATAAAAAGTTCTCTGAATGTATTTTTTGTGATTATCTTTCATAAAATATTTTTACATTGGTAGAATCAAAATTAATATACTCTCAATTACTAAAAAAATTAAAAAGTTTTCCAGACAGAGAGGCAAAGAATATCTCTCTTAAGTATATGTTTCTCAAATTTAATATTACTGGTTCAGACTTGCTTTTAAATAAGAAATTTACTTGGGGAGAAAATCAAGAAAAATCTTTTATAAATGATATAGATCAGATTTTAAAAAAAGTACCGGTTCAATATGTCACTAGTTCAGAGTTTTTTTATGATAGTACTTTCTATATAAATAGAAATACGCTAATTCCTAGGCCTGAGACTGAGGAATTAGTTAACAGTGTAATTAAACTAGAGAGAAGTAATGTTAAAAAAGAAATACTTGATATAGGAACTGGTTGTGGCTGTATTGCAATAACCCTAAGTAATCATATAAAATCTAACGTGGTTGGAATTGATAGTTCCATGGAAGCAATTAAAGTTGCAAAGAAAAATAATTCTTTGACATCGAACAAAGTTAAGTTTATACACTCAAAAGTTGAAGAATACAAGCCAAACAAATTTTTTGATGTGATTATTAGCAACCCTCCATATATTCCAAAATCTGATATTGAAAAGGTTGATGATTTAGTATTAAAAAATGAACCTCATGATGCTCTTTTTGTAGACTTAGATCCAATTTATTTTTATAAAATTATCCTAAGCTTTGCTCAGGATTATCTCAATGAGAATGGTGTTATTTATTTTGAAATAAACCAAAACTATGTCGGATTGTTGATTTCAATGCTAAGGGGTTGTAAGTATTCCATTACTAAAGACTTGTACGGTGAGCAGAGGTTTTTAAGGGTAACTTCAGTTACAAGTAAAATAATATAAAATAAGTTTTATTTACTTAATTAATTAAAACTTTATATTTAATCCTATAAGGAAGTTTGTGGTTGCTTGTGGATAATACCCTGCTCCGTCACCCGTAATGATATTTCCATCATTATCAGAGTAATTATATGTATAGTAGAACCCCCTATCTACATACTCATTATTAAAAATATTATTTATCAACCCGTTAATAATTATGGAGTGAAATATTCTTTTTGGTTTAATGATATATTCAAAGTTGATATCGCTGATTAAGTATCCTTCTAGAACATCTTGCTCTGTAACTTTACTATTTAAGTTACTCATGTACTGTTCTCCAACATATTTAGATAAAACGCTTATTTGAAGTTTTTCAGAAGGTTGATAGACAAAAATATTTCCAACTATTAGGTTAGGTGAGAAGGAGATTTGAGTATTTCCTAAATTTATTAGTGCTCCATTTATTGTCGACTTGAAATCTCGATTTTTATTTGAGCTTAGAGCTGCATTAGGCCTTAATGAAAACTTTTTGTTTATAATGATATCCAAGTCTAACTCAATACCCAGTCTGTAGCTGCTTCCACTAGTCGCCCTTACTGGCGCGCCAACATCATCTATGTCTCCTGTTAAAACTAACTGATTGCTATAATTCATATAATATAAGTTAGAGTTTATGCTAAAATCTTTACTGTAATATCGCCATCCTAACTCATAGTCGTCAAGCTTTTCAGATGTCGAAACACCGTTTTCGAAGTCATTCCTATTAGGTTCTTTTTGTGCTCTAGCGTATGAGAGATAGAGTCTATTTTCATCTTTAAATCTATATACAAAGCCTGCTTTTGGATTAAAAAAATTAAAACTTTTATTTACATCTATTGGGTCTCTACTTGAGGTTAATCCGTAGGTTTGGTAGTTGACAAAACGTCCTTGAAGGTCTAGATACGTAGATAACCTGTCATTAAGCTTATATGTTCCTTTTGTAAAAACATTAAAGTCTTTTTTCAACGCATCACTAAAGTAATATCTTGCACCAATCATAGCGCTCGGTGACAGATCACTTCCCCAGATCACTTCTCCAAAATGATCACCCGAATAGTTACTATAAGAAACCCCAGATATTAGATTTAGCTTTTTATCAGTATATGTAGAATTAAAATTTATTACATAGAAATCATTATCTAACCATCTCCTAACAACTAAGTCACTACCTTCATTAATTATATTGTTGAACTTTACAGAAGACTCTTCTTTTTTATATTGCTCAAAATACCCAGCACCTTTTGTATAGTTCAAACTCAAATTTGTTGACCAGTTTTCACTAAACTTTTCATTCCAGTGTAATTGGTAATGATTTTGATTGTAGTCATCAACCTCATTATCATATGTATAAGGGTTTTGCCTTCTATTCTCTAACAATTGTTGGGCGTCTAATCCATACCACGCCTGGTAGGTTCTCTCTGCTCCACCAAAGCTCAGTGCTTTAATTAAAGTATTTTCATCAATGTAGGACCCTTGAATAAAATACGATTTTAAATCGGTGAAGGCCCTATCAACATATCCATCTGAATAAATATTTGAAAGTCTTCCCGAAACTTCAAAATGATTATTAAGTTTTCCTGTAGAAAATTTTACTGTATGTTTCCTGGTGTTATATGATCCGTATGAGTTTGAGAACTCACCAAAGGCCTCATCAGATATCGCATCAGTTAATATGTTAAGGCTCGCACCAAACGCACTTGACCCATTAGTTGAAGTTCCAACTCCACGTTGTAGCTGTATGTTCTCTGTAGATGAAGCAAAATCTCCTAAGTTTACCCAGAAGGTACCTTGACTTTCAGCATCATTATATGGTATTCCATTTATTGTGACATTTATTCTTTCGCTGTTAGAACCTCTTACATTTAAGTAAGTGTATCCAATACCAGCACCTGCATCTGATGAGGAAATTACTGACGGTAGGTAATTTAGAAGTAAGGGAATATCTTGGCCTAAATTTCTTTTGGCAATATCCCTTTTATTTATATCCGAGAAAGTTACTGGTATATCATTGTTAGCCCTGACTGAAGTTACTAGGACCTCGTCTAAAATTAAGTTTTCAGATAGTAGTGTAATATTTATTTTTTTATTTTCATTTAATATAATTTCTTTTCTGACAGTTTGAAATCCAGTGTATGATATTGATAAAGTATATTCGCCTTTTATTAAACTTATTTTGAATTCTCCGTTTACATCTGATGACGAACCTAAGTTAGTGCTTTCCACATTAACAGAGGCTCCCGCTAAAACATTGACATTACTATCAAAAACTTTTCCTGAAATAGTAAATTCTTGTGCATTTGTAAACTTGGTTACAAATAAAAGTATTAGATAAAATAGTCTCATTATTATTTATTTATTTTCGGAGTTCTTAAATATGTATGTAACAAATTACTACGCCAGCATTACCTGGATCAGCTTTAAGAGTATAATCTCAGCCCTTATATTTAAGGCACCCCTTTATATAAATTTAGCTCATTTTATGAATAATATCAAGGCAGCTTTTTAATCTTTTTGTTAGATTTCCATTTACAACGTAATAGTTCAGATTCCTATTAGACATTTTTTTTTCGAATAATTTAAAAATTAATTTTCGTTTTTTTTCATCAGGGTTTTCTCTTAAAATGTCTTCTTGCCAGGGGATATCAGGAGCACATAAAAAGTAAACATCATACGCTTCATCCATAGAAAGTTTTAATATTTTTTTATCTACTTTTTTGAATTTTATTTCACTCCAAACTTCGATATCTAAAAGACATGTGTCAGAAATTATAAAGTTTCCTCTCTCATTAATTTTTTTGGTATACAGCCTATTCTGTTTTTCTGCAATTTTTGTTAGATCAGAAAAGCTGTACTTTTTTTTATTTCTAAGATACTCCCTTGAATATTCTAGAACTAGACTACAATCCAGAACTCTGGACAAATAAACACCTAAAGTACTTTTTCCAGAGGACTCAGGTCCTACAATGCTAATCTTTTTCATCCTTAATTTTTTTTCTCCATAGAAAGTAACCAGATATTGCCAGTGTTAGGAAAACAAAATATTGGAGGCTTGTTACGTAAAGCTCTTTATAGATAAATAAGGGTATATATATTATGTCTGCAAGGATCCAATAAATCCAGTTCTCTAATTTTCTTCTAGCTAATAGTAGCATAGCAGTTAGGCTAAATGCTGTCGTTATGCTATCTAAAAAAATAACATCACTATCTGTATTTCTTAGAACTACTAATAGTATTGAGAAAAAAGCAAGAAATGCAATTAAATATATTATATTCTCTTTTTTTGAGCATACTGATATGTTTTTTTTTATTTTTTTATTTTTTGATGTCCATAATATCCATCCATAAACACTCATTACAAAGTAATAAATATTAATTCCAGATTCAGCATATATTTTATTTTCATATGTAATGAAGACATATATTACTACACTGACGATACCAGTCGGAAATACCAAAACATTATTCTTTCTTGCGTACCATACACTAAGCACTCCCATTGATGCAGCTATTATTTCGAGATAAGGCATTTTAATATTATTTCAAAGAATTTTTTAACTCAATTATAATGTATTAGTTTTGCTTGGCAAATAGATAAAATTCTTATTTGCTATGAAAAAAGATTCTAAATTTCATTCCGAAGCGCTCACTTTTGATGATGTTCTTCTGATCCCATCGTACTCTGAGGTTATACCGTCAGAGGCAAATGTTCAAACAAAACTTACTAAAAACATTGCTCTAAACATACCGCTAGTTTCAGCATCTATGGATACGGTAACGGAATCTAAATTAGCTATTGCAATTGCACTAAAGGGGGGCATTGGTATTGTCCACAAAAATATGACCATAAGTGAACAGTCAGAGGAAATCAGAAGAGTTAAGCGCTCTCAAAGTGGCATGATTAAGGATCCAATAACAATGGGTAAAGATTCTTCTGTTAGAGATGCTTTACAAATTATGAAGAAAAATCAGATTGGAGGTATACCAATTGTAAACCCCAGAGAGGAGTTAGTGGGCATTGTAACTAATCGTGATCTACGCTTCCAGAAAGATAATTCGAAAAAACTTTCAGGTATCATGACTAAAAGTGTGATTACCGCAAAGGTTGGAATAAGTCTAGATGATGCAGAGAAGGTTTTAAAGAAACATAAAATTGAAAAATTACCAATTGTTGACGGTAATAAATTTGTAGGTCTAATCACATATAAGGATATACTTAAAAATAAGTCTATGCCTAATGCATGTAAGGATCACTTGGGAAGGTTACGAGTTGGTGCTGCATTGGGAGTTTCTGATGACTGGGAGGAAAGACTAAGTGGGTTAATTAAATCAAATGTTGATGTTATTTCTATAGACACAGCCCACGGACATTCTAAGTCTGTCATTGATCTTATTAAAAAGATTAAATCCAATTATGAAATAGAGCTAATTGCCGGAAATATTGCTACTGGGGGTGCGGCTAAGGCATTAGTAAAATCAGGAGTTGACGCTGTAAAAGTTGGGGTAGGGCCTGGAAGTATATGTACGACAAGAGTTATTGCTGGGGTTGGTGTACCACAGCTCTCAGCTGTATATGAAGTAGCCAAGTCAATAAAAAATTCTGGTATTCCAATAATTGCCGATGGTGGAATAAGGTTCTCTGGAGATATAGTAAAGGCTTTGGCTGCGGGAGCTAATACCGTCATGGTCGGCTCATTATTTGCTGGAACCGATGAAACACCAGGTGATATAATTATTTATGAGGGCAGAAAATACAAAGCTTATCGAGGTATGGGATCAGTTGAAGCAATGGAGGAAGGCACTAAGGACAGGTATTTTCAGCATAAAGAAGATAACCCAAAGAAATTAGTCCCCGAGGGTATTGTAGGACGAGTGCCGTATAAAGGTGATGTTGGAGAAGTCATTTATCAGTTGGTTGGTGGTCTAAGAGCGGGAATGGGTTACGTTGGAGCAAAAAACATCTCTAAACTTCAAGAGGCAAAATTTGTTAGAATTACAAATGCGGGGTCTGTTGAAGGTCACCCTCATGATATCTTTATTACGAGAGAGGCTCCGAATTATTCTAAAAAATAAACTATTCTTTTCTATTTTTGAGTTATGAGCCTAAGATTTAATCCAAAAATATATCTGTTTACTGGGATACTATTTTGGATATTATTTTCTTTATTTCACATCACACTTTTCTTTGAGTCACAGGAGGTAAATCTTCCTATATACAGAACAATTTACCTTGGTTTTTTAGGTTCTTTTATATTCTCATTTTATAGATATTATGATCTTGTCTTTTCTAAGGTTAGCAGGAAAGAAATATTCAGTAATTTTTTTAAAATTTTAATTTTTAGTATTAAATCTATTTTTCCGATACTACTAATTTTTTTATTATACTTCTTTGAAGTAGGTGAGAATTTAATTCTTTCACCTTTATTTTCTACACTAGTAAATGAGCTAGTTGTTGGTGTTTCTTTACTTTTCCTCATAACAAATTTTATTTTTTTTAAGAGATTAATTCTATTTGAGTCAACACCATTAATGAAAAATATTTTCTTAATATTTCAGTATGGTGCAGTCATGATTTTTGGGTTTGATATAATTTACAATTTCTACCCATCGGACTTTTACCAACTGTGCTTGGCCGTCTTATTTGTACTCGGGGGAATATTGGTATTTAATCAGAGATGGATAGCCTATATGTTATTTGATGAGAAGTGGAAGACGATTTTGATATCAATATTTTTAATATTTTCTAATATTCTCATATATCAATTCTTTGTTATAAATCAAGCTTTCTTCATACCATATTTTGATATTAAAACTTTGCTATTTTTAATATTATTAATGGGGTTTAATTTTACTTACCTCTCTGTTTCTATCCTAATTAACATCTTTAATTTACCAACATCTCCTGTATTTGACGATTTCCAGAATGAAAGGTATGTGGCACGTAAGGTTCAAGAAAACTTAATTCCAAATGTCCTGCCAAACTCAAAAAAACTAAAGATCACCTCATCTTACATGCCTCATTATGCCTTGGGTGGAGATTACTATGACTACATCTCTCTAAATGATAATAAATTTCTTGTTTGTATCGCTGATGTATCTGGGAAAGGGATTCCTGCGGCACTACTTATGTCAAATGTACAGGCTTCCTTAAGAACCATGGCAAGGCAGACGGACAGCCTCCAAAAAATTGTAGAAGAGCTAAATTTTCAAATTAATTTGAGAGGATTAAGCGAGAGGTTTGTTAGCATGTTCCTATGTGTTTACGACTTTTCACAAAAATCACTAGAATACGTTAATTGTGGGCACCCTCACCCTATCATATTTTATGACAAAAAAGTTGAATCGTTAGATAAAGGCTCTACCGTATTAGGTATGTTTAGAGAATTACCAAAATTCAAAGTTTCAAAAATTTCAGTTAAAGAAAGCTTTCATCTATTTTGCTATACTGATGGCCTGATTGAAACACAAAATGATTTTGGTGATTTTTACGGTACAAAAAGAGTTTATAAATTATTTACCGAGAATAGGAAAAAACCTAAAAAATTTATTAAAAATGTGATTACAGATTTGAATGAGTTTAAAGGTAACAACCTAATTGATGATGATATTACTTTATTAATGACTAGTGTTAAGAATGTTTAAAAAAGCTTTATGTATTGTTGTAGTTTTACTACAGTCCTGTGACTGGAGGAGCTCTTCGAAAGAACAGGAAGAAAGTGTCCTGGCAAGAGTTGGTTCATCAGTTCTTTATGTTGATGACATAGTTTACGATCCTTCCCTAGGTGATAGTGCCAATGTCTTCAGTCAGCAAATTGACATGTGGATAAAGAAACAGTTGGTTTTAAGTTTAGCTTTTCAAAATCAAGCTGTTGTAGATAAAATTGATAGGAAGGTCTCATCTTACAGGGAGAATCTAATACTGTTTGAGTTTGAGAAATATTTGTTTTCAACATCTTATAATGATGAAATATCTGAATCCGAGATATCTAAATATTATGAAGAGAATAGAAATGACTTTATATTACCATTCAATTTAGTTAAGACCCTATACGCAAAGATTCCTGTTGACGCACCCTCAATAAATTCATTTAGATCTAACCTAAGAAAATATCCAAACTCTGATACAACAGAAATTGTTTCTTATTGTTTTCAATTTGCGGAAAAATCATTTCTAGAAGATTCTACATGGATAAAATTTGATGATATACTAATGAATGTTCCTTTCCCTGCAGAAACAGACAAAATTAAATTTCTAAACTCTAGGTCATTTTATGAGATTAAGGATAGTGATTATATCCACTTTATGAGAATTTTAGATAAAAAATTAATTGGAGACTTTTCACCTATTTCATTCGAGGAGGAAATTATTAATACAATTCTTTTAAATAATAGAAAACAATATTTATTTGATAACTTGCGTGATAGTATATTTAATAATTCCGTTAATGGTATTGATTATGAGGTATATTACTAAAATTATTTTTTTCACCTTTATTTTAACTTTCATTCATCTTCCATCAAGATCTCAAAATAGCGGTGTTGTAGTAGATGAAATTATTGGTAGAGTTGATGATTATATTGTTTTAAGGTCTGAGCTAGAGAGTACTTACCTTGAAATTTTATCTAGGGGCGAGAGAATATCTGGAAATACAAAATGTGCTGTTTTGAAAGATCTCATTACTAGTAAATTACTAGTTGCAAAAGCAGAGATTGATTCCGTGATTGTAGAAGATGGTCAGGTTGATCAGGAACTAAACTCTAGGATGGCTGTCATAATTAATCAAATAGGTTCTGAGGAGGAGATCGAAAGGTATTACAACAAGACCATTGCCGAATTTAAAAAAGAGTTGTTTGATGATACTAAAGAGCAATTGGTTGTTAGAAAAATGAGACAGGAAATTCTATCAGATGTTTCTGTTAGCCCTGAAGAGGTAAAAGATTTTTATGAGAGCGTACCAAAAGACAGTTTACCCTATTTTTCTACTCAAGTTAAGGTTTCTCAAATTGTGAAAATCCCAGAAGTAGGAAAAGATCAGAAAGACAAGACTAGAGATGAACTTTTAAAAATTAGAGATAGAATTATAAACGGAGAAAGCTTCGAAATTTTGGCAACATTATATAGTCAGGACCCAGGTAGTGCCCAGAATGGTGGAAATCTTGGGTTTGTAGGAAGAGGAGTATTCCAGCCAGAGTTTGAAGCAGCGGCTTTTAAGCTTAAAGAAGGTGAGATATCTCTTCCTGTTGAGACGGAATTTGGATTTCATCTTATACAGCTCATCGAGAGGAGGGGTAATTTATTTAATTCCAGACATATTTTATTGCAACCCCAATTTTCTGACTTAGATATCCAAAACACAAAAGATTTTTTAGATAGTATTAAAAATTTAGCATATTCCGATTCTATCACTTTCGAGGAATTAGCAAGAGAATATTCTGATGATAAATTTACTTCATCTTTTGGAGGATATTTTACTGACGCTATGGGAAGCGAGAATGTTTTAGTTGAGGAGCTAGACCCAGTCATTTTTTTTACTATTGATACTATGGATGTTGGTCAGATTTCTGTTCCCTTTGAGAGTAGAACTGATGATGG